>Ga0097621_100000404_pt1 | contig 30065 bp, 28 predicted proteins | sample KBSMisM72_FD_73165 | JGI IMG/M metagenome (GOLD analysis project Ga0097621, IMG submission 73165) | Miscanthus rhizosphere microbial communities from Kellogg Biological Station, Michigan, USA - KBS Miscanthus M7-2 (version 2) (version 2) | ecosystem: Host-associated > Plants > Roots >... | reverse complement strand
TCCGTCCCGGTGAATCCCCGAGCGTCCTGCCAATCAAGGCTGTTCCAGCTGTTGACACGTGGCTAATCGAATTTGGCTACGGCCCCAGCCCGGACCATCTCTATCACGTCTGTGAAATTCATGGCGTGCACATCGTCCACGCCTCACTGGACGGCGGGCATTACGTCCTTGAATTAAAGGCTAAGCGGGATGGCACATACAAGGCCACGGAAAGAAGCGGACAGTTCATCTTGAAAGACGGAGATATTGATTTGGTGGTGAATGTAGGCCTCAACAATGCAGAAGTTGCGAAGGTGCCTAAAGGCAGATACAGAAGGAATTCCGTGGTTCCTGAATCACTCTTCACAGACGCGAGATGCATTCATATCATGTCGGATGAAACGGGATGGGAGAAGGAATATTACAAACTCGCAAAGGCGCAGGTCGAAGCTGCCGGTGAAAACTGGGAAGATACTTTGAAGTGGGTGCGTGCGCAGAATGCCTGGGAAGAGTAATCGAGGCGAAAAGAACGCCGGTCCCGTGCACGGCTGTATCGCTGTAGGCTTAAATTGAATACGAAAACGCCACGGTTCGCATTTCGCGGACGGTGGCGTTTTTTTAGGCTCGGCGAGCAGGATGCCAGACTTACGGGTGCCTCACTTCTCTTCCGGGAGCATGATCGTGAAACCCACTCCGTCGCGGTCCCGGCGATATTGCAGAAACAAAGAAGGCTTCTCATTGCCCACGGAAATACAAGCGGCAGCCACCGTGGTATCTCTGTGATACGCCCGCATCGCTGTTAAACAGAGCCGGAACGCCATATCGTTGGAGAACGGGGACTCCATCAAGGTATCGCGGATAACCCTCCATGCCGCAGCAGTGCAGGTGATTGAGCCTGTGCAGCCGCCCATGTCTGGGAAATGACTGATATCAACGAGCGCACCGTTTGGGATTTCCTCGGCGCAGGTGGGCGTGGCGCTCATTGGTCGCCCTCCTTCTGAACGAGTCGCAATGACTCGCGGTTGAATATCTCTGTCGCTTCCTCGGCCGTCACCTGGAGCAACTTCGATAGACCGGCAACCGGGTCATAACCCGTGATTAGACGACGCCCGTTGGTGACTTGACCGGAGGACCAAATGGCACCGACACGGAAGCCATTTACGGTGATGTCAAAATACTGACGGTGGGTGGTGCGAACGAATCTGATGATGTTTTTATTTTGCATGACATTTTTATGTTCCGGCTGTCATGCGAGGGGCGCGGTTGGCATTGGTCCGCTCCGCTGATGGACGAAAAAAAGGGGGCCGTAGCCCCCGTGATTAGTCTTCGTGCGGAAGCATCAAGGTCATGACCGGCTCGGCGGTATCACCGGGGCCGATGTGCAATTTCAGGTCATGGAGGGTGTGACCGATGAAGACCTTGAAATGAATCACGTCCGCACGGCTCCCGTTGCGAACCTCGGCCTTCGCCATGATTGAGATGTCGTGCATGATGCCGGCGAGGTCGTTGCCATGCTCCTCAATCGCCCGCTCAATCAGGCCGTAAACCGTATCGGTGCATGCGAAGGGAAATTTCCAGTGGTCCTTAACGGTCGTGACCTGGCTCAAGTCCACCAAGACACCGTCCGCGATGGCATTGGCTCGGGTGTAGCGGAAAATGCATTCTCCGAATGGATTGTTTGAATCGCTCATGTGTTCGTGCCGTTCGGCGCGTATGAGCGTGGGAACCGTCTTGGTCCCTTATCGCCTACTGCCGATGGGCAGCAGTTGCCCCATGCCCGTAAGTCAAAGGGGTGTCGGAGCGCCGAGGAGCGGTGACGTGTCACCCGACGAGGGGGAAGCGGAGGATTCCCCGAGGGTGGAGGCGCGGAGCGCACTACCTTGACCGGGCATAAAATGGGGCAAACAGCGGCTGGCAGTAGCTAACCAAACCGACCGCAGGGAGCATCGACCGTGGTTCCGGTAGCGGCGTTGAATCGCAGGGGTTAAGTCAGGTAAGTAACTAACCCATATTGGATAACATAAAAATGTCCGAAATTACTTCGGCATCAAATCCAATGAAAAATCGAAATCATGTTATGAATATGCTCGGCGAAACCAGCTCTGGTTTCCGCCTTACCCCTAGCGGCCTGACGGTCTGCCCAACTCGACTGTCCAAAACCGGAGGGGCCAAATGAACAAGACCGGAATCAAGTGGACGCACAAGACGTGGAACCCGGTAACGGGCTGCCAGAAAGTATCCAGTGGGTGCAAATATTGTTACGCGAACGCTCTGGCGGACCGACTTTTCCCGAACAAATTTAAGCTCACCCTGCATCCCGAACGGTTGATTCAGCCGACTCATTTGAAGGTTCCCCAGCGAATCTTCGTGAACTCGATGAGTGATGTTTTCTGGGCTGCGGTGCCGGAAGACTTCGTGGACCTGATATTTGACGTGATGGAGAGCACTCCACACCTGACGTATCAGATCCTGACGAAGCGCCCGCATCGAATGCTCGCGTATAGCCGCAAGCGTCCTTTCGCGCACAACATCTGGGCGGGCGTCACGGTGGAATGCCAGGACGTGGCCGGACGCCTCGACATCCTCCGCGCCGTGGAAACCGCAGGCAACCGCTTCGTATCCGCTGAACCATTACTCTCACCGCTAGCGGTGGATTGGACGGGCATTGATTGGGTCATAACCGGCGGCGAGAGCGGCGACCACCTCTTGGACCCGGCAATCAGGGCCGCTCGCGGACTGGTAGATTTGAACGGCAACAAATGGACGCCACGCGCTAGCCGGATTGATTGGGTGCGCCAGATTCGCGACGACGTAAAGGCGTCCGGTGGCGCGTTCTTTCACAAGCAGTGGGGAGGCATCACCAACAACGTTGCGGGCAACCTTCTGGATGGCCGGATTTGGGAGGAATTCCCGCCCGACAGGGTCGGGCCTGCTCCTACACCGGTCGTGACGGCGTGCCCGTAACCGGTATTGCTTACCGCTTCCGCGTTCTCGCAGCCATCATGCGGGGACGCGGGGTGGCGGCTGCCATTTGGGAGGCTTCTAAAAAAGCTCGAAGGGTCACCTTGGCGTCTGTTGGGTGCTGGTATGTCGAATCTTACCAAGCGCGAAATCGTCCTAGAGATTTACGAAAAGACCGGGTTCCCCCAAAAGGAAGTCGTCAACGCCGTCCAAATGACCTTGGACATCATCCAGAAGGCTTTGGCGGAAGGACGTAACGTTGAATTGCGCAACTTCGGGGTCCTGGAAGTCCAGCGCCGCAAGGCTCGTGTGGGTCGCAATCCGAACAAACCCGAAGCCGAGGTCGTCATTCCTGCTCGCGCCGTCGTGAAATTCAAATCGGGCAAGATACTCAAACAGCAGCTCAAAAAACTAGATTTGGCGAAGCTCTGACGTCCCGAAAAGGCCGATAGCAAACAGGGCCGGCGCGATAACAGAAAGGCCGGGGCTGCACGGCCCCGGCCTTCTTATTGGTCAGCTCTTCAGCTGAGATTCACTTTCGGGGTCCGTTCCCTCTGCCGCCACCCGAAGGATTGCCGGTGGTGCTCGGATAGTTGCCGCCGTTATTGCCGCCTTTGCTCATGGTCTTGTTAGGTTTGGGTTAACTGACTCCACGCATCTGCGTGTCATGACTTAGACTTTTTGGACTTCGAAAAGTTCACTTTTTCACCGACCTTCTGACTACCGCCCGCGTCTTTGAAATCCACAAGCAATCGGGCCTTAGCACGATACTCCCCCTCGGTGATGACGTGTTCCTTTTTCAGTTCACGCAGGAAAAACAGGACCTTTTCTGCGTCACCGATGGTCTTGGTCAAAACAGGCGGTAGTGGAGGCGTAATGGGCTTGCTGTCCGCTCGTGCAATGATCGCGGCACAAACACCTACGCACCGGTCGCAAATATGAATCGATGACGGACCGACGATTATCTTTTTAACCTCAGCTTGGGATTTACCGCAAAAGCTGCAGGTAATGAGTCGTTGTCGGGATGTCGCCATAGACAGTCAGGAATTCGGCAGCAGCCATACAGTCGCAAGCCAGAAGAGAGCGAATCAGCATCACCTAACCCAGCCTCGACGCATTTCCTCCAACCTTCGCGCTCTCGCTGCCTTAATTTCTATAGCAGTGTCTTCGAGCGAGCGCACTTGCTCACGAAGCATGAAATAAAAACGTGGCAGATAAAGGCGGGCGCTGAGGATATAGAAAAGGAGCGTGACGTGAAAAACCAACTCCCTCGGACAGTCCGCCCGTAGCTTGTCCAGGCGCTCAACCAAGCTTCGCTTGTGAGTCTCGGCTTCGGTTCGGTCGGCCTGTGGCGCGGTGCCGGATAATCCGCTGGTTTCTGACAGGGTCTTCAACTCTTCGTTGCGGGCCTCAAGCGGCTTGGAGCTGGGGCGTGGTGCTGCCGTATCGGCTTCTCCCTTGGCAATCTGGGCAAGGGTATTGGTCAGGTTGTTGTAGCTATAGCCTTTCCCGATCTGGCTCCCTCGGTAGCTCACGCCCTCAAAACTGAAGGAAATGCCTTTGGAGCCGTTTGCCCTCTCAATGACGTGGGGAGCCAGCCCTTGGTCCTCGCAGGCCTTCGCGAATGTCAGGAAACTGCCCCCGGAGCGCCTTATTGAATCCTCGAGTATGGAAGTAAGCGCCTCTTTGCGAACCGGCAGACCAGTCCGGCTCTTTTGTTCATACTCATGCTTGGTCAGGGTCGGCCTGCGCGTCTGCTGCTCTTCATGGCTCAATGTCGGCGTAATGGTCAGCTTGAATTCTTTTTCCAGCGTTTCCGTGGCTTTGATGCCCTTGCGAACGCTAAACCTCGCGAGATAGACGCTGGCATCGGTGCCGACTCGCGAAAGCAAGGCGTGGGAGTGCTGCATGTCGGTTCCGTGGGTCGCGATGACGTATTTACAGGTAGCAGGAACCTCCAGCAGTGTAAAAAAGCGCCTCCAAACCTTGGCGATGAGTTCGGGCGTCAACCGCTCAACGTCGGCCTGTGGAAATGCCAGCACCCAATGAAGGAACGCGCTCGGACAGTCGGGACGAAGCTCCTTCGCACGGCCAAGCTCGGCAAGATGGTCGCCGCCGAGTATGTTGGATGCAATTATCCGATGGTCGGCTGACTCACGGCGAATATAGCCATATATACGATTAAGGTCCTTGGTGGGAATGCGGGTTTCTTTGAACTTCATGTATATTATTATACATGACAAAGCCCGTTACCGCCAAATCATCGGCCGTCACGCCGACAAAGAAGGCTTACGACGAAACCAGCGCCTGCAATTCCGCGTATGATTTCACATAACCTGATTTATCGAGTGTGCGCACAAATCTACTCCCGTAAATTGCCGGAAATTCGCCGGCATGCACCCTTAGATTATCAAACTGCTGACGGGCAACTCCTGATGGAGAATGCCCCTCCCGCTTAATCCATTCCGCTTCCGCCTTGTCCATGTCTCCATCGAACCACCAGCAATCAACTCCCATTTGCTGAATGTTAGGTATCAGCGGTAAGCAGCCATACGGAAAGCCCCATGTCATAACTATCTTCGGGTGAATTTTTTTAAGCTCAGAAAAATAGCTGCCCAAACCGTTTGGGTAAGCCCGACTCCAGAGCGTGTGCAAAACATGTTGCCGCTCGGGCCTTGCCTCCAAATCAATATGCACGAATCCGTGATTATCCCGAAGGTAATCACCAAATGACGTTTTACCGCATGCTGGAACCCCGGAAATAAGAATTGGATTCATAATATATCTATCAAGCTGGCATGTTCGCCAAACTATCCTGAATGTCGATAATAGCTACCATTGGCCGAAGGTCTAAGCCCATGATGGCCGTCTTGTGCTTGTCTCCTTCAACGACCAAAGCTGCCAAGCGACCCTTGCTATCTATGATTGGTCCGCCGCTACATCCCTGGAACTCTTTGTAGCTCAGATAAGGGTTGGCGGTCTGAAAACGATGAAGGCCGTTTACCGTCCCCGTATACCTCATCCCCACCTGTTCAGCCTCAGTCCTCGTTAGATTACCTGCATAGTAATTAGGGTCCACGAGTCCGTAAAATGAATAACTCTCTGAGGCCTCCGGCATCGTTATATCAGAAAATGAAAAAACCCGCTTGGGCTCTTCACTTACAATTTCCCCATTTCGGTTTAAAACTTGGTGCTTGGCGGCGATACCTTCACCCAATCTTGTATATGCAAAGTCTATTTCCTTGGGCTTACTAAAGGTTCCGTTTGGTTTAAGCCGCAATGCCGCGACGTAACCCATGCCTCCCAATCCCCAAAGTTTAGCATTGGAGGAAGCTTTGTTATATTCGATTTCAACAGCCCACTTGCCATTATTTCCAGTGGCATGACTCACCGTAAGAAGATAGCGCACACCTCGACATTCGACTACGCAAGCAGACGCATATCCGCATGGTTTATTATCATCGTCTAACTGGCAGAGTGCGTGACTGTAAAGATGATGCATTTATCCACCTTTAATCCACCGCACTGGAATGCAAGGTAAAATAAACTATTTACGCTCTTCTATTAAACGCATCAGCTCGCCGGTTTTTTTCTCCAGTTCGGCAAGGGCCGTGGCGAGCTTGGCAATATCAAGGCGCTCGTCACCGATAATTGCGGATATGAGTTTTTGCTGTTCGACCAAGGCGTTCTTCGTGCGAGCGGTGAGCGTGGCCAATTCTGGGTGAACGCACCTCAAGTATAGTCGGAATAATTTGGCCGCAGGCATCTTCTCGCGCTTAGCTATGGCGCGAATCGCTTTGGCTTCGGGTTTCGTAAGGAAGAACTGAAAGCGTTCGCTCGCGGCAGTGCCCTGGCGAAGCACAAGCTGCGAGACTTGTTTGCGCACGGCCTCGAATTGCTCGGGTGTGAGTTTTTCGAGCTGAGGGATTAGGGATTGGGCATCGTTGGATGGTGGGGTTTGGGATGTGGGGTTTGTAGTATTCATACGACAGAGGCGAAAGCCGACAGAGTGAGTAGCAGGGAGACCGACGCAGGCGGTCACACCTTGCTAAACGCCATTTTCTGACTCGCGCCTGCATATACTATAATAACCCAACAATGATTCCGCGTAAGCACTTGTTTAATTAAACAAAGAAAACCGACCTACAATAAAACAAAAAACAGACCACGTTGCATGGATATTAAATATACAATATAATATCCATATGCGCTCCTCACTACACACCATCGGCCGTCTCCGTCAGCAAAACTTTCAATACAAAAATTCATGCCTAGCCCACAACCGACTACTGGAATGGGAAAAATGGTTTAGGGGCGGCGGCAAGATTCCCCAGCCTTCAATCCCGGCGCCCAATAAAGACGCCGCCGCAATAGATGCCCTGGTTCGTGAAAACTCCTCTGCGATATATTCGGAAATGTTTCAGCTACCTAGCACGAGAAAACAAGACTGCATTCCCCAACTGGCGGGCATCGTCCAAGTCTATATGATTTCCCCGCCAATTATTGCGGAAATCTTGAAAATACTGGATGAGCTTTTGACGGGATGCAGTGCGCAAGGTGATTCATCTTCTGGCCTAGTATCGAGCCTTGCACCCGTCGGCGGCATCCGTGGCCGCATCCAAACCGACACGGCCTACAGGGTGTTCATCGAAAAAGCCCTGGATACAGCCTTGAGGGAGCTGATGGAGCGTCCCGCTACGGACACCGGGGCGGCGCGTGCCATTCCCCGAATCAAGGCCATTCAAAAGGCGATCCGGCCGAGGTCCGTTTCGAGATCCAGCGGCCCCGACCGGTAAACTGGTCGCCGCGTCTATCGGCCTGACCGACCCGGATATGGTCGGTCAAGAAGGTTGAGCGGAGCCGAACGACTCAGCGCCTGCATTTGCTCGGCTTGGCTGGGCACATAGCGAGCTGGGCGGAGGACTCGGAAGTAAATGTAAGCGCCGAGCGCAATGAAGGGCGCGGCATAGAGGCCCCAAGGCATGGTCAACGAGCAAAGTCCGATGACGGCATACATGGCAGCGCCCAAGACTCCGGCGACGGCATAGACGAGGCCAAGGGCCGGATAGCCGGCGTAAAGCACCCACTGGTAGATTTTCAGGGCCGTAGGGTCGCCGGTGAGCTTGATCAGCCAAGCGAGGCCCCAGAAAGGAACCCACAGCACGGAGTAGCCGACCCAAAGCCAGAAGGCGGTTTTAGCGTGCTCAACGATGCGCGGAATGTAGCGGGAGATTTTCATGGTAGTTATTTTTTTGATACGCCAAGAGCCGTCGTGAATTTGATTTTGGCAGTCGGCGCGTTGGCAGTGTTCACCGCTTCCAGTTTGATGCGGAACGGTGCCAGCTCTCGGATTGTGAAAGTGAAAGTAAAACTGGAATTGCTCAGAAGCTCGGGCCGAATTTTCGTGATGTTGTTTTTGGAATCCGCGACGGATAGACGGGCCGGAATCCACGTCGAGCCCTCGGGCGTGATGAGTTCGCATTTAACTGCCATGCGCTTCACGGTCTGCACGTGCTCGGGTTGGCGGTTCTGCGTCCTTTCCGCCTGCTGTTCGGGCGTGATTGAGCCGGGGGGAATCACAAATCCAGGGGGCGGCGTAGGCATCTTCGCCTCGGGAGGAAGGCCGCGCATCGTGGGCGGAAGCTGGGTCTGGGGCATTGGCGGCGGGCCTTCGCTCGCAGTGCGCTCCCGCACCTCAAGGATTTTGACCGTGAATGGGCCAACGGTGAGGGCGGTTCCCGCCTTGGGCTCGATGGGTTCGGTGACGGTCGCCGCAGGGCTACCCGCGAAATAGTCGATTTCAATTTCCCCGGTGATTCTGGTAGCTGCCTCGGCGGGAGCGCGGAGGGACGCGACACAGACAAACATATCGCCGGTTTCACCGTTGGTCACAAAAGAGACGGGGACGCGTCGGTTGAATTGATCCGCTGCTGCGCCCTCCGGAACACGATTCAAATCCTTGCCGGTGTCGTCCGTAAAAGAGACGAGCCGGGGAGCCTTGGGCAGAATCCAAGCGTTCTGCGGTGATGGGATTTTGAGGAGAACCGCCGTGCCGCTGTTCCAATTCCCCACGGCAAGGTTGTTCGTGAAAAGGTTCGGGATAGCGCCCCGGTAGTCGCCCCCCATTTCGGTTTGGAGGCGGGAGACTTGAAGCGCGAGCACTTCGGCGGTCTGGGCGTGCAGGTTGATGGCGAGGGCTCCAATGACAGTAGCGAGTAGGATTTTTTTAGGATTCATGGAGAAAATTGGGGCGGTGGGCGTGAATGAGCGCAGAATCAAAGCACACGGGCCTTGCGACGGCGGAACGCTACGCCAACAAGTGCGACGACTCCCAAGGTGAGGCCATAAGCAGCGGGCTCGGGAACGGCTGAAATCAAAAGGGTGCCGGTGGTGTAGAGCTGGGTAGTATCCCAACCCAATCCATCGAACAGGGTCGGGAGGGTGATATTTGAGAACGTCCCGACAATGCTTCCCGCGTCGATAAGGTCGTATGCCATGCCGTCGTATTGGTCGAAGGCTCCGGAGGAAAGAACGACAAGATTGCCGCCAAGGTAGGCGGTGCCGCTGACAAGCAAGCGGGACGATTCCGCATCCGTGAGCATCATTTCGATGGTGCTTATGCCTGTCGTCGGCGAAACGGAGTCGAAGGGGGTAAAGGTGCCGTTATTGAGGATGACGTCGCCCGTCACGTTGTAGGTCTGAAAGCGACCGAAGCTGTGAAGCGCGAAGGTGCCGTTGTTGTTCGTGATAGTGCCGAAATTTTGATACCAGTTAGAAACTGTCGTGCCTGGCATTTGAAGGGTGCCGGCATCGATTGTGACCGTCCCCGTGGTATTATATTCGAGACGTGCGGAGGTGTGGCTTAAAACGATATTGGCCGCGCTAAATGCTCCATTATACTCGGGGTGGCTATTGACTGCCCCTTGCAAGGTGTTCGACCCGGCAACGACGGTGCCGGTGTAATTTTGAGCGTTGGCGACATGCTCGCGGGTGACGTTACCGGTAATTACTCGGGCGTTCACGTCCACGGAAGATAAACCCAAAATACCAGTGCCAATGATGATTCTACCGGTGCCAAATGCGCCAGCTGACGCTTGGCCCACGCTTACCGTGCCATTCACCGTCAAAGTCGAAAACGTGTTGTTGCCGCCCAGCGTCAGGCTGTTGTTGCCGTTGTAAATCAGGCCGTTGGTCCCGAGATTTACGTCCGCGTTGATGTTGATGCTGTTGGAGCCAATAATAGAAAGGTTGCCGCTGTTGGTCAGGGCTCCTCCGGCGCTGTCAATTTGGAGGTTTTCGTTGTAGGCGCTGATGCCGGAAATCTGAACGTCGGTAGAAAGGGTGAGTATGCGCGTGCCCACCTCGCCGCCCGGACCGGCGGAAAAGTAGGCCGATGAACCGGCTACCCACGTTCCGGTTGCTGCGGTGCCAGCGCTGCTCGTGGACCAGACGGCGGAATCCCATGAAACGGGATTGATGAAACCAGAGCCGCTAGTTGCCCCGTTCGTGTCGAGATAAAGGGTCTGCCCACCTAGTGAGCTGGCGAAAGCGGCAGAGATAAAGATGATCTGGAATTTGTTCATGATAGATCAGTTAGGAATTATCGAGGCGTGACTTGAGAGGTGTCATGATCTTAAAAAAGAACAAGATCAAAATTGATCTTAAATAAGAGCCCTAACGACTACGCCGATGTGCTTAAATCCGTTCATGCCACGCCGAAAGGAGACTACAAAAAACCTTGTAGGGGCGTTGCTGCGTAAATACCGGGAGGCGAAAAATATAAGCCAAGATGGTTTGGCCGTTAAACTTCAGCTTTTGGGCTGGGATGTTACCCGCATGACCATCACCCGCATCGAGTCCCGCAATCGCTTGGTTTCGGACTTTGAAATCTACATTTTAGCCACCGCGCTAGAGGTTAACCCAAAAGACCTCATGCCAGACTCGCCGTCCTTGGATATATTTCTGAAAGAAGATGTAAGGGAGAAATGCCGGGCTAAAATTGAAGCGGTGAAGGCAAAAAAACATAGGCCATCCGATAAAACCAAAGGCCCGAAAGTCTCGTGACTTAGGGGCCTTGGCCTGCCGGTCGCCTTACGCGGCCTCCTGCTCCTGCGCCTCTGCCTCTTCGTGAACGTCTGCGAGAATCAGGCTCGCCGCTTTCTGCGCCTGAGCTGCGGCCGTAACGACCAGCTTCGGGTCGCCTTTCAGTGCCTTCACCCAACCGGCAAGATACGCGGCCTGCTGGGGCATGGTAGAGTTATCAATTCCACAGTGAGCACACAGGAAAGCACTGGTCATTTCCGCAACAAGCTCCTCGCGAGAATAGGCCTCTGAGCCGAAGGACGTGCCAAACTTACGCGACAGGCGGGACTCGTGACCGGTGCTATGGCCCATCTCGTGGAAAAGAGTCGCGTAATAGCTTTCCGCAGAGTCGAACGAAGGAGGAGAAGGCATCTGCAGGATGTCCGTAGTCGGGCAGTAACAGGCCTGCGCAAAACCGTGCTCAACCTTGGGGCCGGTCGTCCATCCCGTCACAATGCGCTCAGCCTCGGCCAACGGTTCAAAAGTGGAACCGGTGCGGCTCTCAACCTTGGGAAATTCGATGCCGTCAACCTGGCTGGCGTTGAAAACGGTATAGTAGCGGAGCAAGGGAACGGCCTTTGGGTCCCCCTTGGCATCGGTCTGGGTCTTAGACTTGAGGAGCTTCCAATAAACGATGGGCATCCCCTTGCTTCCCTTCTTCACAGTGCCACCCAACTCAACCAACTGCTTGAAAGTGAGGTAAAACGGAAGCTCGTGGCCGATGACGGACAACAAAAACAAATTGATGCCATTATACTGGCGGTGTGATGCGAAATTCTGCGGAAAGGCGTTGAGGCGATTCCAAGGGCGACGCCAAGGGCAAGTGCCTTCGTTAAGCATCGAAACGATGCGCTCGGTAATTATTTCATAAGTTGCGGTATTCATGGGCATTTTTGTGTTCCGGCCTCCGTGTTCGGAGACCTGCGTTTTCCCTGCCCAAGCGGCGAGCTGTCCTACCTGGCTTGTGGATTGCCAGCTCCCCGCGCCCCCGTGGATGGGGTCAAGGCTGCCCCGAGGACAGCGGCGGGAATAGTGGTCGGTAGGCGAAAAGGTTCCCGCCGCTCCCGCAGGGGCACTCCGCACCGGCCTTGATGCCAGCCTTCAAAGGGGGGTGGGTATAATCGTTTCTCGCGCTTGGGCGGGAAACGCAGGTCCGGCCTTGGTCCGTAGCCGCAGGCGCAGGGCCTCCCCTATCGGCGGAGGCGAAACGATGCCCGCGCCATGAACGCAGCGAGATCCGAGCGAAGAGAATGGCGCGGGATTCGTGAAGCCGGAGCGCCGACAAAGCAGGTAGGCAGTCTGTGCGGATTGCCGCAGTGTGAGCGAGAGCCGGTAGGGCGTGAGCGCAGCGGTAGCCCGGTAGGCGGAAGCGAACCAAGGGAATATGCACTGTCTGCCGCTTACCACGGCCGTTTACGGCCCCTTATCTGAATACCCCTCTCGCAACCCGGCGAAAGGGGTATGGCGCAAGCCGGGGTTTAGTGGTGGGGAGCCTGAAAGGCGGGAATCAAATTTTCATGCCGAAACAGAAAATAGTTCCCAATATGAAAACAAAACCATCAAACCAATATAAGATAAAGATACTACAAAAAGTGGCCGAAAAAATCCTGGCGGAGAATGGATTTCGACTGGTCGAGACCGGCACCAAACACCAGATCTATGAAAACCCAGAGTGCTCTAGTTCAGTGATGCTCTCGTCATGCGAGAAATCAATTACCATCACGAACCGATGCCGTGGAAACATTCCATTTTTCGGTTATTTGATTCGGGGTCTAATAAAAGACAACCGCTTTATTTTCAATAATGACTGCACGCTTCTTCTTCATGGTAACCTCGCCCTGACAATAGATGCTTTATGGGAAAGCGTGTCTCACTACCTGAGCCATGAAGAAACCGCCGAAATATTTCAATTCGACCGACCCGCCAAAATAGCATCGGTGAAGATACTCCAGGAAATGGATTCGGAAGAACGTGAATTAGCTCCACCAACAAATCCCATAGAGACGGCAGAATTTATTTAGCCGCTGATTTATTAGCTTTGATAAGGGTGACGGAATCGCCTTCGACTGAGATCCAGTCTGGGGAATCGTCCGGATTCGTAGTCCACATTGTGCGAGCCCCGTTGATAATATCCTTGCCGGAATCCAGCGATATTTCCTCCTCGATGAAAAAGCTATAATTGGAATAGGGAAACGACTTCAAGCCGTCCTTGCCTTGGGGATAATTATCATACTTCAGCGTATTATACTTCGTTTGAAGTATCTTCACGAAGGCCTTTTCGGCATCGGCCGTCATCGCATCCACGGGAACCTTGAAGCCCTCGAAAAAATTATCAGGTATATCATCATCCCAGCCGGCGGTGTGAACCTGCAAATCGGTGACCGCGAAAAGGAACAGGGTAAGTTCATCGGTCAGCCTTGCAGTGGGGCGAATTTGACTCTCATTGCCGAGGATACGGCTGCGCTTTTCGTGGGCTGTTTCAAACAATCGGGAGAAGCTATCGTGCTTCTTGGAAATCCCGACGTAATACAAAGTGAAGCGGGTGAATTTACGAAACCCTTCAAGGTTGTGGGTAACAATAAGCTCCCTCCAGTGATAGTAAAACAACCTATCAGGAGTAAACCAATGAATCAGCTCCCTCGTGGCGGGAGTTTTGGTTTTATCCAAAGTGTAAACCCTAATGATTTTCTCTCCCAACTCGAATTCAAAACAATCCGCTTCCTTGGAGAATTGGGAGACTGGTAATTCCACGTCATTCATCACCTCGTCGCCGCACTCCAGGTCGAAGACGATACGATTGCCTTCGTCCGCCTCGACCCCACGGAAATTGCGAAAAAACACCTCTTGTCGCTGGCCTATCATATAGAGCTTACTTTCGGCCAAAAGCTCGCGCATTTCGGGGTCAGTCCAAAACCATTCTCCCTCCTGATTAGAGAAGGGGGCGTGAACCAACTTTAGATGATGAACACCAACACGCCTCATGTAAAATTGATTTGGAAACTGTCTCTAACTAAACCCGCCTTATGCTACAGACGGGCTTTCGGGGTGCTTAATTTCGAGAAAAGCGTTAGCGACTTCGTATCCGATGATTTGGCGTTAGTGGACGACCACATATCAAATTCATTCCCTTCATTGATGGAATGAACAAGCAATTCGGGCGAGTGGCTGGTGATTGTGAAAGTCATATTCCGCCACTTGGCCTCGTGCTTTCCGTCACGCGAGGTCATCGTCGCAACATAAAAGCATTTATGCCCATTCCGACCGGTTTTGTATTGGTTGCGGGAAAGCCATAAAACAGCAGGCGTTCCGCCGCCAATCTGGGTCACATGCACGTAAAAGCGAAACGACTTATTCCATTCATTGTAAGCAGAACTGTAAAAATGACTGATCGTTAAGTCGTGATTTTTCTTAAGCCCTGGAATTTTCAGCGGCTTTTCTGGGGCCAATCTCTCGGCGAAGGTTTTGCCTTTTGCGGTAAGGGCGGGCTTTAGTCCTTTATTCGGTTTTTTAACTATAGTCTTTTTCATGGGTAATTTCAGGCTTTGAGTTCCGATGTTTGGGTATCGGCGGGCTTCACTGGAAGAGGATATTTTATTTTATAGGCCGTGGTCGTGACGGTAAAAAGCTTGGATTTATCGTAGTCTATACGCTGCACCAAGTCAGGCTCGACCTCGGCCAGGCGGGACAAAATGGAAACCATTCGAGTAGATTCAATGGAACCCAGCAGTTCCTTATTATCCTCTTTCTTGCACAGCGTCTTATATATCATAGTGCCGGAATCGCTGTTAAAATCGCCATGCTGTAGGAGGAGTTCCTTTATCAATTCTTCCTTTGGTCCAAGCGTTCTTCTCCGCGTGAACTTCTCAGGAACAAAATGACGCACCCCGAACCTGTCTTCTTGAAACTTGGCGGGGATATTCCAATTCGCCAAAAGGGAGCAGAATAAAGGTAGAATGTCTATGACCTCTGAAATTAAGATTTCATCGTTAATCTCCCGCCCAAGCGCGACGGCTTGAATAGCTTTAATTTGTTTTAAATTAAACACACCTTCATAAATAGCGAATTTTTCAATGATGCTCGTGGGCATCCCTTCTAGCATTTTGACGACGCTGCCATCGGGATTGGATGAGAACATGAAGAGATTGTTTACATCAATGGTCTTCACGTCCTCGAACAAAGCACGACCGCCGATAGTATGGTCGGCGAGCAATGAAAGCACCCCCTGCTGGACGCGACGAACTTCGTTCGGGCTTCCCAAATCTTTGTCTGAGAGTTTGCAGACGTAGCTGCCAAGAATCGACGTGGTTCCCGCTTCGCCCTTGATAAGCCGGTGCGCGTCGGCGGCGCTTGTTTGTCCAAATATCAGAGGTATGATTTTGTCAATGAGCAGACTTTTACCGCTGCTCGGAGGCCCTAGGAAAAAGACTGCGAGGGTCTTTTTCGGTTTCTGGTCACGAGCGGCTTTATACACGTAGCTCAAGAGTGATATAAAATGCTCCAAAGCATCAGGGGCCTCGGGGTTGGCGAAAAAGAACGCCAGCCATTTCATAATCGCGGCGATACGAGGGTCCCCAATATCAGTAACGTGGTCCCTGGGCTCCATGACTGCAACGCGGCTCGTATTGAAAAGCCGGGTGCCGTCAGGTTGATCCATCGCACCATAAGGTCGGAAAAGCAGGTTTGTCGTGCCAACACAGCGCGTGGCATTCAGGTAGAACATCGCAGCCTGTAACTGGCTCAAATTTGGGATGTGCCCGACGATAGGCAGGCTCTTGGTGGACGGCTTTTCGTTGTCGAATCCCGCCGCACGGAGCGCCTGAGAAACAAAGTTCCGGCCACAAACCGACATGACCTTGGAGCGGCGATACGTGGAGCCGTCTTTGATGTAGCTGAAAGTGTAATACTCCTCACCCACCATGATGAAAGAGTTCAGGGTTTCCTCAGCATCAAAGGTCCTCTTGTCGAACGGCGTGGACGCTGCGGCGGCCTTGGCATCGTCGATTGCCGAGCCTGTTTCTGCGGCTTGGGTAACAGACGGTGCCTCGGTTGTTGAGGCGGGCACTGAAGCCGGAGGCGTGAATTTCAGCGACCCTCCTTCTTTTAGCTCACGCTCGGTGCGCTGCATTTTCTCGGCTTTCCATTTCGCCTCCCTCTTCTCGGCGACCGCTCCAACCAAATCCACGAAATCTAACAACGAGATTTTTAAAACGTCCCGAACCAGCTCCTCAACGGTGGCAGTCAGGGCCTTGGCTTCCTTGTTCCGCTTATTTTCAAGGCTGGCGTAGAGCTTGGAAAGTTGGTCAATGGCCTTGTCTCGCTTCGCCCCCTCAAGACTGGGAAAGGTGGCTCGCTCCCGCTCAATCAGGGCGGAAATGATTGTCTCCTGTTTCGTGCCGGCAGCAATGACGGTCGCTGACGAAAGGGCCTCTTGGAACCAAACCGCAAAAGCCTCCTGCCCGATTTTTTCGCGAATATCATCCACGCCCTTACCATGCGGGGCGTCGTAGGGAATCCGCACAATCGCCAGTGGGCAGGGCAAAAGGCTCGCGAACTTGCTCATTGCGTCGCCAAAAGACAGATTTAGCGCCGTATCAGGGTCGCCAACGTAGATCACTCGCTTGGGCGCCAGGCTGGTAATGAGTCGCTGAATCTCTCGATGTAGAACTAAAAAGGCTTCCTCGGATTGAGAAGATTTTTTCGAGGTTTCCTTTTTGACTATATCGGTTTCGTCCCGGTCTTCCAGAGGCAGGCCCGCAATGCGTTTCACTTTCTTGCCCCAGCTGTAAAAGCCCGACGTGCCCACGGCGGGAAAACCTGCCTCGGTAAGGCTGATGGCCTTGAACTCGCCCTCAATTAGGATGAGGTCGCCGTTGTGAAGCGTCAGGCCCTCTTGCACATAGTTATGAACCTTGGAGCCTTTACGCTGGTGATACTTCATGTCACCAATCGGCTCGTCCAGACGCAGGCGACCGTAAGGACCGCCAAAACAGTTCACTCCCTTGAAGGGAATGTAGATTCCGGATCGGGCGAGTCCGGTCAGGACTTTAGCCTGACGGTCCGTGATTCGGATGATTCCGAGGCGCTCAAGAGTGGCATCGCTGATACCGGAACGTAGTGGCATAAGACGTGTTGGATAAGTGGGGTTAATTTAGGGAACTAATAGGCGCTTACCTAATGTCATAAATGTCTCTCCTATTGATGTTAGTGTGTTTTTAGGCCGCTATCCTTTGAAATCATTGGTTTTTATGGCGCTATAACGTGATAAGGAGAAATGTCGCTCCCGCTCTGCATGGCTGGCGCAGCGGGGATGAAATTGCCAAAGTTGGGTGCCGTTTACCTAAAAACAAAATTGAAGGCAGTTTAGTCATTCTATAAAAATGGCTTAACATTTTAGGCCGTATGCCTGAATAGCCCCTGAAATTTGCCCAACTCCCTGTCTGCTTTGCCCAAAAAAACGAACGGCACCGCTCGAAGCCAGAGGCAAATGAGGCGTGCCGAATCGGGGTCATTGTTTTCAAGCTATTGCGATAGAATAAGCTGGCAAGCTCGTAAATTTGCAGTAAGCAAAAATTGATGGACAAAATGAACCGTATCCATGTCGGCCCGGACCAAGGGAATCCGACGTTTACCCCGCGCCAGCTTGAAGTCGTTGAATCCGTGCTTAATCGGTATTTCAAGGGCTGGCTGGGCTCGGACGGCACCCGCTCTTGGAATGGGCACATTGAGCAGCTTAAGACCTACTCCATTCCTGATTCTGCGCAGCGCCTAGACATGGCTGCGGACCCCTTCCAAGCCTGCTTCAATCAGCTCAAGGGACACTTCCGCTTCGCCTTCCTGATGGTCGAGCGCAACGGCATAGTCACCGAGCGCCAAGGGGTGGAGTAGCCGCAGAACAATGCCCATTGGTGGGCCACGGGGGGCACATGACGGCACCGTTACCATGGTATAATGCGACAGCCGCCACGATGGAAACGGCTAAGTGCCAAGCCATGTGCGGCTCCTGAATACTGCGTTAGATAAAGCCCCGCCCAACCATAGGCCGGGGCTTTCATTTTTTTAACCCCAACCCAGGGCGCTACCGATCTGGTAAACCGCAAAGCAAACGAGCCACGCCGTTGCGGTGAGGTAGAATTGCTGAAACAGCGTCCAGCCCCACGAGTTCGTCTCGCGTTTCACAATCGCGGTGGTGCTGAGGCACTGCATCGCCAGCACGTAATAAATCATCAGGTTGATGCAGACGAGAGGGGTGAAGAGCAGCCGCCCGTCCGGCCACTGTGCTTTTTGAAGTGCGGCCTTCAGCGGCAGTGTATCTCCTTTGGGGTCGGTCTCTACTCCGAAGATCACACCGGTCGCACTGACGAACACTTCGCGAGCGACGAACGAACTGAGCAACCCGACGCCGACCCTCCAATCGAAGCCGAGCGGCGCAATCACGGGTTCAAGCGCATGGCCAACCATTCCAGCATAACTATGAGCGCGTTGTTCTATCGGCGGAGTGCCTTCCGGCATTTTGGGATAGGCCGCCAGAAACCAGAGGATGATGGAAACGCCGAGAATTACCGTGCCGGCCTTTTTCACGAATATCCAACCGCGTTCGAGCATCCGAAGTCCGAGCGCCTTAAGCAAAGGTCGCCGGTAGGGCGGCAATTCCATGATCATCAGCGGCACTTCGCCCTTGAGGAGCGTCCGCTTGAACAGCCAAGCAAACCCAAAGGCGGTGAGAGTCCCAAGCGCATACATGCCCAGCATAATCCCAACCTTGGCGAGCACGGGAACGTTCTCGGTGGGAAAAAGCGCAGCGATGAGCAGGAGATACACCGGCAAGCGAGCGGAGCAGCTCATCAGGGGCGCGATCAGGATGGTGATGATGCGGTCCTTTTTGTTCTCAATCGTCCGGGTGGCCATGACGCCAGGAATCGCGCAGGCGTAGGAACTGAGAAGCGGGATGAATGATTTTCCGTTAAGTCCGACGCGGCTCATGAGCCGATCCATGATGAATGCGGCGCGCGCCATGTAGCCGGAGTCTTCCAGAAGCCCGATGAAGAAATAGAGCACAAGAATCTGCGGCACGAACACGAGCACTCGCCCAGAGCCCGCGATGGCGCCGTCTGTGATGAGGTCTCTTAGTTCACCGGCTGGCATCGTATTTTTAACCCAGTCGGCTAGCGCCGACACCCAGCCATCGAGCAAGTCCATTGGGAATTGGGCAAAAGTGAAAATGCTCAGGAAGAGCGTTCCCATTACCGTGATGAGGATCAGCCAACCCCAGACCGGATGAGTGACATAGGCGTCGATTCGGTCACTCGGGGTGGCGCCCTTCGTCCCGGCCTGCAACACGACTTCGGCCGTCAGCTTGGCGATCGCATCGTAACGAGAGTTGACCAGTGTTCCCGCCCAGTCGGTGCCGTCGGCGTCCCAGCGCTTTTGCCAGCCAGTGAGAATCTGATGCGTGGCCGGACTCAGCGAGGTTGATCCGGCGACCCGCACGGTGTCGTGGGCCGTAAGTAAAAGGAGCGCTTCGGCACGAGCGGTGAGCGGTGCCCTGCCGTTCGCGTCGATCAACGATGCCTGCAACTCCGCCACCGCCGAGGCGATTGCGGCCGGGATGTCCCACGCGTGGCGGGAGAGCGGCAGTTCCGCACGGCTCATTGCGAGCTTCAGCTCAAGCAGGCCCTTGCCGTTCACCGCCTCGCAGGGGATGACCGGAATGCCTAGCTCGTGTTCGAGCCGGGCCACGCGGATATCGAGGCCGGCAGCGGTCGCGAGGTCCATCATGTTGAGGACGAGAATAACGGGACGCCCGAGATCCAGAATTTGGTGAACCAGATATAAGTTCCGTTCCAGATTGGTCGCATCAACGACGCAGAGGATACGGTCAGGCTGGGGCGTGTCGTCACGGCGACCGAGCAGCACGTCGCGCGTCACTGCTTCGTCTGGTGAACGCGCGGCGAGCGAATATGTGCCCGGAAGGTCGATCACGGTCATCGGTTGTCCGTGTTGCGAGTAGGCGACTCCGACCTTTTTCTCCACGGTCACACCGGGATAGTTGCCGACCTTTTGTTTCATGCCGGTGAGCGCGTTGAATAACGTGCTCTTCCCGCAGTTTGGATTGCCGACGACCCCGTAGGTCGGGTGGCGGTTGGAAGTCTTTGCGACCGTCACGCCGGGCGAATTAGTGAGAGATGTCATGTGGTGCGGCTTACGCTATCGGTTCGACGAGGATCTGTTCTCCTTCGCTCTTGCGCAGGGTGAGGTGATAACCGCGAACGAGGATTTCGAGCGGATCGCCGAGCGGTGCCGTGCGCACCAAGGTGATTTCGGTGCCCGCGAGCAGGCCCATTTCACGCAGCCGAAGCGAGGCCGCGCCTGTTTTTGAGAATTTCTGGACGACGGCTTTGGCGCCGTTCCCCAGATCGGAAAGTTTGACGAGAGAAGACATGGTAATTCGCAGACGGTTTTGGCTCAACGCATGGAAACGCCGGGGAGACGCACAGCGGCGAACACCAACGGCGGACAGTCCGATCCTCTTGGGATCGTTATCAGGCCAATGACGGCAGGCGCGGTTCCAATGCCGCACGGAGAACGAACTGCCACGTTCGCATCAGCGCGAAGCACGCATCATTGTGGTCGCGAGAAAGGCGTCCCGCGGATTCAACGAGCGAGATTTGTCGCGCAGCTGGCAGCAGCCACATCTGAAACGCCCAGAAGGCCTCTTGTGGCGCACCGATCATCAAATCATTGGGCGCGGTGGGCTCGGCGAGATTTCGCTCAAGATTCTGGCAACCATCTTTCCCGCAATTATCACCGGGCGGGCAAGTGCAGGTGGAACCATCTTTAAGGGTTGGAGATGGCACCAGTCCCGCAGCTTGGAGCGCACACCACTCAGTCGCGGGTAACCAAAGGGTCACCAGCAGTAGAGCGATGAGAGAATAAGCCCGATTCATGAGAACGAGTCTCAATTTTAGGTGGGCACGCTGTCAAGCGCTTCGGAGTATAAATGGGGTGCAGTCTACTTGGCAGCGATCAAGGATGACCGTCTCGATTCAACTACTTGCCGAATAAGGTAATGAGAACCTGTCTCATGTTTCCCCTTGAGTATTATGAGAACGAGTCTCCTTATCCAGATAGCCAATCCACTCATGTCCCATACTGCCTCGATTGATTATCAACGCATTCTGCTGCGCACCACCTTGGGTGCTGCTGCGCTTTCGGTCGTCGCCGTGCTGGTCTGGCAAGGCATCACCGCCAGTGGAAACCCCAACCCGCTGGCGATTGAGGCCACAAAAAGCCCGACCGTGGCCATGCTGGACATAGGGGTTTTGGTTTTCCGCGAAGGGCTGGAATGCATTTTGGTGTTGGCCGCGATCACCGCCAGTATGGTCGGGAACAAGCAAGCGCACCGCCGTCCTGTGGCCGTGGGGGCCGGAGTCGGATTCCTCGCCACGATCATCACCTGGTTCGTCGCGGTCGGAATCATCAGCGACCTGACCGAAAATTTCTCCGCCCTACACGTTCAGGCGGCGACAGGGTTATTGGCGGTCGTGGTCTTGTTGGTCGTGATGAACTGGTTTTTTCACAAGATGTATTGGGGCGGATGGATTGCGATGCACAACAAGCAGAAGCGCTCGTTGCTCCAAGAGGCGGAAATCGGTGCGTCGTCCAGCGCGAGACTGCTCTGGGGATTGGGTTTACTGGGCTTTTCCTCGCTCTATCGCGAGGGGTTTGAGGTCGTGCTGTTCCTGCAAAGCTATCGTCTCAAGCTCGGCGGTGGCGTTGTTCTTCAAGGTGTGATGTTCGGGCTCTTTTTCACCGCGATTGTTGCGGTGCTAACATTCATCGCTCACCGCCGTCTGCCGTATCGCCGTATGTTGGTGCTCACCGGCATCATGTTGGGCTTTGTGCTGCTTGTCATGGTTGGTGAGCAGGCGCAGGAGATGCAGCTCGCCCATTGGGTGCCTACCACTCCTATCAAATGGCTTGAAACGGCAATGCCCTCGTGGATGGGACTATGGTTTGGGATTACGCCGACCGTCGAGACGTTGTTGGCCCAAGCTATAGCGGGCTTTCTGGTGGTGGGCTCTTACTTCTTTGCGAAGGGGCCCGCCGCCCGGCAAAAGTGCAATGAAGCATGCGCGACGGATTCGGAAAAGATCTCTTCACTACCGCACCAATGTGATCCGCTCTGCGTGTCCACGACTATTTGCCATCCGCAACGCGATTTAGTCAGCGTAACCGAGCGAGAGCATTCATGATTAACCCTATCGCGCGATGGTTTTTGATCGTCGGAACTGCGCTGGCGGCTCCCTCGCTATCTTTTGCAGACAGTCGCGGCAGGACGGACTATATAGGTCTCCATCAGGTCGCTGCTTCGTTGGGGCTGAAAGAGAAGCATCAGTTATTTTCCAATAAAGTCATCCTTGCCGACCAAACCCACAGGGTTGAGCTGAAGGAAGGCAGCCGCGAAGCCTCGGTAGATGGGCAGCGCGTCTTTCTTGGAGACCCACCGGTCTTGCGTGACGGCCAACTCTATGTGAGCCGGATCGATTTTGACCGGTGCCTCACGCCAATGCTGCGCCCGGATCAGTGCGGTGCAGTGCCGTCTCGTCCAAGAGTCATCGTGCTTGATCCTGGTCACGGAGGTATCGACAATGGGGCTGAAAACAAGCGTCTGGGACTCGTCGAAAAAGAGTGTGCCCTCGATGTTGCTTTTCGCCTGAAGAAGCTTCTGGAGGAGGCGGGCTGGCGGGTCGTCCTCACGCGCGACAGAGACATCAAGGTTGAACTCGCAGAACGTGCCGCGAAAGCCAATCGGGCGCACGCCGATCTTTTTCTCAGTATTCATTTCAATTCGCTGCCCAAAGACACCAAGACGAACGGCAGTGAAATATTCACGTTTACTCCGCAATTTCAGCTTTCGACTCGCGCGTGGAGTCCGGGCGAAGCCGACGATTCGGAAAAAGAGGCCGCTCCAGTCAATCGCTTCGATCAATGGAGCGCCGTGTTTGCCAGAACTCTAGGCGTTGAAATTTTCGCTCGGCTCAAAACTTTTGATCGAGGCAAAAAGACCGCCCATTTTGGTATGTTGCGTGGCTTGAATTGCCCAAGTGCGCTGATCGAATCGGGTTTTATTTCCAACGAAGCGGAGGGGACGAAAATTGCGACACCTCAATATCGGCAAAAAATTGCCGAGGCGATGCTCGCTGGAATTCGCACCTATTGCATCATGCTTGATTCGCTAAGATCGAAGACCGCAGTCCTCTAATTGGATCGACCGGAGTTTCCATCCGTTTGGTGTAAGCTGTGTCCTCAGTAACCCAGGTGGTGCAAGACCAGCACCCCTGTGGAGGCGGCCAGGCAGTATATTCCAAAGAGATACCAGCGTCCGTGTTCCAGCCATCGTGAGAGCCACTTAAGCGCGAGTAGTCCGGCAAGGAAACTGATGATCAGTCCGAACAAGCTAAAACCAATCCAATGCACGGCGCTGTTGCCAACAGCGTCATGCCTCGATTCGAGCATCCGTCTAACTTCGTGCATGACCACGGGAGGCGTGAGAATGACCGCCAAAGCAAAGCTGTATTCCTCCAGCCGAGATTTAGCGGCCCCTAAAATGAGGCCCGTGGAAATCGTCGCTCCTGAGCGAGAAAAGCCCCGGAAAGGAAGGCAAAGGCCCTGAATGGCGCCCATCCAGCCAGCCTCACGCCAGCCGATGCTCTCTTTCTGTTCGACCGATGGGGTTGATCGCAGACCAGCATAAAGAATTAAACAGCCTGCCGCTCCGAGAGCCGCCGAGACCAATGCTAGATTGCTAAAAAGCATTTCGATTTCCGCGTTCGGAATATGCCGCAAGGCGATTTTCTCAATACCGAGCTTGAGGGGGTAGCCGACCAAGCCCGTCAGCAACGTAGAGAAAAACAGCAACGTGGCGATTCGCCGGAACGCGGCAAACGACGAGAAAAATGTGCGCCGCCATGCAGCCCAGAAAAAGACGATGACGGCGAACATTGTTCCGCTATGCAACATCACCAAAAGGAGCGTCATCTCCGGGCGGGACGGATCGAGCCCCATCAATTTTGCCGCGACGATAACATGAGCTGAACTGGAGACTGGCAGCAACTCCGCCAGGCCTTGGATCACAGCAAGGATTAGAATCTGAAATAAGGTCATGATGCGAGGACAGCGTTCGCTTCAATGGGTTCAGGTAAGAGCGCTGTAAGGCGTTCGTGAATATAGATGATAGATGCCAGAGCAGCCTCCGAGTCGGCCACTGGGGGTTTACGACCGCGTTTCGCGAAACCAGTCGATGACCACGCCGATAAAGGCGCCCAGAAGACCGCCGATCTGCATCGGGATCAAGGTTCGCCCGGATCGCAGCCCCAAGGCCATACCAGCGAACATGCCGGCGAGGCCGAACCAGGGCGCAAGACCGATTCCGGTCGGTTTGCGCTTCTTGGATTTCGGCGGGGTGTTCGCCCCGGCGTGACCTCTGCGCTTATGTGGATGACGGTGTGACACGGAGGAGTCGGAGTGCATTGGCGACCACCAACAGGGTCGCACCGGTGTCTGCCATGATCGCCAACCACAGGCTGGCGTGGCCCAGCAGGGTGAGGACGAGAAACAGCGCCTTCAGTCCCAGCGCGAAGGTGATGTTAAATCGGATGATCCCCATCGTCCGTCGCCCGAGACGCACGGTTTCCGCGATTTTGCCCAGGTCATCCTGCATGAGCGCGATGTCCGCCGTTTCGATGGCGGCATCGGTGCCGGCCGCTCCCATTGCGATGCCGATAGTAGCCGTCGCCATCGCAGGCGCATCGTTCACGCCGTCTCCCACCATGGCGACCACACCGTGTTTTTCCCGTAATGCCTTCACGGCGGAAACTTTGTTTTCGGGTAGCAAATCACCACGCGCCTCGTCGATGCCGACTTGACGGGCGATAAAATCGGCGGCGCGCTGATTGTCGCCGCTGAGCATCACGATTTTAGCGACGCCCGCCGCATGAAGCTCTGCAATCGCGGCCTTGGCATTGGGGCGGAGCGTATCGCCAATTGCAATGATGCCAATCACTTCACCCTTGCAGCCATCGTGCGGACGATGCCCGACGACGACCACCGACTGACCTTGCCCTTCGATTACCGCAAGGCGGCGCTCAATGTCTTCGCTGCACACGCCAAGTTCGTGGGCGAACCTGTGATTGCCCACGAAATAATCATGTTTATCTAGGGTGCCTTCGGCACCGCGACCGCTGCGGTTCTGGTAATTTTCCGCCCGACTAAAAGCGACTTTCTGTTCTTTGGCGTAAGCGACCACCGCCTTAGCGAGCGGATGGGCCGAGTGATCGTCGATTGCGGCGGCGATCCGCAGCACATCCGAAGCAGACTGCGCGTTGACCAACTCAACCCCTTGCACCCTAGGTTTCCCTTCCGTGATGGTCCCGGTCTTGTCCACCGCCAGCGCCTTGAGCCCTCCAACGGTTTCAAGGTGCGCACCGCCCTTCACGAGCACACCGCGCCGGGCGAGCGCAGTCAGTCCCGCGACGATACTTACCGGCGTGGAAATGACCAACGCACACGGACAGGCGATGATGAGCAGCACGCAGGCGCGGTAGAGCCATACACTCCAGTCACCATTCATGAAAAGCGGCGGTGTGAGAAAAATTAGTAACGCCACGACTGTCACGGCGGGAGTATAGTAACGGGCGAACACATCCACGAAACGTTGTGTCGGCGCCTTTTGTTCCTGGGCTTCCGCGACGAGGCGGATGATACGCGCCAGCGTGGTGTCGCTGGCGGCCTTGGTGACACGAATTTCCAAGGAGCCTTCGCCGTTGATCGTGCCGGCGAACACCGTGTCGCCCGGCTTCTTGTCCACGGGCACGGATTCTCCAGTGATAGGGGCTTGGTTCACCGCCGATTCACCAACAACGACCACCCCATCGAGTGGGACGCTCATGCCGGATTTGACGGCGACCGTTTCATCCACCTTCACCTCTTCCACGGACACCTCTACAAACTGGCCGTCACGTTTTACGGTCGCTCTCTTGGGTGCAATTTTAAGTAACGCTTCAGTTGCCCTCTGTGCGCGCCGGTCCGCCCAGCCTTCAAGCCATTCGGCTACGCCGAAGAGAAAAACCACCGTCGCGGCCTCGGCCCATTCGCCAATGACAGATGCTCCCACCACGGCTATCACCATAAGCGAACTGATGTTGGGCCGTAATTGACGCACGGCCGCCCATGCCCCCGGAAGTAGCATCCATCCACCGACGATGATCGCGGCGACAAAGGTCCCGAATTCCAAAGCAGCCGGACCGATCTGGAGCCAGCGGAGTAACAAACCGACGCCGACTAGCGCACCCGATGCGGCAATACTCAACGTGATCCACTTGGGATCATTGTTTCCATGGTTACAGCCGCAGTGATCGTGACCGTGGCCGTCCTTTTCGTCGTGGTCCTGCTCGCTATCCTTGCACTCGTGCTCCGGCTCATCGTGCGCTTCGTGGGAGTGATTGTGTGTGGGCATGGCAGTTATGGTTATTTTTCAAAAATGATGACAATCAAACCAAGGGCGCAGAGCAGGGCACCCAGCACCCCGCTCTCATAGCGCTCGGCCCATTTCATCTTTAATTTATCAAGGCCGATGAGGGTAAGCCAGGTGAACACCAGCATTCCGAGCACGGTGCCAATCGACAGGATCGCGGTCAGCAGTGCAAAACCGCTCCAGCCGTAACGCACTCCCGATACATAGACAGGGATGAAACCTTCGCAGGGCGAGAACGTGAGCAACACGAACAGGCTGGTGATTGCCGCCCAATCCGACTTTGCAGGTGGCTTTACCTCCGCCTCAGTGGAGTGGTCGTGTCCATGGTCGCCGTGATGATGCTCTTCGCTAAACTCGACTTTGTGTTGGTGGGAATGGCTGCCGTGTTTCAATTCCACGAAAACGATAAACTCATGCGGCTCGGGAATATCCTCGTTGGATTCCAGATAATCGGGGCCGGACTTGAAGGTGAAAACCTGCCGGGTCGCGTCGGGGCGCAGCGTGTTCAGGCCAATACTTACGGGTGACGGAGGTGCGGACTCCCGACCCTTTGCATCGGTGAAATACAGCCGGAAGCGGGGCGGCACCCCGGTCTCGAACACGCTCAGTTCGATGAAGCCGTGACCCGTATCCACGAGTGGCCCGCCATGCGGGCCGTGCTTGTGCCCGTCGCCCTCGTCATGCGCGCAATGGTCATGCCCATGCCCGCCGAACATATGGCTGTGCCCGTGGCCATGACCGAAAAATTGTCGGTAAACATAGAACAGGCCGAAAGCCACCAACGCACCACCCGCGATGCGCGGAAACCACGCTCCAATCCGCTCGTTGAGTGCGAAGCCGAGCCATGCCACGAGGAAGCCGAGCACGGCGGTGAACAGCACATGGCCCGAGCCACAGACGGCCGTGACGAGCAGGGTTTTCCCCCGGCTCCATTTCTGGGCCCGGCCGGTCAGCACGAACGGCAGCCAATGGGTCGGAATTGCCGCGTGCAAAAACGCGATGGTGAAGCCTGTGAACGCGATGGTGGTAATGACCGTTGAATCCATATTAAGACCTATGCCCCCTCCCCCCATGTCGCACAAGGCGGATTATCGACTCGCTCAAAAAGATGCCGGCAGATTGGATGTGAGCCATGTCCAGCACCCGCGAATCGCATCCCCCGGAAGAAACCCAAGCCCTGACCACCCGGCTGCGGAAAATCACGGGCCAGCTCAATGCCGTCGAACGCATGCTGACCACCGATTACGATTGTCCCGAAGTGCTCATGCAACTGGTGTCGGCTCGAAGAGCGATCAAGGCGCTTTCGGAAAAGCTCATCCACTCTCACATGGAGCACTGCATCGAACATGCATCGTCCCCGGTCGACGCCCGCCGAAAACTGCGCGAACTTCTGGTCGTGTTGGAACGTTACGTGGACTGACGGATCAAGGAAACCGACGGACTCTCGTTCAAGGAACCTACTCTCATGCTGCTTGGGCGGCATCACGGCTTTATAGTTAAAGTGTTTGACGGTCTTGGCCGCGCCCACGGGCGACACGGCCAAGACCGAGATTATCGCAGGTCCGTTTATCGCTTTAGGTGAGTTCCTTGGTCGAGGGCGGTTCGGGCAGGCGCACTTCGGGCGTGGGCAGTTCGTCGCGCTCGAACACTTTGTAGAAGGTCGGCAGCACGTAGAGCGTCAGTAGCGTCGAACTGATGAGTCCTCCGATCACGACCGCCGCCAGCGGTTTTTGGATTTCGCTGCCGGGGCCGGTGGCGAAGAGCATCGGGATGAGGCCTAGTGCGGCGACGCTTGCGGTGATGAGCACCGGACGGAGACGTAGAACCGCGCCCTCAATCACGGCGAGCCCGACTTTCATGCCCTCGCGCCGCAGTTCGTTGAAGTAGCTGACCATCACGACGCCATTAAGCACCGCGACACCGAATAAGGCGATGAAGCCCACGCTCGCGCTGACGCTCAGGTTAAACTCTCCCACGACCAGGGCGATGATGCCGCCGATCATCGCGAACGGCACGTTGAGGATGATGAGCGTCGCCTGTTTGACCGAGTTGAACGAGCTGAAGAGCATCAGGAAGATGGCCGCCAGCGTGATGGGCACCACGATGGCAAAGCGCTTCATCGCCCTCTGCTGGTTCTCGAACTGGCCGCCCCAAGCAATGAAATAGCCGGTCGGCAGTTTCACGTTGGCATCAATCTTTTGCTGCGCCTCGGCGACGAAACCACCGAGGTCTCGGCCGGCAACGTTGCACTCGATGACGATGCGACGCTGGCCCATTTCGCGGCTGATCTGCGCCGGGCCTTCGGTGACCTCGACCTTGGCGAGCTGACCGAGCGGGATAAGCGCCCCGCTGGGCGAAGGGATCAGGATTTCGCGAATCGGCTCTACGTCGTCACGGGCCGATTCCGGGAAGCGCACGGCCAAGCCGAAGACCTTCAGGCCCTCGTAAACCTTGCTCGCTTCCTTACCGCCGATGGCGGTTTCGATCACGGACTGGACATCGGCTACGTTGATGCCGTAGCGCGCGATTTTATCGCGGTCGATTTCGATTTCCAGATAGGCGAGACCGCTGACCTTTTCGACGTTGATGTCGATGGCGCCGTCGATCTTGCCGAGCACGCGGGCAACGGCTTCGGCCTTCAGCTTCAGCACGTCGAGATCGTCGCCGAAGATTTTGATGCCGATGGCCGATTTGACGCCGCTGACCAGCTCATCGACGCGCAGCGCGATGGGTTGCGAGAAGCTGGAGGCCACGCCTGGCAAGTCTGCCAGCGACAAGCGCATTTTCTCGACGAGTTCTTCCTTGGTCTTCGCCGAGGTCCACTCTTCGCGGGGTTTGAGCGTCACGATCACATCGCTAACCTCCACGCCCATCGGGTCGGACGCGATGTCCGCCCGGCCGGTCTTGGAGACCACGTCGATCACCTCGGGGAACTGCTTAAGGAGCTTTTCCGCTTCGGTCTGCAACGCGAGCGACTGGGTGAGCGAAATGCTCGGGATGCGGAAGGTCTGCACCGCGACAGAGCCCTCATCCAGCGTGGGCAGGAACTCGGTGCCGATGCGCGGCACGAGCGAGAACGCACCGCCGAGCGCGAGCAGGGCCACGATCATCACCAGCCAAGGATACTTAACGCAGGGTTTGAGCGTGGTGAGGTAGGCCTGTTTGATCCACCGAATGTGAAACGGGTCGTGCTCATGCGGTTCCTGCTTGAGGAGAAAGGTGCAGAGCGTGGGCACCAAGGTCAGCGAAAGGATCAGCGAGCCGATCAGAGCGAACGAGATGGTGAATGCCAGCGGCGCGAACATCTTGCCCTCAAATCCTTGCAATGTGAACAGGGGCATGAAGACGATGATGATGATCGCGATGCCGAACACGATGGGGCGGCCGACTTCTTTGGCCGCGTAAAGCACCGTCTCCACCTTGCCCGCGTGGACGTGGTTGGATCTCCCCGGAGGCTCGGTGAGGTGTCGGTGGACGTTTTCCACCATCACGACCGCGCCGTCCACCATCA
>Ga0097621_100000403_pt1 | contig 30084 bp, 24 predicted proteins | sample KBSMisM72_FD_73165 | JGI IMG/M metagenome (GOLD analysis project Ga0097621, IMG submission 73165) | Miscanthus rhizosphere microbial communities from Kellogg Biological Station, Michigan, USA - KBS Miscanthus M7-2 (version 2) (version 2) | ecosystem: Host-associated > Plants > Roots >... | reverse complement strand
CTGCCTTTTTTCTGCTCATGCCGAATTAAAGTACTGCAAAAAATCATTCCTGCAAAACCAAAATAGGCACAAGAAGCCTTTCACGCACCGCCTGACCCCTCATTCTTGCGCCAGTTGGGGGTAACATCGATATACTATGGTGAGCGAGACACCTATAGCCATTAAAAAATCAAAGTGACTCAGGGGCTAAAAGACTTTGTAATTGACAATCCATCGAAAGATTCGAAAATCAATCGACATTAAAATAACAGCCTTCTAGTAATGAAATACTCACTCACTGATCCGTAAGAAAATTAACTGTATTGAAAACATTATTTGAAAAATCAAAAGAAAATCTTTATTATTACATTCAATAAATATTTACCCAACCTTGTTTCTTATGAGCACCCCTATCCCTTCTAAATCGCAATTTACCGAAATCCAATTTCATCAACCCTCGTATTATTTTGATGACTAAAAACAGTTAAGCTCTTTATAACTAGTTTTTGAATTGGTCACCTCTATTGCCTTACAGGTAGACTATTGGACCAATATTTTATAACCCCATCAACCTCTTATCGCTAATGAAACGATTATTAGTAGTCGCGTGCATTTTATCAATGCTATCAACCAGGACTTTTGCACAAGCGCCTGGCTCATTTCAAAACGTCATCCCAGTTAGCACCGTGTCACCCGAAGCAGCTAGTCTGGGAAAATTTGGCAACATTCCCGTTAGCTATGCAACCGGAGTGCCATCAGTTAACATTCCTATTTACGAAATCAACGTCGGGGGAATAAAGATTCCGCTTTCCCTTGATTATCATGGTGGTGGGGTGCGTGTTGACGAGGTCTCCTCAAGTGTCGGCACAAGTTGGGCGCTAAGTGGTATCGGGATACTTTCCCGTAATATGATTGGGTTGGCTGATGAAAGCGGTGGTACAGGATATTTATATTCCCCATCGCCCGACTCGCTTGTAAATTATTATGCGGGTGCCGGAAGTTATGGCGCGACGATAGACAATGGTTATGCCCAATTTATTTATGATGTCAGGGATAACAAAAGGGAGACTGAGCCTGACGTTTTTTCCTATACTCTAAACGGATCAAGTGGGAAATTTATTTACCGTCGTGACGGTACCACCATGCAGATACCAGTTACCAATAATAGGATAGAGAGGATTTCAGGCAACAATTTTAAGATTACCGATGAGAATGGCATGGTGTACATATTTGATCAGCAAGAGCAGACGCAAATGGTGAGTGCATCGGCTACGGGACCGGGCACCTACGTCAGTTCCTGGCGTTTATCCAAGATGGTTGCTCCGAATTCTGTTGATACAATCTATTACACTTATGCAGGGGTAGTGGGCAGCACAGAGCACTTCTGGAATTTCACCTACACCTTTGGGTCCAATCCTACCTATGAAAATTATTCACTTACAATGAGGGACGCCACAGGCGAAAATTCATCTGTTACAACAACTGCTCATGTTTGGCAACTGTATCCGACCCAAATTGACTGGCGAGGTGGTCGAATAGTTTTTAAAAATGCGTCCGACCGTTTAGATCGGCCTTCAGATTTGCGTTTAGATAGTGTTAAAGTTTACTCAAAAGTAAGTGGAGCCTATCAATTGGTAAAGAGTATTAAATTATTTCAATCCTACTTTTATAGTAACCCAACCAATCTAACAACACCTGATTATCGCAATTATCGTTTGCGTTTAGATTCTGTTGCTTTTGTGCCGGTTGCTGGCAATTTGCCCTCGCAAAAATATACGATGGTTTATAACACCTCGCCCATAGCACCGAACGAATCTTTTGCGCAGGATATCTGGGGATATAATAATGGACAGTATACAAATGCTTCGCTAATGCCAAGGCAATCCATATTGTGGAACGGAATATATAACCCTATTGGTGAAGCAAATATGGATCCCGACACATTGGGTACATCCATGCAGGCATGTATGTTGCAATCTATTACTTATCCAACTAAGGGGAAAAGTGTTTTTACGTTTGAACCCCATAGTTATCCGTTAAATTATCAATCTACTGTGCAGCACTCTATAGGTTGCGATGCCTATGGAAGCGTGCAGCTAACAGATACAACCCGGTTTACAGTAACCTCCACGCAATCCAATTTTGCTTATCTCGCTACTTTGACTGCTTATAATTATCCTGATGTTACCAACCGTCCGCAAATAACTATGATAGACCAAAATACCGGCCAAACAATATTTATTGTTAACAATGTCTCCAATCCGAGCCAAGCATATAACACCGGAACATTAGCATTATCTCTTACCACCGGACATACTTATCAGATCGTCACTAATATATATACCACCAATCCAAATGTATCCGCAACATGCCATGTTTCCTGGACCGAACCGATAAGCGGGATAGCTATCAGGAAAGGCGGCGGTTTACGTGTTAGCAGTATCATCAACTACGACAACAACGGAAACTTCATTAATAAAGAACGATACCAGTATGGGGACTATGGCACAGGCCTGTTATTGACGCCTGCGAATTATTTGCTGCTTAACTACGAGACCACTTTTTTTCAGCTTGGTTACAGTACTGAGCAAAGTGGTAACCAGAACGGCTTTGGTGCTCTCCTATTTGCAATTAGCCCTACGGCTGCCATCTACCATCAAAAAAGCATCTACCCGGCAACGCAGTTCAGCGGTAGTCCGGTAGTTTATAGCTCCGTTACTAAATATGATATGGATAATTCAGGAAACGTAAATGGGAAAAGCGTTTATTCATACAATACCTTCCAGGACCAAGTAAATACTCTGCCTTCTGACTTTAGTGATCCTAGTTATAGGGCATATTTTAAAGCAGATTCAACCTCAATTGGGATATGGCTCATTGGGAACGATTGGAAAAACGGGTTCATGAATAAGGAAAGTACCTACCGTTCAAACGGTAGCACTTATACGCCGGTCCACATCAAACAATATAATTATCAGGTATATCGGCCTGAAACAATACAGTGCGTCAAGATAAAACCCCTTTATATTAAACAAGGTACTTACGAAACAGTTCCCGACACCTTCAACACTAAATTTAACCTTGCTGGTAACATCGGAGGGAAACTTCATTTTTTTATAGGAAAGGTGCCTGCCAGTACTGGAGCAATGCTGCTTCAATCCGAGTCCGATACCACATTTGACAGTTCAGGCAATAAAGTAGTTGCAGTTCATAATAATTACTATGATGATCTAACACATACGTTGCCGACTCGCAAGGAGACCTTTAATAGTAAAGGCGAAGATATGGTTGACTTCATCAAATATCCACATGATCTCGCTGTAACAGGGAATGTATACCAAACGATGCTTAATCGCAATATCGTTTCACCAACAGTTAGATTTATCCAGCGAAAGAATACTATGCAGGTTGATTCAACCAATGTTAATTACTATGATTGGAATGGAAACGGAACATTGCTATTGGAAAAATCAGTTGATGCAAATACACTTTCCAATCCGATGGAACGACGTCTTAACCTGGACAAGTACGACCAATATGGCAATATCCTTCAGCAAGAAAAAGCAAAGGCGCCAAACATGTCTTATCAATGGGGCTACTATAGCCAATACCCGGTTGCCAAAGTAGCAAACGCACCAGTAAACGATATTTTCTATGACAGTTTTGAAGAAGGGAATGGGACAAGTACATTAAACGATTCAAAGACTGGCCATTATAGCTTCTCCGGCTCGTATTCCAAAACACTGACCGGTTTAGATACGGGGAAATACATCCTCTCTTATTGGTCAAAAGCCGCAGGCGTTTGGGTGTTGAATTTTAATAACAATATTCACGTAACAGGAAACAGTTACTCAATAATATTAAGCGGGCCGATTGACGATGTGAGATTCTACCCTGCTACAGCACAAATGAGTACTTATACTTATGATCCGCAAATTGGAATGACCAGTGCGACGGATGTGAAAGGCGAAGTTACTTATTATGAATATGACGGATTCCAAAGGTTAATAACCATCAGGGATAAGGATAAGAATGTCCTGAAACATTTCGACTATCACTACCAGACCAGCACGTTTATTCCTAAATAAAAAATGTTAGTAATCGACGTAAAAAAGTAATGAATCACCTTATCAAAACTTTATCATAATGAGACGCAAATCTATCATATTTAAAAATTTACTGGCTGTCATGCTGATTGCCTTGTCGATTAATCAAGCCGATGCGCAAGCCCCCAGTATATCATATGCTACACCGAGCCCGCTAGCGGTAGGTGCTTCCTTTTCTATTAGTCCAAGCAATTCCGGCGGTGCGGTCCCTGCAACCACATACGGACAAGTAACGACTTTTGTGGGTAGCTTGACCCAAACATTGGGTTATACCAATGCTACGGGCACTAATGCCCGTTTTAACCTTCCAAAAAGAATGGTAATGGATGCGTCAGGAAACATATATCTGACTGATAAAACTAACAATGCTATAAGGAAAATAACGCCCGCAGGTGTAGTAACTACGTTTGCGGGAAGCCTTACAGGCGCTTCGGGTTACAAAGACACGACTGTAGCTACAGCCGCACTTTTTAACGGGCCCGTTGGGATAGCTATTGACGGCTCGGGAAACTTATTTGTCGGAGATTATAACAATAATGTTATCCGTAAAATTACGCCCGCTGGTGTAGTCAGCACTTTCTATTCTCTGTCGGGTATGGGGCCTGCAGGCATGTGCTTCGATGGTTCAGGTAACCTGATTGCAACAGCACAGTCATTAAGCAAAATTCTGAAAATAACACCGGCAGGAGCAGCAACAACTTTAGTTGGTAATTATTATGGTTATACCAATAGCACGGGAACGTCTGCACTTTTTGCAAACCCTATCGATGTGCAAATAGATGCTTCTGGTAATATGATTGTTGCGGATTACCAAAATAATGCCATCCGGAAGATCACAATGCCAACAGGAGCAGTGACTACCATCGCAGGCAGCACAGCGAGCGGTAATAGCGGGAGTTTTTTAGACGGAGTGAGTACGGCAGCAAGGTTTAATAACCCCACCGGAGTGGCTATCACTCAAGGCGGTATAATTTACATAGCCGACTTTGTAAACCAGAATATTAGAAGGATCATGCCAGATGGGACCGTTACGCTGATAGCAGGAAGTCCAACCCATGCGACTGGTAATAATGATGCAGTGGGAACAGCAGCCACATTTAATAACCCTGTTAGTATCTATGTCGATAATACCGGAACTGCTTATGTGGTTGACATGTGGGCTGGCATACGTAAATTAATTCTTACAGGATATACGCTAAAGGGCACCCTCCCGTCTGGTATGGCATTCGATCCTACAACCGGAACGATTAGCGGTACTCCTACGGCTGTATTTGCAACCCAAACAGATACAATCACTGCTTTTAATGCCAGCGGATATTCTGTAGCAACTGTTACCTTATCATCCGAGCAGGATATATTGCACCCAAGCCAGAATCAAAACTATATTGTCACTTACACGCCACGGGCTCCTATTACAGACACCAGCATTCTAATATCACAACCGGTGGCTTTGGTAAATAAGTCAATAACCTATTTTGATGGTTTAGGAAGGCCAATGCAAACGATACAAAATAAGGCATCAGCGAAAGGGAATGACGTGATACAGCCAATAGTTTATGACCAGTTTGGACGAGAAGTGGTAAAATACTTGCCATATGTATTACCGTCAACGGGATCCAATGACGGAAGTTATTCAACTTCTGCTATAGCGGACCAGGCTTCTTTTTACACTTCAGCAACATCAGTGGTGCATACGCCATTTCCCTTTGCACAGACGGTATTTGAACCCTCACCACTGAACAGAACTTTAGAGCAGGGTTTTCCTGGAGATAACTGGCAGCCTGCAGGAACGCCAGGCGTGGATGATGATGCAGAGCACACTATACAGACAATTTACGCGACTAACAATAATAGTTCGGATACGACAGTAAGTATGAAGGTGGCACGCTATGATGTGACCATCAATTCAAACAATACCCGCACGCTTACTGCTAACGGATACTATGATCCGGGACAAATCTACGTTACAGTTACCTATGATGAAAACTGGGAGGGGGTAGGAAGGGCAGGAAGTGTTGAAGAATATAAAGACAAAGAAGGACATGTAATCCTCAAACGAGTATATAATTATACTACTACGCTGCAGGCGCTATCGACTTACTATGTCTACGATGATTTAGGAAATCTATCATTTGTTTTGCCCCCTGCTGCAAATGGAGATGTGTCTGCTGCTATTAGTCAAGGTACGCTGGACAATTTATGCTACCAATACCGATATGATCCGCGAAATAGATTGGTTCAGAAAAAGATACCCGGCAAAGGATGGGAGTTTATGGTTTATAACATGCTCGACCAGGTAGTGATGACACAGGATGCCAACCAACGTAACCAAACCCCCCAGCAATGGACATTTACCAAATTCGATGGAATAGGCAGAACGATTCTGACAGGCATCTATACCTATTCTGGGAGTACCGCTGATACTAGTATCAGTGCACCTGCTTCTACAGAGCTGGCAGCTTTAACAACCACCTACCAGGATACAACCAAAAAATTCTGGGAAAACCGTCTCAGTTCAACAACGACCGGGTATGATGGACTTAGCTTGCCTCTGGGACAAACTTATACATTCTATACAACCAGCTACTTTGACAATTATACAGGCATACCGGGCTTACCATCCAAATACACGGTAAGTTCAGGCGTGAGCGCCATGACGATGGGGCTGGCGACTGCAAAAAAAACAGCAATACTGAATACTCCTGCGAATCAACTATGGTATGTAACATATTATGATGATTTGGGTAGGGTAACGCAAAGTTATGCGCAACATTATTTAGGAGCAACGCTGAACACAAATAACTATGATCAGTACGTTACCACATATAACTTTGCCAGCCAGCCAACAACAGTAACACGTAAGCATTGGAACATTGCCAATACAACCTATCCGGCTTTAACAATTGCCAATTCCTACATCTATGACCACATGGGAAGAAAGTTAAAGACTTGGGAGCAAATCACTAATTTAAACAATACACCTAATCAAAAGACCTTGCTTAACCAGGTGAGCTATAACGAGGTCGGGCAGTTGCTGAGTAAAAGTGTCCATAGCACTGATAGTTTGACATTTTTGGATAATGGGTCCTTTAGTTACAACGAGCGAGGCTGGATGAAGAAGATGGGATCTTCTACCTTTAACATTGCCTTTTATTACTATGAATTAGGTGCACCGGCACAATATAACGGAAACATAGGTGCGCAGTTTGTTAAGTTCAAGACGAATCTATATTATGATATTTGCGGTTATAAATATGATAAAGTCAACAGGCTTATTTCAGCGACCTCTTCAATGCTTGGTAATTCGGAAGATGGTATCAGCTATGACGTAATGGGAAACATCCAAAAACTTTCCCGCCATACACGGAGTTCAAACGTTTCTTATACCATTGACAGTTTAAGTTATACTTACAATAATACTAATCAATTAAAAAGTATTACCGATGCAACATCTGATGACCGTGGCTTGAAACATGGTACTTGGAGCTACACTTACGATGGTAATGGAAACTTAATAGCCGATCCGAGCAAAGGAATAACCAATATTGGTTACAATATGCTTAATCTTCCGCAGAGCATTACCGGGAGCAAGACTATTACTTACACTTATGATGCAACGGGCAATAAACTTCGCAGGGTAAGTGCTGCAACCGGAAATACAGATTACATCAGTGGAATTGTGTATGACAACGGCACAATCAATTTCATACAGACAGAAGAAGGCAGGGCAGCTGCTAGTGGGTCAAACTATAATTATCAATATAATCTTACCGATAATTTAGGGAACGTACGCGTCGTTTTAGATCCCAATAGCACTAATTTCCCTAAAGTAGTACAGCACGATGATTATTATGCCTTTGGTATGGATATTCCGCAGGACACTATACCAAGCGATAGAAATTTATATCTTTACAATAAAAAGGAGCTTCAGGAGGAGCTCGGACAATACGATTACGGTGCAAGGTTCTATGACCCTGTAATTGGAAGATGGAATGTGATTGATAAGATGGCTGAACATCCGAATCAGATTGACAAGTCCCCATACGCTTATGGGTGGGATAATCCTATTGTCCATGATGACAAGGATGGTAATTGTCCAATATGTCTTGTGCTGTTACCAGAGATAATAGAAGCTACAGCATTCATTATTGCTGGCACGGCAGTAACCATGACTGTTATTCACCATGCGGGCTCACATGATTATTCTGCTCCAAGAGATGCAACTGTGATGCCTAATACAACTTTGGGTCAGCCAACTATCGTGAAAGCAGATTCTGGAAGCGACTCTAAACAACAGCAGCCTACTACCAGTGACAATAAAGATGATAAAACTTATAACAGAGTTAACCCTAGAAAGAGTACAAAGGAGCAAGTAAAACAAAATCAAAATAAAGATAGCGCTGGCAATCTGATTGATCCAAATACAGGTAAGACGCTTGATGAGAATGCAATGGATTTAGGGCACGTTTATGGCCAAGAATGGAAAACACGAAAGAAAATGCACGAAGAAAAAGGTAGTACCCGAAAAGAGGTGATAGAAGCTGAAAACGATCCTAAGTTGTACCAATACGAAGACAGAAAAGAAAACAGAAGCCATAAGCATGAAAAGAAAGACTGACCGATTACCTGATGAGATAATCAAAGCGATATACGTTGAAAACATTGATTTGATCTCTGACTGGCAAGATACGACAAACATTAATTACACAGATAGCGATGGAAGGACAATGCTATTCCATGCCATAATAGCAGGATTCAAAAGAATAGTGTTGATGTTGTTACAGAACGGTGCGGCAGTTAATTTAAAAGATCATAAGGGCTGGTATCCCTTGCACTATGCCGCACAAAACTATCGGGTTGAAATTGCTGATTTATTGCTTGAAAAGGGAGCTGACATAGAAGCAAAAGATGATTATGGCAATACCCCTTTATGGAGATCGGTGTTTGCTTCACAAGGAAGAGGAGAAATGATTTCATTGCTTCTTTCACACGGTGCCAATCCTAATAACGCTAACGACTCTGGAGTAAGCCCTCTATCTTTAGCAAGAAATATTGCTAACTATGATGTTAAACAATTTTTCGAGTAGCAATATGCTGGTAGTACATCAAAGTTGTTGTTAGAAACAATTCCAAGCCCAGTCACAAGCTGGGCTTTGCTTTTTATAAGCCCTTACTTGTTGCTGGCCTTATAATCTCGTATGAGAGCATCAATCACTTTGAATATATTGCTACGATCTTCTTCAGGCAACGAGGTTATATCATGGATACGGTCTAGTAACACTCTGTCAATCTCAATATCAGATAGTCCAGTTAGGTAGTCCAATGAGATTTCTAACTCACTGGCGAGCTTGGTAGCAACCTCTACAGATGGTATTGCTTCGCCTCTTTCATATCGGCCTAATGCATTCGAGTGTAACCCGACTCTTGAGGCAAGCTCTGCCTGGGATATATTCCTTTTCTTTCTTGTTTCAACAAGGCGACTTCTAAAGCTCATTTAACCTATTTATACCATAAAAGTAGTCGTTTGGGTAAATATATAGCGTTTAAAGCTCATTTTACTACACTTAGTGTTTATTTATGATTGTTATTAATTTGTTTTTACCACATATATGTTGTTAATTTGATTTGTTATGACAACAACGAAACTACTCACCGATAACCCCGAACTACTGCACTACATACATGGTAAGCTGCACATTACGATCCTGGGCGGTATCAAACTGACCGGGCTCGACCGTTTAAAAGTAACCCTAAAGGTCGTAAGCAAGGATAACAAGCAGAACGTGTTTAGGCATAACCTCGATCTATATAACAGCATACAGGTAAGCCAGCTTGTAGAAAGGGCATCCAGTATGTTAGAGGTGGAAGCTGAAGTTATGAGCGAAGCTGTTAACAACCTGATCAGCGTATTGGAAGACTACCGTACGGAGCATTTAGAAGCACTCAAACCCAAACCACAGGAAGTAAAGAAGCTAACGGAAGCAGAACATAAAGCAGCGGTGGCCTTTCTTAAGGAGCCTCACCTTTTAAAGCAAACACAGCAAGCTATCTCGCAAAGTGGTATCGTTGGGGAAGAAACTAACTCACTGATTGCATACCTAACTTATACTTCACGGAAGAGAGCCACACCTCTACATCTGATGTGTTTAGGTGCATCAGAACAGGTAAGACCTGGTTGCAGGAGAAAGTAGGTGAACTCATGCCGGAAGAAGACAAGATTGAGATAACTACTCTTAGCAACAATGCTTTCTACTACTTCGGTAAGGAAGAACTCAAACATAAACTGCTACTGATTGAAGACCTGGACGGAGCAGATAACGTGCTCTACCCGCTTCGTGAACTCCAAAGCAAGCGCAGGATCAGTAAGACCGTGACCTTGAAAGACAGCAAAGGCAATATGAAAACGGTAACGCTGAATGTCGAAGGCCCGGTTTGCGTGAGCGGTTGCACCACGAAAGAACAACTGTACGAAGACAATGCTAACCGTGCATATTGCTGTTTATGGATAACAGCGCAGAACAGGATAAGCGCATTATGGATTACCAAAAGCAGTTGAGTGCAGGGCTTATAGACAGGCAGGCAGAAAGCAAGGTGAAAGAGCAACTGAAGAATGTACAACGCATCCTGCACCCTATAGCTGTCAGGAATCCCTATGCTACTTATATGCAGCTGCCCCATGAAGTATTTAAGCCACGGAGAACCATGATGTTAATCCTACTCTTTACCGAAACCATCACCTACTACCATCAATACCAACGCATACTACACATTGATAAGGTTACAGGTGAGCAGTATATCGAAAGTACTGTAGAGGATATAGAAACAGCCTTTAACCTGCTTGAAACCACTTTGCTTAAAAAGAGTGATGAGCTGAACGATGCTTGCCGAACCTTCTTTGAGCGTTTGAAAGCCTGGCTTAAGCAGAATAATCAGGAATCATTTTACAGCAGGGACATACGTGCAGCATTAAGGGTTGCACCAAGCAGCCTGCAACGTTACCTGTACGATCTGGAACGCATGGGGTATGTTGCCATAGGTAAAGGCAACCGGTACAAAGGTTTTGAATACAAGGTGCAGGTATGGGATGACATGCAAGGGATGCAGCAGCGTACCCGCGATATGGTAAACACCATCCTTAAAGTAGCCCGTAACCCAAAGTGATAGTGGGTTACATAACAAGCAGAAGGCCAGCAAGAAGAAGGTAGTAACCCAGTAAGCTCATAAGAGAAGCAGGGCAACCATAATCGATACAACAGATGATAACACCTAGGAAAAGTTAAGTCCTGAAATAAAAAATATCCACACTGCATACCTGGCTTAGCTCGTTCATATAAAACCCGCCTTGTAAATGTAAACCTTACGCAATGGCCCTTTCAGGCATTTGGTTAATAGCAGGAGTCATCAAATGATTTTTCAGGTCGCATATTGACGTGCATGAAATTTGTTCCATCACTTGCTTTAGCTGGATCTTCATACATTCAATAATATGGTCGCCACCTTCTTCGCCAAGCGCTGCAACAGCGTACATAAAATTCCGCCCCATAAAAGTGAATTCTGCGCCGGAAGCCAGGGCTCTGGCAATATCGGGTCCGCTGCGTAATCCACTATCCAGCATAATCTTTATTTTACCCTTATAATTCTCAACAATAGGTCCCAGCGTTTTTATGGAAGAAGGACCTGTGTCCAATTGTCGCCCACCATGATTGGATACCACAATACCATCTACACCCAACCTGATTGCTATTTCCGTATCTTCTTCTGAGGCGATGCCCTTTATTACCAGCTTCCCCTTCCATCTGTCCCTTATGGCAGCTATTTTTTGCTCAGACAGCTTATTGTCAAAACTTATCTGATTATTTAAACTTTTCAGATACGGTTCCATAATAGCGAATTTCGGCTGGCCATATTGTAAGGTTTTAAATAACCACTCCGGCCTGGCCAAAATTTGAAGGATGTTTTTAAGCGACATTTTGGGTGGCAAACCCAAACCATTGCGCATGTCGCATGGCCTGTATGCCAAAGTTGGCATATCACTAATAAGTACTAAAACGGGACAACCTGCGTCTTCAGCCCTTTTTAAAATTTTATCCCGCAGGTCGTTTTCTTTGGGGTGATATAACTGAAACCATGCCCGGCCATCTGTTAACTCAGATAGCCTTTCGATAGTGCTAGTTGTTAATGTGCTAATTACAAAGGGGATATTATGTTTTACTGACGCTTTTGCCAATATCTCGGGCGAATTAGGCCACATTAACCCTTGTAAACCCACAGGAGAAATCCCAAACGGAAGGTCATAGGTGTGGCCAAATAACTCCGTTTTTAAATCCGGTTCCCCATGGTCCGTTATATAATATGGCCTCAATTCAACATCTCTCAGGTCATTTGTATTCCTGGTAACGGCAACATTATCGTTACAGCCTCCATGTAAATATTCAAATACGAACCCGGGAATTTTAGATTTTGCCTTTTTTATAAGATCATCAACGGAGGGATACTTGTATACCATGTTCATAATGGGGTAATTAAATTACTTTATGGTTAATACAAAATGGGCCGTCTAATTGTTTGGAGAAAACTAATTAATTGACAATTTTTAATTAGGCTAAGCCCCTGACTATTACGCCAGTGGGGCTGATCAACAGCGGTCAGAAACACTTCGAATACTTATCACTGTAAAATCCATATTTCCATAAAAGAACTTTTTAGTTATATAAAGAAGATTCGCTACATTTGATATAACCTCATTAAGCTAACTCTCCAACCCGGGCTTAATGCCGCGACTGTTTATGACCAATTTACGAAACCTTGTTTTCCTGTTTATCTTAGGATTAACGTGCTGTAAAAAGCCGTATAATCCACCGGCAGCAACAGCATCAGGCCAATATCTTGTGGTGGAAGGTGCAATAAACAGCGGTAGCGACTCATCTTTTATAAAGCTTAGCCGGACAGTTAATATTTCAAGTAAGGTCACAGCAAATTCTGAACTAAATGCCAGGATAACCATTGAAGGTGATCAAAACATATCTTATCCTTTAACTGAAATTGGAAATGGTAATTATGCTTGTTCAGGCTTAAATCTCGATACTACCCACCTATATCGCTTGCATATAAAAACTGCTGGTAACAAAGAATACTTATCTGATTATGTAAAAGTGCTTGATTCGCCGCCAATAGATAGCATCAGTTACGACACACAGGGAACCCCGCAGGGGGCCGGTGTCAATATTTATGCCAACACGCACGATCAAACTAACAGGATACGCTATTATAGATGGGAATACAAGGAAACATGGGCGTTTCATTCAGGATTTGAATCGTTCTATAAATCCAATGGCGATACAGTTTTACACAGGGATGAAACCAATGATGACATTTATACCTGCTGGCGGGGCGACACCTCAAGCACAATTGTTTTAGGGTCGTCAGCCAAATTATCACAAAGTGTTATTGTCAAAAATCCAATTCTTTCTATAACCTCATCCGCCGAAAAACTGAGTGTTGAATACAGTATACTCGTTAAACAATATGCCTTATCTGCCGATGCGTATAAGTTTTACGCCAATCTGAAAAAGAATACAGAGAATTTAGGAAGTATTTTTGATGCGCAACCCTCCGAGATCAGTGGTAATATACATTGTGTTACCACACCTTCCGAGCCTGTTATAGGTTTTTTGTGTATAGGAAAAACATCAAGCCAGCGGATATTTATTCGTAAAGTGCAATTACCTGCATGGAAAAGCGAGTCGGTCTACGCAGGTTGTCAGCTTCTTGTTGATTATGTGAATGAGCTCCCCTGTTGTTATTATGCCATTAAAAATAAAACAGGGATTCCCGTAGATCAGGTAGATATCTATATTAATTATAACAGACCAGGAGCCAACGGGTACCTTTATATCCCCATTTCGGCAATAGAATTACCAGCCCACCCGCCGATAGGATATACAGCTGCAACAAAGGAATGTACTGATTGCACTTTAAGGGGAACTAATAAAAAACCTGCTTTTTGGAAATGAGCGACAGGTCAAACATTGGTAATATTTTTTGCTTTATGCTTTTGGCTTTATATTCCTGTAAAAAGCCGTATACACCTGCGGTCATATCCTCTCCAAACAGCTATCTTGTTGTGGAAGGCGTCATTAATCAAGGCAGTGATTCAACCGTATTTAAAATCAACAGGACCGTAAGGCTTGGTGACTCAAGCACCTTCAACCCGGTGTTAGGCGCAACCGTAACTGTTGAGGGCGAACAAAACGGTATCTATAATTTATACGACTTCAATAATAATGGCCATTATAATTCGGGAACAGGCCTTAGTTTGCCGACTAATCAGCGGTACCGGTTAAGGATCAAGGTTAACAATAAAGAATACACATCTGATTTTGTCGAAGTTAAACTCTTTTCCCCTATCGATAGTATAGGGTATTTGGTTCAAAACGGCAATATGAATTTATACTTAAACACCCACGATCCGTCTAATAGTACGCGATATTATCGCTGGGATTATGATGAAACCTGGCAATTTCACTCGAAATATATTTCGTCGTTTGTTTTAGATCCGGCAACCAATACGATCGTATATCGCAATGCCAGTCAACAGATATCTTATTGTTTTGGGAACGACGTGTCATCGCATATCGTATTAAATTCTACAGAAAGTTTAAGCAAGGATGTGGTATTCCAGGCACAGCTGAGTGTAATTCCCCTCACCTCGGAAAAATTGGAAACACGATATTCTATTCTGGTCAGGCAATATGCCATAACTAAAGATGCCTACCAGTTTTACCAGGTGCTCAAAAAAAACACAGAGCAAATAGGCAGCATTTTTGACGTATTGCCGTCAGAATTAACTGGTAATATCCATTGTATTACACAACCAAATGAGCCCGTTATCGGATATGTAACGGCTTCCAATGTTCAGCAAAAAAGGATCTATATAAATCACTCTGACTTACCCGGCGATGTTCACCCGATTTATCCCTATGATTGCCAACAGCAACTGGCTCTATTTTCTGACCCGGGAACAAATGTTAATGAGGTTCAAAATACGCTAATTAACCCTCCAATAGATTTCATACCAACCGAAGCCGATATAAAGGGAAATCCGCCATCACTTCTTGGTTATTATTACAGCACGGCTCTTTGTACAGACTGCACCCTTAGAGGAACCGTACAGGCTCCTTCATGGTGGCAATATTAAAATTTAATTGATATTGATTTAAGCTGCCTGAACCGTTTGCTGCCCTAAAGCTGGCATGGGTTGCTGTTTTTTGAGTTTCTCTTTTCGCAGAAAACGCATATGAAGTAATCCGACCAGGATGGCTATAACCCCTTCTCCCAGCAGCGTATCAGGCGTTCCTATCCATTTAGATATGGAGCCAATTACGAGACCGCCCAAAGGTTGCATACCAAAAACCGCCATCGCATAAAAGCTGATCACACGCCCTCGCATATTGGCATCAACCGTAGTTTGTATCAGCGTATTGCTCACTGTAACCTGCGACATCATACCAAAACCAGTAACTGCCGAGAATATCAGTGCCAGTGGATAATTATCTTGGTGAGAGAACAGCGCTAGCCCTGCGCCGAATATCAAGGTGTTAAATGCCAGTATGCGTTTCAGGTTAGCGCCGGGTTTTAAAGAGGCCAGGAATATAGCACAGCTAAACGCCCCGAGTCCTATCACACTATCAATTATACCAAAGGTTGATGCGGTACCCTTAAAAATATCACGTGCATAAACCGGCAATAAAGTACTAAATGGCATCACCAGCAAGCTGATTAATGCCAGCATAATGATGACGAAAGCAATTGATGGCGTTTGTTTCAGATATTCAAATCCTTCTTTCATCTCGCCAAATGCGTTCTTGGTATGCACCTGTTTGATATATTTTGGCAGGCGCATCAGCAGTAATGAGCCGATAACTGCCAAAAAACTTAAGGCATTCAGCGCAAAACAAGTTCCGTCACCTAACTTTTCCAGTATAAATCCCGCAATAGCGGGACCAATCAATCTTGATAAATTAACCATGGATGAATTGAGCGCCAGTGCATTAGACAGGTCTTTTTTATCATCTATCATCTCATACACCATTGCCTGCCTCGCCGGTACGTCGAATGCATTGATGATCCCCAGCAGTACGCTTAGCGCCAGTATTTCCCAAACGGCGTAATGGCCTAACAAGATCAGTATGGCCAGTATAGCCGCCTGTATCATGGATGCCACCTGGGTAAACAACAGCACCTTAAACCGGTCGTACCTATCGGAAATAACTCCGCCTAGTAGTGAAAACAAAAAGGATGGAAACTGACTCGCAAAAAGAGTCAGGCCCAACATAAAAGTAGAATGCGTAAGCGTGTAGATTACCCAGCTCACCGCGGTTTTTTGCATCCAGGTTCCGATAAGAGAAACGGATTGGCCTGCAAAATATAGCCGGTAGTTGCGGCTTCCGAATGCTTTAAAAGTTGTAATATTCATTTGGTAGATTTTGTTGTACTGCCGGCTCTTATTCGTGATCGATGACCTTGTTCAGCGGTCCCATCACTTTTTTAAGCAGGCTTATTTCTTCTTCGTTACAGCTGTCACTGATCGCTTTGGCTAACCATTCATCCCGTTCGGAACGGACAAGGAGCAGAGTTTCTTCGCCGGTTTTGGTCAGTGATATCAACACCTTACGTTTATCCGTTTCTGAGGCGGTCCGGGTAATATATCCCAGTTCCAGCAGGTGGTTCAATATCTGCGACATGGATTGATTGGTGATCTTTTCAGACGCAGCCAGTTCGCTTGGCAATAATTGATTTTGCTGATATAGCAACGACATCGTCGACCGCTCGGTGAGCGACAAATGTTGCCCGGTGGCTGATTCTCTTCGCAGTTTTTTGATCAACCGGGTAAACAATGTTCTTAGTTCAGATGCCAGTTCCAGGTCAGGATGTTGAGCCATAATAAATTAGTTAGTTAAACTTATCAGTTTGCCTTACAAATATACAACGCGTATCCCGCTTTTGAAATGCAGGATTATCATTTAAAAGTTATAATTTTGATAGTTATGTTGCGTTAAAACTATATTTAGCGTATTTGTCTGAAGTAAACTATGCGGTCATCGGAAAACTACGAGCTGTTAATCAGCAAGATCGATACTTTCATCCGCAAGTATTATTTCAACAATTTGCTCCGTGGGTTGATCTTTTTAGGCGCCGGAATATTTTCAGCATACATCATTATCACGGTCAGCGAGTACTACGGCAACTTCAATTCCAGCTTCCGGACCTTTCTTTTTTACTTTTTTATCCTGTTGAATTTAGGGTTGATCGCCTGGCTGATACTTCCTTCGTTCCTGGCCTGGTTAAAGCTAGGTAAAACCATTACGCACGACCAGGCAGCAGAGATCATTGGCAAACATTTTACTGATGTAAGCGACAAGCTACTGAATACGCTTCAGCTTAAAAAACTGGCCGACAGCAACCAGCAGCAACGCGAATTGATTGAGGCCAGCATCGACCAAAAAATTGAGACGCTAAAGCCGGTTAGCTTCCCATCTGCTATCAACGTAAAAGAGAACACCAAATACCTGAAATGGGTGGTTTTCCCGGCCGCTGTTATCTGCATTATTGCTTTGGCTGCACCTTCTATACTGACCGAGAGCACCAAAAGGATCATCCGTCACAACGAATATTTTGCACCGGTGGCCCCCTTCAAGTTTGTGGTGACGAATCAATCTTTATCGGTTGTTCAGGGAGACGATCTGAAGCTAAATTTAAAACTGGATGGCGATAAACTGCCATCGGATGTTTATATTGAAACGGCTAACAATACCTTCAAACTGGATAAAGAAAACATCAGCCATTTTCATTACCAGTTTAGCAATCTGCAAAAGAATACATCGTTCAGGCTAGCTGCGAATGGTTTTACATCTCTTCCTTACGAGATCAAAGTAAACCTAAAGCCCTCCTTACTGCATTTTGATGTGCAGCTAAATTACCCGGCCTACCTGAATAAAAAGCCGGAACAATTACTCAATGCCGGAGACCTTACTCTTCCTGCCGGGACAACCGTAAAATGGCAGTTCCATACGCAAAATGCTACGGGAATTCAATTCGATATGAACAATAATCGTTCGAATGCGGTTAGGTCGGGAGATGATGCATTTGAACATTCTGAAAGGATTTACAAAAACTCATTCTATAAGATCAGTCCGCATAATGAAACTGTAAGCCGTGGTGATTCGGCTTCTTATCGTATCAATGTGATCGCGGATGAAATGCCGGCTATAACCGTTGAGGAAAAATCGGATTCGATCAGCAGTAAGGCACTTTATTTCAACGGCAAAATTCAGGACGATCACGGCTTTTCGTCGTTGACTTTCAACTACAAGATCGGTGCCCCGGGTGATAAAAATTCTGAGCATAAAGTAACCCATTCAGTTAAGGCGGACCTGGGCAAAACCCAATCTGATTTTTTCTATTTCTGGGATATGAAGCAACTGGGCGCTAAACCCGGCGACCAGGTAACTTACTATTTTGAAGTAGCGGATAATGATGGTGTTAGCGGTCCTAAAAAAGTACACTCTGCTGAACATACGTTGAATGTGCCTGATCAGAAGCAGATGAACGAGGAGCTGGAAAAAGGCTCGCAGGCGGTGAAAGACAAAATGCAATCAGCCATTAAATTGGCCGGCCAGATAGAACGTGATGCCCAAAAGCTGAATCAAAAGCTACTGGATAAAAACACGCTGTCTTTTGATGAAAAGAAACAAATAGACGACCTGCTGCAAAAGAAAAAAGAACTGGACAACCTTGTGAAAGATATACAGACCGAGAACAAAAAGAACACGGTGAACCGCCAGGAAAATGAGCAGCAAAACAAGGAGATATTAGACAAGCAAAAAGAGATAGAAAACCTGTTCAACAACGTTCTCGATCCAAAAACGCAAGAGATGCTGAAGAAGTTGCAGGCCCTTATGGATCAGGAGCAGAAGGACATGACACGCGACCAACTATCCAAAATGCAGATGGATAATAAATCGTTGAAAAAAGAACTCGACCGTATACTGCAACTGTACAAAAAACTGGAATTTGACCAGAAATTGAACCAGAATATCAATACGCTTAACCAGCTGGCTGACAAGCAACAAAAACTTTCTGACCAAACAAAACAGCAGGGTTCAGACGCCAAACAACTGCAGCAGGAGCAGGAAAAACTCAAGCAGGATTTCCAGGATGTAAAGAACTCGCTGGATGATCTGCAAAAGCAAAACGACAGCGCTGAACAAAAAAATAATTTCGAAAATCCGAAGAGCGCCGAACAAAAAATTGATCAGCAAATGAGTCAAAGTTCTGACCAATTGCAGAAGGACGATAAGCAGAAAGCGTCTCAGTCACAGCAAAATGCAGCCAAGCAAATGCAGCAGATGGCCAAGCAAATGGAGGACAAGAACCAGGAGGGCGAGGACACGCAAAATAACGTTGATGCGGAGCAGTTACGCGAATTGTTAAAAAATCTCGTTAATAGTTCATTCGATCAGGAAAAAGTTATGGAAACGTTGAAAAATACTAACCCAACTGATCCAAATTATGCTATATTAGCACAAAAACAAAAGGACATAAAAGACAACTTAAAAACGGCAGAAGACAGCCTTTATGCCCTAAGTCGACGGGTTCCGCAGATACAATCAACTGTAAACCAGGAGATATCAAGCATAAATAGTCACATTGATGAGTCGTTGGAAAATCTGAGCGACCGCCGCACGGCAGAAGCGTCCAGAAATCAACAATATGCCATGACATCAATGAATAACCTGGCGCTGATGCTGAACGAGGCGCTTGATCAGTTGCAGAACTCGATGAAGAACGGCAAAAGCGGCAGCGGAAAAGGTAAACAGCCGTCGTTATCGCAGCTGAATAAGATGCAGCAGCAGTTGAACCAGAACATGCAGCAGATGCGCGATCAGCTGCAAAAACAGGGCGGAAATATGTCACAAAGTCAGCGTGCCGGCATGAGCGAGCAACTGGCAAAGATGGCGCGCCAGCAGGGAATGATAAGGCAGGCGCTGCAGGAAATTAATAAAGACGAGAATAAAAATGGTTCCGGAGGAATAGGGAATTTGGATAAAATTTCAAAAGAAATGGAACAAACTGAGAACGATATCGTAAACAGGCGAATAACAGACGAGGTGCTAAAGAGGCAGCAACAGATCCAAACCCGCATGCTGGAAGCAGAAAAAGCGCAACAGCAAAGGGATCAGGATCAGAAGCGTGAAAGCAATGTGGGAAAGGATATGCCTCCGGGATACATTAAGGCGTTGCAGGACTACCAAAAATCGAAAGAAAAACAGACCGAACAAATTAAGACAGTATCTCCGGCACTTAATTTGTACTATAAACAAAAAATAAAATCTTACTTTGATCAACTTAATGCCAAATAACATGCAAGAAGCGAACGTACAAACCAGCGAGCTTTATACTTTACAGCTCCCTTCCAAACCGGAAAGCATAACGCAGCTGGAGCTTTTAATAGAGCAAATAGCAGATAAGCACCAGGTTAGCGAAGATACTTTTGCTAATATGATGACTTGCCTGAACGAGATTGCTATTAATGCGATTGTACATGGTAATAAATTAGACGAAAACAAGAAGGTGATCATCAATGCTGAGGTTGACTCAAAACGCGTTATATGGACAGTAACTGACGAAGGCGAAGGTTTTGATTTCGACCACCTGCCTGACCCAACTGCAGAAGAAAACCTTGAGGCTTTAACCGGCCGCGGCGTTTTCATTGTAAAACAACTTGCTGATCAGTGCATATTCAATCAAAAAGGAAATGAAGTTGAACTTCATTTTAAAATATAATGCCTTCAATAAATTTCTTTGAAGAGGATATCAGCTTTAAACTAAAGAATAAAACAGCGGTAAGACATTGGGTAAAAACCACTATTGAAGCCGAAGGTTACAAGCTTAAAGAAATCAACTACATTTTTTGCTCAGACGAATACCTGCTGAAGATCAATCAGCAGTATTTGGATCATGACACTTACACCGATATTGTCACCTTTGATAACTCTGAAAAAGAGGGCGTTATTGAAGGTGATATTTTTATTTCCATTGACCGCATCCGGGAAAACGCTGTAAAATTCAACTCAGGCGAGGCAAATGAATTGCATAGGGTAGTCATCCATGGCGCCCTTCATTTATTGGGATATCTGGACAAAACGGCAGAAAAAAAGAAGATAATGACAGGTAAAGAGGATCATTATCTCAGTCAGAGAAATTTTACATAATTCGGATAGATATTTTCAGGCAATTGCGGTTTTATTAGTGTAATTTTACCTATCACTTTAAAACGAAACCAAAATTTAATACCATGAAAATATTAGCAATTTTTCTAACGCTTTTATTCGTTGCTCCTTCGTCCGTTTATGATTTCAAACTAAAAAACATTGACGGTGAGGCTTTCTCATTAGCCAAATACAAAGGCAAAAAAGTACTGATCGTAAACACTGCTTCAAAATGCGGTTTTACACCACAATATGCCGAGCTACAGAAACTGGCAGATCAGTATAAAGACAAAGTTGTTGTGGTAGGTTTCCCTGCTAACAACTTCGGCCAGCAGGAGCCAGGCAATGCATTAGAGATCAAATCTTTTTGCCAGAAAAATTATGGCGTTACCTTCCCTTTAAGCCAAAAAGTGAGCGTTAAGGGCGATGATATCGATCCATTGTTCAAATATCTGACAGAAGCACCAAATCCTGATTTTACAGGAGAGATCAAATGGAATTTTGAGAAATTCCTGATCGACGAAAACGGCAATTTGATCCACCGTTTCCGTTCACAAACTACCCCGCTTTCTCCTGAACTGACTAAGTATTTATAATAAATTCACCGGGATATTCTGCCAGGCTCCCCGATTATATTCGGGGGGCCTTTTTTATTTTTACCCTTTTCCGTCGGTTATTGTGATTTCGGTTTATTGGCAGAATCCTTCTTTAATTTTTTCACTGCCTTAGCCGAATCCTGCTTCAACTTTTTAAGTGAATCCTGCTTAGCTTTTTCCTTCTTTTTAAAGAACCCCTTCAACAAGAAATTAGACTGAGCGGCCTTTAGGTCTTCGTTTAAAGTACCAGTGGTTTTATGCACATTGGCCATGGTGGTTTGAGCCTGTTTCACCGTATTTTCCATATTCCGGGCCATCTTATCATTATTCAATAAACGGCCTATACTGCCCTTTCCGCTATTTACCTTATTAACGATTGATGCAAGGCCTTCCACCAGGTCACCTGCATTATCCGCAATTTTTGTGAACTTACTAATGATCTTATCCACGTCTAACGGATTAACACCTGTCAATTGATCGCCGCTTTTTACCTGTTCACTGCCTGTGCCTCCCCCCGGCGAGATGACGACAAGCTTGTCGCCCATCAAACCATCGCTTCCTATACTTAGCCTGGCATCTTTTTTAATGAATTTTCTTACATCTTCATTTAACATTAACACCACCTTTACAGTAGTATCGTTCACTATCTGTATGTCCTCAACAACACCTACGTTTATGCCGGCAAACCGGGCATTGTTGCCAATTTGCAGCCCATTAACGTTCTTGAACATTCCATGCACGTTGAACGTTGTTGAAAAAAGCCCTTTCTTGTTCCCGATAAGGAAAATGGCTATGATCAGCACAGCCAGTCCGGCCAGTGTGAACAGGCCTATTTTTATTTTTTGTCCCGAAGTAGTTTTCATAGTGTAGGTTTAAAAAATGATTTTACAAACTCGTCTTTCGACTTTTTAAGATCCTCAAACGAGCCTTGTGCTGTGTATTCCCCATCTTTCATTATCACCATACGATCTGCAGTAATACCGGCACATTCCATGTCGTGGGTGATGATGATAGAGGTGGTTTTGTATTTTTTTTGCATCTGCAGGATCAGCTCGCTAATCTCCCTTGATGTTATAGGGTCAAGGCCTGTTGTGGGTTCATCATAGAGCATGATCTCTGGTTTTACAATCAATGTGCGTGCTAAGCCCACCCGCTTACGCATTCCTCCTGATAGATCCGACGGCATTTTGTCTATAGCATCCGATAGCCCCACATTTTCGAGCACCTCTTCAACGCGTTTATCTATATCGTTCTGATCTTTTAATTTCAGCACCCTGGTAAGCGGAAATTCAAGGTTTTCTCTTACAGTCATAGAATCAAACAAGGCACCGCTCTGAAACAGGAAACCTATTTTCATGCGCAATTCCTTTAATTGTCTTTCCTTCAAGCCGGCAACCTCTTCTCCAAAAACAGTTACTTCGCCCCCGTCCGGAACCAGCGTACCTACGATACATTGAATAGTAACTGATTTACCTGTGCCTGATTTCCCAAGGATCACTACGTTTTCTCCACGTTTCACATCGAGATTGATGTTTTTTAGTACATCATTTGAGCCAAATGATTTTTTCAACCCCTTAATATGAATCACTGTTTCAGATGGTTTACTTCTCTTCTCCGGATTATTCTCTGTCTCTTTCATATTAATGATAAAAAAGTAAACTGCTGACCTGTACCACAATAGCATCAATTACAAAGATCCATAGCGATGCTGTTACCACAGCTGAATTGGCAGCAAGGCCCACGCTCTCTGTTCCCCGGTTTGAATTATAGCCTTTATAACATCCTACAAAACCGATAACAAACCCAAAAAATATAGTTTTAATAAAGGCAGGTAAAAAATCAGTGAAGTCAATTGATGCAAGGCATTTATTAAAGTAAAGCATAGCGCTCACGCTGCTGGTTATATTTATAGCAATAAACCCTCCCAACAGACCTAAAACATCGCCCAGAAGCGTTAAAATAGGCACCATAAAGGTTGTAGACAGTATACGGGTAACCACCAGGTACTGCACAGGGTTAGCCCCTGAAACTTCCATGGCATCTATCTGCTCCGTCACCTTCATGCTGCCAAGCTCGGCCCCTATCCCCGATCCGATTTTACCTGCGCATATCATCGCGGTAATTATTGGGCCAATCTCTCTAACAATAGATACTGCCAATGACTTAGGCAGCATACTTAATGCCCCAAAATTAACAAGGGTTGGCCTTAGCTGCAATGCTAAAACCAACCCCATTATAAATGCTGTAGTACCCACCAGGGTGAGCGACTTATAGCCTATTTCGTAGCATTGACGAACAAACTCCGACCACTCAAAGCCGCCACGTAACACATTTCTAAAAAATCCTTTTAAAAATATTACCTGGTCGCCGCTTCCTTCGAGCCATTTCTTCCATCCTAGTATTGCCTGGTCTGCCATAGGTTATTGATTGGTTGCCTGTTATAAACAATTAATAATCAAATTGTTTCAGGCAGTTCAAGACCTTTGGCCCAGGGAGTCTCCCGCTTATCGCATTGGTACTTCCATGATCAATATCCGTGACTGATTTAGGGTTTCAATGGTGAATGAACTTACATCTTCAACACCTAAGGCATCCCTTTTGTTTAAATTGGTGCCTTCCACAGCTATTTGACCCTCCATTACGAAGATATAGGCGCCGTTTCCGGGTATCTGGATGTCGTATTTTACCTGTTGTCCCTGTTCAAAATCGCCCATAGAAAATATGGCATCCTGGTTGATCCATAAGGCTTCGCCACCCTTTACAGGAGACACCAATGTGGTAAACTGGTTAGGTTTCAAATCCTCAATAAAGCTCTTTTGATCATACCGTGGCTCAATGTTCATTTCCTTAGGGAAAAGCCATATCTGCAAGGTGTTCGCCTCTTCGGTTTTCGAGTGATTGTATTCCGAGTGCTGTATACCTGTTCCTGCCGACATAACCTGCACTTCCCCTGCTGTGATCACCCCAATATTGCCCATGCTGTCGCGGTGCTCTAAAGCGCCGGAGATTGGAATGGTGATGATCTCCATATTATCATGCGGATGCGTTCCGAAACCGGTGCCTCCTGCAATGATGTCGTCATTCAACACGCGCAATGCACCGAAGTGTACTTTAGCAGGGTTATAGTAAGGGCCAAAACTGAATGAGAAATTAGCTTTTAACCAACCGATGTCATTGTGCCCGCGTTCATTAGCAGGGTGAATTGTTTTTTTCATGATTTAATAATTTCCTCCGAATTATATGTTTAAACATACAATATTTATTCCACAATTTCAGATTGCTTACTTTTGCATAAAATTATGAACTTATTATGTCAAATAAGGCAGTCATAGCAGGCGCAAGCGGACTAATTGGCAGTAAATTGCTGAATATACTGCTGCTGGACTCTTACTATGACGAAGTTCTGATTTTGGTGCGGAAAGAATTGCCCGTCAGCCATAAAAAACTGGTTCAACTGGTGATTGATTTTGATAAGCTGGAAGATCATGCGGCGGCCATTACAGGTCATGCTATATTCTGCTGTTTGGGTTCGACAGTGAAAAAGACACCCGATCTGACGGTGTACCGACAGATCGATCATGATTATCCGCTAAGGCTGGCACAATTAGCCAGGCAAAATGGCGTTGATCAATACCATTTGGTATCGTCTATTGGGGCCAATAGCCAGTCGTCCAATTTTTATACCCGGATGAAGGGCGAAACGGAAGCCGACATTGAAAAAGCAGGCGTGAAGTGCCTGCATATTTACAGGCCATCTTTTTTGGTTGGAACCCGAAATGAGTCGAGGCCCCGGGAGCGCTTCTTCCTGGCATTGATGAAACTGATCAACCCCTTACTGGTTGGAAGCCTGAAAAATTATAGAAGCATCCCTGCAGAAACAGTTGCGAGGGCAATGTTTAATGAATCAACAAAGAAACAGGAAGGTGTATTTGTACATGCTTCCGACAAAATAAAATTACTAGCGTGAGTACGTATCTATCTGCTGAAAATTTAGGTCATTCTTTTCATGACCACTGGCTTTTTAAAAATCTGACCATCGGCATTAACCGCGGCCGACGTGTAGCGTTAGTGGGTGTGAATGGCGCGGGCAAGTCTACCCTATTGAAGTTACTGGCCGGACAGTTTTTGCCGGTTGAAGGCAAAGTCGTTCAGGCACGCGATCTGCGCATGGGTTACCTGGAGCAAGATCCAGCCTTTGACAAGACGCATACCATCAGCGATTATATTTTCCATTCGGATAATAAGCAGCAGCAATTGATCAGGGAATATGAAAACCTGCTGGAAAATGACCCAAACAATACTAAGGCTATAGATAAAGTCACCGAAGAGATCAGTAACCATAATGCCTGGGAGTATGAATATAAGATTAAGACTATTTTGGGCCGATTGGACATTCATCATCTCAACCAGAAAATAGATACTTTATCCGGCGGACAGCGTAAGCGGCTTGCTTTAGCGCGTTTGCTAATAGAAGAACCGGATGTGTACTTACTGGATGAGCCAACCAACCATTTGGATATCGACACGATTGAATGGCTGGAAAAACTATTGACTGAAGGTGCCAACACCATCGTGATGGTGACACACGACCGGTATTTCCTGGATAATGTATGTAACGAGATACTGGAACTGGATAATGGCAAGATTATCCCCTACAATGGCAACTATGCGCATTACCTGGAGAAGAAAGCAGAACGTGAAGCAGAATCAGAAGCACAGTTTCAAAAGAACTCCAACTTGCTGCGTAAGGAACTGGAGTGGATGCGCAGGCAGCCACAAGCCCGAGGTACCAAATCAAAGGCCCGGATAGATGCTTATTATGATTTAGAGGAAAAGACAAAAAATGCAGGTGCTAAGGGAAAGGTTGAGCTAAGCGTAAAAACATCCCGACAGGGCAATAAAATATTAGAGCTGCACCATTTATATAAGGCATTCAACGGGCATTCGCTTGTTGCTGATTTTAATTATGTGTTTAAAAAAGGAGATAGGATTGGTTTGGCGGGTAAGAACGGCAGCGGCAAGTCTACCCTATTGAATATGATCACGGGTAATTTGCACCCGGATAAAGGTGAGATTGTACCAGGTGAGACAACGGTTATGGGGTACTTCCATCAGTCGGGCATGAGTTTTAAGGAGGATGAGCGGGTAATTGATGTGGTAAAGAACGTTGCAGAGTTTATCACTATGGCTGACGGGAAGACTATATCTGCCTCGGCCTTGCTTACCCTATTCCTATTCCCACCCAAAAAGCAACATGGCTTTATCGCCAACCTGAGCGGTGGAGAGAAAAAACGTTTGCAGTTGCTCCAGATATTAATGAAGAACCCAAACTTCCTGATACTGGATGAGCCTACGAATGATTTGGATATTGATACATTAAATGTATTGGAAGAGTTCCTGACCAATTTTACAGGAGTACTAATGCTGGTATCGCACGACCGCTATCTATTGGATAAACTCACCGAGCAACTATTCATTATGGAAGGCGACGGCAATGTTAAGGTATTTAACGGCAACTATTCATCTTACCGTTATGAATTGGAAACTACCAAACAACAAGCAAAGGCTGCTGCAGTGGTTGAAAAGGCTCAAGTAAAGAATCAGCCTAAAAAAAGCAAGCTTAGTTTTAAAGAGCTAAAGGAGATGGAGACCCTGGAAAAAGAGATCGCGGAGACGGAGAATAAGATCAAATCCTTATCTGAAGAAATGGATTCAGGCGCTGCAGAACATCAAAAACTAAGCGAACTGGCGCAACAAATACAGGCTTTAAACAACCAGTTGGATGAGAAAAGTATGCGCTGGATTGAGTTGACCGAACTAAACGAGGCATAGCATGAAGCTTTCAGATATCATAGCATCCATTGGGGTGATCATATTATTAATCGCATTCTTGCTGAACTTATACAAGAAGCTCCCGGCAGAAAGCAAAACCTACAGCCTGATGAACTTTATCGGTGCTGGCATATGCTGTTTTGCTTCGTGGATGGTAAGCTTCTACCCTTTTGTGATATTGGAAGGCGTGTGGGGCTTTGTTGCGTTAATATCATTATTTAAAGTTCCACGTGGAACATCGGGTAATTGAATGTAATTTTGTACGTTCCACGTGGAACATGGAGGTAAAATGTTTAAGAAATATGATGTAATAGTTGTGGGTGCCGGCCATGCCGGTTGTGAGGCAGCTGCCGCGGCGGCTAACCTTGGCTCCTCTGTTTTATTAATCACCATGAATATGGGAACAATAGCGCAGATGAGTTGCAACCCTGCTATGGGTGGTGTGGCCAAGGGGCAAATAGTGCGCGAGATAGATGCTATGGGGGGATACTCCGGCATTATAGCCGATAAGACTACAATTCAATTCCGCATGCTTAACCTTTCAAAAGGTCCGGCGATGTGGAGCCCACGTACACAAAATGACCGTATGCGTTTTGCTGAAGAATGGCGGTTGGACCTGGAGAGAACACCCAACGTCGACTTCTGGCAGGACATGGTGAACTCACTAATTGTAAAAGGAAATACTATAAAAGGAGTTCGGACATCTTTAGGGGTAGAGATAGAATGCGATGCTGTGGTTCTTACAAATGGTACTTTCCTGAATGGTGTGATCCATATTGGTGAAAAGAAGTTCGGTGGTGGCCGTACAGGAGAAAAAGCAGCAACGGGATTAACCGAACAATTAGTTGAGTTAGGCTTTGAAGCAGGCAGAATGAAGACAGGCACCCCACCCCGGGTAGACGGTCGTACTTTAAATTATAGCGTAATGGAAGAACAATGGGGCGATGAAAATGCCGGACGTTTTTCTTTCACTGATGTAGAGCGCCCAACTGAGCAACGCTGCTGCTGGATCACCTATACCAATACTAGTGTACATGAAACACTAAAAGAAGGCTTCGAAAAATCACCCATGTTTACCGGACGTATCAAAGGCTTAGGTCCTAGATACTGCCCCTCTATTGAAGATAAGATCAATCGCTTTGCGGAGCGCGAACGTCACCAAATATTCGTCGAGCCAGAAGGATTCAACACAGTGGAGATCTATGTAAACGGATTCTCTACCTCGCTTCCGGAAGACGTGCAATATAAAGCCCTCACTAAAATACCTGGTTTTGAAAACGCTAAAATGTTCCGGCCAGGTTACGCCATCGAATACGATTACTTCCCGCCTACCCAGCTGGACCTCACCTTGGAAACTAAACTGGTGAAGAATCTCTTCCTTGCGGGACAGATCAACGGCACTACCGGCTATGAAGAAGCAGCATCTCAGGGATTTATTGCGGGCATCAATGCGCATCAGAAAGTGAAGGATAAACATGAGTTGATCATGAAGCGTTCGGAATCCTATATCGGTGTACTAATCGATGACCTGGTAACCAAAGGGACCGAAGAACCTTATCGTATGTTTACTTCCCGCGCCGAACATCGTTTGCTACTTCGCCAGGATAATGCTGACATCAGACTTACCCCTATCGGTTACGAGTTAGGCTTGATTAGCGACGAGCGAATGAATAAGGTAAATGACAAAGTGAAAGCCTCAGACGATATTGTTGCTTACACCAAAAGTGTTTCTGTCGAAGCTGCTTCGATCAATCCATTATTGGAGGAATTAGGAACTGCCCCTCTTTCACAAAATGTAAGATTTTTCAATCTGTTAAGTCGCCCGCAAGTTTCATTTGACGAACTAAGAAAAGCTAATAAATCCATTGACGAGTTGCTTTCCAAATATGATAAAGAAACTATCGAGCAGGCTGAAATAAAAATCAAATATGAGAGTTATTTTGAGAAAGAATTGGACATTGTAGAAAAGATGCGAAAGATGGAAGACAAAGAGATCAATCCTGAATTCAATTATCAAGGTCTTGTTTCATTGTCAAAGGAAGCCCGTGAAAAGCTGATGAAAATAAAACCGCGTACTTTGGGGCAGGCATCACGCATTTCCGGGGTATCACCATCAGATATTTCTGTTTTGATGATACATATTTCAAGATAACATATAAGTGGCTGTAAATCAATTATTTAAACTGAGATTATTAGAGGGCTTACAAACCATCATTTTGAGTTCCGAATGGTAATCTTCATGAAAACATAAAAATCGTTTATAAGGCTTAAAAATGAGGCTAAACAAAAGGAGTGCATTTT
>Ga0097621_100000398_pt1 | contig 30331 bp, 10 predicted proteins | sample KBSMisM72_FD_73165 | JGI IMG/M metagenome (GOLD analysis project Ga0097621, IMG submission 73165) | Miscanthus rhizosphere microbial communities from Kellogg Biological Station, Michigan, USA - KBS Miscanthus M7-2 (version 2) (version 2) | ecosystem: Host-associated > Plants > Roots >... | reverse complement strand
TCGGCGTCGATAAGTTCGACGTCGCCGACGACATCAGCGCCAGTCGCTCCATCGTGCGGCCGAATCACGCTGTGGCCGTAGACGGCGGTGCCGAGGTCGCCGTGGATATCGAACCGCCCGAAGGCGATCGCCAGACGACTGCCGGCCGGTCCGCCGGCCGGCAACACCGCGAGGATCAGCTGGCCGCAGACATCGAACATCTCGCGCCGGCCTCGACCGCCCGCTGATTCGACGAACGCGACCGATGCCAGTGCTTCACCATCTCCCGTGCGGATGCCCGACAAGCCCTCGTACCGGAGAGACTCCCGGCAACGCGCCTGAATGGCAGCGAGATCGACAACCGCCGGCACCGTGCCTTCGACCGCGTTCATCCGTAGACGTCCGGACACGTGACGCGTCCATGTCGACTCGTCGCCTTGTTCCGAACTCACGATCTCGAACGGCTTCTCCTCCGTCTGCGTAGTCCCGATCACCAGCTGAATCAGGCGCTCACCCTGTGCCGGCATGAAGAGTTGGTTTTCGACACGCAGGTCCTCGATGCCCGGCGTGACAGCGCCGCCGACCACTTCGGCGGCGCCCTGCAGCGCCATCTCCACGAACGCCTCGATTGGCACGCAGGCGAGCGCGTCGAGCCGCGAGCTTGCGGGATACAGCCGGGCGATCCGATCCGTGCTGGTCTCGAAGACCGCATCCCGAATGGCTGGCGAACGCAGGCGCTGGCCGATCAGGGGATGAACCCGGCCGTGAAGACCTGACGTGGCGCCCTCCGCGGGAGCCTGGGGCGGCGCCAGATCCAGCCAGTGCCGCTGGCGCTCGAACGGGGACGTCGGCAGCACGAGCTTGCGTCTCGAATATTCGCGATCGAAACCGGCGAAGTCGACGCGCACGCCGCGCACCCAGAGTCCGCCCAGCGTCTCGAGCATCTGCGCCCAGTCGTCGCGGCTCCTTCGAACGGACGCCAGGAAAGACAGCTGCCGGTCCTGAACCAGCCGCTGCGCCATGCCCGACAGGATCGGCGATGGTCCCACTTCCACGAACGTGCGGCAGCCGAGATCCGCGATCGCCCGAACGCCGTCGGCAAATCGGACCGGTTCGCGGACCTGTCGCAGCCAATAGGCCGGGTTGGCGACGGTATCGGCCCCCGCGACCTTACCCGTGACGTTCGAGACGAGCGCAATGCGAGGAGCTGCGTACTTCACCCGGCTTGCGACGCGATCGAACTCGGCGAGCATCGGCTCCATCAGGGCCGAATGGAACGCATGTGAAACCTTCAGCCACTCCGCACCGACGCCTGCCGAGGCCAGTTCGCCGACGACCGCCTCCACGTCCGCACGCGATCCGGAAATGACGGTGTTCTCCGGGCCATTGAGCGCCGCAATCGAGACGGACAGGGCGCGTCGCTCCAGCGCCGCCCTCACGTGTGTCTCGTCGGCGAATACCGCCGCCATTCCTCCACCGGAAGGGAGTTCCTGCATCAACCGCCCGCGCGCGGCGATCAACTGCAGCCCGTCCTCGAGCCCGAAGACGCCAGCCACGCAGGCGGCAACGTATTCACCGACGCTGTGGCCCAACACAACGGTCGGCTCCACACCCCACGATTTCCACAGCTCGGCCAGCGCGTACTCGATCGCAAAGAGCGTCGGCTGTGCGTACGCTGTGTTGTCGAGCGCCGCGGGCTCTTCATTTCCGGGATAAAGCAGAGACACCAGCGATCGATCGAGCAGCGGGCGCAATATTTCATCGCACCGATCGATGGTCTGACGGAATGTCGCCTGCGTCTCGTACAGCCGCCGGCCCATGCCGACGTATTGCGATCCCTGCCCGGTAAACAGGAATGCGACCTGTGCTCTGCCGGTCACCGGGTCGGCGGCTCGAATCAGCCCCTCCGCTGCCCTGCCGCCGGCAGCGGCTTCCAGCTGCTCTCGAAGCTGTCCGATCGAGGATGGCAGCGCGACAAGCCGATGCTCGAGCTGCGCTCGTCCGGTGTTGGCAGTGAAAGCCAGATCCGCCACGCTCGCCTCGGGATGCTCCTCGACGTGTCGCGCGAAACGTCCCGCGAGCTCGGTCAACGCACTCTGGCTCCGCGCCGACAGCGCCACGACGTGAAGCGGGCGCTCCAACACCGGCGCCGGCGCAGCCTTTTCAACGGGCGGCAGCTCCTGAAGCACGATGTGCGCGTTCGTCCCGCTGAATCCAAACGAGCTCACGCCGGCGGTCCGCGGCCCGTTGTCGGAAGTCCAGGCCGTCGGCGCCGTCGGGACGGTTACCGGCAGCTCGCTCCAGGCGATGTGCGGGTTTGGCTCGCGAAAGTGCAGCGACGGGGGAATCTCGCGGTGCTGCAGCGCCAGCACGGTCTTGATCACCGACGCCATGCCGGCCGCAGACTCCAGGTGCCCGACGTTTGTCTTGACCGATCCGATGACGATGGGACGATCCGGTGTGCGTTCCTCACCGAGCGCGGCACTCAGGGCACGCACCTCGATCGGATCGCCGAGCGCCGTGCCGGTGCCGTGCGCCTCGACGTAATCGACCTCTCGAGGCTTCACGCCGGCCTTCGCCAGCGCCTCGCGGATCAACGCCTCCTGCGCGGCGCCGCTCGGCACGGTCAAGCCGCTGCTCCGGCCATCCTGATTGACCGCGCTTCCGCGGATGACCGCCAGAATCTCATCGCCGGCTGCGATCGCATCAGCCAGCCGTTTCAGGACGAGGACGCCGCACCCCTCGCCGCGTACGTAACCGTCGGCGCTGGCGTCGAACGTCCGGCACCGTCCCGTCGGCGACATCATGTTGCCCTTCGAGAGGACAACGCTGATTTCGGGAAGGAGGATGAGGTTGACGCCGCCGGCAAGGGCCAGCCGGCACTCGGAGGCGCGCAGGCTCTGGCAGGCCAGGTGGAGCGCAACGAGCGACGAGGAACAGGCGGTGTCGAGCGAGAGGCTCGGCCCCTGCAGTCCGAGCGTGTACGACAGACGCCCCGCCGCCACGCTCAGCGAGCTGCCCGTGCCCGAGTACGCACCCAGGCGGGCGGAATCGCCCGCACGCACCTGCAGCTGCATGTAATCGTTCGTGCTCACGCCGACGAATACGCCGGTTTTGCTCCCTGACAGCGAGTCGGGCGCCTGTCCCGCACGCTCGAGCGCTTCCCAGCTGACCTCGAGGAGCAGCCGCTGCTGCGGGTCCATGAACGCGGCCTCGCGCGGGGCGATGCCGAAGAACTGCGGATCGAACAGATCGACGCCGCGCAGGAATCCGCCCCAGCGCGTTTGCATCTTGCCGGGCGCCGTCGAATCGGGATCGTAGAACGCGTCGATGTTCCATCGATCCGCGGGCACCTCGCCGATCGCGTCCACACCCTCGTGCAGGTTCTGCCAGAACTGCTCGGGTGTGACCGCGCCGCCTGGAAAGCGGCACGCCATGCCGATGATGGCGATCGCATCGTCGCCCGGCGTCGCAATCTCCGCGTCCACGACAGCCACCGGTGCCGGCAGTTCTCCGTCGGGCACAAACTTGCCGACGATATAGCCGGCCAGCGCGTCGACGGTCGGACAGTCGAACGCCAGCGTCGACGGCAGCTGCTGGCCGACGCTGCGCTGCAGCCGGTTCCTGAGCTCGAGCGCCATCAGCGAGTCGAGGCCGAGATCGCGCAAGCCGACCCGCGTATCGAGCGGATAGGACGGGTCCAGCCCGAGCACGCGGATGGCTTGCTCGCGCACGTGATCGGTGACGAATGCCGAACGGCTGTTCGCGGGCAACTGCCGCACCTGCGCCAGCAACGACGACGCCTCCGGCTGAGCGCGGGAAGCGCTCGCGGCGGACTGATTCCGCGGCGCGAGATCGCGCAGCAGCGAAGGCTGCGCATCGGGCGGATATTGCGCCAGCGCCTTCGTCCAGTTGGCCGGCAGGACGCCGAGCTGCGCATCCGATCGCGCGAGGGCCTGTTCGAGCGCAGCCAGACCCTGTTCGACGGGGATCATGCCGATGCCCTGCGCATCCCAGCGGCGGATGTCCTGCGCGCTGAGCGTCGTGGCCATTCCTCCGCCGTCCCAGGGCCCCCAGTTGATGCTCAGGGCCTCCAGGCCGCGACCGCGCCGGAAGTGCGCCAGACCGTCGAGGAACCCGTTCGCCGCCGCGTAGTTGCCCTGACCCGGCGCTCCGAGAACGGACGCCATCGAGGAAAACAGCACGAAGCAATCGAGCGCGTCGGTCAGCCGGTGAAGGTGCCACGCTCCAGCAATCTTCGGCGCCATCGCCTTTTCGAATCGCGGCCAGGTCTGCTGCGCGAGCACGCCATCGTCAAGGACACCCGCGAGATGAAAGATGCCGCGAAGCGGCGGCATGTCCGCGGCAATCTCGGCGAGCACGCGCCGAACGTCCTCTTCCACGGCGACGTCGCCCTGTGCGAGAACGATCCGGGCGCCGCTGGCTTCCAGCTCGCCCGGCGAGGCCGGTGCGGCCGGCGCGCGCCGCCCCATCAGCACGAGATTGCGTGCGCCTCGCTCCACGAGCCACCGTGCCACGTGCAGCCCGAGGCCGCCTCTGCCGCCCGTCACCAGATACGTGCCGTCAGGCCGGATCCTGGTTTCCGCCGGGCCGGCCGGTTCGCGCCTGGATTGCGTGATCACGACCTTGCCGATGTGTTTCGCCTGGGCCATGAAGCGGAACCCGGCCACCGCGTCCGCGAGCGGGAACGTTTTGAGCGGCAGCGGTCGAAGCGCACCGGTCTCGAACGCGCCCATCAGGTCGGACAGCATCGCCTGACTCGTCGCGGGCTCGAGATCTCCCAGGTACATCACGAAGTACCTGACGTCGGGCCGGGCAGCGGCGATGTCTTCTGCGCTCCAGATGCCGTTCTTGCCGATTTCGAGGAAGCAGCCGCCTCTTCGCAACGCCCGGAGGCTCGCCGGGATGGCTTCCCCATTCAGCGAGTTCAAGACAACGTCAACGCCTTCACCAGCGGTCTCGGCCAGAATCTGCTCGGCGAATTCCACCGAACGGGAGTTCATGACGTGCGTCACCCCGAGCGATTCGAGGTACGCGCGTTTTTCAGCACTCCCGGCCGTTGCGAACACCTCCGCGCCGGCGCGCTGTGCGAGTTGCACGGCCGCAAGGCCGACGCCGCCCGCGGCGGCATGGATCAGCACCTTTTCGCCGCGACGTAGCTGAGCGAGGCGACCGAGCCCCCATTCGGCGGTCAGGAAGGTGATTGGGATAGTCGCCGCTTCCTCGGCGGTCAGATTCGATGGCCTGACGACGACGGCTGAGGCCGGTGTCGTCACAAAAGTGCTGAACGTGCCCGCACCCATGGCCACGACTTCGTCGCCGATCTTCAGGCCGGCGACATCCGCGCCGAGCGCCGCCACGGTTCCGGCGCATTCGTTCCCCAGCGCCCCCGGGTCGCCGGGATACATGCCGAGCGCGTTGAGCACGTCCCGGAAGTTCAACCCGGTTGCGGCGACGCGGACTTCGACCTCGCCCGGTCCGGGCGGACGCCGTTCGACGGGCTGGAGCTGGAGGTTGTCGAGAATGCCGCGCGACGTGATCGCAAGCTGCACCGGTCGATCCGTGGCAGACTCCGAGGCTGGCGCGACCTTCCGCGGCGTGCTCCGCGTGAGACGAGCCACGTAACGCTGTCCCTGCCGAACGGCAACCTGACTCTCGCCATCGCCCGCGGAAATCTCGCGCCAGAGCGCTTCACCGTCGCGTTCGTCCGGCGAGTCGCCCAGATCGATGCACACGGACTTCAGATCCGGGTACTCGGCGGCGATCGTACGAGCCAGCCCCCACACTGAGGCGTGCGCCGGGCTCGCTCCCGGAGCGTTCACCGCCTGGGCGCCACGCGTCACAATCCACAGCCGCGGCGGATTCGCCTCAGTACTCTGGCCGAACGACTGGACGAGCGACAGCAGGCCGCCGCACCCAAGACGTTCGAAGTCCTCGATCGCGTTCAGCGTTTCCCCGGCTGGACTTGACGCGCTCCACAGAAAGACGACCCCGGCGACCGATGCACCGCCGGCAGCCAGCGTCTCGCGCGCCAGCCGGTCGAAGTCTTCCCGCGCCACAGGATTGAGTCGAACGCGGGTGTCGGAAACGACTTCATAATGCGACCCCGGCTCGGCAACGATCACGCGCGCGCCCTGGTCGGAGAGGCGCTGCGCCGTTTCCACGCTCACGCTCGTGCCGTCGCTCAGCACGAGCCACGTTCCGGCGGGGGCCTGCCGATCCGATGCCGCGAGAGCTGCGCCCGGCCGCCATGCGATTTCATAGAGCCAGTCGCCGACCGCTGACTGTGTTGCGCGGCGCAGCGCTTCTCGCGTCGCACGCTTGAGATGAAGCCCTTCGATCGTCGCGACGACTCCGCCTGTCTCATCGAACACCGACAGGTCGGCAACAACCGTTTCCTGCGGACCTGCGGTCGTCGACCGAATCGTCGCGCAACTCCAGACGCGCCGCCCCGGCGTACGCAGCACACGGACCCGGTCGACCGTGACCGGAAGATAGGTGTGAATACCCGCGGCTGAGTCGGAGAGGCGCGCGAGGAGCGGACCGATAACGTGGAGGCACGCGTCGAGCAACGCCGGATGGAGATGAAACGCCGACGGGTCGCCAGCCCCCGCCGGCAGGTCCACCGCGCCGAGGGTCGCGGCGTCGCCGCTCCAGAGTTCCGTGACCCCGCGGAAGTTCGCGCCGTACTCGAGGCCCTGGGCGCGCAGCGCGGCGTACTCGTCTTCGATTGAGACTCGCACCTGGCACTGTCGCTTCAACACGTCCAGCGCCGGTGTCTGGAGTTGGCCACCGCTCACGACGGCGCGCCGCACGACGGCACTTGCGTGTAACCGCCAGCCTTCAACCCGGCCATCCGCCGCTTCGTCGCCGCTGAACAGCTGAAAGACCGCCGAGTCGTCACCGTCCGGCGTGAGGGCGGCCTGCAGGATCACGGTCCCGTCGTGAGTCAGTGCCAGCGGGTCGGCAATGGACAGGTTCTCGATCGTGTGCCGTCCGGCGCCGAGCGCTTCCTGCGCGGCCGCCGCCGCAATTTCGATGTAGCCGGTCGCCGGGAACAGCACCGTGCCAAACACCTGGTGGTCGGCGAGGAACGGCAGCGTCTGGGCGCCGAGCCTCTGTTCGAACAGGATCTCCTTCAGCGCCGATCGCACGCGGCGTCCAAGCAGCGGATGGCTGCCGGCGGGCTCCGTCGCCACCCGCTCGCGGGCCAGAGACGGCGCGGGCTCGGTCCAGTAGCGCTCGCGCTGAAACGGATACGCCGGCACCACGACTCTTTGGCGGCGATAGCCTGCGTCGAAGCGAGGCCAATCCACCTGAACACCCTGGACGTACAGGCTGGCCAGGCTCGCCAGGATCTCCTGCCAGTCGTCCCGGTCTTTTCTCAACGAGTTGAGCCAGACGCCCACATCGTCAGGGAGACAACGGCGGCCCATGCCGAGCAGCGTCGCGCCCGGTCCGATTTCGACGAACAGGCCGCAGCCGCGCTGATGAAGCGTCTCCATCCCGGCTTTGAACTGGACGGCCTCCCGAACGTGACGTGTCCAATAATCCGCACCGAGCACGTCTTCGGCTGTGGCCACGCGGCCGGTCACGTTCATGAGCAGCGGGATCGTCGGGGCTGAGAACCGGACCTCCGACGCGATCTTGCGGAACTCGTCGAGCATCGGGTCCATCAGGGTCGAATGGAACGCGCGCCCTGCGGACATCGGCCTGACGGACACACCCTCGTGCCTGAACTGCTCGACGATCGACTGAATGGCCGCGCGGCGTCCGGAAATCGCGATGCTGTTGGGGCCGTTGACGGCCGCGATCGACACCTCGCCACGATAGCGGGCCAGCGCTGCGCGGACGCGCTCCTCGTCGGTGAACACGGCCGCCATCTCGCCATCGTCGGCGAGCGACTGCATGAGGCGCCCGCGCGCGGCGATCAGCTTGAGGCCGTCTTCCAGCGTGAAAACGCCCGCCACACAGGCGGCCACATCCTCGCCGAGGCTGTGTCCCATCAGGGCAGCCGGCTCGACTCCCCACGATCTCCAGAGCTCGGCGAGCGCGTATTCGAGCGCGAACAGCGCGGGCTGGGTGTAAGACGTCTGATCGAGCAGCGGATCGCCAGGCTCGGCGTGCATCACCGAGAGCAACGGGCGATCGAGATACGGCCGCAACAGCTCCTCGCATCGAAGCAGCGTCGCGCGGAATGCCGCGTGCGTCTCGAAAAGACGGCGGCCCATGCCGGGGAATTGCGCGCCCTGTCCGGTGAAGAGGAACGCAACCTCGCGCCCGCTGCCCGTCGCAGCTTCTCCGGAATGGATGGACGGATGCTCTTCACCGCGCTGAAAGGCCTGCAGTCCCGCCCGGGCCTGCGCGGCGGAGTCTGCCACGACCGCCAGGCGATGGCCGAAATGCGACCGGCCGGTGTTCGCCGTGAACGCGACGTCGCCGAGCGCAAGGCCCGGCCGCTGGCGAAGTTCTCCCTCGTAGCGTTCGGCGAGTTGCCGCAGCGCCGCTTCGGACCTTGCCGACAAGGCGACGACGTGAATGGGACGATCGTCACCGCCGGCCTCCTTCAGCTCCGGCGGCGCTTCTTCGAGCACGATGTGCGCATTGGTGCCGCTGAAGCCGAACGAGCTGACGCCGGCGCGGCGGGGCCGGCCGTCCTGAGCGGCCCACGGCATCGGCTGCGGCGGAACGACGATCGGCGTCGTCTCCCAGGCGAAGTGCGGATTGCCGGCCCGATAGTGGAGGTGAGGCGGAATCTCCTGGTGCTCGAACGACAGGATGACCTTGATGAGCCCGGCGACTCCGGCGGCCGATTCCAGGTGCCCGATGTTCGTCTTGACGGACCCGACGACCAACGGCGCATCACTCGAGCGTCCGCGGCAGTACACGGCCGCGAGCGCCTGCAGCTCGATCGGATCGCCCAGCGACGTGCCTGTGCCATGCGCTTCGACGTAACTAACTTCGTCGGGCGACACGCCGCCGTTTGCGAGGGCCGCGCGGATCACCGCTTCCTGCGACGGACCGTAGGGAACGGTCAAGCCGCTGCTCCGGCCATCCTGGTTGATGGCGGTACCACGAATCAGCGCCAGAATTCGATCGCCGTCCCGGACGGCCTGCGAGAGCCGCTTCAGCACCAGGATCCCGCAGCCTTCCGATCGCACGTAGCCGTCGGCGCTCGCATCGAACGTCTTGCACGCCCCGTCGGGCGCGAGCATTCGCGCCTTCGAGCAGGCGATGTTCAACTCCGGCGACAGGATGAGGTTGACGCCGCCGGCCAGCGCGCGCTCGCACTCGTTCGCCCGCAGGCTCTGGCAGGCCAGGTGCACCGCGACCAGCGACGACGAGCATGCCGTGTCAACCGCCAGGCTCGGCCCCCGGAAGCCCAGGGCGTATGAGAGCCGTCCGGCGGCGGCGCTGCAACTGGTGCCGGACGCGTAATACGCATCGATGTCCGGCACGTTGGTGAACAGCATCCGGTAGTAATCGTTGTTCGTCACACCGACGAACACACCGGTCTGACTGCCGGAGAGCGCGGCCGCCGGTATGCCGGCGTGTTCGAGTGCCTCCCAGCTCACCTCGAGCAGCAGCCGCTGCTGAGGATCCAGGCTCGCGGCTTCCCGCGGCGAGATGCCGAAGAAGTGCGGATCGAACAGATCGACGCCGTCGATGAACCCGCCGCGGCGCGCGTACATTTTTCCCGGCGCGTCCGGATCGGGATCGTAAAAGGCGTCGACGTCCCACCTGGTGGATGGGATCTCGCTGATGGCGTCTCGTCCGTCGTGCAACAGCCGCCAGAACGCATCCGCGGTCGAGACCGATCCCGGCAGGCGGGCACCAAGCCCCACGACGGCGATCGGCTCGATCCTCGCCTTCTCGATCGCATCGAGCTTCGCGCGCATCTCGCGCACTTCAACCAGCGCCCGTTTCACGGGCGACAGTTGCTCGAGGCGTTCGGATTCGCTCGCCATGTCAGTTCCGCTCGCCACCGTCACCGCGGACGCCCGAGAGTTCCGCGTTCAAGAGCGCTTCGGCCATCTCATCCGACAATTCATCGATTTCCTCGAGCGCCGACTGGCGGGCCGTGCTCTCCGGCGCGGGATGCTCGGAGGGCGTGGTGAGCTCGAGCGCCAGCACGTCCGTGGCGAGGTACCTGGCCAGGTCCGCGACCGTCGGGTAATCGAACGCGAGCGTCGCCGGCAGCGGGTACTCGACCGCCGATTGCAGCCGCTTCCGCAGTTCCAGCGCGAGCAATGAGTCGAGGCCGACATCCCTCAGGCCCTGCTGAGCGTCGAGCGAGAACGTCGGAGGCAGTCCCAGGACGTGCAGGGCGTGATCGCGCACGTGCTCCATCAGGAGATCGAGGCGTTTGCGCGGCGCCGCGCCCTCGAGTTCCGCACGCAGCCGCGCGGCAGCCGACACGGGCACGGCCTCCACGGACGACTGGCCTTGAACGACCCGTGACAGGAACGCAGGCGCCGAAGCACCGGGGAACTGCCCGCAATAGCGCTGCCAGTCCATCGGCAAGACGGCCGCCTGTGTCGAGCGGGAGGCAAGGAGGTCGCCAAGGCATGCGAGCGCATCGGCCGGTGACATCGCCACAAGACCACGCTCTGCCCAGCGCCGCTGGTCGCGCTCGTCAAGCGTCGCCGCCATGCCCGACACGCTCCAGGCGCCCCAGTTGATGCTGAGTGCCGCAAGGCCCTGCGAGCGGCGCAGGTGTGCCAGCGCATCCATGAAGGCGTTCGCTGCGGCGTAGTTGGCCTGGCCAGGCGAGCCGAGGACGGAGGACGCCGACGAAAACAAGACGAAGAAATCGAGCGGCATATCCAGCGTCAGGCTGTGGAGGTTCCAGGACCCCGAGATCTTCGGCGCCATCACGCGGGCGAACCGTTCCCAGTCCTGCTGCAACAGAACTCCGTCGTCGAGTACCCCCGCCGCGTGCACGATCCCCCGCAGTGGTGGATGAGAAGCCGCGATTTCAGCCAACAGGCGCTGCGCGTCTTCTCGACGCGCCATATCAGCCTGCGCCACGACGACATGCGCTCCCGCGGCCCTCAGCTGATCTAACGCCGGCTTCGCCGCGCCTTCCGTACCCCTGCGGCCAGAAAGCACCAGAGACCGGGCGCCACGATCCACCATCCAGCGAGCCACGTGCAGGCCGAGAGCGCCCAGACCGCCGGTGATCAGGTAAGTCGCGTCAGCCTTAAAGACAAAGCTCTGTGGCGCCGAAGGCGACAGACGCTCTAACCGCGCGACGTATCGGGCGCCGCCGCGATAAGCAACCTGGTCTTCGCCGGTGGCCCGCATTTCCGCCAGCAGCACGTCGATATCGTCCGAGCCCGCGGACGGATCCAGATCCACTCGAGCACAAGGAATTTCCGGCAGTTCGAGCGTGAGCGCTCGCGCGAGCCCCCACAGCGGCGCCTGGCCGACGGCGACTGCTTCAGCGTCTTTGACCGCCTGAGCACCTCGGGTCACCAGCCAGAGGCGAGGCGCTGACGCGGAGCGCGCCCCGGCCATCGCGTTGACGATGTGCAGCACGCTGCCGCAAATGCGACGTTGATCGGATTCGAGCGTTGGCCCGGTTGACAACGACATCGAGTCGAGGCTCCAGAGGTGAAGGATGCCTTGCACCGGAGACGTGACATCGCGATTGAGCATCGTCCACCGGCGGTCGAACTCCGCCGGATCATCACCGTCCAGCAGAACCGCCTTCTTGCCCAGGCTTTCGAGACGCGCCGCAAGTCGGACGCCGAGCCCGGCACGATCCGGGAAGATGACCCACGTGCCACCAGCGGGCTCCGATCCCGAAGCATGCTCGATTGGCGACCGGGCAGGAGCCGGAGTCCACTCAATCGTGTAGAACCAGTCCTTCAGGCGCTGCTCCGTGGCCTCGGCTGACAGGTCTGTCTCGCTGCTCCGCGAAGCGCGTCCAGACAGCTGCTCGCCAAGCGACCGTCCACGCCCGCTCGGAATCCAATATCGCTCGCGCTGCCATGGATAGCTCGGCAGCTGCGCACAACGGGCCGACGCGCTGAACAGCGGGCTCCAGTCAAGCTGACAGCCTGCCGCGTACAGACCGCCAAGGGCCGACAGCAGCGACGTCCGCTCGGGGCTGTTACGTTGAAGCGAATGGTGAATGCTGTGAGACGTCCGCTCACCGAGGCACTGAGAGATCGCACTCGTCAGCACCGGGTGCGGGGCGATTTCGAGAAAGGCCCTGGCGTCGTCCGTGGCCAGCCCGCCAATCGCGTCGGCGAAGCGCACACGCTGCGCGACATTCCTTCCCCAATAGCTCGCGTCAAGATCGGGGCCGCTGCAGGCCCGGCCGGTAACGGTTGAGAACATCGGCAGGCGCAGCGCGGCCGGCGAGAGGCCAGCGAGCGCCGCGGTCAGTTCCCGCGCGCACGGCTCCATCTGATAACTGTGGAAGGCGTAATTTACCGGGATCGGGCGAACGAGAACCTGTTGCTCGTTCAACGAGCGGACGAGCTCGTCAATCGCGGACGGTTCGCCCGACACGACCGTTGACGATGGAGCGTTCACCGCCCCGATGGAGATTCGTCCGGCGAAAGCGGCCAGGGCGCGTTCGACTTCACGCACCGGCAGCTCCACGACCGCCATTTTTCCGCGGCCGGTCGCCTGCTGCATGATTCTGCCGCGATGGACGACGATGCGGATGGCGTCCGCGAGAGTCAATGCTCCGGCGACGTACGCCGCGGCGACTTCACCGACGCTGTGCCCGACGACAGCGGAGGGCGTCACACCCCAGGAGGCCCACAGTGCCGCAAGGCCGACTTGCAGCGTGAACAAGACGGGCTGGGTAAATTCGGTTTGATCGAGCCGAGACCGGTCTTCTTCGGCCGCCAGCTCGTCGAGGGGCGACCATCCCGCCAGCGTCCGAATCTCTTCGTCGCAGCGAGCGACCGCCTCCTTGAAGGCCGGCTCCTCTCGCAGCAACTCGCGGCCCATGCCGAGCCATTGCGGTCCCTGGCCGCAGAACACGTACACCACCGATGCATGTCCACCAGGCCGAAGCTGGCCGATGGACGAACCGCGGCGGGGTTCGCCCGCCACGAGCGCGTCCAGTGCATCGGCAATCTCGTGCGATGAACTACCGACGACAGCCGCGCGGTGCTCGTGGTGGCTGCGACGGGTGCTCGCCGTGAAGCACACGTCCTCGAGTGGAGCCGAATCCGGGTCGGCCGAACCCAGGAGATCGCGATATCGTCCTGCCAGGGCGACGAGCGCCGCCGCGCTGCGCGCGGAGATTGGCAGCAGATGCGCTCGGCCTCCAACACTCTGGTCATCGCGACGAGCGGCGGACAGCGGAGCCTCTTCGACGATCACGTGCGCGTTGGTGCCCGACCATCCGAAGGAACTGATGCCGGCCAGACGACGGGCTTCGCCGGTTGACCACGCCTGTGAGGCGGTCGGAACCACAAACCGCGTGCCTTCGAGCGAAATGTGGGGGTTGAGTGTCGTGAAATGCGCGAGCGGAGGAATCGTCTCGTGCCGGAGGGACAGAATCACCTTGATCAGCCCTGCGATGCCTGCCGCGCCTTCGAGGTGTCCGATGTTCGTCTTCGCGGCTCCCAGGTAGCACATTCCGGATTCGGCCCGGGGCTGGCCCAGAATTTCGGCGAGAGCCTCGACCTCGATGGGATCGCCCAGTGCTGTTCCCGTGCCGTGGGTTTCGACATGGGAGATCTGGCCCGCCGTCACCCCGGCATTTCGCAGCGCCTGCTGCAGGAGCGCCCGCTGCGACAGGCCGTTGGGCGCCGTGATGCCGTTGGTGCGGCCGTCCTGGTTGACGGCCGATCCGCGGATCACCGCAAGGATCCGATCGCCGTCGGCCACGGCGGCGGACAGGCGCTTGAGCACGACGGCGCCGCACCCTTCGCTGCGCACCATCCCATCGGCTTTCGCGTCGAAGGTCTTGCAGCGACCGTCCGCGGCCAGCATGCGCATTCGTGACAACGGCAGCGTCCACAGCGGCGTGAGCATCAGGTTCGCGCCTGCGGCGAGCGCCATGGAGCATTCGCCGGCGCGCAGACTCTGGCACGCGAGGTGGACCGCCACGAGCGAGGAGGAACAAGCCGTGTCGACGACGAGATTGGGGCCCTGCAGATCGAAGAAATACGAGAGCCGTCCCGAGGCGATGTTGTGAGCCGTCCCCGGCCCGGTAAAGGCGTCCATGCACGCCAGATCGTCGAACTGCAGCCAGAAATAGTCGCTGCTGTGGCTGTGGAGGCCGACGAAAACGCCCGTCTGGCTGCCGCCGAGCCGCTCGACCGTCTGCCCGGCGTCCTCGAACGCCTCCCACGCGACTTCGAGGAGCAGCCGCTGCTGCGGATCCATCCGCGTGGCTTCTCTCGGTGAGATGCCGAAGAAGTACGCATCGAACTCGTCGACCCGATCCAGAAAGCCGCCCCAACGGGTCGCGATCTTGCCCGACGCGTCCGGATTCGGATCGTAGAGTCCCTGACCATCCCAGCGATCCGCGGGCACTTCGCGAATCGCGTCACCCCGCTCTTCGAGCAACTGCCAGAACGCCTCGGGGCTCTCTGCACCAGGAAAGCGACAGCCCATGCCGACGATGGCAATCGGCTCCGGCGCCGGCGGCCGCGACGCGTCGGCCGACGCCTGCAGCCGCCTGGCGAGCACGGCGCGCTTTTCGGGTGAAAGCTTCGCGATTCGTTCCGAGAGGTCAGACATCGACGCGTGTCACCTTATCGCTCATTCCACCAGCATCCGGTGGGCGTCGTCATCCGACAGTTCTTCGATCTCGTCGAGCAGCGCGGCCAGCTGACCGTCGTTCTCCTGCGGCGTCTCAGCCGCAACGGCCGTGCCGGGCGCCGGATCAGGCTCGCTATCGAGCGCCACGCCGAGTCTCGTACCCAGCTGCGTCGAGAGCTTTGTGATGGTCGGATAGTTCCAGATGAGCGTGGCTGGAATCGTGATGCCGGTCCGCGCTTCGAGGCGGTTCCTCAGCTCCAGGCCCATCAGCGAGTCGAGGCCCATGGTTCGGAACGGCTTGCTGATGTCGATTCGGGCCGGCGTCAAGCGGAGCACACGCGCGACCTGCTCGCGCAGGTAGCCCTCCATGATGCTGCGACGCTGCGGACCGGCGTCAACCGCCAGCAACGCCTCCGCCAGATTCCGTTCTTCGCCGCTCTCGTCGGACGTGTGCGCCTCCTCGGCGGCTGTCTCCTCCAGCAGATGAGAGAACAGCGAGGTCGGCGTGGCCAGGTCCGGCGCCGCGCACCAGGCACGCGCGTCGAAGTGCATGACCGCAACGCGATCAGGCGAGCCGTCGAGCACCGTGCCGAGTGCCCGCAGTCCGTCGGCGCTCGACAGCGTCTTCAAGCCACGCTCCGACAGGCGTTCGAGGCGATCGGACTGCGCGGCCGCCAGACCGATTTCGGCCCAGGGGCCCCAGTTGATACACGTGGCCGGAAGCCCTCGCGAACGTCGAAACGCCGCCAGCGCGTCGAGAAACGCATTCGCCGTCGCGTAGTTGCCGTGTCCGGCCGAAATCAGGAACGACGCGACCGACGAGAACGTGACGAAGAAATCGAGCTGCGCGCCGGCAGTCAACGTATGCAGATTCCAGGCGCCCTGCACCTTGGGCGCCATCACCGATCGGAACCGCTGCACGTCGAGCTGCAGCAGAATTCCGTCGTCCAGAACGCCGGCGGCGTGCACGACGCCTCGCAGCGGCTGGGCCGAGCTCTCCACCTGCGCCAGCACGGCCGCGAGCTCCGTCTCACGTGAGACGTCGGCGCGCGCCACCGTGATCGAGGCGCCCCGCTCTTCCATCGCCTTGATGGCCGATGCCGCCTCGGGCGACGCCCCGCGGCGCCCCATGAGCACGAGATACCGGGCGCCGTTCTCAACCATCCATCGCGCGACCGAGAGCCCGAGCGAGCCGAGGCCGCCGGTGATGAGATAGGTGCCCGAACTCCAATCGGCCGCGTCCAGGCGCGATCGGTGTATCGGCAGGGACTGCGGCGGCAGCGATATCACCACCTTGCCGACGTGTTGGGCTCCGGCCAGGTGCTTGAATGCATCGCCAACGGACGCGCCATCGAACGTGGTCGCGCGAATCGGCCGCAGCGTTCCGCTGCCGACACCGAGCATCACTTCCTGCAGAAGCGATCCGACGAGGTCTGAACGCTCGGCCGACATGCGATCGATGTCGATGGAGAAATACGAGAGGCTTTTTCGGAACGGCGCCAGGCCGATCTGACGATCGTCATGAATGTCGCGCTTGCTCAGGTCCAGAAAACGGCCGTACGGACGCAGCACGTCGAATCCCAGCGTCATGGCCGGTCCGGCGAGCGTATTCAACACGACGTCGACGCCTTCTCCGCCAGTCGCCGTCATCAGTTCGTTGGCGAAGGCGGTCGAGCGTGAGTCCATGACGCATCGAATGCCGAGGGACCGCAGGAACTCGCGCTTGTCCTCGGTGCCGGCCGTCGCGAAGATCTCGGCGCCCGCCTGACGCGCCACCTGGACCGCCGCGAGTCCGACACCGCCACTGGCGGAATGAATGAGCACCCGCTCGCCGGCGCGGAGCCGTCCAAGCTCGCGAAGGGCGTAGTGCGCCGTCACAAACGCGATCGGCAGGGTCGCGGCTTCTTCGAACGTCAGTGTGGTGGGTTTCGGCGCAGCCAGCCGGGCATCGGTGACGGCGTAGCGGCCGAGACAATCGCGGGCGATGGCAACGACCTCGTCGCCCTGGCGCCATCCGTTTACGCCCTCGCCGACGCGCACGACCTGGCCGGCGCATTCGATACCGAGGGGACCCATGCCCTTCGTGTATCCGGGGCACGCACCCAGCGCCGAGAGCACGTTGATGAAATTGAGGCCGACGGCTCGCACCTCGATCTCGATTTCACCGGGTGCCGGATCGCGGCGCGGCGCCGTTTCGAACCTCACTGAGTCCAGCAGGCCCGGCTGACATACGGCGCGACACGGTGCATCAGACGACGCGACGACCGGCTCGACGGCAATCCCGGGCGCTGAAGCGGGCTGCGTTCCTGGAATCCACCGGACCAGCCTTGCCACGTACCGATCCCCGCCGCGGAGGGCCACCTGCGTTTCAGGACCGGGCGAGCGAAGTTCGGCCAGCAGTGCCTCGACCTCGACATCGCCGGGCGACCCGCTCAGATCCAGCCGCGTGCATTCGAACTCGGGATGTTCGTTGGCGATCGCAGAGCCGAGGCCCCAGAGCGGCGATTGGGCCACTGCTATCGCGGCTTCGTCCGGGCCGGCCGCCTGCACGCCAGCCGTCACGAGCCAAAGCCTTGGGGCGGCAGCCGAACCAAGTTCGGCAAGTGCCTGAACGAGGTGCAGAGCGCTGGCCCAGCCCACGTCCAATCCGCCGCCATCGATCGCCGATCGACTGTCCGTCGCGAGGAGATCGAGGCTCCACAGGTGTACGATCCCTCGAACCGGATCCCCCAGCGCGGAGATCTGCTGCATCAGCTGTGTAAAATCGTCCCGACGACCCGCATTCAGCTGATAGGTCGCTCTTCCCTGCGATTGATACGCCTCGGCCGCGTGGACGCGGACGCACGGTTCACCAGCGGTCTCGAGACGGGTGGCGAGCTTCTCCCCGATTCCCGCGCGGTCGCAGAAGACGAGCCAGGCGCCGCCCTTACCGGCCGGTGTCGCCACCGGGGTGGTTTTCTCCCGTGGTTGTCGTTCCCAGCCGATCTTGTAGAACGCGCCGCTCAGGCCGCCAGCCAGGACCGTGCGAAGGCGAACACCGGTGATCTCGATCGCGATCTCCCCGGCCTCGTTCGTCACCCGGACGTTCCCTCGTGCGATCGAGTTCGTTCCGGCGTCGACTGAAACGACCGCGTGGCACCAGATCGCGGCCGCGGAGTCGGGCACGCGATGAATACGCAACTGCGCAATCCCAACGGGCACGAGGGCGGCGCCGCCGGTTGCGTCGTCCCCGGCTCGCACGCCGGCGAGCACGCCGAGACAGGCCGCGAGAAGCGCCGGCGATACGGGCGATTTTCCGCGCGAATCGTCGGACACCTTCAAGCGAGCCAGCGCTTCACCATTCGATTGCCAGAGCTGTTCAACCAGCTGACCGCCTTTGGCTTCGCGCAGTACCCGAGCTCGAATTTCCGCGACGTCCACCGGCGCGTCGGCGCCGGGGCGGCGATTGGCGTCACTGACGTCGATCGTTCCTGTCAGGTGTGGTGTCCACGCCCGGTTCTCGCCGGCAGTCGGCGGACGCCGGCTCAGCACCTGGAACGATGCCTTCCCCAGCGCGCCCGTTGACAGCACCATCTGCACAGCGACGGGACCGTTCTCATCGAGAACGAGCGGTTCCTTGACGTCGACGTGCTCCAGCCCGGCGACATCGGAGCCGTAGACTTCGGCCGCTCCGGCAAGCACGGCTTCGAGCAGCACTTCCAGTGGCGCGACCGATCGGCCCGTCGATTCGTGGTCCACGAACGGCAATGCGTCGGCGGTCAGATCGGCATTCCAGAAATACGTGCCGGCGTGAACGGCGGACGCCGCACACCTCCCGATGATGGCGTGCTCTCCGGCGGCCGGCGACGAACGGCGCTGGCGCGTCGCCTGAGACGGCGCGTCATACCAGTAGCGCTCCCGCTGCCACGGATAGGACGGCAGGCGGAGCGAGCGTCCGCCGGACGGATAGAGACGCGCCCAGTCCACGTCGCGACCGAACGAGTACACAGCACCGAGCGCCCCGAGCATCTCCGCCTGTTCGTCTTCTCCGCGGCGCAGCGATCCGATCGCGAGGCCGGGCAGCCTGGCGTCGCGCAGGATCTCCTGGACGGCCGGCACGAGGATCGGGTGCGGGCTCATCTCGATGAACGTGGTGCAGCCGTCCTGGATCAGCTGCCGGACTGTTGCCAGAAACAGCACCGGCTCTCTGAGGTTGCGCACCCAGTACGCCGGATCGAGACGCGCCTCCCCGGCGGGCGCTCCGGTCACCGTCGAATAGAACGGGAGCACTGGCTCGCGCGGCGCCAGCCCATCGAGCGCCTCGAGCAGGTCGGCGCGCAGCGGATCCATCTGGGGACTGTGAGACGCCACGTCCACCTTGACGCGGCGGCAGAAGATTTCCTGTTTCTCGAGCGTCGCGATGACCTCGTCCAGCGCCGCAGGATCGCCCGACAACACCGTCGACCTGGGACTGTTGCTCACGGCAACCGACAGCCGGTCTCCGTAACCGGCCAGCGCCGCCGTCGCCTGATCGAAGGTGAGCTCGACGACCGCCATCGCGCCCTGGCCGCTCGTCCGCCTCAGCAAACGGCTCCGGCGGCAGATGATGCGCGCGGCGTCGCGGATCGAGAGCGCGCCGGCCACGTACGCGGCGGCCACCTCTCCCATGCTGTGGCCGACCACGGCCGCGGGCTCGATGCCCCAGCTTCGCCAGAGTCCGGCCAGCGCCACCTGCATGGCAAAGATGCACGGCTGGATGACGTCGATCCGGTCGAGCCGGGATTGGCCTTCTGCGGCGGTCAATTCTTCGATCAGGGACCAGTCCGTGAACTCCCTGATGGCGGCGTCGCATTCGGACAGAATCCGGCGAGCGACTGGCTGCCCCGCGAGGAGCCCCCGGCCCATCCCGATCCACTGCGAGCCCTGTCCCGGGAAGACAAATGCCACCTTGCCGGCGCTCGCGGCGGATTTCTGTCCGCGCGTGAGCCTCGCCCGCTCGTCGCCGCGCAGGAACACATCGAGCTGATCGACTGCGTCGTCACGCCCCTCCACGACGCAACTGACACGATGATCGTGGTGCGTGCGCCTGACGCTCGCCGTGTAGCAGACATCGTCCATCGAGGCGCCGGCGCCGCTTTCTCCAGCGAGAAAGCCCCGGTAGGTTGCCGCGAGCGCCCGCAGCGCCTCGGGCGTTTGCGCGGACAACGTCAGGACATTCGGGCGACGCGCCTCGTTCGCGGGGTCGTTCGCAACTCGTCCGTCTGCGGTGCGCGCCTGGAGCACGACGTGCGCGTTCGTTCCCGCGATGCCGAACGCGCTGACGCCCGCGATGGGATCGCCGTCATCGACCTGCCAGGGAGACACTGCGCTCGAGACCACGACCGGCAGCTGATCCCAGGGAATATCGGGATTCGGATTCTTGAAGTGGAGGTTGGCTGGAATCGCGCCTTTATGGAGCGCAAGCGCCGTCTTGATCAGCCCGGCAACGCCTGCTGCCCCTTCGGTGTGGCCGATGTTGGTTTTCACCGAGCCAATGCGGCACGGCCGGCCGGGCAGCCGATCTTCGGCGAGCACCGAGCCGAGCGCTCCGAGCTCCACCGGATCGCCGGCGCGCGTACCGGTTCCGTGCGCTTCGACGTACTGCACGCGGCCGGGCGAGACCCGCGCGGCGCGATAGGCTTCGCGCAGCAGTTGCTCCTGGCCATGGCGCGCGGGCGTCGCGAGGAAGCCGCTGCTGTTGCCGTCGTTGTTGACGGCGCTGCCGAGAATCACGGAATAGATCGTGTCCCCGTCGGCCACCGCATCCGAGAGCCGCTTGAGCACGACGATGCCGGCGCCCTCGCTGCGGACGTAGCCATTGCCGCTGGCGTCGCCGAACTTGCACCGGCCGTCGGGGGCCATCATGTTGGACTGCGAATAGGCCAGCGTGATCGACGGTTCGAGGATGACGTTGGCGCCGCCCGCGAGGGCCATCGTCGTTTCGCCGAGGCGCAGGCTCTGACAGGCCAGGTGCACGGCGACCAGCGACGACGAGCAGGCGGTGTCCACCGTGATGCTCGGCCCTTCGAACCCCAGCGCGTACGACACGCGGCCGGACGCCGAATAGCGGCCGCTGCCGGTGGTCATGTAGAAGTCGATCGCCCCGGGATCGCGGAACAGGCGGGTTTCGTAATCGTTGAGCCACAGGCCGACGAACACGCCGACCCGCGTGCCGGTCAGCCGCTCCCGAACCTGACCGCCATCTTCGAGGGCTTCCCACGCGACCTCGAGCAGGAGCCGCTGCTGCGGATCGAGGCGGTCGGCTTCGCGCGGCGAGATGCCGAAAAACTGGGCGTCGAAGGTGTCGATGGCGTCGAGGAAGCCTCCCCAGCGCGTGCTGATCTTTCCAGGCGTCCCGGGAGTCTCGGCGTAGAGCCCCGCCACGTCGATCCGGTCCTGCGGGATCTCGGTAATGGCGTCGACGCCCTGCTCAATGACACGCCAGAAGTCTTCCGGTCCCGAGGCTTGAGGAAACCGGCAGCCGATGCCCACAATGGCAATGGGCTCGTGGTTTACAGGTATTTGGGACATGGCTCGCGCTTGAATCGAGTCTTCGAGTTTTCTCCTTCGAACACAAGATACGGGCCACGAATTGGCTAGACAAGCTGCCAAGAATCAATGACTTAGCCCTATAGGGCGACAGAAGTCTCCTTAATGAGTACCTTTTGTCTTCCTCAGTGTGGCGATAGAAGAATGGCCCGTTATGCGGGCCGATTGAGTGGTCGTCCGGACGAGCTCGCGGACCCCCTCGGGGCGCGGCCCGCCTCGTCAGGTCAGGCGGGGTGACGAAGCGGCTGAACCGACCGGCCGGCAGTCTTCTTCGCCTGGCGCCGGTGGTAGGCCCAGAGCGCCTTGTTTCCGACGAGTTCGGTCAGCACGCTCCGGGCGGACGACAGGATTACTCCGGACCGAACTTTCTGGCGGAACAGGAAGCGCGCGGGCGTTTCACTCCCCGCTCCGGGTTGATCGCCGCCCTCTTTGACGACACGCTCCAGTTCGCCCCACGGCAGTTCGTCGCAGCCGGCGCGGTCGAAGGCGCGAAAAAGCGGCTCGTAGTACTTGAAATTCCCCGCCATCGTCTTCATCTTGGCCAATCCGCCATCGGCCAGCATTGCCCGCCGCACGACCGTCCTGCTGTAACCGAGCCGCATCGACAGCGCAACGCGGTCGGTGTCGCCGTCCTCGGTGCGATGAAAGATGTCGCCCCGCATGACCAGCACGTCACCCGCTTCGAGCTGCGGCGTAAACGCCAGCCGATTGAGCGGGACGCGGGTGACATGCGCCGCGCCTGAGTCGGCCTGAAACAGAATCTGGCGGTCCGGCAGGTCGTAGGCCATCGCGGCACCCTTGCCGACCACCCGTTCAAACGTTTTCGGGCTCTCCCGTTTCAACACGTCGAACGGGACGAGGCAGAGATTCGATTTATCGGGCCGCGGTTTGATCACGGGGATGAAGAGATTCAGATAGTCGTAGTGGTTCTGGCAGGTGAAATAGCTCTCGTAGTCCTGATGCCAGGGAAACACTCCCCGAGTCGTCGCGAAGTAGTACGCGCCGAGATTGCAGTCCACCCGGATATCCGTGTTCGCGGTCACCTGCGCCATGAGCTGGTTCACGGATGGCTCGAGGCGCCCCGTAGCGCGCGCGGACGCCCCGGAAACGGCGTTGTTCCGGTTGGCCTCGTCCACGGGCTGTTCGGCGTAATCGCTGCGGCAACTGTCGAGATCGCGCTGCGACAGAAACCCCCGCACATGGACGAATCCTCTCGTCTCGAGGTCTTTCCAGTTGACGTCATTCATCGGCATGGGCGGCCCCTGCGTGCTGCGGTTGTTCAGACCTATCGGGCTCGACGCCAGAACACCCCGGTCCAGTCAATCTCGACGATCTCCTCGGTGATCCCGCGGGCCCGCCGGAAATCTTCGACGGCAAGCCGGCAGGCAGGAATGCTGTAGTCGTCGACGATCACGTATCCACCGGGCGACAGCCGATGGTAGAGGTTCGTCAGCGCATCCATGGTGGACTCGTACAGATCCCCGTCCAGGCGCATCACGGCAAGCTTGTCGATCGGCGCGCGAGGAAGCGTGTCGCGAAACCAGCCTTCGAGAAAGCGGACCTGGTCATCGAGCAGCCCGTAGCGCTCGAAGTTGCGCTGGACTTCCTCGAGCGAAACCGCGAGCTCCTCGTAGTGCTCGAGGTGCAGCCCGCGGTCCTGCGGATACTTTTCCGCGTCGGGCGGCGGAAGTCCCCGGAAGGAGTCAGCCGCCCACACGCGCCGGTCCGTCACTCCCCCGGCCTTCAGGAGCCCCCGCATGAAGATGACGGCGCCCCCGCGCCAGACACCGGTCTCGATCAGATCGCCGGGAATGCCGTCCTCCAGAACACTTTCGACGCATCGCTGCAGGTTGTCGAGGCGGGCCACTCCGATCATCGTCGGCGCGACAACCGGCCAATCCTTTCCTGTGAGACGCAGCGACGGATTGTGCGGCTCGCGCTGCGCCTTGTCCTGGACCGACAACGGAGCACGATTGGACGGATCTTCGTAGGTCAGGCCCAGCAGGCTGCGCTTCAGCAGCGTGACGTACAGGTCGCGGCAGTGATCGGTGGACACAGTCTGCACGAAAGACCCCTCAGTTAGCGGCATCGCGTCCCGGCGCGCGCCCCGGCTGTTTATCGAACACTTCGGTCGCCGACGTGCGACCGGACTTGTGAGGTTTCTGAAACATGATAGCCGTCTCGCCGGTCTTTCGCTTGAGCCAGTACCCGAAGTAGGCCATGGACATGAAGCGAATCGATCGCCGCAACGTCGCCGGTGGTACCACGTCGAAACAGGCATCGAGCGTGCCGTCGCCGAACCACTGGTACTTGTTCAGAGCCCGGGCGTTCAGCCCCGGGTGCTTCGTGTCGTAATACGGACGGTCGAACACGTTGACGACCGACCAGTCTCTCTCTGCGCCCATCTTCTCGAGAGCGGCACGGGTATAGATATGCAGATGGTACGGCAGATGAAGCTGGGTCCAATGGGTGATGTACCGGCTCAACCTGATGTCGTCTGCCGTCGGCGTGCCCACCAGGATATAGCCGCCAGGTTTCAGGTACGTGTTCAGCTCGCTGAACAGCACGCGCGCATCCTCGACATGCTCGACGACGTCCTGCAAGACGATGTAGTCGAACGATTCCGGCTGCAGGCACGCCGGGTCGCGAAGTGCTTCCGCTCCCGAGTACGGATCGTACCCCGCGGCATTGTGGTATCCCCGCTCACGCAGGTGTTCGAGGAACGTGCCCCACCCGCACCCGTAGTCGAGCAGGCGGGACCCGGGCGCGTAACCGTGCTTCGTCAAACGACTCAGCAGGTTCTCGAAGGCCATCCTGGCGGGAGCCGTCAGCGTTCGAACGATCGGATAGTTCGTATAATACCGGCGAAGGTCGACGGCCTCCAGGCAGTGCAGTGATCGGCACGTGGGGCATCGCCAGACATGAAAGACTTCATGCTTGAAGGCGCGGACATTTGAGGGCACTTCCGCACGCTCAACCTGCGCCGGGTCGACCCTGGTGCCGCAAAACGAACAGACTACGCGCTGACCCGTGGTGGCAGCGTCGAGGCTCAGTGGAAGAGTGGCGGCCATCACAGCGCTCCCGGATTCGAGCGACTCCATTTCATCAGTTCCCAATCGTCGTGCCGGACGCTTCATGCGGATAACCCTGGTCGCCTTCGGCACCCGGGGCGATGTGACGCCCCTGGTCGCGCTCGGATCGCGTCTTCGCGCTGCAGGACATCGAGTCCAACTGGTCACTCACGCGGAGTTCGAAGCCTTCGTCACACGGCACGGTATCGACTTTCATTCGATTGACGGGAGCTATCAACAGTTCGTCGCCACGCAGCAAGGGCGGCGCGCACTCGGCGTCCCCCGAAACACACCGCTCGGTCTCACCGGCATTCTCCATCCCTTTCGCGGCTGCGCCGAAGCAGTCTTCCGCACCTCGTGGCACGCCTGCGCCGACGCGGACGCCATCGTGTCCTCGCCGCTCGCTTCGATCGTCGCCACGTCGATCGCGAGCGCGAAGAACGTCCCGCTGGCCGTGGCCTCGCCGATTCCGCCGCTCGGCTCCCGGTACCTCCCGGCCCCCGTTTTTCCGCCGCTGCCCCTTGGGCCGGCGTACAACTCCCTCACGCACTTCCTCAGCCGGGTCCTCGTGCGCCGGGGCGCGTCGCAAGTCCTCGACGCCTGGTCCCGTGCAGCGCGTGAGATGGCGCCGGGGTCGCACCGGCCCGTTCCGACCCTGACGCTCGTGGCCGTCAGTCCCGTGCTCGTTCCGCGTCCCCTTGACTGGCCCGAAACCACGCATGTCACCGGCTACTGGTTCCTTCCCGGTGAATCCGCACGCACGATCCCTCCCGAGGTTCGCAGATTCGTCGAGGCCGGCCCGCCGCCCGTCTGTCTGGGGTTCGGCAGCATGGCTGACGACAACCCCCAGGAACTCCGGGCGGTCGTGCTCGATACCCTCGAACGTCTGAACAGCCGCGCCGTCGTCGTCGGCGGATCGGGCGGCGCGCTGCACGGGTTCGGCAACTCCGACAGGATCTGCGAAGTGCCGTTCGTCGATTACGACTGGCTCTTCCGCAACGTGTCCGTGGTCGTGCATCAGGGAGGCGCCGGCACGGCCGCCTTCTGCCTGATTGCCGGCGTTCCCCAGGTCGTTGTTCCCTACTGCCTGGACCACACTTTCTGGGCGTGGCGCCTGCGACAGCTCGGTGTCGCGCCACCGAGCATCACGAGACACCGGTTGACGGCCTCCGCGATGTCCGACGCCATCCGCCAGGCCATCGAGAATCCGTCGTTTCGTACGCGAGCGGCGGAAGTGGCGCCGGCAATCGCCGCCGAGAATGGACTCGAACGGGCGCTGCAGTTGCTCGAAGATCACTTCACGCGCCCCGTGTGATGCCTATCCTCCTGTATTGATCGTCGCGAAGTCCGAACAGACGACTTCGCCGGCGCCGTTGAGCAGCAGACTCACGCCCACCACGGGGCCGACAGCTGGAAAGGCGAACGGCACATCGAAAGAAAGCGTCGGCGAAATGGCCGGGAGCGAACCTGACCACAGCGGCAACGTCGCGCCCAGCGCGACCACCGAGACGCTCCAGGAATATGGCGTCGACGTCCTCAAGCTGAACGACATCTTCAGAGTCCCCGGCGTGTACTGGAGAGTCAGCTTCTGGTCGCACGACGGAAGGACACCGGTGCGCGGCGTGGCAAGGAATCCACAGCCGTTCGGACAGTCAGGGCTGAAGTAATTACCGACAATCTGCCCCGCGTCGTTGATCGACACCGGCTCGGTTGACGCGACGCCCGGAAAATCGACGTCGAAGGCGCGCAGGCGGGTTCCCGCCAGCACGTAGCCATGCCGCGCATTGGAGCCCTTCCGATTCCAGCCAACGATCGTGTCGGAATTGTTGACCCCGCCGGCGAATGTCTGCGTCGCGCCGGGAAAGCTGATGGCGCTGTAGGCCGCGCCAACGCGGAGAAAGCCACGGAGGCTGCCATCGCCCGCCACGTACGACCCCGTGATCTTCCCGGCATCATTGATCCCGAACACGTAGGTGTGCTGCGCACCGGGAACGTCGATGGACGTGTAGGTCTCCCCGACCTTCAGGTATCCGCTGTTTGCGGTTCCGAACCCCGTGTTGTAGATGCCGACGACGTGCCCGGCCGCGTTGACGGCCCGGCCGTCTGTTTCCCTGTTCGGAAAATCAAAGGTGGCGAAGTTCTGACCCTGCTGCGTCAGACCGTGATACGGACCGATTCCATCCACCAGCGAGTACGACCCGACCGTCGATCCGGACGCACCGATTCCAAAGAGGAAGCTGTACGAAGCTCCGGGAAAATCGACCGTCGCATATGAGGCTCCGTCGTACAGAAATCCATGAACGGTCCCGTCGGGGCGGTGATACGTGCCGACGACCTGTCCCGACGTGTTGATGCCGCTTGCCTCCGTGCGCACGGACCCGGGAACTTCGAGCTTCGAGAAACTGTACGGAGGTCCCTGGGCGTACACGGGCAGTGACGCACCGCACATGACGGCCGTCAGCATAAGACGAGGCACACGCCGTAGAGTCCCTTGGGCCAGCTGTCGTAATCTGTTCAAAACTGTCTCCATATGAATCCGACTATCCATGCGTCTCGTCTCCGGACTGCGGGGTTTCCGGGTCATGCGTCTCTCAGCCACCCGTCCAGGCGCCGCCCAATCAGCGCCTCGGTGCGCTGAATATCTTCCCGGTAGCGATTGAGCAACTCTCGCCGTGTGGCGGGATTGAAGACGCGCGTCCGCAATCGGCCGAGAACCGCGTTCGCCTTACCGGCGAACGGAATCACGCGCTCGTCAACGAACCGTACTGGCGCGCGATGCGGCAACAACGGGTGCGTCCGGCACTGCATCGCCAGAAAATGCTGCAAGCGCACCGAGAAGGGAAACCACGTCGGATTGTAGATTTTGAAGGACGGCGTGAAATCGGCGGCGACGCCGAGGAACTCATACACGGCACGCGTCGTTTCCTTCGGGCGCGCCTTCAGATCGTCGAACAGCACGACGTGAATTTGCTCGCGTGGAAAACGGCGCATGAAACGCTCGACGTCGCTCGCGATCAGGCCGTAGCGGAAATACACGGTCGCGTGATCCGAGAACCAGCTGTCGCGTCTCTGCGCGGCGAGCGCCGTCCGCTCGTCCTCCTCCGCCAGCGCGCGCTCGAACGACCGCCCCGGCTCGATTCCGAGCTGGCACATGAAGCTGTACCAGGAATAGACCCGGTCGGCCGGATTCCTGAGCATGATGATGATGCGGGCGTCGGGAAATCGTGCGTGGATTCTGTTCTCGGCCCCCGCCGATGTGAGGTAACCCACCGAGGCTTCGCCGACAGCCCGGCACTCTCCGGCGTCGGCAAACAACTCGAGATACGAATTGAACTCGCGGTATTTCTCGAGCCACGGCGGAACCGGGCCCAGCAGATCGCAAAAGTGCGACGGCTCTTTCTGGGACATCTCGCCGCCCGGCATGAAGACGTCCGGATGCCGGCGGAGATATTCCACGAGCGACGTCGTTCCGGCTTTCGCCGCACCGACGACGAAGAAATTCGGCTCCCGAGTCTTCGCGGTCGGGGTCGCCCTCATCTGCGCGGTCGGCACTTCGACAGTCGATGAACTCATAGGGGTCGCCACATCTGGTCTACGCTGGTCACGATCGTTATCGACATGCCGGTACGCCAAGCTCTACAACCAAGATGCGCGCCATGCGGAGAGCAGGAGACCCGCACGGATCTAAGGGATCCAGGGTGTTCGCCCCCGGGAAGTCTGCATCGCGGAAGCCTTTTGTCGCCCTCGATGCGCAGGGCAATCCGCTCGAGCACTGCCGGCGGGCAGGCCACATTCAGAACTTGAATCGGACGGTGGGTGTCGTCGCGCCGGAAACCGGCGCGCGCTCCCGCCAGGACGCCGCCACCGTCGGACGAACGTTCAGAGCCGGCTGGGTCCCGGGAACGCTCACCGGCGCGGGCGGCGACCACCAGGACGTTGAATCCGCCGGCCACATGAAGGCGTCCAGATCGACAACCGGCTTGTTCGGCGACCACGTCAACGCCGCCCCGGGCACGTGCACGAGGCCGGCTCGTTCGAGCGCCCGCTTTCTCTCGACGGAGACCGCGAGCATCAGACCGATGGCCGCCCACATCTCGACCGTGCCCTCTATGGGATAGAACGACTGGCTGGCCATTCCCGCCACCATCAGCGCCAGGATCAAGGCCGCGGCCATGCCTCCGGATGCCACGGCCATCTTGCTCCGACTCTCGAGGAACAAGGACAGCGCATGAAACAGCATCGTCAGGTACAGCGCGAGAATCATCACCGTGCCGATGATGCCGTTGTCGAGCAGTGTTTCGAGATAGGCGTTGTGCGGATGGCCGAACTCCTCGTTCAGCACGACGTACAGGAAGCTCACCGTGCCCGTCCGCAGCATCGCCTGCCGTCCCCAGCCCAGCCACGGCTTCTTGTAGATCTGCTCGATGACGTAGGGCCAGATGATCGTCCGGCCCGACGCCACCTCGTAATCGTTCACCGACACGGCCGAGTTGTATTCGTTGCTGCTGAAGCCCTCGGCGAGGCGGTCGCCCGCGGCCGGCACAAACAGCAGGATCAGGACGGCAACAGCGGGCCCGATCAGGAACACCTTCCGCCAGCGGAGGGCTCCGAGCACCAACCCGACGGCCCCGGTCGTCAGGTATCCGGCGCGGCCACCGGTCAACGACTGTGCGTACACGATGACGATCGCCAGGATCGGCATCAGGAAGCGCACGCGGCGATCCTGGATCAGCGGCATCACGCCGATCAGCGCCCACGCCGCCCCCCCGAGCATCATGGACAGCGTCACGCGATGATAGCCGATGCGGCTGAGGAGGAGCCGCAGCGCGAGCCGCTGGAGTTCGTTGCCGTCCATGAGCGCCGACCCGAGCGGCATCACTTTGATGACCATCAGACCGAGGAACACGTATGCGCCCAGGAGCGCCGCCGCGCCTACGAACAGGCGCTCCCGGCTCCGGCAGCCGTCAAACAGCAGCAGCGCGAGGACCGGCCACTTCAAGGTGTTGATCAGGTACTCCGCGATCATGCTGCCCTTGGTCTCGGTCGCCGCCATGAAACCGGGGTCGCTGTACATCCGGTACCACCCGACGAGGATGACCCCGAGGTACGCCAACAGCAGCACGTTCATGTGGGCCGGCATGTCCCACTTGAGCTTTTCCCGTTGCCGTTGCGCCTGCCACGCGAAGAAGATGTTGACCAGCAGCAGGTTGAAGAAGTTGAGGCCGGTGACACCGAAAATGCTCTTGGGCACATCCGGATGTTCGAGGATGCCGATGAGCAGCACGATGCCGCACAGACCGCGGAACCAGTCCTTCCAGGCATAGGCGCCCACGAAGAGCACCGCCAGCCAGAGCACGCTGAGGCGAATCATCGGCTCAGACCTTGGTCCACACGGCGACCACGGTCTACGACGCCTCCTGCGCCATGCGCTTCCTCAGACTCAGCGGCCGCATGTCGGTCCAGACGTCCTTGATGTAATCGAGGCAGTCCTGCTTCGATCCCTGCTTGCCGGCGTCGCGCCATCCGAGCGGGTTCTCGCGATCGGCCGGCCAGATCGAGTACTGCTCTTCGTGGTTGACGACCACCTTGTAGCTCGTGCTGTCTTCCCGCTCCTGCGTGCTCATACCGCCTCCACCGCATTCACGTCGATTCTCGCGCTGCGAGCGGCCGCCGCCGGCATGAAGCGCCAGCACCGCGTGCCGGCCCGCCCTTCCGTCACCAGCGCACCCGTATAGCCGGCGCCAGGGGTAAGCTCGCGCACCTTCCAGCGTGCCGTCTCCCGATCGTCCCCGTATACGAGCAGCGACGCCGCTTGGTCCGGCGCGAACGTCACCTCGAACGCGTCGAGCGGCTTCGCGAGACCGCTGCCGAGCGCCTTCAGATACGCCTCTTTTCGCGTCCAGCACGCGAAGAACGCATCGGTCCGGGCCTCGTCGGGAAGGGATCGGAGGCGT
>Ga0097621_100000396_pt1 | contig 30373 bp, 21 predicted proteins | sample KBSMisM72_FD_73165 | JGI IMG/M metagenome (GOLD analysis project Ga0097621, IMG submission 73165) | Miscanthus rhizosphere microbial communities from Kellogg Biological Station, Michigan, USA - KBS Miscanthus M7-2 (version 2) (version 2) | ecosystem: Host-associated > Plants > Roots >... | reverse complement strand
TTGCGCCATTTGCCGCTGGGAGTTGATTGAGACCTCGACAGATGCCATGCACACCAAGGGTTATACCAATGGCCGCGATTGGCTCTGTACCGAATGCTACGAGAAATTTTGGGGGGAACCGGGGTTCTTCATATCTCCCTATCCAGAGATCACCTAGACTCTCTGGTATAGAGAGCGCGGCTCCATTTAGAATCTGCTAGCCATTGCATCGCATTTGAGTCCGAGGATTCGTAACCGTCATGGCCAATCCACTCTTAATTGCCAAAGCCGAGCAGGAACTTTTTCTTCTTCCCCGGATGTCCAACCGTCACGGCCTGATCGCCGGCGCTACCGGCACCGGCAAGACGGTCACCTTGCAGGTGATGGCCGAAGCCTTCAGCCGGATCGGAGTTCCGGTGTTTGCCGCCGATGTAAAAGGTGACCTCTCGGGGATCAGCCAGCCTGCCACCAACAACCCGAAACTCGCCGAGCGGGTACAAAAGTTGGGGCTGCAAAACTTTGATTCTTCCGGCTGCCCGGTCACCTGCTGGGATGTTTTCGGCGAGCAGGGGCACCCCGTCCGCGCCACAGTCTCAGAGATGGGGCCGCTGCTTTTCAGCCGGTTGCTGAATCTGAACGACACACAAGCCGGCGTGTTGACGCTGGTATTCAAGGTCGCCGATGACAATGGCCTGCTGCTGCTCGATCTGAAAGACCTGCGCGCCATGCTGCAGCATGTGGGCGACAACGCCAAAGACTTGCAGACGGAGTACGGCAATATTTCCCCGGCAAGTATCGGGGCCATCCAGCGCGGCCTGCTCACTCTGGAGCAACAAGGCGGAGATAAATTTTTTGGAGAGCCCGCCCTGAATTTGGATGACCTGCTGCAAACCGACGGCAACGGGCGTGGAGTAATCAACCTGCTTGCCGCCGACAAACTGCAAACTTCGCCCCGAGTCTACGCAACATTTCTGTTGTGGTTGCTGTCGGAACTCTTCGAGAAGCTCCCCGAAGTTGGCGATGTCGACAAGCCTAAGTTAGTCTTCTTCTTTGACGAAGCCCATCTGTTGTTCACCGATCTTCCTCAGAGCATCGAGGAAAAAATCGAGCAAGTGGTTCGGCTGATTCGCTCTAAAGGCGTGGGCGTTTATTTCGTCACCCAGAATCCCACCGACGTTCCGGAAGTGGTACTCGGTCAGCTGGGAAACCGCGTCCAGCACGCCCTTCGGGCGTTTACACCCAACGACCAGAAAGCGGTTCATTCTGCCGCCAATACTTTCCGCGCAAATCCTAAACTCTCGGTCGAGCAAGTAATCACGCAGCTGGCGGTTGGCGAAGGGTTGGTTTCCTTTCTCGACGAACAAGGCACGCCGGGGATAGTCGAACGCGCTCTGGTATGCCCGCCCCACAGTCAGATCGGAGCGATCACACCGCAGCAGCGCCAGCAGCTGATTCAAAATTCAGTGGTAAATGGGGTTTACGAGAAAGCTATCGATCGCGAGTCGGCTTACGAGTGCCTCAAGAACCGTAAAGTGGAGGCTCCAGCGCCGCAAGCGCCATCGAGAGTTCCGCCACAACCTACACCCAGTGCGCCATCCGCCGGAGGCGCCTGGTATCAAAATTTGCCGTCACTGGGGTTCCCTAGCTCAGCTGGCGGGCGACGCAGTGACACTGTCGTGGACGCCATGATGAAGAGCGCGGTGCGCTCCATCGGAAGCAGTGTCGGACGCCAACTGGTCCGCGGAGTCTTGGGATCGCTACTAGGCGGAAGCAGCCGCCGTTAAAATCAACGTAGCTGTCATCCCGAGCGTAGCGGACAGATTCGCGACAGCGAATCTTGCGCGGAGTCGAGGGACCTTGAGTTCCGTCGCAGCCCAACATACTTAAACCGATCCGCGTAAACTAAGGCTCCCTCGGCTTCGTTCGGGATGACAGAAAGATTTTCCTAAACCGAAGTTGCCGTCTTTCGCGGTGGATTGAAGAAAGGCAATTTCACAATCTTGGCAGAAACATTCTGCCGCATGGATTCGATTGTGATTTCCAGGTCCAGCTTGTCGCCCAGACGGGAATGCGCCGTCTCCACGCTTCCCAACGCGATCATCTTCTTAAGAATCGGGGACCATGTGGTAGTCGTCGCCTTACCCACCTGTTTGCCGCCCGAGTAAAGCGGAACGTGAGTCCGCGAGGCTTGGCTGGGAGCCGCCGGGGTCAGGCCAAACTTTTCGTAGCGCGCCTCGACTTCGGTCCAATCGACTTCTAGACCCACCAACTGCCGCGCGACACCGTTACGCTGATCGCGTTCCAACGCGGCACGCCCGATAAAGTTTTCTTTCTCCAGGTGCACCATCTTGGCGAATCCCAACTCATACGGTGAGTATTTCTGCGACGGAATCAGCGCCTTCTTGCTGTTGATGTAATCGACTTCGATCAGCAGCAGCCCGGCTTCGACTCGCGCCACATCCAGGGCCAGCATTCCAGCCGCGTGCAGATCGAATTGCTTGCCTTTTGCGTTGATCGCATCCCAGACTTTCACCGCATCGTTCCATGGCACCCAGATTTCATAGCCCAGGTCGCCGGTGTAGCCGGTCCGCGAGATATCCACCGGGACGCCCGCAATTTTCCCATGTGTCGCCCGGAAATATTTCAGGTTGGCGATATCGGCCTCGGCAATTTCTTTCAGCAACCGTCCCGAAGTCGGCCCCTGTAGCGCCAACGCAGCGACTTCCTCCGAGATGTCTTTGATCTCGACATCCATGTTCAGCCCGTTTTGGCTGAACCAGCGGAGGCTGGGATCAGCCGCCGTCCAGCGGTAGGTGTTCTCTTCCAGACGGGTAACTGTGCCGTCATCGATGACCTTGCCGTCTTCGTCGCACCAGCAGCAGTAAATAACCTGCCCGACCTTCACTTTGCTCATGTCTCGGGTGACAATGCGGTTCACCAGCTTGGTAGCATCTTTTCCGGTGACCAAATACTTGTATAGGGGCGAGATGTCAATCAGCGCGGCGGCGTTGCGGATGGCGTTGTACTCGTGCTCGTGGTGCACTTCGTAAACACTGACCGTGTAATAGCCGGACCACTCGCGGTAGTTCAGGCTCTGGCAAAGCGGAAAGGTTCTCTCGTGAAACGCGGTTCCAACTGGCAAGCGAGTCTCCTGGACGTGCGTGGAAGGCGCGAAAAGTCGCCATCCGGAATTATATGCAGTGAGCGAGCATCCCGCCAATCGTCCCGGCCCCAATACGACTCCACCCATCTGTCACTCCCACCGAGCGGAGCGGCGGAAGTCGCTCTTCTGGGGGATGGGGACGAAATTACTCTACCCCGCAACCATAACCTCCCAAACGGTTTAGGACTTGATATTCAAATGGCCGTCTGTGCATTGCCTGGTTCTCTCTACACTCGCAAGATACCTCCCGAAAAGGAGGTTGCCATGCTTAAGCAAGCCTGCACCATCCTGTTGATGGCCGCTACTGCTAGCGCTCAGATACCTGTCCCAGCCTTTTCACCACGCCAGTCTGGATCCAAGTCAGTCCAACGCATCGTTATCTATCGTAGGTATTGGCACCTGCGGCGCGGGACCTCTGAAGAGGTGCTGATTGTCGTAAAGCCGGAGGATTCAGCAAATGTCGCACTCAGCTCTTTGCATTTGGAGGTCCCTTCGACTGGCGACTTGACGGTCACCGATATCCGTTATCCAACGGTCCACAAGACCCCGACGATTGCCGGAGGCCCTCTCACCATGATCGCGACGCCGGTCGGCGATTACCGCATCCGGTTTAAGGTCCATGCCGAAAAAAATGTCACGGGAGACCGTGCCGTCCTGAACTCTGTTCTCACCTACAAACTGACTGATAAATCCGGCGAAATCTCGAACCAACGGGCCGACCTCGGCATACAGTTCGCCTTGATCAATGAACATGCGAAAACATCAAAAACGGAATGGCCAACCCAAGGGACAACCAAAGCCCAGGAGGTCGGTATGGCGCTGCTCCTCCCATTGTTTCCTATCTTGTTCATCGTCAATTTTATTGTCTGTGTGGCTACCTACGGCGCAGACGGTTGTCGTTGTTGACTACCGTTCTTGTCCCGAGCTCTTGAGCTGCTCCGCCTGCTTGAACTGCTCGTTGGCATCATCTTTCTTGCCAAGATCGCGGTAAGCTTGGCCGAGCAGAAAGTGAGTCATGGAATTGTTCGGGTCCATAGATAGTGCGTGCTGCAAGGAACGTACGGCCAGCTCAGTCTCGCCCTTCTTGGCCAACACCTTGCCCATAAGGATGTAGGGTCCGGTCGAAGTTGAATCCAGCCAAATCGAGCGCTGCAACACCCGTTCGGCATCCTCAAACTTCTGTACACGCGAATAAGCATCCCCCAGCTTGTAGTAGGCCGCAGCTTCCGCGGGATTGATCTTCAACTCACTCTCAAATTCGCGGATGGCGCCTGGGATCTCGCCCTTCGCCATGTCTAACTCGCCGAGCAAGAAATGCGCGCCCGGCAATTTTGGATCGAGAGCGGCTGCCTTGCGCGCATGCTCTTCGGCCTGCGGATCAAATTGCTGCCGAAGCAGCATACGGGCGGTAAACAGGTAACTGGCCGCCGACTCTGGTGGCACCCCGTACATGGCCGCAAAAGCGCCGCGTGCCTTATCGTAGGCTTCGGTTTGCAGGTAACAGATGCCCAGCATGTAGGAGGCATCCACATTGGCGCTGGGGAACCAGCTTTGCGCCCTTTCGAGCAGCGGGATCGCCAAAGCCGGCTTTCCCGCCAGATAGTAAGAAATTCCAAGTAATTGGGAGGCTTCCTTATCAGAGGCGTCCTCGGCGGTGGCCTGCTTCAGGGAGTCGATGGCTTTTAGGTAATCACCCTTGCGGTAATAGGCAAGGCCAAACTCATGGGCCAAACCCTTCACTCCGGGATTCTTCGCGCCGAATTCCTGCAACCGAGCAATTGCGTCATCGTATTTCCCTTGCTGCAACAACAGCCGAGCGGAGGCGAAGCTATCCGCCACAGGCGTATCTGCCGTTGGCACGGGAGTCTGCGCCGCCAGAAAAATACAAAAAATGAAGATGCAGAAACCCAGTTTCATTCAAGGTCCATGAGCGTCATTGGAGGCGTGCAGTCAAAGAACTAACCTCGGCAACTCCGATATATTTATCCGCGCCACCATAGTAAAAGAGGTAACGATTTCCAATCTTGGTCATCCCTTCTACGAAAACCACGTTCGGCACTTGCCCAACCTTCTCCCACTCCAATTCTGGGACAAACGCTGGCTGCTCACTGCGCCAGAGCAGCCGCGAGGGATCCTCCCGGTCAAAGACAGCGATGCCGGTGCGATATACCAGCTTATCGTCGGCACCGTTGTAGACGAGCACGATGCCGTCCTTGGTGATGATGGGGGACGGACCCGGCTCCGCCACCCGCGAATCAAACTGTCCGGGACGATTTGGCAGCACGGGTGCGGCGCTCGCATCAGTCCAATGAAGCAGGTCGGTTGAGGAAGCCAGCCCGGTCTGGTCATTGTTATCGGCGCTAGTACCGAGAAAATACATCCAGTATCTGCCATGGATCTTCTGCGGCACGATAGCTCCTGATTTGGTCCACCGCACGTTCCAGTGGCCCTTGTAGGCGGCCAGGATGACCCCTTGGCGTTGCCAGTGAACCATATCCTTTGAAGTAGCAAGACAGAGCTGCGCGTCCTTTTTGTTGTAGCCGGTATAAGTCAGATAGTAGGTATCGCCAAACTTCGTCAGTCGCGGATCCTCCACGCCGCCGTCGCTCTCGTACTCAGCCTCGGGAGAAAGTACGGGATCAGTCCGGCGTTCGAAGTGGAGTCCGTCACTGCTGTCGGCGTAACCCAGGCGTGAAGTCCCGGCCTTGTCCTGCGCCCGGTAAAGCATCACAAACTTTCCGTTGTGCCGGATCACGGCCGGATTAAATGTTCCAGCCGATTCCCATCCCTCGCCCTGCGGAGAAAGAACAGGGCTACGAGATGTGCGCCTCCATTCTCCTTGCACCCACTTTGCGGGAGCCGCGAAGAGAAGAACCGACGCAAACAACATGCCGATGTTGAATACTCGCCTTTTGAAAAAGCAATTCATCGATCCCCAAAGCATACAAAAAAAGGGAGCCGCAAGCGGCTCCCGGTGAGTGAAGGGTAAAACTCTTAGAAGGTCAGCTTCAATCCAAAGTTCAACTGTCGCATCGTGGCGTTGGGAGCCAGGCTTGTGATGAGACCTGAACCGGAGCAATCAATGCAATTGTTGGGGTTATTGAGGTTCACGTGATTGAACACATTGAACGCCTCAAAGCGGAATTGAGCTCCAAACCGCTCCGTAATGGCGAAGTTCTTGAAGAGCGACAAATCGGAGTTGAAGAAGCTCGGACCGGTAAATGCGTTTCGGCCGCTGCCAAACTCTGCCAAGCCCGGGCGCTGGAAAGCACCTTGGGTATCGCCGTTATTGGTAAGCGCCGGTACGGGGGTGAAGAATGGAACCGTTCCTGCCACTGGGTCAAAATGGCCCACGGACGTGCTGAAATCTCCGACCAGAATTGGGCGGCAAATACCTACGTCCTGGTCCGAGTTGCACTCGTTATAGCTGGCGCTCCACGGCAAGCCGCTGCTCCAGTTGGTGGTGGTGTTGAGCTGGAAGCCACCGATGATCAAGTCCAACGCGCGACTGGAATTCGCCATAAAGCGTCGGCCTTTGCCGAAAGGCAAATCGTAGACGGCGCTGAAGGAGAATACATGCTTGCGGTTGAAATCGTCAGGGCCATAGTTCACTTGCGGATCGATATTCGCATATCCGCTATCGTGGGAAAGGTTCTTCGACCAGGTGTAGTGGCCAACGAACTGCAACCCACTTGCGAAGCGCTTATCCACTTTAGCTTGCAGTGCATCGTAGAAACTTGGACCGTCGTTGGCGAAGTAAGAAATATCCTGCGTCCAGCCGAATTTTGAGAAGTACGGCCGGCGTTCGTTCTTCGAAGGCCCTCCGGGTACGCCGAACCCAACCACCGTTGGTTGGTTCACGTTGAGGTCGGGATTGTTTGCATAGAAGCCGTGGCCGTTGTTGCCGACAAAGGCAAGTTCTGCGGACACCGTGTTTGTGAATTGGTGCTGGACGGTCACGTTATAAGCGTCGAGCCGGGCCAATCGCATTCTGGTCGGACGGGCGCGAGCAAAAATGCCGTCAGGCAAGGGCAGCAACCCATTCGACGGAACATCCGGGAACACTGGTTCATCCGGACCTGCTGCCAGAGTGAATACCCGGTCGGTCTGAGAGTTGGGGTTCTGGTTCTGGACTGCCAGTACTGGCAGGTTTTGCGTTACGGCGTGGCCGAAAATCGAGCCGAAAACTCCGATATCGTAGCTTCTGCCGTAACCCATGCGAAGGACGGTCTTAGGCGTTAGTTGGTAGGCGATTCCAAGCCGCGGTGCGAAGTTCTTCCAATTTTTTTCTACGTTGAAATTGCGGTCGATACCGCCCACACCGCCTACGCGCAGAAAACCAGTATTCAGATCAAGCAAGCTGCCATTGCCGTCGGCGTTTACGTACTCAGGATTCATGATGTCCCAACGTAAACCGTAGGCGATGGTCAGTTTCGAGGTGGCGCGCCAGGTATCTTGACCGTAGAAGTAGAAGCGCTTCTGACGCTCGGCCGCGGTCAGCGACGTACTCACATAGCGCTTGAAAGTGGTGACATCACCGAGCAGGAACGTTGCTAATGCGACGCCAGTCGGATCGGTGGAACCTGCAAGCGAGGTGCGCTCCCTGGCAAATGTGAGTTCGCCGGCACGGTGATTGTCGCTGGGCACGCGTAAATTCCGGGCATAGCGGATGTCACCGCCAAACTTGATCTGATGGTTGCCGGTGATCTTGGTCCAGTTATTCACGAACTGGAATTGATCCTCCTGCTCAGTCAGCGGGCAATTGCAACGATTTACACCCAGACCGTAGCCGAAGTTGCTGAGACCGCCGGTGGTCGTAATCTGCCCGGTATCGGTTCCGTCGCCACCGGAGTTCCCCACAAAATAGGAGGGCTGGCCGGAGGTGAAGTCAGTCCCGGTGTTGAGTCCGGGAATACCGATGTCGGTTGCAGGAGTGGTTCCGACTCCGTTGGGAGCAACACCGACGTGGTAGCGCACATAGCCAAATCGGAAGTCGGTCAAAACGCTAGGCCGGAAAGCGTAGTCAAATCCCCCCGCAAAGCTCTGGTCGCGGCTTTTCGACGCGCCGGCAAATCCGCCAGTGCCAAATCCATTGCCCCCCAGGTCGCCGAACGCTCCGGCTCCCGTAAGGGTGTAATTCGCAAAGCTGTAGCGCCCGAACGTGTGCAGTTTGGCGGTGGCTTGATCGTCAATGCGGATGTTGAATTGGTCATTGTTGAAGATGCCGTTTCCGCCTGCCGCAAAGTTATTGATTAGCCCCGCCGTTGTAGCGTTCGGGAATTGATTGATCAGAGCGCGCGCCTGCGGAGAAACGCGGTCGTTGGGAATGATGTTACCGATGAAAGGAGCGCGCCCAGTTCCGTCAGCTGCCCCGGTCTCCGGGTCATAAATCTGGTTGCCGTATTGGCTTAGATCGCAGATGGCGCTGTTCGGATCGCCGCAGGTAGACCTTACCAGTGCCGAGGGAACCGACTGCAGGAAAGAAGAGCCGACTTTTGAACGCGTAGCCTGGTAGTCGCCGAAGAAGAACAACTTGTCCTTGATGATCGGTCCGCCGACGGAAGCCCCATATTGCGCGTAAAGAGTCGGTGGAATGGTGCGGCCAGTAATCGGATTTGCCTTGCTTGGGGCTTGGCTGAAGGGATCGCGAGCCTGGGTGGCATCGCTCCGACGGAATCCAAAAGCGCTGCCGTGCAGAGAGTTTGTTCCTGACTTGGTCTGGCTAGCAACCACGCCTGCAATAGCCTGGCCAAATTCAGCGTCGTAATTCTGGCTTGTCATCTTGGCTTCGGTTACCGACTCGAGAGTCGGGTTGATGACGATAATGCCGAGAATCGGGTCGCGATTGTCGGTGCCGTCGAGCATGAAGCCGGTTCCGGCGAAGGTCTGTCCGTTGACCTTTGTCTGCAGGCTTCCCTGTGGGTTCTCGCTGGAAGCGTGCGACCAGCCTAGCTGCTGCGCTCCAGGTGAAGCGAGTACCAGGGCGGTGAAATTTCGATTGAAAAGCGGGAGATCTTCGACGGCTTTGTCGTTAAAGATAGTCGCCACATCGGCGCGGTCGGTCTTCAACTGCGGCGCTTCGGCCGTAACTTCCACGGTTTCAGTATTGCCACCGACCTCAAACTTTCCGTCTACTTTGACCGCAGTATCCGCCGAGACAAGGATGCCCTTGTTCTCCAGCCCCTTGAAGCCCGCGCCCTCGATCCGCACGTTGTAGGTGTCGGGGACCAAATGGGTCACGCTGTAATTGCCGCTATCGTTGGAAAGAGCTTCGACGCTGGTGCCTTTGGATGCTGAAGTGACCGTTACCTTGGCGTTCGCAACCGCGGCGCCCGATGGGTCTGTGACAGTTCCGAAAACGCTTCCGTAAACCGCTTGGCCAAAAGCTTGCGACGTGCCAAAGCTGAAGATCACTCCAAACACGAGCAGTGCGACTAAAAATCTCTTATTCATAGCTTCTCCACGACTCTCTATATTGCGACGAAGTTTTTAGTCAGAACGATCTTCTGACCGGCTTCAAGCTAAAGACATGCAGCTCAAAACACCGCACTAGTACAAAAAGACTATTAAGCTAGACCCTATGCACTTCGAGTGCCCATTCCCAGCATTTGTCTAGGTTGTTGAAGCGATTCACTTTTGCGTTGCTCGGGGAAAACCAAGCCTATGACATTTAGAAAATCGATTGGATTGATCTATAAAAAAATAGATTTTTGAAATAGGTCGCGGTATGATGATCGATTTTTGTTTTCGCCAAACGCACGTATGCGCTAACCCGCGGTGGAAAGAATTTCGGGGGACAGGGCGGAGTGTTGCCCTGTTTCGGAGGCTTAAGAAGTATCTCTGTGTTTGATACTGTTACCGAATTTAAGTCTCCCGCTTGCAGGGAGTTACCTCAGTTGTTACTCTTTGTCTTGCATGCATGTAACGCGTCATCATGCCGCGGAGCGGGATGAATATCTCGGGCAGGTAGACCGGATCGTCAATAGCACGACGTTGCATGGCTCAGAATCGCTCTGCAAACTGCTTAGGTATCTTGCCGAACACTCCGTCGAGCATCCTGGCGTGGCTCTCAAGGAATATCAGATAGCCACTGAGGTTTTTGGCCGCCCGGCCGATTTTGATCCTCAGGTTGACTCAACCATTCGTGTGCAGGCAGGACGGCTGCGTTCAAAGCTGGCCGCTTACTACAGTGCGGAAGGGGCAGCTGATTCCTTCGTTCTCGAGATGCCCAAGGGCAGTTATCTTCTGACTTTCCATCAACGCGCGGACAACAAACCAGAGTTGGTCTCCAGCCACCCAATCCATCCCGAGAAAATCGTGGACCAACCAATACCTCGCTCGAGTTCCCTGGTTCTGGTTCTCATCGGACTGCTGGTAGTCGCGGTAGGCATCATCGGATATCTGCTTGCGGGTCACAAAGCGGAGCCACACGCAGCGCAGGAACCAGCGTCGGCTGTCTTTGCGACTTTCTGGAAAGCATTTCTGCCAAGATCCGAAGAGCCCTGGGTGATTTTCAGCAATGGAGCTTTTGTGGGCCGCCCGGAGACGGGCATGCGCTATTTCGACCGTGCCAAAGATGGCGGCGGCGTCATCCTCGATCATTACACCGGGGTGGGTGAGGTCCTGGCGGTTCACGAGTTGGACCGCGTTTTCGATTCCCTGCACCGCCCGCTGAGGGTCAAGCGCGGCAGTCTGTTTTCACTCGACGATGCCAAGAACCACGACCTGATCTTTGTGGGCTCGCCCGCAGAAAACCTCACGCTCAGAGAAATCCCGGGTACGCATGAGTTTACTTTCCAGCGGCTCACTTCCGGTCCACGAAAAGGTGATCTTGCGATTGTCAACGTCCATCCCAGGGAAGGCGAAGCGCCTAACTTTTTGGGTAGCCCGTCGAATGGAACCCTCGATGAAGACTACGCGGTGGTCGCGCTCATGAGGGGTTTGGATCCGACGGAGTCGGTTATTATTCTGGCGGGCACCACCACCTTGGGTACACAAGCCGCCGTCGAATACGTTTGCCAGCAAAGCTCGCTGGAAAAGCTACTTCCGCAACTCAAATTATCTGATAGCGGTGAAGTAAGGCCCTTTGAAGCGATTCTGCGAGTGAAGATCGCGCGCGGCGTACCGGTGGAGAGTTCACTAGTCGCACTTCGCAACGAAACTTCCAAATAGAACGCCTCAACGCGGACGGGTTTCAGGTGGCTGAAGCCGCGGATCAAGCGCCGTGGCTTGCTGAAATTCCTTGGCGGCCTCCGCCTTATCGCCCTTGCGGTCTAAGGCAATTCCCAACTGATAGTGGGCCTGCGCGAAATTCGGTACTGAATTGATGGCCGAACGAAACTGCGCAATTGCGCCATCCAGGTCGCCGGCATTCAGCAATCGGCGCCCTGAGTTTGTGGCAAAAGTCGCAGCTTGCTGGCTGGTTTTTTCTTTTCCTATTTGCGTTCCCAGGCGGCCTTCTGCGGCGGCGCCCTCCGTGTCCCCCATTTTTCTTAACACTGCCGCCAAAGTAGTGTGGGCTCCGCCGAAGTCCGGTTGCAAACGAATGGCCTCGCGCAAGGCGGCCGCTGAGTCCAGCAGTTGGCCTTGCTGGTTCAGCACCGTTCCCAGCGTGTAGTAAGCCTCGGCGTAGTCGGGCTTAGCCTGAATCGCCGCCCGCAAGTTTTCGACCGCTTCCGGGAATTGGCCTTGCTGCCAAAGCGTTACCCCCAGGGTGTAACGGATATCAGCCTGAGATGGATCTAACTTGGCCGCCTTTTCGAATTCCACCTTGGCTTCCGCAAGCTGGTCTTTGAGCTTGAGCGCTAAACCGAGGTTGTAGTGAAGCGTCGGATCGTCGGGAGAATCTTTCAGCGCGGCTTGGAAGTGCTCAACCGCTGCGTTGAAGTCGGCCTTCTGCAGATAGGCCGTACCCAGGTTGCCGCGATACCCAGTGTCGCCTGGACGCAGTCGAATCGCGGTCTCGAATTCAGGGATGGCGCCCCCCGCGTCGCCAGCCTGAATCAGTGCTAGCCCCAGGTTGTTATGGGCATCAGCATTATCGGGTTGAAGTGCAATCGCTTTGCGGAAGGCAGCGATGGATCCATCTCCGTCTCCGGTGCGCTGGAGTGAAAGGCCGAGCCCGGTGTTGGCATCGAAATTTCCCGGTTGCAGTTTCACGCAGGTTTGCCACTCCGCAATCGCGGGATCGGTTTGACCCTGGTCGGTTAGGGCCTTTGCTAAATAAAAATGCGCCTGGAAATTTGAGGGATCCAGCCGAGCCGCCTCACGGAGTTGTTCCGCGGCATCGTCCAGCGACTTCTGTTGCAAGCGAACTACACCAAGATGAAGGTGGGCTTTGGCGAAATTAGGCTGGATTCGCAATGCCTCCCGAAATTGCTGCGAGGCTTCATCGCCGCGGAAAGCTTGAGCAAATAGTGATCCCAGTTCATCGTGCGGCTCTGCCTTTGTGGGATCAAGCTCAACCGCTTTGCTGAGTTCAGCAATCGCGCCATCTAAATCTTTTTGGAAGCTGAGGATACGGCCCAGGCTGCGGTGGGATTCGGCATCGTTGGGAGCAAGCTGCACCGCCGTGCGGGCTTCGACCAGAGCCTCTTCAAACTCGCCCGTCTGAGTGAGCGCACTCGAAAGATTGCGGTGGGCCGCAGCCAGATTCGGCTTGAGTTTTATAGCCGCCCGAAATTCGGTGATCGCTTCCGGCAGCTGGCGCCGGGCAAGCAGAATCCATCCCAACAGGTTGTGGGCATCCGCATGTCCTGGGGACAGACGTATGGTTTTTCGGAAGTCAGCTTCGGCTGCTTTTGAGTTGCTGTGCTGGAGTGCTGCCAAACCCTGCCGATAGAAACTCTCGGCAGTTGTGGGCGCCTTCTGCGCGGACAATGAAATACTTAGGAAAAGCAAAACAGCGGCCAGACCAGGGATGCGCATGGAAAATCCAGTATAAAACACCGCCTTGATCGCTCTTGGCTTGACCCCTCATTGCCTCGGCCCTACCATGCAAATCGGACCCACGCATCCAATACCTTGATGGAAGATTCAGGCACCCTGTAGACAGCCGGAAGATTTAGGAGATGTGCATGCCGAAGTTCTTACGATCGTTTTTTCTGATCGCTATTCTGAACCTCACGATTTCGCTCGGACAAGCCTCTTCCCAAAAGGCGCAGTCTTCCGATCCGTGGTGGAAGCACGCCGTTATCTATGAGCTTTATCCGCGCAGCTTTCAGGACACGAATGGCGACGGGGTTGGCGATCTGAACGGAATCACCAAGCGGCTCGATTACCTGAAAAATCTAGGCGTCGATGCCATCTGGATCACGCCTGCCTATCCCTCGCCGCAGATCGATTTCGGCTACGACATTTCCAACTACACCGCCATCGATCCCCAGTTCGGCACTATGGGCGACATGGACAATCTGTTTCGCGAGGCCAAGAACCGCGGCCTGCGCATCATCATGGATTTCGTTCCCAATCACACCTCTGACCAGATCGAATGGTTTCAGGAGTCGCGGTCCTCGCGCACTAATCCCAAGCGCAATTGGTACATATGGAAGGACGGCAAGCCCGGAGGCGGCCCGCCGAACAACTGGCAATCGTGGTTCGGTCACTCGGCGTGGACGCTCGATCCCAAAACCAATCAGTACTACTACCATCATTTTTATGTGCAGCAACCGGATTTGAACTGGCGCAATCCGGAAGTCGAAAAGGCCATGCTCGACGTGATGCGCTTCTGGCTGGACCGTGGTATCGCAGGGTTCAGGATTGACGCAGTTTCGCGTCTGTTCGAAGATCCCAACCTGCATGACGATCCCATTCTGCCTGGCAAGAACGCCTACGGTGATCCAAACATCCTTCACAAGTACACCGACAACCTGCCCGAGGTGCACGATGTATTGCGCAAAATGCGGAAGCTGGTGGACAGCTATCCCGGCAACCCGGTGCTGATCAGCGAGGCCGACGAGCCTAACATTAATGAACTTACCAAGATGTACGGCCACAACGACGAAGTTCAGCTGCCCATGGATTTCCAGATTGCCGACGTTAACCAGCTTTCAGCGCCACGCTTCCGAGAGTTGCTCGACGAAGTATTCCATAATTCGGCGAGAGGGCAGCCGCACTACTTCTTCAGCAACCACGACCAGCCGCGTCAATGGGATCGATACGGTGACGCCGTCCACAACGACCAGATCGCGCGCCTCATGGCCACACTGCTGTTGACCACCGGCGCGACCCCCCAGATGTATTACGGCGAGGAGATTGGCATGCGCACGACGCCTCCAGCGCGGGTGGAGGATGTGCGCGACCCGATTGGCAAACTCGGGTGGCCGGAGGAAAAGGGACGTGACGGGGAGCGCACGCCCATGCAGTGGGACACCTCGAAGAATGCCGGATTCAGCACATCGGATGATCCCTGGCTGCGGGTCCCACCGAGCGCTAAGGAAGTCAACGTGGTGGTGGAAGAGAAAGATCCGAACTCCGTTCTGAATTTCTACAAGAAGCTAATTTCGCTACGACGCAATAACCCGGCATTGCGGGACGGGAAATATATTGCAGTGAACACCGACGACAAGAATGTCCTTTCCTTCCTTCGGAAGAATCCAGCGGGAGAGTCGGTGCTGGTGGCGCTCAACATGAGTGCATCACCACAAACCATGAAGTTCGACCTTTCCGCGCAGGGGATTCAAGGAAAGACTGCGAACCCAATGATTCCATTCGATAGCAGACCCTCAGTCTCTTTTTCGGATGTAGTGTTGCCTCCGTTTGGCGTCTTAATTGCGCAGGTGGAGTAGAAAATCGCGGCGAATTTTAGCGGTGGTTGATAAGTGATTGATAACTCGTAAGAGCATCGAGACCGCCTTCTGCCGATCAGAAAGTTCTCTACAATGCCCTTTGCGAGCGTTTGGCTGGCTTGTGCTGCGTCGCCGATTCCTCAGGCAAGTGTGACTCATAAGGCATGTCTCCTTGAGATTTATGTACGCTTGAATATGTACAGCTCCTTGGACATCATTCAGCCGATAGCCTTTCGCGGGCGAGGGCGCCGGCGCCACATTCGGTCTATTATTTTTGGGTCGGAAAGGGCTGGCTGCGGACGATTCCCTGCCCTTCTTTCACGATAATCAATTGGTTAGAGGAAATGTTTTTCAGTTGATCGACCTGGCCGCTCGGCCAGCGAATTTCCAACGACTCAACTTTATCGGCATGCCCCAGCCCGAAGTGAACGCGCAAATCGTTCTGCGATAAATAACTGCCGCCACTTCTGACTTCATCGATTTGAACATGATCTGTCTTCTCGTCTGGCGAGCGGCTTACGCATTTCAGCCGCGTGCCAATGCCGCTGCGGTTCGATTTCGTGCCAATGGTTCTGACCTTGATCCAGTGGTTCGCCAGGCGGGAATCGCACCGCAGAAGCTGGGGAAGATCGTTGACCGTATTGACCACCACATCAATGTCGCCGTCGTTGTCAAAATCGCCGAAAGCGCAACCCCGGGAAGCGGCTGGCACGTTGATTCCGCTTCCGGCGCGCTCGGAAACATCTTCGAAACGCCCGTTGCGCATGTTGCGGTAGAGAATCTTGCGCTGCGCGTATCCCGCCTCGGTTTTCAGCTGCTCGACCTCAGGATAAACGTGCCCGTTACACAGCAGGATGTCGGCCCAGCCGTCGTTATCCATATCGAAGAAACCGCAGCCCCAGCCCAGGTATTGGGTGTGCAGGCCGAGTCCCGCGGGAAAAGTTGCGTCTTCGAAATTCGCATTCCCACGGTTACGGTAAAGCGACGGAGTATCGCCGGCGAAATTGGTTTTGACGATGTCGAGGTTTCCGTCGAGGTCGTAGTCGGCGGCCGAAATGCCCATCCCGGCCTGTGGTTTTCCGTCAGGGCTCAAAACACATCCGGCTTCGATGCCTATATCTTCGAACTTTCCGTTCTTCTTGTTTTGATAGAGAGCGCTGGCGGTGGAATCGTTGGCCACATAGATGTCCGGCCAGCCATCGTTGTCGAAATCTCCGGTCAACACTCCCAGGCCAAATGTCCCGTTGGCTGCGAGAATTCCTGAACTCTCAGAGACATCGGTGAAAGTTCCGTCGCCATTGTTGCGGTAAAGAATGTTGGCGCCTCCCTTCAAGCCCGGCGGGCCGCAGGCGACCATCACTCCCTTGTAGAGACATGGGCCGGATTCTGGCACCGGGGCCGTAGCGAGATCGAGATCGATGTAGTTGGCAACGAACAGATCGAGCTTGCCGTCGCGGTCGTAGTCGACGAAAGCACATCCAGTTCCCCAACGGTTTCTAGTTCCAGCAACGCCTGCCTTTGCGCTTACGTCAGTGAAGGTACCATCGCCGTTGTTGTGATAGAGGACGTTCTTTCCGAAATAAGTTACGAACAAGTCATCGAAGCCATCGTTGTCATAGTCGCCGATGCAGACGCCTTGCCCCCAGCCTGCGTGGGCGACGCCGGCCTTCAGGGTGACGTCGGTAAAGGTACCGTCGCGATTGTTTTTGAAGAGATGCGACACCGGTTCCTGTCCGGCAGGAAAACCCTCCAAACGGGAACCATTCACCAAAAAGATGTCGAGCCAGTCGTCGTTGTCGTAGTCGTAAAACGCCACGCCGCAGCCGGTGGTCTCCAGAAGATATTTGTTTTTGTGCTCGCCCCCGAAGATGGTCTTGGCGTTGAGTCCGGCGTCGTGGCCTACATCAATAAAGGAGATGCCGAGATCGGGAGGCTTACTTTCCTGTGCCCTCGCAAACAATGGCTCCAGCGACAACACGTCGCGGAGTGAAAGAACCAGTGCAGTTCGAGAAAGCGATCGAAGAAAGTTGCGGCGTGAAAAGGACAACCAGCACCCGTGAGTTATTCGTATAGGACTTGAAATTCATAGTATCGTGCCCGGGCGTCGACCGCCAAAATGAGGGCCTAATTAGAAAATAGCTGGTTCTCGGTAACTCCGCGACTCCGTGGTTAGGCTGGGTTCCATTAGACCTGAATGAGGCAGCTAAATTGCTCCGCCAGAACCTTGAGCCGCTACTACTCACCGATGCCCTTACATAAAGGAATGAACGCCTCGACTCTGGGCCTGACCATGATCGTCAAGAATGGCGCGGAAACCCTGCGCGCCTGCCTCGAAAGCGCGCGGGAGATAGCCACCGAGACGATCGTGGCCGACACCGGATCGACCGACAACAGCCGCGAGATTGCTCAGGAGTGCGGCGCCACGGTGATTTCCATTCCGTGGGAGAAAGATTTTGCCAAGGCGCGAAATGCCGCATTGGCGGCAGCTACCACCGACTGGGTGTTGAGCCTCGACGCCGACGAGGAACTCGACTGGGAGGCGGGAAAGTTCCTGCCCAAGATTCTGAATAAAGCCCAGGTAGGAGGCTTCATCGTTCCCATACGCAACTATCTTCCGGTACGTCATGGAAATGTAAATGGCAATCGCGCGCTGGCGAATGATGGCCGCAGCCGCACTCATAAAGATGCTCCGGCTTTCGCCGAACACCGCACCGTCCGGCTGTTTCGGCGGCATCCGAAGATCGTTTACAAGGGTTGCGTTCACGAAGCTGTAGCTCCGCAAATCGTCGAGGCCGGCTTTAAGTTAGGCAACGCGAATTTTTGTATCCACCATTTCGGATTTCTCGCAGGAACCGATCGTTATGGAAGCAAAGCCGAGTTTTATCTCGACCTGGGCCGTCGCAAGGTGGAACAGGAACCAACGAATGCCTTGGCGTGGGTGGAATTGGCGCGGCAACTTTATGAGCCCTTCCGGCGAAACGCAGAGGCGCTGAACTGCATTTCCCGCGCGCTGGCGATCCAACCGGAGATGGCCGCTGCCTGGTTTTTATCAGGCGTGGTGAATCTTGAACTGGGCAATCATCAGGCTGCGGTCGCAGCTTTCGAACACTGCGCGCACGATCCCGAATATGCGGCGGAACGCGAACACTATCGCGGCGACGCTCTGCACGATCTGGGCAGGCTCAAGGAAGCACAGGCAGCTTACCGGCAAAGCCTGCGGTTGACCGGGCGCGACCCTCAAGTTGAAAGCAAGTTGGGATACGTCGAAGTCCGGCTGGGCGAATTCGAATCCGGCTTTCCCAAACTGCAAGCTGCGATCACCGCATTTCCGAACGGGGCCGAACTGCATGAGCGTCTGATCAAGGCCTACATGGCTGTCGGACGTCTCGATGATGCAGCAACGGCGGCGGAAACATTCGCCTCGCGGGTCATACATCCCAAAACAATTCTTCGCGCGGCGGCCATCCGTGCCCACCTGAAGCAGGATGACCAGGCTCTCACCGTCATTCAGCGCGGGCTGGAATTTTTCCCCGAGTCGCCTGAGCTACAGAGCGCCAAAGCACAACTGGTCGGGAGCCGAGGCTAATCACAAAGATGCAAACTGCAACCGCACCGCAAGTCGCTCCCGAGACGATCGAAGGCGCCTTCAAGTATCCCGGGGGAGAGCTTCTCTTTCGTCTATTCAACAATGAGGTCTGCATCCGCATTTCAGAAGAAATTCTGGCCGGGCATACCTATCCGGAGGTGAGTTTTGTTTCCGGCGTCCGGACTATTCTCGACATCGGGGCAAACATTGGCGCTGCGGCGGTATGGCTGGGGACCACCTATCCCTCGGCCACTGTTTATGCACTCGAACCTGGTAGCCGGCAGTTCGGCTTGCTACAGCAAAATGCATCCTCTCTGGCCAACCTACGGCTCTTCCCTTTCGGACTCTTTTCCTCCGATAGGAACGTGCCGCTTTATTCGGGACGCAATGACAGCGTGGAGTCTTCGGTCTGTCCGACGGGTCGGACTGCCGAGAAAAGCGAGAACATTGCGCTTCGATCTGCCTCGCAGTTTCTTTCCGAGCAGGGGATCGACCAGATCGACATTCTCAAGCTCGATACCGAGGGCTGCGAAGTTCCCATCCTTCGCTCTTTGAAGGACTTCCTTCCCGGCGCAAAGCTGATTTACGTGGAATACCACAGTGAACGCGACCGCCGGCTGATCGACGAAATCCTGGCCGATAGTCATGTTCTTTGGCGAGGAAACACGCCCCTGGTCTATCGCGGCGAATTCTGTTACCTCCGCCGTGATCTGGTGCCGCCACCCAAAGAAACTCATACCTGCGAGATTCTTCTGCCGCTCGACTAGAAGGTTCATTAGAGCGGGATGAGGTAGCTAAATTGCTTCGTGAAGTTTGGGCACAAGTGTGTCCCGAGGGCAAGGATGAGCAAGCACGACCAGGCGATTGATGCATTCCAGCAGGGACGACTCGAAGAGGCAGCCCACCTCTTTGATGAGCTGCTGAAAGAACAGGAGAGCAGCGAGCTCTGGAACGACTGGGCCACGGTGCAGTTGGCATGTGGAAACGTCAGTCGGGCCGAAACCGGATTAATCCGAGCTCTCGAACTTGATCCTCAAAACTATCCCGCTAAGGCCGATCTGGGCATCTTGCTGCTCGGGCAAGGCAATCATTCACGCGCGATCTCCTTAATTCGCGAATCCCTTCGCTTCTTGCCTGCGCAGCAGCAGGAGGTGCTACGGGTGGCGCTTCAAGCAACCGAGCACGCCAGCACTCGAATCCTGATGATTCACGATTCTATTCCGCAGGTTACTCGCGGGCATGGGGAACCACATCTCCTGCGAGTGGTGTGTGCCTTACGCGAATTGGGTCATGAAGTCACTCTTATTTCGCGCGCAGAGGGGAACCCGGAATCGCTTGCTCAACAACAGGGAATGAAGGCCTACGCCGCAGATTCCGAACGGTTGCCGGCTCTGGGTCTGCAAATTGAAGATCCCGGCTGGAGGCTCGAAAGTATTCTCCGAGAGGGACGATTTGATCTTGCGATTCTGACTCAAAATTTCAGCGGTGGCATCTCGATTCCAGAGCACTATCTACACGCTATCCGGCGGTATTCTCCGCAGACTCGGATTGCAATCCTCAGTGAGGGACTTCAGGGAGCCAAGGCGGCAGCACGAGCTGAGGCAAGCGGCGAATTTCGGCACTCAGAACTGGCAGAGGATTGGACACAACGCGAGTGGGAAGCTTTCAAACACGCCGACCTTGTGCTTTCATCGCATGCCGATGACGTGCCACTCCTGCGCGAACAACAAATTCAAGTCGTCCTAGTCCCACGTATTGAAACGCCTCCTGCAGAAGTACTGAGAGCGCAATTGTCTCAGGCTTTATTGTTGGCATCGCAGCTCGCCCCCAAGCCGCTTCCCAAAGGACTTTTCTCGATGACGCTGGTCGATGCGATATATGCGCAGCTTCTCGAGCAAACCAGTGGTGAAGCGCGAGTCTATGCCCGACTCGATTTCTACATTCAACTGGCGGAACAACTGCTTCGTCACGGCAAAATAAAGACCGCCCGTGAACAGCTGCGGCACATTTTTGGCTGGCTGGGCGACTCGGTAAAACTCGCGCCGGCCCTGGCCCAGCCCCTCGGTCTGCTCAAGCGCTGCTACCGTGAGTTGGGAGATCAAGCCATGGCGGAACGCTGCGGTATCGAAGCGCGCCGTTGCTTCCGTCAGGTATCCCATGCGGGATCACGGAGAGCTTCGGGAGTGAAAAGAAAGAAAGATCAGCCGCTGATTTCCCTGATCGTACCCACCTACAACCGGCTGCCGATTCTAAAGAAGTGCCTGGCAGCGCTCGAGGCGCAAACTGCCTCCCAAAAAGATTTCGAAGTCATCGTGATCGACGACGGCTCGTCGGATGGAACCGAAGAGTTCATGCGGGAGCACAAAGCAAAGTTCCACCTGCAATCGTTGCGGCAGAAAAACTCCGGCACCGGGACTGCCCGCCGTCACGGCGTTGAACACGCCACTGGCGAATACCTGCTGTTGATGAACGATGACACGATTTTCGATCCCGCTGTGATCGAAGAACATCTGACAGCACAGAAGCTATATTCGGCGCAGAAGTGGGCTGTGCTCGGGAATTTCGTCTATCCAGTAGAGGCCCGCAAACGCGCGCTCACTCATTTCTTCTGCACTAATTCTTTCATGTTCCCGCAAGTTGACATGGAAGAAGGCTGCCCTTACGGATATTCCCACTTCATCACCTGCAACCTCAGCATCCGGCGCGAAGCGGTCTTGCAGGTGGGCTCGTTCGATGGAACCTACATGCTGAGCGAAGACACCGAAATGGGAATCAAGCTTTTTGAGCGGGGCTATAGCGTCGTCTACCACCCCGCCGCGCATGCCTGGCATGATCACGTTCAATACGCCATGCCCAACCTGCTCCGCCGGGCGCGGGTTTACGGTCAGGACTATTTCTATATGTTCCGCAAACACCCGCGAGTGCTGCGGGAATGGGCTATGCCGATAAAGCTCACGGCCATGGATCCGAGCAACGGCTTCCTGATTCGTGACTACGTCGATAAGCATCGGCCAACCATCAAGTCTGTGGTGGCGGCGCTGGAGCGCTGGGACGACCTGGATTTCGAACCAATTCTCGCCGATCCGGAAAATGAAAGGCATGTGCTCGCGCTATTCCAGCAGTCGGTGCCGGCTGTACATTGGTTCTATCTCTTCGAGCGCATGTTGGAAGTCATGGCCGTCGAATTCAACATGCCGGAGTTGGTTTCGCCGGAAGCCGTGGCATTGCACGCTACCGCCAAGTAGAAGACCGCAGACAAGAGTGTCCGCGCAAAATTTACGCGGCCTTCGGCCGGCTGACGAGCTGAGGCGAAGGAGCCATCGGCGGACGCACCAACAGAGGAATCACGGCTGATACCAAAGTGATGACACCGATGATGTGCAGCGCGTGCGAGTAGGCGCGGGTGGATTGGCGAATCCAGGCAACGAGCATCGGCCCTAATACTCCGGCAAATCCCCAGGCGGTCAGCATCAGCCCGTAGATCGATCCCACATTCGCTGAACCAAAATAGTCGGCGGCGAACGCCGGCATGGTTCCGAAGCCTCCGCCGTAACAGAGCAGCACGATGAAAGCCAGCGCGGTGAAGATGGAGAATGCGGTGACCGACGGCATGATCCAGAACATCACCGACTGAATCAGAAACATCGCCAGGAAAACCCAGCGTCTGCCAACAAAATCCGAAAGCCACGCCCAGAGGAAGCGGCCTGCGCCATTTGCAATGGAAATAATGCCCACCATTCCGGCAGCAACAGCTGCCGTCACTGCGGTGATCTCCTGCGCCATAGGAGCGGCCTGCGAGATGATTGAGATTCCCGCAGTTGTATTCAAAAACAACAATGCCCACAACGCATACCACTGCCAGGTCCCCAGGGCCTCGCGCAGAGTAAAGTCTTTGTTCGAGCGCTGCTTTCTTTGTGCGGCAGAAGGAGTCCACCCCGCCGGGACATAACCCGGCGGCGGATCTTTCATGAAAAGCGCAGGTATCGTCACCGCCACCAGATAGGCGATCCCAAGAACCGCGAACGTCTTGAGAACACCAACCGAAGCAATCAACCGGTTGGCGATCGGAGCGGTAATCAGTGCTCCTGCGCCAAACCCGGCTACGGCGATGCCGGTAATCATGCCGCGTCTGTCGGGGAACCATTTCACCAGCGTCGCTACCGGAACGATGTAGCCGAGACCCAACCCCATTCCTCCGATCAGTCCGTAGGTCAGGTACAGCCACCAGAGCTTGCCCGCCGAGAAGCTGGCAAGAAAAACTCCGCCTCCGTACAGAATGCCGGCAACGATTGCGACTCTACGTGGCCCCACTTTTCGCATCCACAGTCCGCCAACGAATGCAGCAATGCCCAGAACGAAAATGGCGATGGTGAAGGTGAGCGTCACCTGCGAGATGGTCCAGCCGAATGCCCGGGTCAGGGGGATTCTAAAAACGCTCCACGCATACACCGCCCCGAGCGCGATCTGCATGATGACGCCAGCAAAGGCAATCACCCAGCGATTGGATACGGCGCCGGATGGCACGACGGGATTTGATGTCGCCATTTTGAAACTCCTGGGAGGCTTACACTTCTTCCGTGACGCCACCTACGATGCTGGAGCGCATGCTTTGGGTTGACCACATCGGCCGTGCCGGGAGGGGAAATCGGGCGGCGAAGCATCCTTCACTCGGCGGGCGCATATTCCTAAGCGACTCTTCTAGAGGGAATTTATATTGGGAGAGATCCATATGGCTGCGACCAACAAGACTACTCTTATCACTGGTGCGTCCAGCGGCATCGGCTACGAACTGGCCAAGCTGTTTGCTCACGATCATTACAACCTGGTGCTGGTCGCGCGCAGCGGTGCGAAACTGGCGCAACTGAGCGACGAAATGCAGCGCCAGTTCGGTATCACGGCTAGAGCTGTGACTGCGGATCTGGCAGCGCCTTCAGCGCCAGAACAATTGTTCGCGCAGTTAGGCAAAGATGGGATCGCGATTGACGTACTGGTGAACAATGCCGCCTACGGCAAATTTGGACCGTTCTCCGAAATGTCGCTCGAAGAAGTAACCGGCCAAATTGAGCTCAACATTGTCGGCCTCACGACTCTGACTCGACTATTTCTGCCGGGGATGATCGCCCGCAAGTCGGGCCGAATCCTTAACGTTGCTTCGACTGCCGGATTTCAGCCCGGGCCGCTGATGGCTGTTTACTACGCCTCTAAGGCTTACGTGGTTTCATTTTCTGAGGCGATTGCTAACGAACTAAAAGGCAGCGGAGTGACCGTGACGTGTTTGTGCCCTGGGCCTACCGACACCGGCTTTCAAGGCCGGGCGGGAGTGGAAAATTCACGATTATTTCAACAATTTGGAGCGATGGATGCGAAGACGGTAGCCCGTGATGGATATCGTGCGTTGATGAAGGGTAAAACGCTAACGATATCCGGATTCAAGAATTTGCTGCTGGCGGAATCGGTGCGCATCGCGCCACGGAAGCTGGCGACAGCGATTTCGAGGTGGGTGGCGGAGGAGAAAAGGTAAGGTTGATCTTTGGCGGCAGGATACCGTGGGAAAGCAAGTTGATCCTTCGGGGGCACGATACAGGGGCAATCTGGGGAAATACCGCCTGGATCGCCGGCGTCGATAGTTTGGATCACCGTGGATTGTCCCAACCACCCACGGCCTGCGTCAGCGCATCGGCTTCTTCGGGCCCCCAGGTACCGGGCTTGTACGGTCTCACCGGCGTGGCGTTGTCGAGCACCGGATCCACAATTCTCCATGCCTCTTCGACATAGTCCTGGCGGGCAAAGCGGACCTGGTTTCCGTGCATGGCGTCGTCGAGCAGTTCCTCGTAGGCCAGCAATTCCGTAGGGTCGGAGCTTGCTTTCGCCAGCAACTCCACCGGCTCGCCGCGCCATTGGTCGCCCGATTCTTTGACCGTCGCTCCCACGGCGAGAGCGAGGTCGGGCGTCACTCGGAACCTGAAATAGTTGTGCGCCGGAATCAGGTCGGCAAAGATTGCGGGGGGCTGGCGAAGCTTGACCAGGGCTTCGGTCACAGTCACCGGTAACGACTTTCCTGCACGGATATAGAACGGCACTCCGCGCCATCGCCACGAATCGATGCACAGCTTCAGCGCAACATAGGTCTCAACATCGGACTCAGGCTTTACGCCGGGCTCGTTTCGGTATCCCTCGAACTGCCCGCGAACCACGTCCGCCGGGCCCAGGGGACGAATGCTTCTCAGCACCTTCACCTTCTCGTCCCGCAAGCGTTCGGTCTCGTCATTGGGCGGCGGCTCCATCGCAATGTTGGTGAGTAGCTGGATCAGGTGGTTCTGGACCACGTCACGCATGGCACCGGCCTGGTCGTAGAAAGCACCACGGCCGCTGATGCCGAAGTCTTCCGCCATCGTGATCTGAACGCTTTCAACGTATTGACGGTTCCAGATCGGCTCCAGAAAAGAATTCGCGAAGCGAAAAAAGACCACGTTCTGTACCGCGTTTTTTCCCAGATAGTGGTCAATACGGAAGATAGCGGGCTCGTTGAAAACACTGTGCAGGGTCATGCTTAACTTCTTTGCCGAAGCCAAGTCCCGTCCAAATGGCTTTTCGACCACGACCCGCGCGCCGCGGGTACAGTCAGCAGCCTTGAGTTGCTTTACCACCTCTCCAAACAGGCTGGGAGGAATCGCCAGGTAGTGAATGGGATGTTGAGCATCGCCTAATTCTTTGCGGAGTTGCTGAAACGTAGCCGGATCCACGTAGTCGCCGTCGATGTAGCGCAGCACCTCCATTAGCTTGGCGAAGCCATCGGGATCGAGGCCGCCGTATTCTTCAACGCTGGCTTTGGCCCGCTGCTTCAGCTGGTCAAGGTTCCATCCCGACTTGGCCACCCCGATGACCGGCTTCTTCAGTTCGCCGCGTTTAGCCAGGCGCTGCAGGGCTGGGAAAATTTTCTTGTAGGCGAGGTCGCCGGTGGCTCCGAAGAAGACCAAGGCGTCGGATATCGGTTGCGTCATTGCGGAGAACTCCAGGATTGCTGTGGAACGATTCTTTCGCCCGCTGGGGGCTCGTTTCCGACTCTACCCAGGGCTTAGGCCCTGACTGCATTCTTACTTCGGATTCGAGGCCCTTTGATTCTCAATTCGCCTTGCGAGCTACTCCCACTCAATCGTCCCTGGCGGTTTTGAGGTTACATCGTAGACCACGCGGTTTACGCCCTTCACTTCATTCACGATACGGCTGGACATTTTCTTCAGAACTTCATGCGGCAGCGGAACCCAATCGGCAGTCATGCCATCTTCGGAGTGCACGGCACGGATCGCGCAAGTATAGGCGTAGGTTCGCTGGTCGCCCATCACTCCGACCGACATGACCGGAAGGAGCACGGCGAATGATTGCCAAATCTTGGTATAGAGTCCGGCGCTTTTGATTTCGTTGACCACGATGTCATCGCATTCGCGGAGAATCGCCAAACGTTCAGCGGTCACTTCTCCCACTACCCGCACCGCCAGTCCCGGCCCCGGAAACGGCTGCCGTTGCAGGACATCTTCGGGCATTCCGAGGTCGCGCCCAATCTTGCGAACTTCATCTTTGAATAATTCTTTCAGCGGTTCGATCAGCTTGAGTTTCATCTTCTCCGGTAATCCGCCAACGTTGTGGTGCGACTTGATGATCTGCGACGGGCCCCGCACCGAACGCGATTCGATTACATCTGGGTAGAGCGTGCCCTGCACCAGCCACTCGACGTCGCCTTCCTCTTTCTCGATGCGGTGTGCCTCTTCATCGAAGACCTCGATAAATTCGTTGCCGATAATTTTTCGCTTCTTCTCAGGATCGGTAACGCCGGCAAGTTTCTTTAGAAACCGGTCGGTGGCGTCGACCGCCACCAGGTGTAGTCCCAGGTTGTCGCGCAAGCCTTTCTGAACCTTTTCGAATTCGTTCTTGCGCAGAACCCCGTTGTTGACGAAAACGCAGGTCAGGCGGGTTTTGCCTCCGTCGCGCATGGCCCGATCGACGAGTACCGCGGCCACTGCGGAATCCACACCACCGGAAAGAGCGCAGATAGCGCGTCCAGAGCCAACAATCTTGCGCACACTTTCGATGGTCACATCGATAAAACGCTGCGCGGTCCAAGTAGGTTTGGCACCACAAATCTTTAGGACGAAATTGCGTAGAATCTCGGTTCCAAGCTTGGTGTGGTGAACTTCGGGATGAAACTGCACTGCCCACATCTTACGGGTCGCGTTTTCGATACCAGCCACAGCGCTGGGAGACTTCGAGATCAGTTTGAAGCCTTCGGGCAGTTCGAGTGCCTCGTCGCCGTGCGACATCCAGACTTCCAGTTGGCGTGGCAAGTCGGTAAATAATTCGGAGTCGCATAACACATCCACCTGGGCGTGGCCGTATTCGCGGCGGTCCGCGGCGCGAACCTTACCACCCAACCCGTGGACCATAAACTGCAATCCGTAGCAGATACCCAGGACGGGCAACCCCAGGTCAAAAAGGCGCTTATCGGCTGCGGGTGCGTCGGCGTCGTAGACCGAACTCGGGCCCCCGGAGAGCACAATGCCGACCGGGGAGTAACTGCGAATCTCCTCCAGGCTGGAAGTACAGGGGATAACGACCGAAAAGACACCTTGTTCACGGATGCGACGCGCGATCAGCTGCGAGTATTGCGCGCCAAAGTCGAGGACGACGATGGATTGGGTTTCCACGGATGAGTCTCTCAAATTGACAGAATAGTGTAAAGCCAGGGCTAGGCCGGGGGCTGGCTTTCTGTTTGGCTTCGACGCTGGTCCAAGAGGCATTCACGCCGGTAAAACAATCGTTCCAGCTCAACGTTTCTCAGGACCAAAAAAATCTGTGTTCGTGTTCGTATGGAGACACACGGAACATCGATTGCGTGCTAGACGGGGGGTGTTTATATGGAAGAGCGATTCCTACCCGACGAGCCCGAAGGGTTGGCGCGAGTATGCGCCAAAATGCAGCAAGAGAGCGATCCGGAATAGTTAGCCGTGATGGTTGGCCAGATCAATTCCCTGCTAACACCAGCACGAGAAGAAACACTCATCAAGGGCTGATTAGTCCGACCCAAAAACCGGGGCAAGCCATTGAGCTATAACGCCAAATTTCGACTCTCCAGTCTTGACTTCTGCCCGCCTATGTTGTGAAGCCGACAAAGTAAGCGTATGATGTAGATGACATCGAGAATAGCCTTCGCTCTTCTTAATGCCGTAACGGCAGGAGGGCCTCGATGACATCTACACAAGTAACGTTCCCACCGACGAACCAAATCCTGGCAACCCTTTCCGCCCAGCAGTTGCATCAGTTCGACGGAAATCTCCAAAGCCTGCCACTCAACGCCGGACTGCTTCTGTATGAAGCCGACCAGGTACCGAAGTATGCCTATTTTCTAGATTCCGGCATGGCATCTGAAGTAGCGGTGACCAACTCCGGAGCCAGCCTCGAGGTGGCGGTCACCGGTAAGGAAGGTGTAGTCGGAGTTCCGGGATTGCTGCAGTACAACGCGTCGGCTACCCGCTGCATGATGCAGTTGTCGGGGCATGGCCGGCGCATCCGGACCGATCGCTTGCTGGTCGCCATCGAACAGGATGGTTTGCGCAACATCTTCCATCGCTACCTGCAATCCCGCTTTATTCAAATGTCGCAGCTGGCAATCTGCATCCACCTGCATTCGGTCGAGGAGAGGCTGGCACGTTGGCTGGCAACATCCTCCGATTACAGCGAGTCGAACCACTTCGAATTGACCCACGAATTTCTCTCCCAAATGCTGGGAGCGCGGCGCTCTACGGTGACTCTGGCCGCCGGGGTTTTGCATGGCGCGGGACTCATCGACTACCGTAGGGGAAAGATCAACATCGTGAATCGCTCCGGCCTCGAAGATGCTGCCTGCGAGTGCTATCTAATCCTGCGCCGAGAGCGCTCGAAGTTCCTGCAGCCGCAATAGATAGCTCTGTTGTCTCGCCAACAGAGTTGGGCTACAGACATACAAGCGATCACAACTTAGGCTAGATTCTTGGAAGGGCTTCTTTCCGCCCACTCCCGATGACATCAAGCAAGGCACCCGAAAATCCATCGGTGGGCAATCCCCTGAGCAATACCCTGCTTCGCCGCCTGCCACGGGAAGTCCTGGCCACCCTGCTTCCCGACATGCGTTCGGTTCCGCTGATCTTAGGGCAAACGCTCTTCGACGTGGGGGATAAAGTGGATTATCTATATTTCCCCGAGCGCGGCTGCATGTTGTCACTGTTGTCGGGAGCCGAAGATGGCAGCACGGTAGAAATAGGCGTTACTGGTCCGGAAGGATTTGCCGGAATTTCAGCGATCCTGGGGAGCAAAGCATCGTCGCACCGGGTGCTGGTGCAACTAAGCGGCAACGCCACCCGGATTAAAACCAGCATCGCACGACGCATGTTCGGGGAAAATGAAGAATTCCGCAGCCCGCTTTTGCGATATGTGCATACCATCATGGCGCAGGTTTCACTGACGGCCCTGTGTAACCGCATGCACACTGTGGAAGAACGGCTAGCCCGCTGGGTGCTGGTGACATCTGACAGGGTGGACGACCATGGAGAATTGCCCCTTACCCACGAATTCCTTGCCCGGATGCTTGGCGTCAACCGATCCACCCTCAGCTTGACCGCGTCCATGTTTCAACAGGCCCGCTACATCTCCTATAGGCGCGGGAAACTAAAAGTCGTAGATCGAGAGGGCCTCGAAGGCGTGGCTTGCAGTTGCTACGCTACCGCCAAGGAATATCTAGACGACCTCGAAAATTGACCCAAAAATTGGCATATTGTGTTAGCTACCCAACATAAAAAAAGTAGTCCTACCTTATAGTGCTCGATTAAAGGAGGGCACCGATGGAAGACGAAGCCATGCCCGCCAAGACAGTCGAGCAACTCTGCGAGGAAGCGTCGCGCGAGACCAACACCTATAAGTTGCTGGCTTTGACTGAAGAGATTAATCGCCGCCTGCAAGAGCGCGAGAAGCCCACGCAGTCCTCGGCAGCCTAAGCCGGAGCTCCGTCCAGCGGTAAATCACTCAAAATTAATTCGCTGGGATCTACTCGCGCTCCGGAGTCGGGAGCGGGAGGAACCGGCAAATTTTCAGTCTCTGGAACTTCCGGACTTTCGGCGATAAACAGATAGGCCGCCAGCCGACCCATGTAAAGAAAATCCACAATCGCAAAATAAATTAGTGTAGTTACGATGACCCCGCCCAGCACAATTCCACCCGGCAGAAGCCCGGTGAAAGCGAGCGGAAATGCCACCATGGAACTTGCAACCACATAGGCAACGCCGTGGGCGAGACCAAACCAAGTACTCGCGGCCACAATCGCGCCCGGACGCTGGCGCAGAAGATCGACCGCCGCCACGATGGCGCCAAGTGTAGTAGCCCCCTCGTCTATGGCGAACACTGCCGCCAGCGATAGCAACCAGTTCAACATCGCGCAGAAAAGCCAGACGAAGAGGCCGAGCGCAAGAAAGATCAACATCGCGCTGCCAGGAGAGGGATCGTTCTTGGAAGAGACGGCGCCCGCCAACAGCAATCCGCCGAACGAAGCGACAACAGACGCCAAAGCGACCGCCGCGCGAAAGCCATTCAACCCGATCAGCGGGCCGATGGGCAGGGGTAGGTCTCTGTCCGGAAAAAAGTAAATCACCAGACTCTTCAAAGTGACGGCGCGCCCCACCGCTGCGACCACGATCCAGGCAAACCCGAGCGTCATTGCCATCACAATCATCGCTGCCGCGAAGCGGGACGCACTGCCAGCAAGGATGTGCGCGATTGCCCGCGAGACGATCAGCGGGTGCCGTGTCCGCAGCATCAGCATGTCGGCCGCGCTCACCG
>Ga0097621_100000391_pt1 | contig 30518 bp, 29 predicted proteins | sample KBSMisM72_FD_73165 | JGI IMG/M metagenome (GOLD analysis project Ga0097621, IMG submission 73165) | Miscanthus rhizosphere microbial communities from Kellogg Biological Station, Michigan, USA - KBS Miscanthus M7-2 (version 2) (version 2) | ecosystem: Host-associated > Plants > Roots >... | reverse complement strand
TGTGTCGTTGGCGGCGAGTTTATTGATCGCGGCTGGATTGTATTTCGGACGAAAGAACGATTTGCCGCCGGCGCGCGTATTTCAGGTTGCGGCAACGCCGTCCGCGCCACCCACGAATGCCGCCACCGCGGAATTTGTGGTTCTCCCTGGTGCGACGGCGTTGCCGCACTTCGAACGCGGCGAAGTCATTCGAATGGAAATCCCCTTCCCAGAAGGACCAGTGCAGGCCGACGTGCTCGTCGGGCAGGACGGCATTGCGCGCGCGGTCCGCTTTGTCCAGTGATGGTCAGGAGTAGAAGTATGCACAAGTTCGTTATCGGACTCGTTGTTGTTATCGGCTTCGCATCCGCGGCGTCGGCGCAGCAACGCGGCGTTGCTCCAACGGCTGCCCGCATCGGCGTGCAGAACGAAACCGTCAAAGGCGCGCCGTATTCCGCGGAAGTCGTCAACGAAAGCGTCCAAACACTCGGCGACGGCAATCGCATCGTGCGCCGTTCCGCGGCACGAGTGTATCGCGACAGCGAAGGCCGCGTCAGGAGAGATCAGGATCGGCCTTCCGGATCGCCAGAGATTTCGATCTCCGATCCCGTCGCGGGGGCCGCGTGGACACTCGACGCCGACAATCGCACGGCACGGCAGATGCCGGCGTTCGGGCGGTTCGTCAACCTCGCAGGCGCGGCCGACGACATGGAGCGTCTCAGCGTCGTCGTGAACGGTCTTCAGACGTACACGGTTGCTACAGCTGGAGGGCGCGGATGGATTGTCGGTCCAGGCGGTGGAGCACAGGACAATGAAGAACGGCTGACGCCGCGGACGATCGAAGGCGTGCGCGTCGAAGGCGTGCGGCGGACGTCGACGATTGCGGCCGGCACGATCGGCAACGAACGCGCGATTGTCGTGTCGACGGAGGAATGGACGTCGCCGGAATTGAAAGTGCTGGTGCTGTCGGAACACTCGGATCCACGGACGGGGACGACGACGTACAAACTCGTGAACATCAAGCGCGGCGATCCGCAGGCGTCGCTCTTCCAGGTACCGCCGGATTACACGGTCGTGCAGGGTGGCCGCGGGCGCGGCGGCGAACGGGGCGGCGCGCGCGGCGAGCGCTAGACGTAGAGCAGGCCTTCAGACCTGCATCGTGAAGCGTTATCGGCAGGACGCCGATAAGCTGCCTATGGCTTCACGCTGGCCGACCGAGCTCGACGAGAACAACACGGCCCCGCCGAGCGTCATGGTGGTCGCCGACGGCGACCCGCACCTGCAGCGGCAGGCGATGTATCAGCTGCAAGCGGCAACGCAGCTTCAGGATCGCGGCTACCACATCGAGTCGCTTCAGCAACCGCTTGTCGGCAGGACCGCGCGAATCACCATTCCGATTGTCGTCAACACGCAGGCGGGCGCGCCGGCCGCCGTCTACACGCAGTCCGAGCCATGGAACGTTGAGAGGATCTCGGACCTGCGCACGTGGATCGCGGCGCTCCGCGAGGAGAGCGACGTCCCGGTCATCGTCGCGACGCGCCTGGCCGCTCCGGAAGTCGCGGCACTTCCCGACGTCGCCGAATGCCTGCATCTGCGTTACGACACCCTCAACGTCGAGCCTGTGACAGAAAGCGCGACTCCGCCGGCTGAGCAATCCGCGGGGCAAGTGCTGCCGTGCCTCAAACCATTCAAGTGGGTAGGACGCGACAAGACGGTGTGCCGTCTGCTGTGGGAACGGCAAACGTCGGAGCACATGCCATGGCTGGCCGTCGGTCGCGATCACCCGCACACGTTCGAGTTCATCAACACCGATCGGCTCTCGACGATGAACGCCACCGAGAAGACGCTTGAAGCGCAGGCGCTCGTCAATCTCGCGGCGCGTCCGCTGACGTGGAACGAGATGGATTTCGATGGTGCGGGCGGCAAGCGACTGCGCGTGCTGGGTGGTGGTGGCGACTACTTCGCTGCCGAACACATAGCCGATCCCGACGCGATGGCCGACGTGCAGCGCCGGCTCAAGGCGAAGGGGCTTCTGGTCGGCATTCCCAGGCGCGGCATCATCTTCGCGACAAGCGCCGAGCAGGATCAACAGGTCGTCGTGGCATTCGCCGGACTTGTGGCCATGCAGTATCTCCAAGAGGAAACGCCGGCCATCTCGCCGATGTTGTTTGTCGTGAAGGACGGGGTCATCGTCGGCATCCTCGAGAGCATCGCTGACGAGGCGCTCGCGAAGCTCGTTGAGCGACAGACGCAGGAACGGCCAGAGCAAGACGATCAGTCAGCGCCGTACATCACCGCCATCGTCGCCAGGAACAATCGCGGTACCGAGGACGTTCATCTGTGCGCCGGAGGACCGGATGGCATGCGTCTCGCCAACGGGATCGAAGCGGCGTTCAAGAACGTGCTGAAGCAACACATGCAGCGCGACGCGTTCAGCGGTCACATCCAGATCGTCGTGCTCGAGAACACGCCCCCAACGGAGCGCAAGCACGTCCAGGCGGTGCTCGAACATCTGCGCGGCATCTACTCCGAAATCGCGAAGGGCGACGCCCGATATCGCGTCACGTTGACGTATCAGGAGCCCGACACAGCATCGACAGCTCTTGCGAGACAAGTCGAGGCAACGCCCGCATCGGCGGCCGTTCCGGCCGCGCCGAAACTCTCGGCGCCGTGGCGTGTGAACACGAAATGGATTGCGGCAGTTTTGGGCGTGGGCGCGGTTGCGGTGGCGGCGATCGCCGTGTTCTGGTTTCGGGCGCCGTTTCCCGACGCGATCGATTTCGGCGAGCGGCATCTTACAAGGGCGACGAGCTGGAATCGCGGACAGACATCCGGCGCCGTCTACACCCCATCAGGGCAGCCGTTTGCTACAGCATCGCTTCAAGCGGGTGTCATCGTCAGTTCTGAATATGCGACGGTCGCCGGACTGGAGCGATTCATCGACGACCAGTACGATCGCTCGGACACGAACCGTTTGTACGACTCAGAGAACAAGGTATGCCGGGTGGGTTCGACGGCGATCGGGAACGTCGTACGAACGTTCATCGCCGTGCATCTTTGCGAGAACGGCAGTGGCCGTGCCGCGTGTGCGGAAGCCGACGAACCGGTGCCGGCCAACCTTCTGGCGGCGTGCATGAACGACGCCGGCTCGTGTTTCGCGCGCGCCTGCGAAGAGCGCATGATCGTGTATCACGGCGCTCTTGAATCGCTCGCGGCGGCGTCGCTGACGAACTAGCTATTTCTTGAGCTCGGTGTACGCGATGTCGATGTTCGCTCTCGCGCCGAACTGCGGACTCACGCTGGCGACGTAGCCCTTGAACTTCGGGTCGATTTTCCACTCGTCAGCCGCCTGTGCGGCGGTCTTGCCCGCCTTCATTTCCTTTTGCGCGAAGTCGGCGAACTCCTTTGTGAACTGCGCGTAGTCCTGGAGATCCTTCCACGTCGAGACGGGGATGTGCCCGTTGATGATCGTGTCGACGTTTTTCACGGTGGCGACCGCCTTGGCCAGCGTCTTGGGCTGCTCGATGACGCTGCCGCCGTTGGCGGCGTCCACGAACGGCAGGGCCTTCCACGCGAAGATGTCGCCGACGTGCATCGTGCGCAGGGCGGGGAAGACGACGAACGCGTCGCCGTTTGTGTGGCCGCGGCCGAAGTAATAGAGGTCGATCTCGTCCTTGCCCGAGCCGATCTTCATCCTGTCCTTGTAGGTCTTCTTCGGGAGGAACTGCGCCTTCGGACCAGCGAACTCGTCCATCTTCGCCATGTTCGCCTTGGTGTTTTCCTGGACGATGGTCTCGATGGTCGCGCCGAAGAACTCGTTGCTGCCGGTGTGATCGCCGTGCGTGTGCGTGTTGATGATGCGCGTGATCGGTTTGTTCGTCACGCTCTTCACCCGATCCACGATCATCTGGCCGAAGCCGGGAAGCTTCGCGTCCACGATCGTGACGCCGCCATCCGTGATGAACACCGCGACGTTGCCGCCGCTGAACGCCTCCGTGTCCTCGGCGCCGGAACCCGTGATGATGTACAGGTTGTCCTTCACTTTTTCGATCTTCGCGGCCCCGATGGATTTTTCGGACGGCCCCGGCGCCTGTCCCGACACGACGAGCGACAGCCCGCAGACGGCAATCAGTACGCCAAGTACGATGACGCGTTTCATTGACCCTCTCTTTTTTCAATTCGCGTGGGGCCCCACCCCCACGCGAAGCGACACTGATGCCTCGCCTCGGATCTCCTCATCCTCGGCTCGGCATGGCCGCAGGCGCTGAGCGAGGCGCTATTCTTTGCCAAGTTCCTTGTAAGCAACCTCGATGTGGTTCTTGATGCCAAGCGGACCCTGGGTCAACGCCGAGAATCCCTTGGAGGCGAATTTCGCCGGCACCATGTATTCCATCGCCGCCTGATCTGACGTCTTGCCGGCCTTGATTTCGCGCTTCACCCATGCGAGGAGGTCGTTGTTGAAGTCGGCGTAGTCCTGCAAATCCGCCATCTTCCTCCTCACCATCGAGTGGCCCGTGATGATTTCGTCGACGTTCTTGACGGACGTCGCGGCCTTTTGAAGCGTCTTGCCATATTCGACGGCGCTGCCGCCATTGTCAGCGTCGATGACGGGGGACGCCTTGAAGGCGAACGCGTCGCCCGCATGCATCACGCGCAGATCTTTGAACACTACCCACGCGTCGCCGCCGGTATGTGCCGGGCCGAAGTAGTACAAATCGATTTCGTCCTTGCCAGTGCCGAGTTGGAGCTTGTCCTTGAACGTCTTCTTCGGCAGGAAGACAGACTTGTCGCCTTTGAACGGGCCCAACTTCTCCATGTATGTCTTGGTCTTTTCCTGCGCCACGATTTCAACGGACGTCCCGAAGAACTCGTTGCTGCCGTTGTGATCGCCGTGGGTATGCGTATTGATGATCTGCACGACCGGTTTGTCGGTCACGGTCTTGACCTTGTCGAGAATCGCCTGCCCCCAACCGGGCAGCTTCGTATCGACGAGCACCACCCCTTTGTCCGTGACGAACGCCGCAGTGTTTCCGCCTCCTCCGGTGATCTCGTACAGGTTGCCTTTGACTTTTTCGATTTGCGCGACGGGCGGCGTCTGCGGCGGCGTCTGAAATCCTGCGACGGCCATCGACAGGGCCCCGATAGCGATCACTCCAGTCAGCAGCGCGACACGCCTCATGACACTCCCGCAGGGAAGAACACGCGCTGGACGAACCAGAACGCTCCGGCCGCCATCACCACAATCGATCCGGCGAACGCCAGATGCCGGCGTGACCATTCGCTTCGCGCGCGCAGCATCGTGAACGCCGTCGCGACGAGCACGACGACGAAGAGCTGTCCGATTTCGACGCCTATATTAAAGGAGAAGAGCGACCATCCCAGGGCGCGGCGCGGCAGGTCCATTTCGCGCAGCACGCTCGCGAAGCCGAATCCGTGAATGAAGCCGAACGTGAACGCGATCCACCCGCGAACGTCCCGGCCGCCCTTCGCCAAGATGTTGTCCGCGCCGACGTAGACGATGCTGAGCGCGATCGCGGGCTCGATGAGGCGCGCCGGCGGCGTGACGATGTTCAGCGCGGCCAGCGACAACGTGATGCTGTGCGCGACCGTGAACGACGTCACCACGATCAACAGCTGCCTGATCGACCCGCCGAGCAGGAGGAGCCCGACGAGGAACAGCAGGTGATCGGGGCCGATCAGGATGTGATGGACGCCAGCCGGAATGAACTTCTTGACGACGGCCAGCACGCCTTGCCGCGAGCCGGCGAAGTAGTCGACATGGGGATGCTTGCCGTCGAGAATCATCTGCGACGTCAGCGTCTCGTCTTCGTAGACGTTCACGAAAGTCTGGTGCATAGGGTCGTACGGAAACATCACGGTATCGACCGCGATCGCGCCGGGCGCCGACGAGACGGAGTAGCGAATATGAAACCGAAGCGACTGGCGCTCGCGCAGAATCTCGAGCCCGTTCCACTCGCCTTGCAGCACGCGGCCGTCCGCGGCGATTCGCAGGCGCGGTGCGAGCATGGTTTCCATCGCGCGCTGGCGCTCGGCGACGATGGGGGCCTCGAGCAGCCGATCCGACGGGTTGATCTGCAGATCGTGCGCGAGGTCGTAGATGTGGGCAACGAGCGAGACCTCGACCGCCGACGGCCCGATCTGCACGTCAAGGTAGCTGAACGGAACCGGATGCGCGAACACCGGGCTCGCCATCGCCAGCATCGCCGTCACGAGCCCGAGAACACCACGCCGGCGCATGGGGAGCAATGGTAGCCGACGTTTCGGCAATACTGAAGCACCGCAGGAGGATGCTATGGTTTCGCGTCGAACAATGCTGCTCGCGCCGTTGGCCCCGTTCGCCATGTCGGTCATGCGTTCTGGCGGGATGACGCTCGCCATTCACCAGAACACGTCGGCGGGCGCCGGCTACCGGAAGTCGCTCGAAGGCTGGGCGCGCGCCGGGATCAAGAACGTCGAGATCACCGCGCAGTTGCTCGACGAATTCCTGAAGACCGACTCGCTCGCCGCGGCCGGACGTGTGCTGACGGACAACGGACTGACGCCGGTGTCGTGTGCGTGCGGTGTCAACAACCTGTGGGAGCCGAACCCGACTCACGCCGCCGCGATCGAGAACCTGAAGAAGCGCTGCGAGATGCTCGCGACGCTCGGCCTCAAACGCTTTTACGCGCCAGTGACGGCGACCAGCAAGTTCACACAGGACGATTTTCCGGCCGGCGTCGAGAACATGAGGAAAGTCGGCGACGTCGCCAAGGAGTTCGACATGACCGGCATGGCGGAGTTCACGCGCGCGTCGACGTTCATCGCCACGTTCGGCACCATGATCAAGATGATCCATCAGACGGCGCATCCACAGATGCGCATGCTGTTCGACTGCTATCACTTCTGGTCCGGCCAGAGTAAGTTCGAAGACCTCGACCTCGCGAAGCCAGGAGACATCGGCCACGTGCACTTCCAGGACGTGCCGGACATGCCGCGCGAGCTGCTCGATCAGACGACGCGCGTCATCCCGGGCGACGGCGTCACGCCGCTCGTGAAAATCCTGCGAAAGCTCGCCGAGAAAGGCTACGCCGGCCCGCTTTCCGTCGAGCTGTTTCTCCCGAAGTTCCAGCAAGGCGATCCCTACGAAATCGCGCGCGAGATCCGCACGAAGGCCGAAGCCGTCATGCGCCAGGCGCGCGTCCTCTGACGCGTCCATGCAGGTGGTGCATCTGCGCGGGCTCGACGACCCGCGCTTCGTCGATCGCGAACTCTACCGCGCGATGGGGGATCACCAGCGGCTCCGAGCAGCCGGCCTCTTTGTGGCTGAAGGCCGTCTCGTCGTCGCGCGGCTCATCGAACGGCATCGGGGGTTGGTCCGATCGCTGCTGCTGAACGGCGCCGCATACCATGCGCTGCGCTCTGAAGATTCTGCGTTCGGCGACGAAGTGAACGTGTTCGTCTGCGAGACGGCTGACTTCGAGCCCTTGACCGGTTATGACATCCATCGCGGATGCTTGGCGCTCGCCGTGCGGCCGCCTGCGCGCGTGATCGACGACGTGATTGCCGCCGCGCGAACGCTCGTCGTCGTGGAAGAGGTGGCGAATGCGGACAACGTCGGCGGCATCTTCCGAAACGCCGCAGCCTTCGGCGTCGACGGCGTGGTGCTGAGCCGCGGCTGCGTCGATCCGCTCTACCGGAAGGCGATTCGAACGTCGATGGCTGCCGTCCTCACGATCCCGTTCGCCGTTGCCGACGGAGAGTGGCGCGCGACCCTCGAGGCGATACGGCGCGGAGGCTTTCAGCTCGTTGCGCTGACGCCGGATCCGTCGGCCGTGGACCTCGACACGTTCTCGTGCGGCGCTCGAGGCAATCGTCTGGCGCTTCTCGTCGGCGCCGAGGGTCAGGGTTTGACGCCTGAGTCAACGGATGCTGCCGACGTTCGCGTCCGGATTCCGATTCGCGGTGAAGTCGACTCGTTGAACGTCTCGGTGGCGACGGGCATCGCGTTACACCGACTCGCCGTGCCGATGTCAGGGTAGGAGAAGGCTGGCGGGCGCCACGAACCCTCGGAGCACAGATGAACGCACGATGTCTGGTGGTGTGATCACTCTGCTCGTCGGTGTCGCAGCGGCGAACTCGATGACGGTGACGTGAGGACCACCGGGGTCCACGAGCCAGCATTCGCGCACGCCGTACTGACGATACCATTCGAGCTTCTCCCCGCGGTCGTGTGCGGCCGACCCCGGCGACAAGACTTCGACGACGAGGTCCGGCGCACCCCAAATCTGGTTTCGAATGATCGAGCTGCGTTCCGCGGCGACAAACAACACGTCCGGCTGCACGACAAGCGCACGATCGGCATCGAGCACCACGTCGAGCGGCGCGATGCCGACGTGTCCACAGGCCGTCCACTCCGCATGATCTGCAAGTACGCGCGCGATCTTCAGGACGAGTTGCTGATGCGAAAAGAACGGCGCCGGCGGTTCGCGCACGACGCCGCGCCGCAGTTCGCGCGGTCGATTGCTCTCATAGGAATCGAGGTATTCCTTCGTAGTCATCGACAGCCCTCGGACGACGATGCCATCGTCTGAGGCCGAGATCAAGACAGCCATGCGATGGCCGCCGCGTTGCAGTTCGTCGTCGCGGTTCCCGTAACCGATTCTCACAGGAGATCGCGATGCAGATATTGCTTCAAACCCTCGTTGCTGCTGTTGTCGTCGCGGCCACTTCGCTGCCGCCGGTCAAGGTATCCGAGTCCCTCCTGGTACGCGCCGTGATCAGCGGCGACACCATCGACGTCGAACCGGTCGGCCATGTGCGGCTGCTCGGCATCGAGGTTCCGGCCGTCGTCGCCGATGCGGCACGCGAGCGGCTGTCGGGTCTCGTGGTGCGTCGTTGGGTCCGGCTGGAAACTGAAGTCGACACCGGATCGTCTCGCACGCGTCGGATTGCCTATGTGATCACCGGCGACGGCGTCTGCGTGAACACGGTCCTGGTGCGCGACGGACTGGCACGCGTCTCTGCGCGCGCACCGGGCGCGCGCCTCGGCGAGCTGAATCAGGCGGAAGCCGAAGCGCAACGCCTGGAAAAAGGAATGTGGGGGTATACTCATCGGCCGCAACCGAACAAGCGCAGGAGTTCGTGGCCGAGATCCCCGTCGAGTACGCATCGCAGCGCAAGATTCGCGAACGCAACAAGCTTTATTACCGTTTCAACCACTGGCCGATCTGGATTTTCGTCTTCTTCATCGCGCCAGGGCCGCTGACGTTCGACCTGTTCGAACGTGGCTTCGACTCGCGAATGGCGTTGTGGCTCGGGGCGGTGTTGATCGGAACCGGCATCGCGGGCCTGCGCGGAAGCCTGCCAGGAGTCGAGCCGAAGCCGTACATCATCCGCTTTACCGAGGATCGGCCCAATCCGCTTTACCGGCGAGTCTGCTACACGTTCGCGTGGAGCGAAGTGATCACGTTCGCGGTGCTGAACATCACCGGCCTCATCATCGCGATTGTGACTGGCCAGTGGCATTTGAAGCAGATCTACCAGTACGCGTACTTCCCGATGGCCGGCGTCATTTGGCTGCTTGGCCTGTCGGGTCTCTTGCCGCGAGTCAAGGCGTCGACCAAGGGCGAGGGACACGAGCGGCGCTACTTCTACGGATCGGTGTGGGCCGTGTGTTGGGCGCAGCCTGCGCTTTGGCTGATGTGGAAGGTCATTCCGCGGACGCGCGCCGGCGACACGCTGAAGCTGGTAGTCTTCATTGCCATCCTGGCGTTTCTTGGCAACCTCGCACGTCTCGGCCGCCTGCCCCGCACTCGGCCGATTGTTCCTGGGGAGATCGCCGTTTCGGATTAGCGAAAGGGAGGACGACGTGAGTCACACGAAGCGCGGCCTGTCGCGTCGGCAGTTTCTCGGGACGGCAGCGGCGGCCGCCGTCGCGGCGGGCTCCGAATCGACGTCCGGCGCTCTCTTGGCGCAGACGTCACGTCCTGCGGCCGATGCCGGGGGCGCTCAGCCCGATCAGACGCTCGTCTTGACCAACGGGCGCATCCACACGATGGACGCCAGCAACAGCGTCGTGACCACCGTTTCGATTCGAAACGGACGATTCGTCGCCGTCGGCGGGCGCGCTTCGTCCGGGTCGGGCACCAAAGTGATCGACCTGAAAGGGCGTACGGCCGTTCCCGGACTGGTCGAGCCGCACGTGCACAGCGTGAGCCTCGCCAACCGTCCCGGATATCACACCGTTCTCGAGAACACGACGTCCATCCGCGACATCCAGGAGGCGCTCGCGGCGCGCAGAAAGAGCGTGCCTGAAGGCCAATGGATCACGTCCATGGGTGGATGGCATCCGAATCAGTGGAAGGAGCATCGGCATCCGACGAGGCAGGAGCTCGACGACGCGGTGCCGGATCGGCCGGTTCTTCTGTATGAACGTTTCACCGGGCCCGCCGTGACCAACAGCGCGGGCAAACGCGTCTTCGACGCTGCGGACGCCGCCGCGCCGGTTCATCCCGACATCAAGAAGATCAACGTTGCCGAGAACGGGGCGATTGCCGCAGCGGGCTTCGGCAACGGCGGACCGTCGGCCAGCGCGCTGTTCCTGTTGCGCCGGATGCAGACGTTCGACGACAAGAAGCGGAGCACGCTCGACTGCATGAATTACTCAGCGAGCCTCGGCCTCACCACGCATCTCGATCAGGTGTTGTTTCCGACGCCGGGTCCGCTCCATCCGAATCAGATTCTGTCGAACCTCGATCAGTACCGGATGTATGACCCGTGGCTCGCGCTGCACAAAGAAGGCAAGGCGATCATTCGCCTGCAGATGAACTTCCTCCAGAACCAGAACGATCCGGCGCTTCCCGAGCTCAAGGAGCGTCTTCGCAATCAGTTCCAGTACTTCGGCGACGACATGCTGATGACTGGATCGATTGGTGAGTGGGCGGCGCCGCTCGCGAGCGGCGCCGTGTGGCGCGAAGCGCAGCGGCTTGTCGCACAGGCCGGATGGCACAACGAGAACAGCGTGCAGGACCTGGCTGCCCTCACACAGGTGGTCGAAGCGTACGAAGCGGTCAACAAGGAGTTCGACATCACGCACAACCGGTGGGTCGTGCATCACGTGCCGGTTGTCACGGCCGACCTGTTGACGCGGCTCAAGAACCTTGGATGCGGCGTGGAGATGGGTGCGTTCCGCTGGGTCACCTCGTCGGATCCGAAGGTTGTCATCGGTCCGCAGTTCCGGACGATCGCCGATCACGGGATCCAGGCCGGCATTCACGGCGACGGCGCGCACATCGCGCCGTTGAATCCCTGGCCGCACATCTACTTCGCGACGACCGGGGTGAATTCATTTGGCGACAAGGTCAACGGCGATCAACAACTGACGCGGCAAGAGGCGCTTCGCCTCTTCACCAGGAACAACAGCTGGTTCCTGCGAATGGAAAACAAGATCGGCACCATCGAGAGCGGCAAGCTCGCGGATGTGGCCGTCCTCGATCGCGACTATTTCTCGGTCCCCGACGTGCAAATCAAGCAGATTCGATCCGTGCTGACGGTGGTGGACGGTCGCCTCGTCCACGACGCCGGCGTTCTTTAGTACCGCACGCGTGACGCGACAGGGCTGGCACGGCTGGGACCAATACGCGCCCTTCTATGACTGGGAGAACGCGCAGACGCTCGGCCGCCGCGACGTGTCGTTCTGGACGGGAGTTGCAGCGGGCGCGGATGGCCGGGTACTCGAGCTTGGCTGCGGCACTGGGCGCGTCGCGATTCCGCTGGCGAGGAGCGGAGTCGATTTGGTCGGCGTCGATCGATCTGTCCCCATGCTCGACCGGGCGAGAACCAGAGCGTCTCGAATTCCGCGAACGTCTGGCAGGATTTCGCTCGTCCGTGCCGACATTCGCGATTTGCCGTTTCGCCGGCGCAGCTTCTCGATGGTGCTCGCGCCGTATGGCATCCTGCAGTCGCTCATCCGCGAACGCGATCTGACTTACACGCTTCAATCCGTGGCTCGTGTGATCAGGCGCGGCGGGACATTCGGCATCGATCTCGTACCCGACCTGCCCCGCTGGCAGGAGTACCGAAACAAAGTGCAGTTGCGCGGCCGTGCCAAAGGCGGGGCGCATTTCACGCTCGTAGAGTCGGTGCACCAGGATCGCCGCCGCCATCTGACGACGTTCGAGCAGGAGTACGTCGAGCACCGTGGAACCCGCGAGTCGCGGCATCGCTTCGAGTTGACATTCCGCTCGCTGACCGTCGCCCAGATGACCACGCGGCTCGAACGGGCCGGTTTTCGCGTCGACGCGGTGCTCGGCGACTACCACGGACGCCCGTGGGATGCGCGCGCGGATGTCTGGATCATCCTGGCCAAAAAGGGGTAAAGTTTCTGGCATGTCTGGCCATTCCAAGTGGGCATCAATCAAGCACAAAAAGGGCGCCCTTGACGCCAAGCGCGGCAAGATTTTCACGCGCATCATCAAAGAATTGACCGTCGCTGCGCGCGGCGGCGGCGGCGATCCGGACATGAACCCGCGCCTGCGGACGATCATCGGAGACGCCAAGGCCGCGAACATGCCCGCCGAGAACATCAAACGCGCGATTCGACGCGGCACCGGCGAAGAGCCGGGCGTGTCGTACGAGGAAGCGTCGTACGAAGGCTACGGCCCCGGCGGGGCGGCCGTCATCATCGAGGTGCTCACGGACAACAAGAACCGGACCGCCGGGGAAATCCGGCATCTGCTCGAGAAATGGGGCGGCAACCTCGCCGCGCCGAACGCCGTCGCCTGGATGTTCCAGAAGAAGGGCCACATCATCGTCGAGAAATCGAAAGCCCCTGGCATCGATGAGGAGAAGCTGATGACGGCCGTCCTCGAGGCCGGCGCCGACGATCTCCAGGACGAAGACGACAACTGGGAAGTGTTCAGCGCGCCGGAGTCGTTCTCCGCGGTGCAGGAAGCCGTCAAGGCGCTTGGCATCGCGCCGGCGAGCGCCAAGGTCTCCTTGATTCCGCAGAACACCGTGAAGCTCGAGGGCAAGGCCGCGCAGTCCATGATCAAGCTGATGGAAGCCCTCGACGATCACGACGACGTGCAGAACATCTCGTCGAACTTCGACATCTCGGAGAAGGAGATCGAGGCCTCGCTGGCGTGATCATCTTCGGCATCGATCCGGGTTCGGAGCGCACGGGCTACGGTTGCGTGCAAACCGACGGGTCGCGCCACACGCTCGTCGTCTGCGGCGCCATCAAGACTCCGGCGTCGGCGACATTTCCTGAAAAACTGCTCGTCATCCACTCGAGGCTTGCGACACTGCTGGGCGAATGCCGGCCTGACGCGGTCGCCATCGAAAACCTGTTTCATGCGGTGAACGCGCGCAGCGCGCTGAAACTCGGCCACGCGCGTGGCGTCGCGATGCTTGCCGCTGTTGAATCGGGCGTGGAGGTATTCGAGTACACACCAGCGGAAGTGAAGCGGGCGGTCGTCGGCTACGGGCGCGCCGAGAAGCCGCAAGTGCAGCGGATGATCAAGGTGATGCTCGGCCTGGCGGAGCCGCCGTCGCCGCACGATGCGGCGGATGCGCTGGCGGTCGCCATCTGCCACATTCACTCGAAGCCGCGGCGTGTTGCGGACGCACTCGCGTCGGCGGCGCCGGGTCGCTCGCGAAAGACCGCGACGAGCTGGCGTTCCTACCGTCCGTGATCGCCCATCTGCGCGGCACGATTCTCGAGAAACAACCCAATCGCGTGGTCGTCGACGTCGGGGGCGTCGGATATGACGTCGCCGTTCCGCTGTCTACGTTCTACGGCCTCGCCGACGTCGGCGGTCCGGTGTCGCTGCGCGTGCATACGCACGTGCGCGAGGACGCAATCGCGCTGTTCGGCTTTGCGACGCCGCTCGAACTCGAGTTGTTCGAGAAGCTGATTGGCATCAGCGGCATCGGGCCGAAGGTCGGTCTCGCCGTGCTCTCGGGCATCGAGCCCGTCGAGCTTATCGGCGCGATCGAACGCGGTGATCTCGCGCGGCTGACGGCGATTCCCGGCGTCGGGAAGAAGACGTCCGAACGCATCGTCCTCGAGCTCAAAGATCGATTGCCCAAAACCGTGGCCGTCGCGGCGGCAAGCGTCGTGCCTGACGTGCCCGTGCTTCGCGACGATCTCCTCTCGGCGCTGATCAACCTGGGGTATCATCGGCCGCTCGCCGAAAAAGCCGTCGATGCGGCACTGAGGGCCGCAGGCCGCGACGCCGGTTTCGAGCGCACCCTCAAGCAGGCCCTGCGAGAGCTCGCGAAATAAGACACGAGTGTGAGCACCGATCCCCGAGTCGTCACCGCCGCGCGCGTCGAAGAAGAGACGCAGTACGAAGACGGCCTGCGTCCGCGCGTTCTCAATGACTACATCGGGCAGGATCGCGTCCGCGAAAACCTGCACGTGGCGATCACCGCCGCCAAGCAGCGCGGCGACGCGCTGGATCACGTCCTGCTCCACGGTCCGCCCGGCCTCGGCAAGACGACGCTCGCGTATGTGATCGCGAACGAACTCGGCGTACAGATTCGCTCGACGTCTGGTCCGGCGATTGAAAAGCCGGGTGACCTTCTCGGCATCGTGACGGGTTTGTCTCATCACGACGTGCTGTTCATCGACGAGATTCATCGCATGTCGCCGGCCGTCGAAGAGATGCTGTACCCCGCGCTCGAAGACTTCGAAGCCGACGTCGTGGTCGGCCAGGGGCCGAGTGCCAGAACGGTGAAGGTGCGCCTCGAGCACTTCACGCTCATCGGGGCGACGACCAGGACCGGGCTGCTGACGTCGCCGTTGCGCTCGCGATTCGGCATCCAGCACCGCCTGGAGTTCTATATGCCGGCGGACCTCGAGGAGATCGCGCGGCGTTCCGCGCGGATCTTGAACGTACCGCTCGAGGACGCCGCGGCGGCCGAACTTGCCCGGCGATCGCGCGGGACGCCGCGAATCGCGAACCGGTTGCTGCGGCGCGTGCGCGACTACGCGCAGGTGCGCGCCGACGGCAAGGTGACGCTCGACGTCGCGCGCGCGGCGCTGAAGATGCTCGAGGTCGACGAGAACGGGTTCGACGAGATCGATCGAAAGCTGCTGCGCACGATTATCGACAAATTCGGCGGCGGTCCTGTGGGCATCGGAAGCATCGCCGCGGCGATCAGCGAAGAAAAGGACGCCATCGAAGACATCTATGAGCCGTTCCTGATTCAGAACGGCTTTCTCGACCGCACGCCGCGCGGACGCGTGGCGACGCGGCTCGCGTACGGCTATTTCGGCCTCGACGCGCCCGACGATCGGAGAAGGGACTCGCGACTGTGGTAGAGCGCAATGTTCGGAGGGTCGGGGGACGGCCGACCAAGATTGCGTCGCTGGCGACGTACGTGCCGCCGAAGGTGCTGACGAATGCGGATCTCGAGAAAATCGTCGACACCAACGACGAGTGGATCATGCAGCGCGTCGGCATCCGCGAGCGGCACATCGTCGACAAGGGTGTCGCGACGTCCGATTTGGGCAAAGAGGCGGCGACACTCGCGATCGAGCGTGCCGGCCTGACGCCGGACGACATCGGTCTGATCGTCGTCGGGACGGTCACGCCCGACATGATGTTTCCGAGCACGGCGTGTCTGATTCAGGAAAAGATCGGCGCGCACCACGCATGGGGCTTCGATATCAGCGCCGCGTGTTCCGCCTTTACGTACTCGCTGACGGCGGCGAGCCAAATGGTCGCATCTGGCGCCCACGACCATGCACTTGTCGTCGGCGCCGACGTCATGTCGAGCATCATCGATTACCAGGACCGCACGACCTGCGTGCTGTTCGGCGATGGCGCGGGCGCGGTCGTCGTCTCGGCAGCGACAGAGCAGGAGGGCGGCATCCTCGATTTCGAGCATGAAATCGATGGCAGCGGCGGCGGCGCGTTGTGCATGCCAGCGGGTGGCAGCCGTCGTCCGCCGTCGCACGAAACAGTGGAGCAGCGCCTCCATTACGTAAAGCAGGACGGGCGTGCGGTGTTCAAGTTCGCAGTCCGCAAGACCGAAGAAATCGCGCGTCGCATTTTGGCGCGCAACCACCTGCAGCCTTCGGACCTCGATTTGTTCATCTCGCATCAGGCGAACCGTCGAATCATCGAGTCGGCGACCGAGAAGCTCGGCATCGGTGCAGACAAGACGCTGGTGAACATCGATCGTTTCGGGAACACGACGGCGGCGACGATTCCGCTGGCGCTGAACGACGCCGTGTGTGCGGGCCGATTGAAGAAAGGCGATCTCGTGCTGTTGGCGTCGGTCGGCGCGGGTTTTACGGTCGGTGCGGTCCTGCTTAAGTGGGGCTATTGAAGCGAAGAATCACACTTATTGCGTCGTAGCCGGCTAGTTACGCACTCAATGAGCCAATAAGCGACACATGTATTAAAAGAAGACACTGTGTCGTATTTCGAGAAAACACCAATAAATCATTGAAAAATCGACATCTGAAGCGTGATCGCTGTGTAGTTTCGGGACATTTGTAGTACCTCCACTGTAATCCTGCGCATTCCGTAATTTTCCTGCATCTTAATGTATTGAAAGGACTTTTCAGTCCATTAGCCCCACATCAAGCGCATGGCCGAGCCTTTGCTATAGTAGAGCCCGTGATTTTCAGCCGCCGTGTGTGTGCCTTGGCGTGGGCGGGACTCGCTGTTCTCGCTGGCGCCAGCTCCGTGGCGGCGCAAACGTACGTGGAAGATGGCGTTCAGCGTTCCGGCACCCAGCACGTCATCATCACGATGGCCCCCGGCCACGAAAACGAAGTCATTACCGCCGTTGCTCGGCATGGCGGTCGCGTCCGTTTCCAGCATCCATCTATCAATGGTCTCGCGGCGGACATCAGCGGCGCCGACGTCGCCGATCTCGCGCTCCATGGTGCTGTGGCGATTACCCGCGACCACGCCGTCCACCTGACTGGTCTCACTTCGAATCTGGCCTTGCAGCCGGCCACCGACCCGAACGTGCCTCAGCCGATGGAGGTCAGCACGCTCCGTCCGTCGCTTGGTCTCGCGCCGGGGTCGGCGAGAAACCTAACGGGCGGCATCAACGGACGTGGCGTCGGCGTCGCGATCATCGATTCAGGCATTGCCCCGTCTGCCGATTTCGGGACGAGGATCAAGGCGTTCTACGACTTCACCCACCGCGACCAAACCGGAGCGCCCACGACGCCGGCCGCATACGACGACCTCGGCCACGGCACGCACGTCGCCGGCCTCATCGCGAGCGCCGGAGCGGCTCCCAGCTACATGTTCCAAGGGGTGGCGCCGGCCGCGAATCTGATTGTCGTGAAGGTGCTGGATAAGCTCGGTGCAAGCTCCACGAGCACCGTCATTGCCGCTCTCGAGTTCATTGTCACCAACCAGGCGGCGCTTGGCGTCAACATCATCAACCTGTCGCTCGGTCATCCCGTGACGGCGCCGGCGAAGTTCGATCCTTTGGTGCAGGCGGTTGAAAATGCCGCGCGCCATGGCATCGTCGTCGTCGTCGCCGCTGGCAATGACGGCGCTGGCTACGCCGGTGTCAATTCGCCGGGCAATTCGCCCTCTGCGATCACGGTTGGCGCAGCCGACGGCAAGACGACGATCACGCGGGCGGACGACTACGTGCCCTCGTTCAGCTCACGCGGGCCGACATGGTACGACGGCCTCGCGAAGCCTGACGTCATCGCGCCCGGTGTAAACCTCTTCTCCGATGCGGCACCCGATTCGACGATCGTCAACAACCCGATCTATCCGAAGCAAATCGTGGACGGCATGCCGCTTGTGGATCTGAGCGGCACGAGCATGGCTTCTGCCGTGGCGACCGGCGTGATCGCGCTCGAATTGCAGGCGGGTTCGCATCTGGCGTTGCCTCCGCTCACGGCCAACACCGCGAAGGCGATCCTCGAATACACGGCCCTACCGCTTCCGAACGTCGACGCGCTCACGCAGGGCACCGGCCAAGTCAACGCTTCGGGCGCGGTGCTGTTCGCTTCGTCGATCAACACGGCAGCTCTGCCGGGAACGTGGTGGCTGCAGTACGGTGTGCCCGGCTCGTCGACAATCGGCGGCGTCCCCTACGACTGGGCGCAGAACATCATCTGGGGTACGAGCGTCCTCAGCGGCCGGCTCCTCTTCTACAGAAGTCTGGGGTTGGAAGACAACATCATCTGGGGCACCGCGCTATCGCACGGCTACTACGTCGTCGGATCGCGGCGGTTGCGCGCCGGCACGATGGCGTCGGCCAACATCATCTGGGGCACCGACTTCTCAGTGCAGCGGTTCAACATCGTGTTCGGGACCGATAACGGCGACGGCGTTTCGGGTACCGACAACATCATTTGGGGCACCAGCCTCTCGCCGTTCCGCATCCTCGGTAAACGCACCGGCAGCACGATTCGCTGGGCGAAGAACGATGCCACCAGCATCATCTCGAGCACGAGCGACGAAGACAACATCATTTGGGGCACCGACGACGGCGACAACATCATTTGGGGCACGTGGTCGGACGACGGCGACAACATCATTTGGGGCACGACCGAGGACGACAACATCATTTGGGGCACCGACGGCGACAACATCATCTGGGGCACGTCGGATCCTGACGACAACATCATCTGGGGCACCTCCATTTTGAAAGGCGTCCTCGCAAGAGCGCTGGACGGCGACAACATCATTTGGGGCACGGTCGACGGCGACAACATCATCTGGGGCACGAACGAAGACAACATCATCTGGGGAACTGACGGCGACAACATCATTTGGGGCACCGAAGATGTCGACAACATCATTTGGGGAACGTCGGCAGGACGGCAGTAACATGGCAGCGTTTGCCGCTCTGGGCGTCGCACACCTAACAATTCCAACGCCGGCACCCGCGTCCCGCCACGATTGGCGCGACGGTCTGCCGATGCTGAATGGATCGATGATTACGTTGCGCGAACTGCGTCTAGGCGATGCCGCGGCATTACTTGCGTCGCTTGGTTGCGCGGAAGTCACCCGGTTGATTTCGCCGCCACCGCCCACCGTTGAAGGTTTCGAGAAATTCATCGCGTGGACCGCGCGCCAGCGCCAGGAAGGCAAGTCCATCGCGTACGGCGTCACGCTCAAGGGTTCCGATACCGTCATCGGGTTGTTCCAGGTGCGTTCGATCCGGTCGGACTTCGACGTCGCCGAATGGGGCTTTGCACTCGGCTCCGAGTTCTGGGGCACCGGCATCTTCATGGACGCCGCGCGGCTCATACTCGAGTTCTCATTCGATAGCCTTCGCGTGCACCGCATAGAAGCCAAAGCCGCGGTCAGGAACGGACGTGGCAACGGCGCGCTCCAGAAGCTCGGCATGGTGCAGGAGGCCATCCTTCGCCGGTCGTTCCTTCGCAATGGCGTCTATCTGGATCAGGCCTGCTGGGCGCTGATGGCGGACACGTGGCGCGAGCTGACGACCGCGCGCAACGTCCGTATCATTCACTAGTCGCCTTCGACCCCGCTGCGTCGCTCCACACGAACATGGTTGGGAGATGGACGTCCGCGAGTTCGCCTTTACGCTTCCTCAAGAGCTGATTGCGCAAGAACCGCCGGCGGTCCGCGGTTCGTCGCGGCTGCTCCATCTGAATCGCCGCACTGGCGCGCGTACTCACACCTCCATCGATCAGTTCACGACGTTTCTCGACGCCGGCGACGTGGTCGTCGTCAACAACACGAAGGTCTTTCCAGCGCGCCTGCTCGGTCGCCGCGACCCGAGCGGCGGAGCGGTCGAGTGTCTGCTCGTGAGCCGCGTCTCGACGGCTCACGGCGGCTCAGACGAAGTCTGGGAGGCCCTCATGCATCCTGGACAGAAGCTGGCGCCCGGCGCTCGCGTGCTGTTCGAGAGCGGCGGGTCGGCCGTGCTCGAAGGCGAAGTACTCGCACGCCATTTTCACGGACGTCGATCGATTAGATTGCGGACCACGAACCGTGACCCGGTTCGCGACGTCGTCGATGCGATCGGCCACGTGCCGCTCCCCCCGTACATCAAACGGAGCGACCGCGAGAGCGATCGCGATCGCTATCAGACGGTATTCGCGCGCGAGCGGGGATCGGTTGCCGCGCCGACAGCCGGCCTTCATTTCACACCGCAGATTCTCGAGAGCATCCAGGCCCGCGGTGTTCAGGTCGTCGAGCTGACGCTGCACGTGGGATACGGCACGTTTCAGCCCGTCCGCGTCGAGCGGGTCGAGGAGCACCGACTCGAAGCTGAGCACTATGAGATCTCGCCGTCGGCGGTCGCCGCAGTCGAAGCGGCGCGTTCCGCCGGAAAGCGAGTTGTCGCCGTGGGGACGACGACGACCAGGACGCTCGAAGCCCTTTCCCGCGCGAACGGCGGAAGGCTGGTCGCAGGAGCCGGCGAAACCGATCTCTTCATCTACCCTGGCTTCGAGTTCCGTGTCGTCACTGGACTGCTCACGAACTTCCATCTGCCGGCGTCATCGCTCATCATGCTCGTCGCCGCCTTTGTCGGACGCGACGCCGTCATCGAGGCGTACGCGGACGCAATCGCTTGCGGATATCGGTTCTACAGCTATGGCGACGCGATGCTCATCACCTGACATGGACTACGATGCGTACGGTAAGATTCTGGTTTCCCTCTGCCGGGGTAGCTCAGTTGGTGAGAGCACGCGTCTCATAAGCGCGGGGTCGACGGTTCGAATCCGTCCCCCGGCACCAAGCAGTTGCGATCAAGTGGCGTGGACGGGCAGGAGAGGCTGGATGGGCGGGACAGGAACACCTGTTTTTTCCTTCCAGCCCGTCCAGCCCCTCCTGCCCTTCCAGCCTTCATGTTGTTAGACACCGTCCGGCGCACTATCCGGCGTCACAACCTGGCGACCTCTGCGTCGCGTGTTGTCGTCGCCGTGTCGGGCGGCGGCGATTCGGTCGCGCTCCTGCACCTGCTGCACGACCTGCATCGAGCCGGAGAGCTGACGGTCGCCGGCGTCGCGCATTTCAATCATCAGCTCCGGGAGGATGCCGACAGCGACGAGCGCTTTTGCCGATCGAGTGCGGACGCTCTCGGTTATCCGTTCCTCGTCGAGCGTGACGACGTCGGCGCGCGTGCCAGCCGTGAGCGGAAGTCCATTGAACACGCCGGTCGCGATGCGCGTCACGAATCCTTCGTCAGGGCTTGCGATCAGCTCGAGGCCGACGTGGTCGCCCTGGGGCATACGCGCGACGATCAGGCCGAGACGTTCCTGCTTCGACTTCTCCGAGGAGCCGGTCCGCGCGGGCTCTCGGCGATGCACCCGCGCAGCGGGCGGGCGATTCGTCCGCTCCTCGAGTGCCGGCGCGCCGAGCTTCGCACGTTTCTTGTCGAGCGTGGGCTGCCGTTCGTCGAGGACAGTACGAACGCCGATGTGACCATCCCTCGCAACCGCGTGCGCGCCGAGCTGATTCCGCTTCTCGAAGCACGGTTCAACCCGGCGGTCGTCGACGTGCTGGCCAATCAGGCCGAACTGGCGCGAGACGAATGGTCGTGGATGCTGGACGAGTTGAGGACGCGTGACCTCGAGCCTCGAATCGCGAATCACGACGGGGATGCCTCGAGCTTGGAACGTGCGGCTGTGCTTGCTGCGCCTCGAGCGCTACGGCGGATCGCGTTGTGGCGAGCAATGACCTCAGCGGCGCGCGGCAAAACGGTGTCTCTGCAGCATGTCGATGCCGCGCTGCGCATGGTTGAGTCGAATCTGACCAATGGCTGCGTTGACGCGCCAGGCCACGTCGTGGAACGCATCGGCGATCGCGTCGTCTTAAAGAGTGGGCGTTCGAGTGACGTCCGAACGACCGCGTCCCTTTTCCGTTATCCGTTGTCTATTCCTGGTGAGGTCTCATTGCCGCAGCACGGCTGTATCGTTTCGGCTCAGTTCGCCGACGGCCGTGAGATGTCTCCACGTGCTCTCAGCGCAACGATGAGCAGTCGTGCGACGGCCATGGTGGCTCTCGACAGGTGGACGCCTCCGCTGAGTGTGCGGAATCGGCGGCCCGGCGATCGATTCCGGCCGTTCGGCCTCGACGGACAGAAGAAACTGCAAGACTTTCTGGTCGACCGGAAGGTCGCGCGTGCCGAGCGCGATCGCGTGCCGCTCGTCGTCGACGGCGACGATCGCATCGTGTGGGTCGCCGGCCACGAAATCGACGAGGCGTTTCGGGTAACTGACGCTTCGCGGGCCGTGTTAATCTTGACTCTCAGGCTGGTATAACAAGTGACTCTGCGGGAAGTGTTTGGAGGGTGTGCGTGAACTCGACGTTGAAGAGTTTGTTGTTCTGGACCGTCCTCTTCGTCATCGGGGTACTGATCTGGAATGTCTCGACGAAGTTTCAGGGCGGCCGGGAAACGCGGTTGACCTTCAGCCAGTTCATGTCGTCGGTCGACGCGGGTAACGTGGTCCGGGTTGAAATCGTCGGACAGGACATCACTGGCGTTACGAAGACGAACGAAACGTTCCATACTTACGCGCCCACGCAGTACGAAGCCCTCGTCAACAAGCTGATGCTCGCCAACGTGCAGGTCAGCTCGAAAGAACCGACGGCCAGTCCGTGGGCATCGCTCCTGCTTGGCTGGGCCCCGACTTTGTTGATCGTCGGCTTCTGGCTCTTCTTCATGCGCCAGATGCAAAGCGGCGGCAACAAGGCGCTCAGTTTCGGAAAGAGCAAAGCGAAGCTGTCCTCGAGCTCGCAGAAGAAAGTGACGTTCAAGGACGTCGCGGGCGTCGACGAGGCCAAAGAAGAACTTCAAGAAATCATCGAGTTCCTGAAGGAGCCGCAGAAGTTCCAGAAACTCGGCGGACGGATTCCAAAGGGCGTGCTGCTTATGGGCCCCCCCGGAACCGGAAAGACGCTTCTCGCCCGTGCCGTCGCCGGCGAAGCGAACGTCCCATTCTTCTCGATTAGCGGGTCTGACTTCGTCGAGATGTTCGTCGGCGTCGGCGCCAGCCGTGTTCGCGATCTGTTCGAGCAAGGCAAGAAGAACGCGCCGTGCATCGTCTTCATCGACGAAATCGACGCAGTCGGCCGTCACCGTGGCGCCGGTCTTGGCGGCGGACACGACGAGCGCGAACAAACGCTGAACCAGCTGCTCGTCGAGATGGACGGCTTCGAGTCGAACGAAGGCGTCATCCTCGTCGCCGCCACCAATCGTCCCGACGTGCTCGATCCGGCGCTGCTGCGTCCCGGCCGTTTCGATCGCCGAATCGTCGTCAACCGGCCGGATGTGAAGGGACGCGAGGGCATTCTGTCCGTCCACACGCGCAAGATTCCGATGTCCGACGACGTCGAGTTGCCGACCATCGCGCGCGGCACCGCCGGCTTCTCCGGCGCCGATCTCGCCAACCTGGTGAACGAGGCCGCCCTCAACGCCGCACGCTACAACCAGAAAACGGTGCGGATGTACGACTTCGAGTTCGCAAAGGACAAAGTCCTGATGGGATCCGAGCGCCGCTCGATGATCATCAGCGACGACGAGAAGCGTGTAACGGCGATTCATGAAGCCGGCCATGCGCTCTTGACGGTCCTCCTGCCGCACGCCGATCCGATCCACAAGGTGACGATCATCCCGCGCGGCATGGCGCTCGGCCTCACGCAGCAGTTGCCGGCCGACGAGAAACACAACTACTCGCGCGACTACCTGAACGATCAAATCGCGATTCTTCTCGGCGGCCGCATCGCCGAGCAGATCACGATGGACAGCCTGACGACTGGCGCCGGCAACGACCTTGAACGCGCCACCGAGATGGCGCGTCGCATGGTGTGCGAATGGGGTATGAGCGACGCGATGGGCCCGCTCACGTTCGGCAAGAAGGAAGAGCAGATCTTCCTCGGCCGCGAGATCGCGCAGCATCAGGATTACAGCGAGGACACGGCCCTGAAAATCGATCAGGAGGTCAAGCGCTTCGTCACGGCCGCCTACGATCGCTCGCACAAGCTGCTCACTGAGAACAAAGCCACTCTGGTGAAGATGGCCGACGAGCTCCTCGCGCGCGAGGTGCTCGACGCCGAACAGGTCAAGCGCATCGTGGCCGGGTTGCCGCTCGAAGATCCGCAGCCAGCGCCGCGTGCCGCTGTGACGCCCGCTGAAGAGGACGAAGCGAGACCGCGCCAGAAAGAGCGCTCCCCGATCGTCCCCGCGCTCAATAAACCGCTCCCGCAGGAGTAGTACATAGTCGGCCAGTCTCCAGTCACCAGCCTCCAGTCGGTTCGACTGGGGACTGTAGACTGGTGACTGGTGACAACACCGTTCGGTCCCCGTCCAAACTACCGGCTTCCGCTTGCGGGCGGTGGTGTGCTCGACGTCGGTGGCCGTCCGCTCGTCATGGGAATCCTCAACGTCACTCCAGATTCGTTCGGAGAGTCGCGGGCCCTGTCGACCGACGAGGCCATCGCGCGCGCTCTTGAGATCGAGGCGGAAGGCGCGGATGTCGTCGACGTCGGGGGGGAATCCACGCGGCCGGGCGCTGAGCCTGTGGACACCGACACTGAACTGCGGCGCCTGCTGCCAGTGATTGAAGGGCTTCGCGGCCGGCTGCGGATTCCGATTTCAGTCGACACCTACAAGGCCGCCGTCGCCGACGCGGCGCTCGAGGCGGGCGCCCACATGGTGAACGACGTGAGCGGCCTGTTGTACGACCTCGCGCTGGCAGGTGTGGTCGCTCGGCGGCGAGCCTCGATTGTGTTGATGCACACACGCGGGCGCTCGAAGGACATGTATCAACAGGCGGAATACGAGGACGTCGTCGTCGACGTGGGTCGCGAGTTGAGGGCGCGCGTGGATGCGGCGGTGGCCGCCGGCGTCCCGCTGGACGCCATCGTGGTGGACCCAGGCGTGGGGTTTGCCAAACGGCCTGAGCATAGTTATGGTGTGCTGGCCCGCTTGCCCCACCTGGCGAGCGCGCTGGGCCGGCCGCTGCTCGTCGGGCCCTCGCGCAAGTCCTTCATGCGGGCGGCTGCGGGCGGTTCCGACGCGCCGGGCCGCGACTGGACAACGGCCGCCGCGGTAACCGCGTCGGTGTTCGGGGGCGCACACATCGTGCGGGTTCATGCGGTGGGGCCAATGGTGCAGGTCGTGCGCGCGGCTGAAGCGATTCGACAAGCCGGATGATTCAAACTCTTACGGGACTGTTTCGTCGTCCTCCTCTCGGCTTGTGGGACATCGCCGACATCCTCGTGGTGTCGATTCTCATTTATGAGGTCCTGAAGCTCATCAGAGGAACCCGAGCCGTTCAGATGGCGGTCGGGGCCGGTTTTCTTGCCATCGTCTTCTATGGCTCCCGTTTCCTGCGCCTCGACACGGTCAATTGGCTGATCCGCAACTTCCTCGGATCGATCGTGTTCGCGATCGTCGTGTTGTTCCAGGCGGACATCCGCCGCGCGTTGGCGCATCTTGGCCGCGCCCCGTTCTTCCGTCTGTTCGCGAAGGAGGAGTCTCGCGAGGAATCGATCGAGGAACTCGTCGTGGCGGCCGGGTTGCTGTCAGCTGAGCGCATCGGCGCCATCATCGCGGTCGAGCGGCAGGTTGGGATGCGCAACTACATCGACGGCGGCATCTCGCTCGACGCGGTGCTCACGTACGACCTGCTGGTCGCGATCTTCCAGCCGCGATCGCCGCTTCACGACGGCGCCGTGATCGTGCAGAACGATCGGGTCGCCGCCGCCGCGTGCTTCTTGCCGCTGACGATCAACCCGCGCTTGAGCAAGGAGCTCGGGTCGCGGCATCGAGCGGCGATTGGACTCACCGAGGAAAACGACGCGGTCGCGATTGTCGTGTCGGAAGAAACCGGCATCATTTCCGTCGTCGTCGACGGCAACATCGAACGAGGGTTCGAGGCCGATTCACTGCGGGTACGGCTCCGGCAGCTTGTGCTGCACAAGCGCGCGGCCAACGCGTCCCCGGCGAAGGCCCAACTGACATGAACAGACTCTGGCCGTTCCGGAACGTCGGATTGAAGCTGTTGTCCGTCGGCATCGGAACGCTCCTCTGGATTTCGGTGTCGGGTGAGGAGGTCGTCGAGCGTGGACTGCGTGCCCCGCTCGAGCTGCAGCAGTTTCCGCAGGGCCTCGAGATCCAGGGCGAGGCGCCGTCGACGGTCGACGTTCGTGTCCGAGGGACGGCCGGCGCGCTCAGCCGCGTGGGGGCCGGCGACATCGTCGCTGTGGTCGACCTGCGAGGTGCGCGTGCCGGCAATCGCCTGTTTCCGATGACGCCCGAGCAAGTGCGGTCGCCATTTGGCGTGGAGGTGGTGCAGGTCACGCCGTCCACGATTGCCTTGGCGCTCGAGAACTCGCTCATCCGATCGGTTCCTGTGGCGCCATCACTCGAAGGCAGCCCGGCTGCCGGATACGTTGTCGCCGGCAAGCCGATCCTGTCGCCCGATCACGTCGACATCGTCGGGCCTGAAACCGCGGTGAAGCGCGCGACGGAAGCGGTGACAGAGACGATCTCGGTCGAAGGGCTGCACGACACACTTCGCCAGGACGTCGCGATCGGCCTCATCGATCCGTCGCTGCGGCTGAAGACGCAGCGAACCATCAACGTCACCGTGAAGATCGTGCCCGGACCGATGGAGCGGACAGTGCGAGGGCGGCCGGTGCGTCTGCGGAATCTCGGCACGAGGTTGTCCGCACAGGTGACGCCGACCGCAGTGGACGTTGGCCTCCGCGGCAGCCGCGACATCATCAACAAGCTCGATCCGGAGGACGTCCACGCGTTCGTCGATCTCGGCGGACTCGGTGAAGGGGAGTACACGCTCGTCGTTCACACGGAGCCGCTGGATCATGCCGGTGTGACGCGTGTGGATCCGGCGATGGTGCAGGTGCGAATCACCAGTGTCCAAAACTGACCAGAACACTTCAACCGCGCCGCGGCTGTTCGGCACCGACGGCGTCCGCGGAAAAGCCGGCGAATTTCCGCTTGATCATCCAACGATCCGCAGGCTCGGTGCGGCCGTCGTGCGTGCTCTGCCGCCCGGCACCTCGTCTCCCCGGATTCTCGTAGGACGCGACACGCGCGAGTCGGGCGCATGGATCGAGGCGGAACTCGCGCATGGCGCATCGGGCGAAGGGGCGCGTGTGACGACCGCGGGAGTCGTTCCGACGCCTGCCGTGGCGTACCTGACACGTTCGGCCGCGTACGACCTCGGCATCGTGATCTCCGCATCGCACAATCCCTTCGAGGACAACGGCATCAAGGTGTTCTCAGGCAAAGGGGAGAAGTTCACCGAAGACATCGAGCGCCACGTCGAGGCGATCATGGCCGACACGAGCTGGCAAGCGGCCAGCGGACAAGCGGCCGAACTGTCGGCCACACAACGCGTCGAACCGTACCTCTATCATCTTCTCGCCGTCTTTCCGGAAGTCGCGTCGCTCGGACCGTTCAAGCTCGCCATCGACTGCGCCAACGGTGCGACGACGCCCGTGGCGCCTCAGTTGTTCATGGGCCTGGGTATCGAGCTCGTCGTCATCGCCGACGAGCCCGACGGCCACAACATCAACCTTCGGTGCGGGTCGACGCATCCTGAAATGCTGTCGAAAACCGTCGTCGATCGTGAATGCGACATGGGCGTGGCTTTCGACGGCGATGGAGACCGGGCGATCTTCGTCGACGATCGGGGACGCGTCGTCAACGGCGACGCCGTCCTCCTGATGTGCGGCAGGCTGCTGAAGCGTGAAGACCGTCTGGCCGGCAACACGATCGTCGCGACGGTCATGAGCAACATCGGACTCGAGCTCGCATGCAAGGCCTCGGGCATCGAGATGGTACGGACGGCGGTCGGCGACAAATACGTGATGGAAGAGATGCTGAAGCGAGGCGCGACGCTCGGCGGAGAACAGTCCGGGCACGTCATTTTTTCGGACTATCTCTATACCGGCGACGGTCTTTGTACAGCGCTGAACGTGCTGCGCACCGTTGCGATGACGGGACGATCGCTGGCCGACCTCGCCGCAGACCTCACGAACTATCCCCAGGTGCTGTTGAATGTGCGCGTCCGGGAGAAGGTCGATCTCCAAAGCGTGCCCGACATCGCCTCGACGATCAGGCGCGTGGAAGAACGCGTCGACGGGCACGGGCGGGTGCTGATTCGCTACTCCGGAACCGAGCCGCTGCTCCGCGTGATGCTCGAAGGCCGGGACGAAGGCGAAATCCGCGCGTGGGCACAGGAGATCGTGGACGTGGTCAAGGTGAATTTGGGTATTTAGACATCTGGATCACATTCATGATCCGTCTATCCGTCAACGTCAACAAAGTCGCGACGCTGAGAAACTCGCGCGGCGGAGCCCTTCCCCGTGTCACCGATGCCGTCAAGGTGTGCGTGTTGGCCGGTGTCTCAGGAATCACGGTCCATCCGCGCGCCGACAAACGGCACATCACCCCCGATGACGTTCGCGATGTGGCGAGGATGCTCGCGGACCACAAGCCACACATCGAATTCAACATCGAAGGCGACCCGCGTCCCGATCTCGTCGCGCTGGTCGACGAGGTGCGCCCCGATCAGTGCACTCTCGTGCCGGTCGCGCCCGGCGAGATCACCAGTCAGGCTGGCTGGCAACCCGGTTTACAGACGAGCGGCCTCGAGGCGATCATCGCGTCGATGAAGTCGCGCGGCGTGCGTGTCAGCGTATTCGTCGATCCGGAAGAGGAGCCCATCCGATGGGCCGCCGCCGCCGGCGCCGATCGCGTCGAGCTGTATACCGAGCCGTTCGCACGCGCGTTCGAGCAAAGCATCGAGGCAGCCCGCCTGTCGTTTGCGATATATGCCGATGCCGCTCGGCTTGCCCACTCACTGAAGCTCGGCGTCAACGCCGGCCACGACCTCGACCTCGAGAACCTCACGATCTTCCGTCAATTGCCGCATCTCGACGAGGTCTCCATCGGCCATGCGATCCTCGCTCGCGCGATCTTCGTCGGCCTCGACGAAGTGCTGAGCGAGTACCTCGCCGTACTGGCGCACGCCTGATATGATCGAAAGTCCGCACGAGCATGAAATCTGATTCGGTTGCCTTCGGCGTGGCGGGCATCGCCTTCGGCCTGATTGCGGGCTGGATTATCGGCACTCAGCAGGCGAGGCCGGCTCAGCCGGCGCAGCCGGCCCCTTCGTCGTCGAGTTCGGCGCCGGCGTCGTCAAACACGCGCGCCGCCATCGTCGACGACGCGAAAGTGAATGCGCTGAAGTCGGTCGCTGAAAAAGAACCGACCAACGGAAAGCCGCGCGTCGAGCTCGGGAATCTGTACTTCGATGCCGAACGCTACGACGACGCGATCACGTGGTACGAGCAGGCGGTGAAGCTCGCGCCCGGCGATCCGAATCTGAGCACAGACCTCGGCGTCTGCTACTACTACACGAATCAGCCCGACAAAGCGCTGGAACGGTTCGAGGCGTCGCTCAAGATCGATCCCAAGCACGTGAAGACGCTTCTGAATCTTGGAATCGTCCGCGCCTTCGGCAAACAGGACCTCGCCGGCGCGACCAAGGCGTGGGAGCAAGTCATCGCGATCGATCCCAACGGACCCGAAGGACAGGCCGCCAAACGTGCGCTCGATACCCTGAAGTCGGCGCACGGCGGCGGCGAGCCCAAGCCGGGAGCATGACATGCTGGGCGTCGTCCTTGATGTCATCTTCACCGTCGTCGCGATTCGCGCGATCTGGAAGCTGCTGCAGGGCGTGATGATCGGGATGTCCGGCGACGCAGGCAGCCGTCGATCTCCAGGCACGCCGCCTGGTCCGCCGGCACATGGCGTCCAGATGGTGCGCGATCCGATTTGCGGCACGTACGTCGTGCCGGAGCGAGCGGTGTCGATTCGCGACGGACGGCAGGCGGTGTACTTCTGTTCAGAGGCGTGCCGCGACAAGTACCGGGCAAAGACCGCATGAGCGTCGAATCCCTCCGGGCGGATATCGTGGAAGTCGGCCGCCGGTTGTACGCACGCGCATATACCGCGAGCAACGACGGCAACATCAGCGTCCGCATTGCTGCTGACCGGCTGTTGATGACGCCGAAGAGTGTCTGCAAGGGGTTCATGACGCCGGACATGATGTGCGTCACCGATCTCAACGGAAAAAAAATAGCCGGCGACCGCGACCCGTCGTCCGAAGCTCTCATGCATCTCGAGGTGTACCGGCAGCGGCCGGACGTGAACGCCGTGGTCCACGCGCATCCGCCGATCGCGACCGGTTTTGCCGTGGCCGGCATCCCGCTCGATCGCGCGGTTCTGGCCGAAGTGCTGACGACGCTCGGGAGCATACCGCTTGCGGAGTACGCGACGCCGTCGACGTCCGAACTGCCTGAGGCGATTCGCAAGTACATCAAGGCGCACGACGGAATGCTCCTCGCCAATCACGGCGCGCTGACCGTCGGCACCGATCTGTTTTCCGCTTACTACAAGATGGAGACGATCGAGCATTTCGCGCACATCAGCCTGGTGGCGCGGATGCTCGGACGCGAGAACCTGATTTCGCGCGAAGAAGTGATGCGCTTGCAGGAGCTGCGCGGGACGTACGGCATCAAGGCGCC
>Ga0097621_100000385_pt1 | contig 30766 bp, 31 predicted proteins | sample KBSMisM72_FD_73165 | JGI IMG/M metagenome (GOLD analysis project Ga0097621, IMG submission 73165) | Miscanthus rhizosphere microbial communities from Kellogg Biological Station, Michigan, USA - KBS Miscanthus M7-2 (version 2) (version 2) | ecosystem: Host-associated > Plants > Roots >... | reverse complement strand
GATGACGAGGTTCACCTTCGGATTGCGCAGCTCGAGGTCGTTCGAGACGTCCTGGATTTCCGGGATCGTCTCCATCGCGTTGCTCAGCCGCTGCGCCTGCAGATACAGCTGGTCGGTGTCAGCGCTCTGGACTGTGACGTTGTAGTTGCTGTTCCCAGACCGGAAGCCGATCTGGAGCGACGACGGCACGTTGACGAACGCACGGTAGTTCGGGAACCGCAGCAGCTGGGGACGCAATTGCTGCGCGATTTGCATCGCCGACTGCTCGCGTTCGGCGCGCGGCTTGAGCTGCACCTGCAACGTCGCGTTGCCGTTGTTGTTCCCGCCGACGTTCACCGCGAACGTGTCGATGTTTGGATTCCGCTTCACGATCTCCGCGGCTTTGAGGGCGCCGTCCACCATGTCGGTGAACGACGAGCCCTGCTGGCCGCGCATGTTGATGAACATGAAATCGTTGTCGGAGTCGGGGATGAAGCCCTTCGGCACGACGCCGTACATGTAAACGGTGCCGGCCGCCACGGCGAAGAAGATCACGACCATCACGAACCGGTGCCGCAGCACGATGCCAAGGCTCCACCGGTAGCCGTCGAACAACTTGTCGAAGGCGCGATCGAGCAGTCCGGCCAGCCCGGTCTTCGTATGCACGACGCGCAGGAAGCGGCTGCAGAGCATCGGCGTCAGCGTGATCGACACGACGCCCGAGATCAGAATCGCCGCCGTGATCGTGACGGCGAACTCCCGGAACAGCCGTCCGAGGATGCCGCCCATGAACAGGATCGGGATGAACACGGCGGCAAGCGACGTGGTCATCGTCAGAATCGTGAAGCCGATTTCCTTTGATCCATTGAGCGACGCCGTGAACCGGTCCTCGCCGTTCTCGATGTGGCGGACGATGTTCTCCAGCATGACGATCGCGTCGTCGACGACGAAGCCGATCGAGAGGATCAGCGCCATCATCGAGAGGTTGTTCATGCTGTAGTTCAGCACCTTCATCACGGCGAACGTGCCGAGAATGGAGAAGGGCAGCGCGAGGCCGGGAATGAGCGTGGCCGATCCGTTGTGGAGGAACAAATAGATGACGCCGACCACCAGCGCGAGCGTGATCACCATCGTCCACTGGATGTCGCCGAAGGCTTTACGGATGGTGCGCGACCGATCCTGGCGCACCATCAGGTGCACGGCTGGCGGCAGCTGCGCCTCGAGCTGAGGCAGGAGCGCGCGCACCGCGTCGGTCACCTCGATGATATTCGTCCCCGGCTGGCGCTGCACGCTCATGTTGATCGAGCGGCGGCCGCCGTCTTTCGTGTAGAACCACGAGGCGTTGCGCGTGTTTTCGATGCTGTCGATGACCGTGGCCACCTGCTCGAGCCGGACCGGCCGTCCCTGGCGGTACGCGACGATGATCGGCCTGAACTCGTCGGCGTTGTTCAGCTGTCCGCCCGCTTTGATGTTGAACGTCTGGTGCGAGCCGAACAACTGGCCGGTCGGCAGGTTGACGTTCCAGTTCTGCAGCGCCTGATCGACTTCGTTGATTCCGATTTGCTGGGCGCGGAGCTTTTCTGGATCCACCTGCACGCGGACTGCGTACTTCGTCGCGCCTTGCACCTGCACCTGCGACACGCCGTTCACCATCGAAATGCGCGGCGCGAGGAGTGTCTCGGCGTAGTCGTCGAGCGCACGCAGCGAGAGGCTGCTCGAGATCAGGCTCAACTGCATGATGTCCTGATCGGCGGGGTTCTGTTTGCGGAACGTCGGCGGATTCGGCATGCCCGCGGGCAGCAGCGGCATGACTTCAGAAAGCGCGGTCTGCACGTCGACCGCCGCGCTGTCCATCGATCGCGCGAGGTCGAACTGCAGCGTCACCTGGCTCTGGCCCATGCCGCTCGACGACGTCATCGAGTCGACGCCGGAAATCGTCGTCAGCTGGCGTTCAATCGGGCTCGCGACGGCGGACGCCATCGTGCCCGGATCGCCGCCGGGCAGGCCGGCCTGAATCTGCAGCGTGGGGAAGTCGACGGTCGGAAGATCGCTGACGGCAAGCGCGCGATACGCCACGACGCCGAACAGCGCGATCGCCGCCATCAGCAAGCTGGTGGCGATGGGGCGCTTGATGAAGATTTCGGAGATGTTCACGGGCCCGCGCTACATCTGGCCCGCGCCGCCGCCACCACGGCGTCCGCGACCCCGTCCGCCGCCGCCTGCGCCAGGACTGCCTCGGCCGTCGCCAACCTGCACTTTGGTTCCGGCTTCCAGACGAAGTTGTCCCTCGGTCACGACCGTCTGTCCGACCTTCAGACCTTTTTCTACGACGACGTCGTCGCCGACGCGCTGGCCGGCGACAATCGGCTGCTGATCGACCGTGTTGTCCTGTTTGACGACGAACACGAACTGACCGTCCTGGCCCGTCTGCACGGCCTGGCTCGGAAGCACGAGCGCGTGCTGGAGGGTCGTCACGCGCAGGCTGACGCGCGCGAACTGCCCGGGCCAGAGGCGATGGTCGCTGTTCGTGAAGCGGCCCTTCAATTTGATCGTGTCGGTGGAGGCATCGACGGCGTTGTCGATGAACGCCAGCTCGCCTTGCACCGACGCCGCGGAGCCATCCTGAGGTGTGACGGTGACCAAGATTTTGTCTTTGCCGGAACGCTCGCGAATCGTGGCGAGCTGCAACGCGGGAACCGAGAACGTCACGTAAATCGGCTCGACCTGGGCAATCGTCATGAGCTCGGTCGTGTTGGCTGACACGAGGTTGCCGGTCTTCACCGTCAGGTTGCCGGAGCGACCGTTGATCGGCGACTCGATCGTCGTGTAGCCGAGCTGTACCTTCGCGTTGTCGACCGCAGCCTGCTGCGCGACGAGCTGCGCACGAGCGCTCTCGACCGCCGCGCGATCGGCTTTCACGGTTGCGGCCGTCGCTTCAGACTGCGCGCGTGCCTGTTCCAGGATGTCTTTCGAGACGATGCCCCGTCCGGCCAACGCGGCCTGACGTTCGGCGCTGAGCTGCGAATATTCAGCGTTCGCGCCGTCGCGCACGAGCTGAGCCTCGGCCTGATTGAGCAGCGCCTGATCTCGCGTGAGGTTCGCTTGCGCCTGTTGGAGGGCGGCTTCGAACGGCCGTTTGTCGATCGTGAAGAGCAGCTGGTCCTTCTTCACGAAGTCGCCCTCGCGGAAGTTCGCGCTCTCGAGCTGGCCGGTGACCTGCGAGCGGACAGAAATAGTGGTGTAAGCCTCGACGTTCCCGATGGCGGCGAGGTCGACCGGCACGTCGCGTTCGGTCACTTTCGTGACGACGACGGGTACGGCGCCGAAGTCGCCGCGTCCGCGTCCGCCGCGGCCGCCGCCGCCGGGAGAAGCGGCGGAACCCGAGCAGCCGGCTCCCGCGATGGTGATGACAAGCAAAAGCAGGCCGGTTGCCAGTGTGCACGCGCGTTTGGACAAAGCAGTGAGCTCCACGAAGCCTATATAAGGACTGGATTGGAATACGCGCGCGGCAAGGGCTCTATTTACTCAACCGGCTGTATACCAAAAGCGCCAGTTTATCAGCTACTTGAAGCGCTACCTTGTCCGGAATCTCGTCGACCTCGGCAGTGCGGCGCGCGGCCTCCGACGTGCGATTGTCCCTAACGGATTTTTCTTGTAAAAGGCTGAGTTGACGGCTTTTCGGCCGATCTGTTACAACTCCGTCTTCCCCCGCGTCTAACAATTTTCAGGAAGCGACGGCCTGGCCGTCGCTCGGCGACGTGATCTATGCCCTGGCGCTGTCCCGCGTGTAGCAACATCATCCGCCTCAAAGAGTCGGAACGCACGCCGCGCGCGAAGGCGCGCTACCGCTGCTACGTGTGCCGCCTCGGACTCGAGTATCAGCCCACCGTGAACAGGATGATCGTCGTCCGGAGCGACGACGACAGCGAGGCGCCGCGGCAGAAACGATCCCGCTCTCGTTAGAATCTTCCGGATGCCTTCACACGTACGAGAGCTCGACGCGCGCACCGACGCGACCGCGGTGCTCGAGGCCGGCGACGTGTTGTGGCAGCCTCGCGGGTTTTTCCTGATTCAGGAGCGCGAGCAGCCGCTCTTTTCTCCGGCGGTGCTCTCGAGCGGCAAGAACGTCAGCTTCGATCCCGCGACGCGCCGCGTCGGAGGCAGCTCGCTTACCGGCGAGCTGTCGCACGCGCTGCAGGGCATGCTCGCGCGTTTCAGCGACGAATCGCACGCGTTCCTCATGCGCGCGTGTCCGCGCTACGCCTCGCGGCTCACGCGCGGACGCACGAGTTTCCGTCCCGTCGAAATCGCCGGACGCGCGTCGTCGTGGCGCAAGGACGACACGCGGCTTCACGTCGACGCGTTCCCGGCGACGCCGGTGCACGGCCGGCGGATTTTGCGTGTGTTCGCGAACGTGAACCCGTACGGCAAGCCGCGATCGTGGCGCGTCGGGGACAGCTTCGGCGCTGTCGCAGACTACTTCGCGCCAAAGCTTCGTCTGCCGCTGCCGGGATCGAGCGCCCTGCTGGGGCTGCTGCGCGTCACGAAGACGACGCGATCGCCGTACGACGCGTTGATGTTACAGCTGCACGATCGGATGAAGGAAGACACGGGGTATCAACAACAGGCGCCGCAAACGTCGTTCGATTTTCCTGCGGGCTCCGCGTGGCTTGTGTTCACCGATCAAGTGAGCCACGCGGCGATGGCGGGACAGTATCAGCTCGAGCAGACGTTTCTGCTGCCCGTCGACGCGATGGCCGATCCGCAAGGCTCGCCGCTCCGCGTGTTGGAGAAAGTGAAGGGGCGGCGGCTCGTTTAACGAAATACCCAGATGCCACAATTCTCATTTCAGTATCGTCGCAGTCACTTCCACCGTCACGCGCCGATCGGATAGCGGATCGGACGCCTCGGAAATCACCAGCGGCTTGCCGTTTTCCAGATTCAGCACGAGCGTCTGACGGATGTCGGTCCGCACGCGCTGTTCCGCCGGCTGCGATTGTCCAGCCGCGTACTGCAACGTGACCCGGACGCGAATCTTTCCGTTCGACAGGATGGTGGGCGACGCATCGACGTTCAGCGACGGACCCACGGGCGGCGTCGCGATCTCGCGAACTGACGCGTCGAATCCATCGCCGGCGACGGCCGTCACCGCCTTTTTCACAGGCGGCGCGTTGCCGCCGCTTTCGCTGATCGTCGTCTCCACCCGGATGTTGATCGGCTGTCCTTCTTTGCGCGGCGCCGGAGGCGCGGGAGCCGGCGGTGGCGGCGGTGGTGCGGACGTCACGGCCGGCGGAGCGGCAGGTCTCGCAGCCGGTGCCGGGGTGCCAGGCGTCTGCGCCAGCGCGTGGCTCGCGACGAGTGCGACGACGGCGAACAAAGCAAGTCGGTGCGTTTTCATCAGTTGACTCCTCTACGGCATCGGTGAAATCTCGATGCGCGTGATCGCGATCGGATCGATTTCGATTTGCTCGGCACGGACGATCGGCGCGACGTCGACGCGGTCGACGACGATGGGCATGACGTCCATTTCCTGCACGGCGGGCAGCGGCACGGCGCGTGGACGCCGAACAGACGCGCGCGCCGGGCGCGGTTCCCTGACAGGCTCGACCTGTTGCGCCGTTGTCTGCTCCGGCGCTACTGCGACGACGGGTGCCGGCACCGGCACCAGAGGCTTCTTGTCGCGGACGACCAGCACGGCGACGACGATCACGCACGCCGCCGCGATCGGAGTGAGCACCACCGGACGCATCCATGCCCCGCGCCGCCGCACGTCCCCATGCGCGATGCGCGCAGCCACCCGCCGCGCGAGGTTCGCATCGGCAGGCGCCGACGCCATCTCTCTCGCGACGTCGTCGATAATCGGGTCGAAGTCGTCCAGCATCATCGGTTCTGCAGGGCGGCCTTTTTAGGGTCGCTGTGGCCGCGCGCTTCGAGCTGCTGCCTGATCAACCGCCGCGCTTCGGAGACCCGCCATTTGATCGTCCCTACCGGCGCTTTTACCATCGCGCCAATCTCCACGTAGCTGTAGTCGCCGCTCTGCGCGAGCAGCAACGCGTCGCGCAGCTTGTGCGGCAGCGTGGCGATCGCGCGCCGGATGTCGCCTCGCAGCTGTCCCGCGGACGCGAGGTCTTCCGGAGATTGTTCGCTCGACGCGATCGGCATCGCCTCGAATGGCTCGCGCTCGTTCTGCTCGACGCTGACGAACCTGCGCCACCATCGTCCCGACTTGCGCCTGTGGTTCATCGCCTGGTTCCACGTGATGGTCAGCAGCCATGTCTTGAAGCTCGCATCGCCGCGGAAGCTGCGAAGCCGCTGGTACGCCAGCAGCAGCGCTTCCTGCGCGACGTCGTCCGCGTCCATCGCCGAGCCGACCGCGGAGAGCGCCGCTCTGTGGACCGCCGCCTGGTGGCGTTCAATCAGAACCGTGAAGGCGGCGTGATCGCCCTCGCGGGCCCGGGCGACCAGGGCGGCGTCGTCCACGCGAGATATAGACACGGGCAAGGCGGCGCTGGTTGGGGGACGCCGAGCGGAACACGATTTCGTGCAAACGATTCACGGTTTCGTGCAAACGGAAGGACGTTTCGTCAAAACGGAAGGACGTTCGGCCTGCGCGATTGGACGTTTCACCGCCGCGATTGGCAGTTCACGTCAAACGGAAGGCGGTTTGGTGCAAACGGAAGGCGATCTCGGCCCATAGAGTCAAGGTTTGCGTGCCAAGAGTGCCAGTACATGCTCAAAGTCTGTCAGTTCACGCCTCGCAATCGCCAGTTACACGCTCGCGGCCGTCGATCGCGCGCCGCCGGTTGAGGAAGGTCAGCTCTTGACGTTCCGAATCAGCGCTTCCATGTGCGCGATGTATTTCTCGAACGCCTTCCGCCCTGCCGCGGTGAGCCGAAACTCGGTTTTCGGCATCCGTCCTTCGAAGCTCTTCTCGCAGGTGATGTAGTGAGCGTCCTCGAGCTTGCGCGCATGGACGCTGAGATTGCCGTCCGTCGTTTCGAGCAGACGTTTGAGGTCGTTGAAGGTGAGGCTGTCGTTCACCGCCAGCGCGCTGACGATGGCGAGGCGCATGCGTTCGTGAATGATGCGATCGAGGCTCGTGGCCTCCTGGCTCGCCGGACTGGAGACTGCCTGACGACTGGAGACTGGAGACTGGCGACCGGAGACTGGAGATTGACGACTGCTTCGTCGCACACTACCCGCCATAGTTCCTCGCGATGATGAGTCCGAAAGTGATGTGAAGTCCGCCGAAGCCGGCGGCCATGAACGTGTCGCCGTACGAGGCCGGCGCGGCGAATGCCGCTGCGCCGAGCACCATGAACAAGAGGCCGAGTAGGGGCACGACGCGGACCGACAGCGTCCCGCCGGCCATGATTGCCACGCCGTAGAGCAGCAGCCAACAGCCGGGGAGCCGCGAGGTGAGGCCGTTGTCGACGAAGACCAGCGTCAGGACGGCGCCCGCAACAAGCGGCGGGACGTACGCCAGCGCGAACCGTTTGGTCGGCGCGTCGAGGAGCGACAGGTGCAGCCGCTTCGCCTTCCGCTGAATGGCAATCGTCGCGATCGCGATCGCTACGACGGCGTCGCCGAGCCACCAATATATCCACTCGTCCGATCCGCGTTGGCGCGCGGCGACGATTGCGGTCGCGAGGGCCGTCGCGCCCATGGCGACGCCGCCCCAGCCGGGGACGGCCGTGAACCGGCTCGCGCGCGACATGGCGTCTCGGATGAACTGCAGGTTGTCGAGGGCATGCGCCTGCAGGGACGGCGGTTTGTCCACGAAGAGCTTTATAGCATAGAGACGAAGGCGCCGCTCCGACGGAATATTGTCCGCGCCGCCGCTGCTCGGCGGAGCGCCTCCCGGCGATGGCCTTTGGTTTTCCTAAGGATTCCGGCGGCCCGGATGGACTCTAGTTTGCTAAACGCAGCCCGTTTTCCAGGAGAGGTCCGTCATGCGAAAGCTGTTTACCGTTGTTTCGGCTCTGGCGCTGGTCGTCACGGCGGCGCAGGCAAGTGCCACCACGATTACGTTCAACTCCGACGTCTTCGTCAACGTCGTGAGCTTCACCGAGCAGGGCGTCACGTTCAGCGCCGTGGGCGGCGGCGGGATGATTTCTGCTCTGAGCACCCCGAATGGCACGACGGGACTCCTCGACAACAATACGCCGCGAAAGCAATTCAGAGCCGACATCGCCGGCGGGACGACGTCCGTGTCTGTGGATCTCGGCGACTTCGATGCCGACCCCGACCTCCTCGTCCTCTCCATCTTCAACTCGTCTGACGTGCTGTTGGGAACCACAAGCCTGGCGATTGACGCCGACTTTACCGGGATGCTCACACTGTCCCTGAGCGCCCCGGGTATCGCGTACGCCACCTTCGGGTCGACGGTACCGTCAGCCAACGGCAGTTCAGTCTTCGCGGACAACTTCACGTTCGCCGCGCCGGCCGCCGTGCCCGAACCCGCGACGCTGTTGCTTCTCGGAACGGGCGTCGCCGGCGTGGTTGCGCGCCGCCGGCGATCGCGTCGGTCGTAGTTCGTTCTACGTCGTCTTCCGCCGGACTCGGCGCGCGACCAGGCCGAGTCCGGTGCCCAAGAGCAGCAACGACCCTGGCTCAGGCAGTGCTGGCAGCGCTTCGCCGTCCACCTCGAACGCCATGTTGAACGTCGGCGCGGGATTGCCTCCGACGATGTCCATGCCGATGCGCAGCCAATCGGGATCGAGGTTGCCATTGCGAATCCACGCCTGCAAATCCGGCAAAATTGGAGTGCCCGGGGCAACGATTGGCCTTGACGCCGACAGCCAGTAGAAGTCGCCGCTGTTGACGCCAATCTGCGGCACGAAGAAAAAGTGGTCGTTCGGCAGCAGCAGCGGCGACTTCAGCACGACGTCGAAAAGGAACTCGGCGCCCGTGACCGGACCCTCGCCGTTTGTCTGCACGTTGGGAAGCGGATTGATCCCGTTCTTCACGGAGTTGAGCGCCGTAAACGACGGACTGATCTGCGTGACTGTCATGCTCGTGAAGTCGACAGGCCCGACCTCGGCGAACGCCACGTCTGACGGGGAGTTGACGCGCGTCGGCACACGATTGTCCAGCGGGCCGCTGTCTTTCGGAAAGACCCGGTAGATTTCAAGATTCGTCGCCGCAGCAATCAGGCTGTTGAGGCCGCCGGTCAGAAGACCGATGAACTTGAACTCGGTGACGGCCGCGCCGCCGCCACTGAGGATGAAGTCGTCGGCAGCTTCGATCTCCACAGGACCCGCGGCGCCGACGTCGGGACGGCTCGCAGCCGCCATGCCGTTTGTCACGGCCAGATTGCTGTAGAGCACGATCGGCGTGCCCGCCGCCAGGCGTGCGCACGCCAAGATGCAACTCAGCGCGAAGATGACTTTCCGCATGTGAGAACCCTCCTCGACCGCCGACCAAGCAAGACCGGCACCGCGAGTGAAGATCCGTGAACCGCGAAAACGGGCGGAATTCCCGAGCAAATATTGTGTGAAAGAAAAGAAGTCAGCCGGCGTGCGGCTCTTTGTCGCGCGACGTTACTGCGCGCGCAGAAGAAGTACCGGTACTTTTACCAGGTGTCGTACGCGATCGGCCGTGGTGCCGTGAATCAGATCGGAAAAGTAGCGATGGCCGTGCGTGGACATCGCAATCAGATCGACGTGCTGTTCCGTCGCCACGCGAATGAGTTCATCCGATGGATCGCCCATCGCGAGCTTCGTCGTCACCGCCAGTCCTCTGGCTGTGAGCTCGGATTGGATTTGATCGAGGTACGCGCGATCGGCCTTCATCTCCTCGCTCTCACGCAAGTTGAGACGATCGAAGTTGCGCGCGGCCCAGCCGTCGGCGACGTGGACGAGCAGCACCTCGGCGCCCGTCAGCTTCGCGAGCTCGGCGACGTGGTCGAGGATGGTGCGATCGGCCGCCGAATGTTCGACCGCCACGAGGATTCGGCGATACATCTCGTGCTTATCCGAATGTGAGGAACAGCCACCAGACGTTCAGCGTGGCAATGATAACCGCGGCCAGCCACGCGAGCGCCGAAATCCAGCGCGGGCTCACGAACGGTCCCATCTTCTCTTTGTCGCTCGTGAACATCACGAGGGGAACGACGGCGAACGAGAGCTGCAGGCTGAGCACCACCTGGCTGACGATGAGAAGCCCGCCGGCGCCGCGCTCGCCGGATATGGCGACGACGATGACGGCGGGGATGATCGCGATGAGACGCGTGATGAGCCGCCGCAGCCACGGGCGGAGACGCAGGTTGATGAAGCCTTCCATCACGATCTGCCCGGCCAGCGTGCCCGTGAGCGTGGCGTTCTGGCCGGAGCACAAGAGTGCGACGGCGAACAGGATGCTCGCGAGCTGCGTGCCGAGGAGCGGCGAGAGGAGCTGGTACGCGTCGCCGATGTCGGCGACGGCTTCGTGGCCCGTGCCGTGAAACGCCGCCGCCGCCATGACGAGGATCGCCGCGTTGATGAAAAGCGCGAACATCAGCGCGAGGGACGAATCGATCGTCGCAAAGCGGATGGCTTCTTTCTTACCCTCGTACGTGTCCATGTATTTGCGCGTCTGCACGATCGACGAGTGCAGATACAGGTTGTGCGGCATCACCGTGGCGCCGAGAATGCCGATGGCGATGTAGAGCATCGTCGGGTTGCGCAGGACCTCGGAGCGCGGGATGAAGCCGACGAGCAGCGGGCCCACCGCAGGTTTCGCGAGATAAATCTCGACGGCAAACGATCCCGCGATCAGGAGAATCAGGCCGACGACCAGCGCTTCGACGTAGCGGAAGCCGCGGTTCTGGAGATAGAGCACGATGAGGACGTCGAGTGCAGTGAGGATCACGCCCCAGATGAGCGGCAGTCCGAAGAGGAGGTTGAGCGCGATGGCGGCGCCGATGACCTCCGCGAGATCGCAGGCGGCGATCGCGATTTCGCAGAGCACCCACAGGAGGATCGTGACTGGCCGCGAGTAATGATCGCGGCAGGCCTGGGCGAGATCGCGCCCGCTGGCGATCCCCAGGCGTGCGGCGAGCGCCTGCAGCAGAATCGCCATCAGGTTCGACATCATGATCACGCTGAGCAGCGTGTAGCCGAACCGGGCGCCGCCGGCCAGATCGGTCGCCCAGTTGCCTGGATCCATGTAGCCGACGGCGACCAGGTAGCCGGGACCGGCAAACGCGAACAGCTTGCGCCAGAAACCGGCGCCTTCCGGGATGGCAATCGAGCCGTGCACCTCGGGCAGGCTCGTCGACGAGGGCGGCCGGCGCCAGCCTTTGATCGGCGTGGTCGAAGAGTTTTCCGTGGCCACCGTACTAATTTTGATTACTCAAAATCCTCCTGCTGAGTATAGCACGGCGCGCCGATAAGCCACTTGGCGCATCGATGAAAGTCCTGATCGCAGACGACGACCCCATTCCACGGCGGCTCGTGGAGGCCGCGCTTCAGCAGGCCGGCTACGAGCCAGTTGTCGCCGTGAATGGTGAGCACGCGCTTCGGATTCTGAGCGAGCCGAACAGCCCGCGGCTCGTCGTGCTCGACTGGGAGATGCCGCGGCTCGACGGCCTCAGCGTCTGCCGCGCCCTGCGCGCCGGACGCCAGGAGCCGTACGTGTATGTGCTGCTGCTGACGTCAAACGATTCGCCGGACGCCGTGGTCGAGGGACTCGATGCCGGCGCCGACGACTACGTGACCAAGCCGTGTAACCTGAACGAGCTGCGTGCTCGGCTTCGCGCGGCCGTGCGGGTGCTCACGCTGCAGGATCAACTCATCGCCGCGCGGGAAACGTCGCGCGAACAGGCCATGCGCGACGCGTTGACCGGCCTCCTCAATCGCGCCGCCGTCCTCGACGCCCTGCAGCAGGAGTGCTCGCGCACCGACCGCATCGGCGGCAGCTTCGGCGTCATCATGGTGGACGTCGATCACTTTAAGGCGATCAACGACACATACGGCCACCTCGTTGGCGACGGCGTGCTCCGCGAAGTCGCGTCGCGGCTGCGCACGACGCTCCGTACCTACGATTCGATTGGACGCTTTGGCGGCGAGGAGTTTCTCGTGATCGCTCCCGGATGCGGCGCGATTGGCGCGCGAGAGCTTGCCGAACGGCTGCGTCACGCGGTGGGAGACGCGCCCGTCAGTTACTCCGGTCGATCGCTGGCTGTGACAATCAGTCTAGGTGTGTCGGCAGGCGCAGGCAGCCCCGCCCGCGACGCGTTGCTGCGCGGCGCGGACGAGGCGCTGTATGCGGCGAAATCGAACGGACGAAATCGCGCCATGAGCGCGGCGTAGACCTGCTCAGACGACCGACCGTGGTCGATTCCCTGTCACCAAGTGGATGACGAGGAGCACAATCCCGATCAGAAACAGAATCCACGCGATCTGCGAGGCGACAGCAGCGACACCGTAGATGCCGAGCGCTGCCGCAATCAGGCCGACGACGAGGAACATTAAGGCGTAATACAACACGGCGGTTTCCTCCTGCCTTGGTATGTGCAAGAGGGCGTCCAATCGCGCAAGCTGAACTCTTTAACTCAAGCGTTCAAAGCTCAACACCAGGTGCTGAAGGCGCAGGACCTCATCATCTGTCAGTCGTGTCCGGCATCTTTCGACCACGACTTCGGCCGCCTCGATGCGCCGTGCGGCAAACACTCCGCGTCCGTGAACCGGAGAGTCGCGGACGACGACTTTCATCACCACACGCTGACGCGATCCGCGGGCGACAGATAGAGCTTCTCGCCGGGCTGCGGCGAAAACGCGCTGTACCACGGATTCAGGTTGCGGACCGTGTCGCCGCGATACTCTGGCGGCGCGTGGCCGTCGGTCAGCACACGGCGGCGAAGCGCGGCCTCGCGGTATTTGGCGCGCCACATCTGCGCGAAGCTGAGGAAGAACTGCTGATCGCCGCTCAGCCCTTGCGACGACGGCGCCTCGCGGCCGTCGAGCGAGAGACGATAGCCGTCGTACGCGACCGCGAGGCCCGCGACATCGGCGATGTTCTCCGACAGGGTGAGCTTGCCGTTCACCGCGAGATCGGGAAACGGACGGTAGGCGTTGTACTGCTCGACGAGGCGCGCCGACTGCTGTTTGAAGTGTTCGAAGTCCTCTTTGGTCCACCAGTTCGACAGCGCGCCGGCGGCGTCGAACAGCGCGCCCTGATCGTCGAAGCTGTGGCTGATCTCGTGGCCGATCACCGCGCCGATGGCGCCGAAGTCCATCACCTCTGGCCGATCGCGATCGAAGTACGGCGGCTGCAGGATGGCGGCAGGGAAGTTCATCGCGTTCATCGCCGGCAGGTTGAACGCGTTGACCACCTGCGGGTCGCTCACCCATTCGCCGCGATCGACCGGCGTGCCCAATTTGGCGACCTGGCGGCGATAGGCGGCAAGCGACGCGCGTTCGGCGTTGCCCACGGCGTCTCCAGTGACGATCGACAGCGCGCCGTAGTCGAGCCACGTGTCGGGATAGCCGACGCCGATTTTCAGCACCGCGAGCTTGGCCTTCGCCTTCTGTCTCGTCGTGGCGTTCATCCACTCGAGGCTGTCCAGCCGCCGAGAGAATGCGGCAATCAGCCGGCGGACCAGCACGGCCGCACGTTCTTTTTCGGCCGGCGGAAAGTACTTCTCGACATACATCCGGCCGACGGCATTGCCGAGCGCCTCGTTCGTCGCGTCCACGGCGCGCTTCCACCGCTCGCGCAACGCGGGCGTGCCGGCGAGCGTCCGGTAGTGGAAGTCGAAATGCGCGTCGACGAACTTCTTCGGCAGCGTGGGCGCGGCGTCGTCCAACGCGCGGACGGCGAGGTAGTCCTTCCAGGTCGATAGCGCCACGGCCTTGACTGCCGCCGCGACGCCGGCCGGCGCTGTTGGTTGCCAGACGATGAACTCCTGCTGCGCGCTCAAACCGGCCGCGTTAAGAAACGCCGTCCAGTCCATGCCCGGCGCGCGCCGATCGAAATCGGCACGCGTCCATCGGTTGTTGCTCTTGAGGATATCGGCGCTGTCCTCGCGCGTCCCGTGCGCCTTGGCGATCACCTGCTCGAGCGCGGCGACGCGTGTCGCCTTCGCGGCGGCATCGGACTGATGCGCCAGCTCGAGAAGCGTCGCGACGTACGTCTCGTACTTCGCCCGGTACTCGGCCATCCGCGGCGACGGGTCGAGGTAGTACTCGCGATTGGGCATGCCGAGGCCGCCCTGCAGCAGGAACGGCGAGTACTTGGAGGGGTTCGTCAGATCCTGCGCAACCCAAAGCCCGAAGATGTTGGGCGTCTCGAAGTTCGTGTTGTTCAGCGCGTCGACGTCTGCGCGCACCGAGGCGCCGAGCTCCCGCGCGAGGCCGTTGACGTCTCGAATGGCCGCGATGCGATCGAGGGCCGGCTGCAGCGGCGCCAGCCCTTTGGCCTCGATGGCCGCTTCGTCCATGTACGTCGCGTAGAAGTCGCCGACTTTGCGCGCGTCCGAGCCGGCGGGTGCTTGTGCGACCGCCTCCTTGATCAAATCGGCGACGCGCGCGTTGGTCCGCTCGGCGACGATGGCGCCCGTGCCCCAATTCGAGCGATCGGACGGGATCTCCGTTCGGGCTATCCACGTGCCGTTCGCGAACTTGTAGAAGTCGTCGCCGGGCTTGACGCTGCGGTCCATGGCCTCGACGTCGACACCGCGCTGCGCAGCAGGAACGGCCGTGTCGGTCGTCGATCGGCAAGCGACCGCGGTCACGACGGCGACGGATGCGAGGAAGGCCGATCGTTTGCGCAGCACGGCCGTATGATGGCGCGGATGTTCCAGACGATTCAACAGCAGACCGAGACGCTTGGATGGGCGGTGCTCGCCACGCATCTCAATGGCGCCGCCGACAGCGGGAAGTACGGTCACATCGATACGGAGGTCGTGCTGAGGCACGTCGCCGACGGCGATGTCTTCGAGTTTCTCCGCGACCAGCTCGGAAACGACGTGGAGTACGCGCTAAAGAAACTGACTGACGTTCACCGTCACGCGCTCGTTAGTTCGTGGCGCCTGATGGCCACCGCCTATGACACGTCCCAATTCCACGTCCGCCGCAGCGGACTGGCGCTGCTCGTCGCCTATCTTCTTCATCTCATTCAGAATCGCCACGTGCAGATTCCCACGTGACGTGCCGGCAGTTTTGACAGCCGACTCTGAGCACTTCTGACAGTAGCCCGGCTCAGGGATTTGCCGTACGCTGGCGCAACTCTATGGCAACAGCGACACAGGCTCCTGTACACGAGGAACGCCGTCGAGGCGACCGGCGGAGGTCCGATCGCCGCAATCCAGGCGATCTGCGGGACGTGTCCCGCATCGAACACGAGAACCTCGCGACCGAAGTGATGCACAACACGCGCACGCTCGAGCGGATTGAAGCCGAACTCCGCACGCTCCGCGTGGTCGTTGACTCGCTCCAGGCCCACAGCGGCCGGCGATAACGTCAGTGGCGCGGCGTCTTGTCAGGCCACCCGTCAGGCAGCACGTGCGGTGGTCCGTCCGGCGTCCACCGCTCGGCCGTGAGGTTTCGTTCGATCGCTTTCAGCCACGCCGCAAATGCGTCGCTCGTCGCGAAGCGTTTGGTTTCCTGATGCCCGTCGGCGTGCGTAAGGATGCCGACGTATTCGAGTGTGTCGTTGTCGTAGCGGGTTTCGAGTTGAATCGACTCGCGGTCGCGCGTGTAGAACCACAGCATAAGGAACCCCCGGCTGATGCGCAGAAGACGACAGATGAGCTTCGAGCGACTGCGCTAAACGCGGAGGACGAACCGGAGTGCCGGTGGACGAGCGGTCGGACTCGCCGCGGGAAGTTCCTGCAGAAGAGGCGTCGAAAGGTTTGTGACTACGGCGCGTGTGGCGAGAACGCAGGTCCACGCCCAGCACGCATTCAGAATCGTCGAACGCTCCAGCACGACGTCGTCATCATTCCCGACCGACGCCGCCACGCTGTGTCCGTCTCCGAACAGTGTCGACGGCACTGCGAACGGCGCCGTCGTAGGGACGACGCAGAGCACGACGAGCAGCGACGCAACGGTCTTGGCCAACATTGGAAGGTGTGCTCACTAACCTAGACCCGCGCTTGCGGAGAGTCAACGCAAGAAACAGTCAGCAGGTCGTTCCGGATTCGCGAGCACGAGCTTTGCTATGTAAATCTGACGTGGGTGAGGAGCGTCGCGCAGTGCAGCGCCGGCGGACGGACCGAAATGCGAAAGCCGGCGATGCCCTCGACGTTTCGCGCATTGAATACGAGACCCTGTTTGCCGAAGTGACGAAGAGCGCGCAACTGCTCGCACGCATCGAGCAGGAAGTCGGCGTGCTGCGCGAGGCGCTGAACAGGCTTCGCGCTAAGAAGGTTTGCTGACTTTCTTTTGCGAGCGTCGCCGCGAGTGGTTGATGAGGACGGCGTACTCCCACAGCACGAGCACGTTGGCGACGGCGGGCTCGAGCTCGTACACGCGCCCTTGCTCGAACGGACGCGCGCCAAGATCGACGCCTTCCAGGACGCGGCTCGGTGGTGGCCGCAAGACACGAACTTTTACGCCGCGCGCCAATTCAGGCATCTCACTTTGAGGGTGTGACGAATAGTCAACAACGAGGGATTTGGCGGGAGTTTCGCAATCCTCGTACCCGCTGAAATCGACAGGACTGCATGCAATTTGAGTACGCGAGTGCTCTTCCTTATGTAACCGGCATCCCACTTAGGCTGTCTATGTAGCAATCCGACGGACAGGTCTGCCCGCCGCGTGTTAAGCGGCGGGCTCTACCCAAGGGGGTTATGAGCGGAGCAAATTTAGTGCGGACGACAACCGTTTTTCTCGTCGCGGTGTGCCAGCGCTGCGCTTCTCCGGTGCTGCGTGAGGACGTCCATATCGCGGAGCATCTGCAGTACGTGGTTCACGCGCACGCCGTGGATGACGTGTTCGAAGATCTCGTCGTCGGAGACGCGCCGATCGAGCTGTGCTCGGTCCCGTATCTTCCGGCGCGGCTGCCTCATGCCGCACGAACACCGCAAGCAATGTGCCGCGCGATGCCATTCGTACGGAAGAGGTGGGGCACAAATGACCCCTTGGGTCCGAACGCAATTACAAATTCTGCCCAGATCGGGCGCGTCTGACATGGCATCGCCGTTGCTGCCCAGCCGTCACTCCACCGTGTTCAGCCACGCTCCAGTGAAACAAAAGGCTCTCGCAGACGCGGTCTCCATTCTGCGACGCTTGCGTGCGAACGTCTTGATCGTCGGAGAGCCCGACGCGATCGAGAGCGCGCTCGAGTACATCAGTCCCCATCTTGCCGAGCCCGTCGCGGAATGGTCGCCATGGACCAGCCCGACCTGGCCGGACGAGCCGTTCCGGACGCTGATCGTCAGCCACGTGGACGAGATGAGCCTGGAACAGCAGCAACAGCTCATGTCGCTGAACGACCGGGGTGACGGCGAGTTGCAGGTCATTTCGACCGCGAAGGCGCCGCTCTTCGCCGTCGTCGAGCAGAATGCCTTTCTGGAGCGCCTCTACTACCAGCTCAACGTCCTGCTGCTCGATTTAACGAATCGCTAGGCGCGCTCGAGCCGTTGCGTGGATCGCCGGGCGCCGCGGGCCAGCCGCGTCAACTCGTGCAGCTTCGAGGTGACGTCGTGGGCGGTCGCGGGCTGGAGCGCCGCTGCCTCTTGCTCGAAGAAGGGATTCGACATCGTGTGGCCGGCCGCGGCCGCCGTCAGCGGATGTGTCGAGAGCGCGCCGTGGAGCACGCTCATTGACGTGCCGCGCCGGTTGTAGAGGCAGAACGCCATCGCGCGCGCCGTGGCGAAAAGCGACCTCGCCTGTGCCTCGTACGCGATGAGCTGTTCGGCGCAACCCGGAATCGTCGTCGCCCACGCCATGTCGGCCACGACACGGAAGGCGCGGAATCCCTCGATGATTGACTGAGTAATCGCGTCGCCGAACACGCGGGCGGTGCGCTCCGCGTTGAACGCGCCCTCGACAACGTAGACCTCAGCCGGAAGAAGGATGCGCAGCGCGCCCCGGCGGATCTGACCGTCGACGTCGATGCCGCGCCGCCGCAGCGCCGCGCGGACCGCCCCGCCGTCGAGCCGGGTGCCCACATACCAGCTGTGCTCGTGATGTTCTAATCCGTCCGCGAGAAACCGCGAGGCGAGACGCACGCGCTGTGCGCGCGAGCTGTAGACCGCGCATGCGTGGTCGCCGGTTTCGAATGGCCGTGAATGGAGTCTGGTCCGCAAGGTGAGCGCCGACGGCGCGGAAGAATATCATTATTTTCAACTAGAGCGACTTGGCATAATCCCTTACAGTTAAGCCATTTGACTCTGTAGTGCGCTTCAGATCCAGAATCGCCTCATCCTTTTTGTTGTCCGCGTCGGTCCGACACCGCCGCGCTCTCGGAGGTCGGACGAATGCAGCAGTTGAGCATCGGGGAAGTGGCACGGCGGAGCGGTATTACCGTCGAGACGTTGCGCTACTACGAGTACTTGGGACTTCTGCCGCCCGCCCCCCGCACGCGGGGCGGATCGCGGCGCTACGCACCGGACGTCATCGCGCAGCTCCAGTTCATCAAACACGCGCAATCGCTCGGCTTGTCGCTGCGCGACATCCAGGCGATGACGGGCCAGAAAGGGACGGATCGCCGCGACACGTGCCGCCATGTTCACGACATCCTTACGCGACAGCTTGCCAACGTGAACCAGCGGCTCACGGAACTCGCCGAGGCTCGCCAAACGCTGCTCGCCTATCTCGCCTCTTGCGAGCAGGCGCTCGGCGACCCCGACCCGCCGGCGTGTCCAGTGCTGGCGCCGCTCGACTGTTGCGGCACGGGCGACGGCACGGCGGCCTCGTAGATGATCGCCAACGACAAAGCGTTCGTCGAAGCGTTGCGCAGCGTGTTCCGGCTGATCGTGGACTTGCAGATGCAGGTATCGGTGCTCGAGCTCGTGCTCACGAATCGCGGCGTGACGCGCACGGAGCTCGACACCGTGCGCGCCATGATGCAGGAAAAGATGACCGCGACGCAGACGCGCATCGACGACGCCGAGCGCGACCGGCTGCTCGAGTTTCTACGAACGTTCGAAGGACCGGTGCAATAAGTCCGCTGCTCTAATCGCTTCCGCGTGCTTCACAATCCGCTCGTCGCGCGTCCCCGTCCGCAGCGCGCGCGTTGAGGCTGCAAGCGCCCCCTGTAGATCGCCGCGTTTGAAAAGCGTCCACGCCAAGACGTCCTCCGTAAAGATGTCGTGGCGGACGCGCGACACGTCCTGAGCGATGCGGACCGCGTCGGCCAGCCGCCGATCGTGCTCAGCAAGGAACAACGCCAGGTTGGCCTCGGTCTGCACGGCAGCAGGACCCGCCAGGTCTTCCGCCAACCGGTAGTAGTGCTCGGCGCCGGCCGCGTCGCCGCGCGACGCGAGCAGATCGCCGACCCGCGCCGCGAGATCCAACGTCGGCGTCCGCTCGAGCTGGGCCTTGAAGATCTCGAGCGCGCCGCTGCTGTCGCCACGCGCCGCCTTCACCTTGCCCAGGCCCGTCATCGCGTGCGGGTAATCGGGGAAGTAGAACGCGGCACGGCGGTACTCGCGCTCCGCGTCTGCCAGCCGTCCCTGCCGAAGTCGCAGCTCGCCGACATGCGCCGTGTACCACGCCTTCGCTTCGCGATCGTGGCCGCTCGTCGCGTCGGCCGCCATCTGCATGACGTCGAGCGCGCCGTCCAAATCGCCGCGCAGCTCGCGGGCGTACGAGACGCGCGCGTACGCGTCCGCATTCGGACGCAGGGTCGCCATCGTGTCGAACGCGCGGAACGCTTCGTCGTACTCGCCGAGTTCGAGCAGGGCGTCACCCATGACGCCGTAGTTCCACGCGTCGGCAGGCCGTGCATCGCGCGCGCGTTTGGCCACGTCGAGCGCCTCGCGAAACAGGTGACGCGACAGATGGACAGCCCCGAGCAGCCGCAACGCGTCGTACTGGTCCGGCTCGTTCTTCAATACCGCGTCGAGCACCACAGCCGCACGGCCCGCCGGCCGCCCGTCGGTCGTCGCGCGTGCCTGCCGAAGCAGCGCGTCCGCCAGCAGCAGCGCCGACGGCGAGTCGTCTGGATGCTGCGCCACGCGCGTCTCCATCTCGGCGATGCGATCGCGCAGTCCATCGGCCGAGGTTGGCGGCGCGCCGGGCATCCCGATGGCGGGACGCATTTCTGGGGAGTACGTAGCGTCCGCCTGAAGGCGGACACTACGTATAAACCCCAACATCTGCGGAATCGCCGCCGCCGCGCCTCCAAACAGCACGGCGGCGACCACGGCCAGGCGGCGGTTACGGGACGTCATAACCGCGATGCGGCGTCGCCACATAGGGGAACGTGGGGAGGAACGGCATGTCGTTCGCGTCGACGCCGTCGCCGAGCAGGTTGTTCGGGCTCTTGTTCGGCAGCCCGAGCAGGTTGTTCAGGAACGCGCCGTAACCCTGCGCGAACGCCCGCAGCTCGATGTCGACCACGTCGTCGGCGAGACGCCGGCCGTTTGGGAACCCCGCGAGGTCGCCGTCGAGTACGCCGAGCCGGCTTGGGTTCGCGCTTGGCGGAATGCTCGTGTTCAGCCGCAGCAGATCCGCTTTGCGCGGGCCGGTGAAGTTCAATCCCGGAACGCCGGTCAAGAGGATCGCCACGAGATCGGTCCGGTTCGTCGTGTCGATCGGCGCGAGCGCGGCGTAGAGTCCGCCTTCGAGCCGCGAGACCTCGGGCCGCAGATAGAAGCCCTCGAACTGGCTGTCGTCTTCAGGATCTTGCCGGTTCCACAGATCTTTTCTGCCGAGCGGAATCACTGCTTCGTTGATGAGCGGCTCGGCGAGACGCGACACCTGGACGTAGTGGCCCACGTCTTCCTGCTCGCCGTCCTTGCGCAGCACTCGTACCGCGCGGCGGCTCGCGCTCGCGTAGATGCCGATCGTCGGCCGTCCCGGAATGGTGAGCTGATTGATCGGCACCTGGATGGCAATCGAGTGCGTGTTGAAGCGCGCGACGCCGTCGTGGCCCGCGTCGGCGGGAAGCGGAATCAGATGAAGAGGATTGAACGGCCGCAGGCCCGCGAGGTCGAAGATCGATCCCAGATCGACGAAGAACGGGTCGTCGCGCTGTCCGGCGAACACCTTGATGCCGCCCGGCAGCGAGTGGACAGCCGCCGACGCCAGCGCCGTGTAGTTGGGTGTCGATCGCGGGCCGATGTTGTCGGGCGGAGTGGTCAGGTGCGAGCCAAGGATGCGGTCGTCGCTGTGCCCGTGTCCCTCCGTGACAAGTTTCACACTGTAGGTCTGCGGCCGATTCCAATTCGGGTCGTCGTTCGAAAGAATCGGGCCCGTGTTGTAAAGAAAAGTGTCGGGATTTCTCGTATCAGTATCGAAGCGAAACTGGTACGTCAGGTCGTCCTTCGTGTCGCCGTCGTTGTCGATGTGGATCTCATACAACACCGCGTCGTCGAACGCCGGGAAGTTGGGGCCGCCGGCGGGCTGCTCGAGCGGGATGTAGTTGGCGACAATCGTGACTGTGTCGGGACGATCGGGGCTGCGGAACGCGTAGAGGTCGGTGTTGTCGGCCATCGGGTCCATGCTGATGAGCGGCGCCTCGCGATGGCTCGACGCCTGGCCGACGACGACGAGCATGGCGGCGCCGGCCGCCGCGGCCGCCAATGTAATGACGAACTTCTTGTGCATGGGAGCACCTGTCCTTTCGCCCGTTCTACGGACGAAAGGGAGGTTTGGATGTGCGCGTGTAACTTTGACGCCGGACTGCCTGTCAGATAACAGGACGTGGGAGGACGTGCCGATATGAAAGGTATGTCGATGCTTTCACTGCTGGCGATCCTCGGCGCCGGCCTCGCCGTGTGTGCCCTCGACGGCCTCGCGATTTGCCGGCACCCGGTTCGACGTCCCCCCACGGCCTACGCTCGCGTGTCGACTCAGCGCACCAGGCCGCCTTTGCGCTCGCTGCGGCGCCAGGCGTAGTAGTTGTCCAGCGCCTTGAGCTGTTCGATGTTCGGCACAGGCCGCGCACCAGGCTGCGTGTCGTCGAAGAACATCACGCGCTGATCTTTCACAGAGAATTCAGGCCAGACGGGAAGGCCTGGGCCGTTCGGACTACCGGTCTTCGCGAAGTTCGTCCAGTAGCTGCTCATCAACTCCGACATCTTCAGGTCTTCCGGTCGCGGTGCGACGATGGGCCCTCCCAGGTTCGAGCCCGGTACGCCGAGCGTTCTGAAGACGTACGCGATCTCGGCGCCATGGCTGGCGCCGTTTGGCTGCTGTGGCGTGCGGTGGTCGTAGTAGTAGACGAACGCCTTGCCCTTACCCTTTTCGCTTTGCAGCATCGCCCAGGCCCACGTGTGCCACGCGAACGTCGACTCGCGCATCAGATTGCGCGCGGCGGCCGACGCGTCCGCCTCGGTCGCGTGCGGGTACGCCTGGAGAATTGTCTCGGTGCCTTTGCCAAACCCGGCGCGAACCGTCTGCTCGAACGCCGCAGGCGGGACTTTGCCCTGGATGAACAGCGCGCCTTCGTCCGAGTTCGTGCCGATGAGTACGGGCGTGTCGTTGAACTTCTGCGCCTGATACAACTCGTACTGATCGCCGGGCAGCACGTCGCCGTCGAACACAGGCCAGAACACCGCGGCCGCCGACATCCCCGGTCCCTGCGCGGCCATGATCTTCTCGGCGCCGAGCGCACGTGCTGCAGCGATGCTGTCGACCCCGAGCTTCTCGAGGAATTTCTGTCCGTTCGCCTCGGCCACCTTGAGCGGCGGGACGTTGACGCCGCCTTCGTTCGCGGTGCGCGGACCGCCGAAGCTGCCGCCGCTCTCGGAAATCGCGCGCTGGAACAGTCCCTTCGCCGCGGGTGACGCCGCCAGCATGCTGACGGACATGCCGCCCGCACTCTCGCCGAAGATCGTCACGCGCCCGGCGTCGCCGCCGAACTTCGCAATGTTCGCCTTCACCCACTGCAGCCCCGCGATCTGATCCTGGAGGCCGAAGTTGCCGGAGCCCCTTCCGCTTTCGCGGCTCAACTCCGTATGGGCGAGGAACCCGAACGCGCCGAGCCGATACGCGACGCTGACGACGATGACGCCCTTTTCGGCGAGCTTCGCGCCGTCGTACAGCGGCACGCTCGTCTGTCCGCCGACGAAGCCGCCGCCGTAGATCCACACCATCACCGGCAGCTTGTCACCTGAGGATTTGGCGGGCGTCCACACGTTCAGGTACAGACAGTCTTCGCTCACCTCGGGCGGCGCGGCGAAGACTCGCGGAAACATCGGGTCTTGCACACACGCGAGTCCGAATTTCGATCCGTCTCTCACGCCTGTCCACGGCGTGAGCGGCTGCGGCGCTTTCCAGCGTCGCTCTCCGATGGGAGGCGCCGCGAACGGAATGCCTTTGAACATACTCATGCCGTCGGCGACGACGCCGGACACTTTGCCGCCGGTCACGTCGACCTCACGGATTTGTGCGTGAGCTGCCGCTGCTACGAGGACTGCCGCCGCCGCGATGGAAAGCATCTTCATGAGAGGACCTCGCTTTGTCGCGGACTCTATCACGGCGCGCGAAACGCGTCCGCGTGATCCGCGGCCCATTGCCGGAACGTACGCGCCGGTGCCCCGGTGACGCTCGCGACCGCGGACGTCACAAGCGCCCGATGTCCGAGCGTCGCGCGCCACGCGTTGAGCAGCATGTCCACCCACGGCCCTGGCGCTCGCGCCATCATCTCGCGCCGGAAATCGTCCGGAGACACCTCGTCGAAGGTCAACCGTCGTCCGATGGACTCGCCGATGAGACGGACCTGGTCGGCCTGACTCAGCGACTCCGGTCCCGTCACCACATAGTCGGCTCCGCCGTGTCCGCCCTGCCAGAGCACACGTGCGGCGACGGCTCCGATATCGCGTTCGTCGGTCGGCGCCGTCTCGGCTGCACCGTACGGCCAGCGCACGACGTTGCCCTCGCGGATCATCTGTCCCCACCACGGCAGCGCGTTCGACGCGAATATTCCCGGCCGCAGAATCGTGAACTCGACACCCGCTGCCGCGATGAGCCGCTCGAGCTCCGTGTGGAGCGCCGCCATCGGGTTTGGCTGCTGAAAGAATGGATGCGGCGTCTGATGCGGCGACGTGAGCAGGACAATGCGGCTGGTGTGCGAGGCCAATCGCGCGGTGACTGCCGCAGCGGTGCCGACCGGCGCAGTCCAGAGAAGGAACACGCCGCGAACGCCTTGGAGACACGCGTCAAGCGACGGAGGGTCGGTGAGATCGCCGGTCACGACGTCGACCGACGGCGGGAGGTTGGCCATTCGCGGCTGACGCGTCAGCGCGCGGACGGGCGCGCCGGCGCGAAGCAAGTGGTTGACGACCTCGCGTCCGATTCGTCCAGTCGCTCCGATGACCAAGATCATTTTCAGGAGTATGCACTATGCAGGGAAGTCAGCCGTGGTCGGCGAAGCCAGACATTACGCGACGACACAACATCGTGCGCGGCAGATTGTCGCGCGGCGAACGGCTCCGGTGCCGCGGCGTGGCATGCGTGGTGCTCGTGACCTCCACGTCCCGCGAGGACGGGGGCGTTTTATGGAGGACTCATGGAGAAGGTCAGACTCATTCGCCAATACATTCGGATCTTCACCAAGCGCTAGCTGCCGAATCTCTTCGGACTCTTAGATGAACAGGTGCTAGTCTCACCGTGAACCAAAACGCTAATGTCACGGGCAAGAGCCGCGATGTTCGATGCGTTCCGGGAGGCACATCAATGATCGCTCGATGGAGTTCCCTCGCCCTCGCGATCGCAGCCGCAGCGGTCCCCGTCTCGGCGCAATGGATCCAATACCGCGATCCCGCGATTCCGCGCACGCAAGACGGAAAGCCGAATCTGTCGGCCGCGGCGCCGCGGACGTCCGACCGCAAGCCCGATTTGTCTGGTGTCTGGATGCACGAACTCACGTCGGCGGCGGAAGTGCGCCGCCTTTTCGGGCCGACGATCGACGATCGCATCAAGGTGGACGTGCCGGGGATGGAGATCGGCACGCAGCACAAATACTCGTTCAATATCCTGCTCGACTACAACGAGGCCGAGATGCTGCGGCCGTCCGCTCAGGAACGCATGCGCCGGCGCGCTGAGAACCAAGCGCCTCCCGCGCTGTGCGTTCGACGTCCCGGCCATTTCATCCGCAGCGACCTTCTGTCCGAGCCCATCAAGATCGTGCAGGCGCCGCGCATCACGATGATCTTGTACGAGGCCGGCGACACGCACCGGCAGATTTACACCGACGGCCGGACGCTGCCGAAGGAGTTCGAGTTTCCCGCGTACCTCGGTTATTCCGTTGCACACTGGGAAGGCGCCACGCTCGTCGTGGAAACTGCGGGGTTCAACGACAAAACTCTCCTCGACGCGTTCGGACACCCGCACAGCGAACGGCTTCGCGTGATCGAGCGGTACACGCGGCGAGATGTCGGCCACTTGGACGTCGAGACGACGTTCGACGATCCGGAGATGTACACGAAGCCGTTCACGATCAAAGTGCCGCACGAGCTGCTGCCCGACACCGACATCTTCGAGAGCTTCTGTGAGAACGAAAAAGACGCCGGGCATCTTGGACAGCGCTAAAAGCGACTGACGACTGACGCGAATTCTTTCAAGCCGCGCGACTCCGCGCGCTCGACGAGGGTAAAGCCTTCCCCGTCGCGCGCGTGGAAGTCGACGCCGTGCTCCACCAACACGCGAATCATCTCTCCCAGCGACGGCGATTCCGGATTCAGGTGAAACACGACCGGGCGTCCCTGTTGGTCTCGCGCTGCGGCCAGTGACGGATCATCACGCAGCAAGGCCGCGGCCCGCGCGACGTCGCCGCGCTGGACTGCTTCGAAGATCGTCGCGAACTGCATCAGGTACTCGACGACGTCGGGATGGTTCCGGTTGTTGTAGAGCGCCCACCCGAGCGCGGTGCCGTGGTACATCAGATCGCGGAGGCGAGGATCGGCGCCGAGCTCGATGAGCAGCGTCACCATCTCGAGCGTGTTCCACCCGGCGGCGTTGTGCAGCGCGGTGCGATCGTAGCCCGTGTTCGGCACCATGCCGTCGATCTCGACGCCGAGCTCGACGATCAGCCGGACGGCGTCCTTCTGTCCCGATTCGACGGCGCGATGCAGCATGTCGATGCGGCGCTCGTGTCCGAGGCGATCGAGCAGCGTCGAGTCGGCCGCCAGCCGCGCGCGCACCTCGTCGCGGTTTCCCGCGATGCACGCGAGGGCGAACGTCTCGAGCGGATCGAGACTGGTTTTCACCGCGCCGTGCTGCAGCAGGTACTCGGCGATGTTCGCGTGGCCGCCGCGCACTGCGTCTTCGTACGGCGTCCGTTTCGTCCGCGGGCTGCGGCCGTTGACATCCACGCCGTGCTCGGCGAGCAGCTTCACGCGGTCGACGAAGCCGTGCTGCACCGCCCAGCCCAGCTCCGTCGCGAGCAGAATGCGCGGCGTGACGGGGTCGTTCAGCCGCTTCAGCCACACGCCGCCCTTGTCGCGCCCCAGTCCGTGCGCGAAGAGGATTTCGAGATGCGTGTTGTCCGGCGCGAAATGACGGTTGTAAAGCCCCTGCAGATCGTTTGGATCGGCGCCCGCCTCGAGGAGCACCCGCGCGAGTTCCTTGAACTGCGGATGCGGCGGCTGATGCGTCCAGTCCTCGCCTCGGCCGAACGCGCCGGTGAGCGCCGTGAACGGATACGGGCCGTCGTACAGGAATCCGGCGTTGGGATTGGCCCCGCGCGCGAGCAGCGTGCGCGCGACGTCGAGCGTCGACCGACCGCCCTGCGCCTCGACGCGCGAATAACAGGCGTAGAGCAGCGGCTCCCAGCGCAGCGGACCGCCCTTTCTGTTCACCAGATCCGGATCGCGGTCCACCATCGTCGCGACGATGTCGGTGTCGCCGGCGGCGGCAGCCGTGTAGATATCGGCGTGCACGAGCGCGGGAGTTTCGGCGAGCATGCGAGCGGCGCGCGACGGCGACGGATGGAGCGGCGTGTACGTCAGACACGCGAGCCTGATGAACACGTCGGACGGCGAGCGCGGATCCGGAGGCGGCGGAGCCGTCCAGAAGAACGGTTCGATGGCCGCGAGATGCTGCTTCAGCTTCGTCCAGCTCGCGAAGCCGTGCGAGCGCGCGACGGCCAACTGCGCGGCGGCGAGCGTCATGCGCGCAAGCGCGTCGGCCGCGCGCGGGTGGAATTCGCGGACGAGGGCGATGGATTCCGGATCGCCAGCGTGGACGCCGAAGCGTACGCCTTTAGCGATCTTGCGGAGCCGATCGAAGGACGGGTTGTTCGGGAGCGGACGTTGCGGCATCGCGACCTCCTCGCCCGCACAAAGCGGGCGCGTGGCCTGGGGTCCGCAGCGTCAGGCGAGGAAGCAGCTTGCCTGGTTGTGAGTGACGGTCGAGTGGGCTTGGCCCTTTCCGCGGACTGGCAGCGCCTCGATGCGCTGGCAGTCAGTATAACTTACGGTCCTTGGTCCGTCCCTGGTCCCACGTCCCAGGGACGCTTTTTCTTCTAGAACTCCCAACCCACGACGACGAACGTCTTCGCTCGGCTCGAGTCCGGCGTCACGCCGAAGAGCGGCGCGATGTCGATGTGCAGCTGCGGCAGCGGCCGGAACTGGATGCTGGGCCCGATCAAGAACTCCTTCTCGAACGCACCGCGGACGCGCGTCGCTTCGTCGATGGTGTTGACCAGCGCGAGCTGCGTTTCAATCCCGACGCCCACTTTGCTGTCGCGAGCGCTGTAGCTGATGCCCGTCGTCCACTCGTTGGAGTTCTCCTGCGGTCCCGCGATCTCGTGTTCCCACACGAGATTGCTCCCCCAATGCCAGCCCGACGTGATTTGGCCGCCAAGCAGCAGCTTGAATTCGATGTGGTCTGGCGCGTTGCTCACCTGATTCCATTCGGCGTAGAGCGTCGGGTTGCCCCAGATTTTTCCCCAGTCGGCGAACGCCCAACGCAGTTCCGCTTTCTGCTCGGTAATCCCGAAGCTCTCGTCTTTCGTGCCTTCCTTGTGGCCGACGGCGTAGAGATCGAGCTGAAAGCGTCCAGGCAAACCGAACTCGACTTCGTACTGCGTCTTGAAGTCGGTCAAGCCGTCCTTCGGCGTGTCGGGAATCAGCCAGTACTCGAAGTCGACCATGCCGCGCGGGATCACGTAGATGCGCGTCTCGCCGAATCGCCGGTGCGTTGTCCAGCGCGGCTGCGCGTAGTCGCCGATCCGATCTTCTTCGTTGAGCGGCGCTTTGCCGTACACGTCGACCGGCGGCATTTCCCACGTATGACGCGGCTCGGCCGGCTGTGCCTGTGGCGGCGACGGCGGTCCTTGAGTTGCCGGGTTCACCACTTGCGCCCGCGCGGCACCCGCGCCGAGCAGCACTCCGAGACACACCACGCCTAACTGCGCGCACAACGATCGCATCGTGACCTTGGTCCTCTCCGCAGAAATGGGTCTGCTTGCGGTCGGGCCAATCGCAATCGTGGTGCCACGGCAGAGGTATGGTCTTTAGTCCACTTCAGCTGCCCAGATTCTGATCATCGGGCGTCTGCGGCGACGCCGATCGGTGACCCACGTGAACGAACAGGGTGTTTACGGATTAGCGGTTGGTGAGCAAAGTGTCGACACGCTGTTTGAGGCGCCGGCTTCGAGCTGCGCGAAGTCTTCTCTGCGGACGTCAAAAGGATCGTCGCGCGCAGCCACTCGCGGACGGCTGGTTGGCGAAGCGCGCGCTCGTCCACGCCATCAGCGGCTCCTCGAGCGGCGAGCGGGGCTGCACGATCGTCGCGTGACCCCGCGACGCGAACGTCCAGTACTCGAGCCGCTGCCCGGCCGCGCAGCGCTCGCCGACGAAGCCGTTGGTCGCCGTCGGCGGCACCACGACGTCGGAGAGGCCTTGGGCGATCACGACCGGCGCCGCAATCGGCGCGTCAGCGGCGTTCTGCTTCAGCCGCGCGACGAACGCGGTTTCACTCGCGAGTGACGACGCCCGCCCGCGAAAGGACGCAGCGAGCTTGGCAATCTGCTCCGGCTCCTCGGGTGGGAAGAAGCCGCACAAGTTCACGATGTCGCGCGCGGCGGCGACCGCTTCTGGACGCAGCGCCTCCTCGAACGCGACATCCGGATAGAACCGGCTATACGCGAGCGCGAGATACGGAGCGAGCCGTTTGTCCGCCGCCTCGTTCAGGTCGAGGATGTTCTTCATGTTCGCGGCGGGCGCGATGGCCGCGACGCCGGCAATCGTGACGTCCGGCGCGTAGCGCGGGCCCGCGATGCCGGTCCACAGCGCGGCATGTCCGCCCTGCGAGTGGCCCCACACAACCGTGCGTCCGTCGAGTATCAGCGCGGACATCCGGCGTGCGGCCCGCACGGAGTCGAGCGCGGCGCGCGCTTCGCCGTCGCCGATCAAATATGGATGCGGTCCGCCTTTCTCGGCGAACGAGTAGTCGGTCGCGACGATCGCCCAGCCTGCCGCGACGATGCGATCGATGGCGGGAATGCCGATCGTGGGCGCCGACAGGAGCGACGGCATGCACTTCTGGAGAAGGCCGGTCGTGCCATGCGTCCACGCGATGACGGGATGCGGGCTCGCCGTGGCGGCGATTGGCGCGAACACCGTCGCGACGGCGGTTGCCGGCGTCGCGTCGTCCACCGTCGTCGTGTAGAGGATGCGCCAGGCTCGAACACCGGCGGGCAGCGCAACCTGCATGAGCGGCTCCTCACGCAGCAGCACGCCGGGACGATGCGGGACGTCCGGCGGCGGATCGTAGAACGCGCCGGCCGCGCGCACTCTCACCTTCGCGGCGAGATCCTCGAGCGACATGACGCCGCCGACTCCCCACGCGGCGGTCGCGTCCGGGCGGGAACACGCGCAACAGACGCCGGCAATCACGACGAGGCCGACGGCGTGCTGACACGCGATCACGAGACGCCGTGAGCGCCCGCGATTGTCCGTCGAAGAATCCGCCTGAAGTCGACGCGTCTCCACGACTGGCGTTTTCCAGTCGCAGATCGAATGCCGTTCTCACGTGCTCTACCGCTGTCGCGTCGGGATCTTCGCGCGGAACTTCCGAGCTCTCGTCTGCAGCGTGCGGTGCCAGCGCGATTCCACGTCCATCCCGATTCTGAACATCTCGATCCACGCGGGCGGCATCCCTGACCAGTCGATCGTGTGGCGGCCCCAGTCGGGACGACGGCCGTCGTAGTCGGTGAATTTGTAGTGGCGGGCGAGCTCCCACGAGCTGTAGAGCATGCCCGTTCGCTCCAGCACGTCCGGGTCGGCCGCGAGCGCCGCGACCGCTCTCCCGACGTACAGCGGCGACTCCGACTCGAGGAAGTTCGCGTCCGTCTTGCCTCCGTCGCGCCAGTTCGCTTCCGTCACGCCGAAGTTCTGGAGCATCGACTCGGAGCGGAGGAATCCCGGCGTGATCGCGACCACCGCGACGCCTTGCGGCTTCAGCTCGGCGGCCCAGGAGAGCGGCAGCGCCTTCTGCGCCACCTTCACGGCGTGCGCCATCGGGTTGCCGCCGAGGCCGAGCAGGTCGTTCTCGGTGACTTCGACGATCAGGCCGCGCTTGGCGCGCGTCATCGCGCGCGCCGCGTGCTTGGCAGTGATGATGCGCGAGGTGAGCGCCTGCCGGAAAATGACGTCGGCATGCGTCAGGTCGGCCAGCCACATGGACCCGTACTTCTTCATCAGCGGGAGCTCGCCGGCCACGCTGTCCACGACGATGTCGATCCG
>Ga0097621_100000383_pt1 | contig 30887 bp, 22 predicted proteins | sample KBSMisM72_FD_73165 | JGI IMG/M metagenome (GOLD analysis project Ga0097621, IMG submission 73165) | Miscanthus rhizosphere microbial communities from Kellogg Biological Station, Michigan, USA - KBS Miscanthus M7-2 (version 2) (version 2) | ecosystem: Host-associated > Plants > Roots >... | reverse complement strand
CCGGGCGCGACCGTCAAAGTCGTCAACGACGGTTCGAACAAGACCAACTCCGGACTCGATCTTGTGGCGAACGGCGACGGGTCGTACCGCACGGAACCACTGGCCGTCGGCGCGTACCGCGTCGCCGCCTCGCTGGACGGTTTCGAAACGAGCGAGCGTCGAATCGTGCTGGGCGCAGGACAAAAGGCGACGGCCGATTTCACGCTCAGTCCCGCTCGCTTCTCGCAGTCCGTCGTCGTCACGGCGAGACGCGTGGAAGAGGCGGCGCAAGATGTGCCGATTCCCGTCTCGGTCGTCAAAGGCGATCTCGTCTCCGATGCCGGCGCGTTCAACGTGAACCGTCTGAAGGAGATGATCCCGACGGTGCAGTTCTACTCGACCAATCCGCGCAATTCGGCGATCAACATCCGTGGACTCGGAGCGCCGTTCGGTCTCACCAACGACGGACTCGAGCAAGGCGTCGGGCTGTACATCGACGGCGTGTACTACTCACGACCCGCATCGGCCACCCTCGACTTCCTCGATGTCGATCAAGTCGAAGTACTCCGGGGTCCGGCGGGGACGCTGTTCGGAAAGAACACGACGGCTGGCGCGCTGAACGTGACCACACGCAAACCGAGTTTCTCGCGCAGCACCGAAGTCGAAGTGAACTACGGGAGCCTGCAGTTCGTGCAGGCGAAGGCGTCGGTGACCGGACCGCTGGCGAAAAGCTGGGCCGGCCGCATCTCCTTCTCCGGCACGACGCGCGAGGGCACCGTCTACAACGCCACGACACGAGACGACGTCAACAACATGAACAACGTCGGCGTGCGAGGTCAGTTGCTGTATGCGCCGTCGGCATCGCTGGCAATTACGCTCGCCATCGACGACACCCGTCAGCGGGCAAACGGATATACGCAGGTCATCGCAGGCGTCGCCCCGACACTTCGCCCAGCGAACCGGCAGTGGGCGCAGATCATTTCCGATCTGCACTACACGCCGCCGACTTACAACGCGTTCGATCGCGTGACCGACATCGACTCGCCGCTCCGCTCATATCAGGACCTCGGCGGCGCCTCGTTGAATATCGACTGGAAAGTCGGACCGGGACGGATCGCGTCGACCACGGCGTGGCGCTATTGGGACTGGGATCCGGCCAGCGATCGCGATTTCATCGGGCTGCCAATCACCACAGTCTCGGCCGGCACGTCGAAGCAGCATCAATGGACGCAAGAAGTGAGGTACGCAGGAGACGTCTCGCACACGATGAACTTCGTCGCCGGCGCGTTTCTGTTCAATCAGACGGTTGATTCCGATCCGGTCATCACGCAGGAGCAGGGCTCGGCGGCCGCGCGCTTCCTGCTTGCCCCGAGCGCGAACGCGAACACGCCTGGGCTCCTCGACGGATACGGGTTCAAACAGTCTCTGGCGTATGAGAACCTGAGCGCAGCACTATTCGGACAACTCCAGTGGTCGATTGGCGATCGCGTCCGGCTGCTGCCCGGCCTTCGTCTCAACTACGACCAGAAGAAGGTCGACTTCAATCAGCAGACATACGGTGGACTCCAGACGACCAATCCCGCTTTGATTGCGTTGCAGCAGTCCGTCCTCGCCCCGCAGGCCTACAAGGCGAACGTCGGCGACACGAATACATCCGGCCAGATCACCGCAGCCTTCAAGATCACCGATCGCGTCAATGCGTACGGCACGTTCGCCACAGGCTTCAAGTCCGTCGGGCTGAACCTGAATGGCGTCCCGACGGACAGCAGCAACCGGCCCGTGCTCGCCGCTGCCGTCGTGAAACCGGAAGACGTTCGCAACTACGAAGTCGGCATCAAGACGACGCCGTTTCTGGGCGTCACGGCGAACCTCGCGGTGTTCGACACCGAGATCAAGGATTTCCAGGCACAGGTGACCAATGGAAGCGTCGGGGTGATTCGCGGGTATCTCGCGAACGCCGAACGCGTGCGCGTTCGGGGAGTGGAGTTCGACGGCAATGCCCGCGTCGGTTCACACCTGTCGATCTACAACGCGATTGCGTACACCGACGGCCGGTACGTGACGTTCACCGGCGCACCGCCGCCGCTCGAAGATACCGGCGGCCCGCAGTTCGAGGACATCTCAGGGTCGCTTCTACCGGGCATCTCGAGATGGGCAATCTCGCTCGGCGGCGAAGCGACGCGCCGCGCACGGCTGTTCGAGTGGTCCGGCGAATACTTCGCGGCGCTCGACGCCAGCTATCGCTCGTCGTTCTCGTCGAGCGCGACCTACTCACGCTACATGGTCGTCCCGAGCTATACCGTCCTGAACGCGCGTGTCGGTTTCCGCATCGCAAACGGCTGGACCCTGTCGGTGTGGTCGCGCAATCTCCTCAACACGCGCTACTTCGAATTGCTCAGCGCCGCGCCCGGAAACACGGGCCTGATCGTCGGCCAGCCCGGCGATCCTCGAACGGCCGGCATCACGCTTCGACTGACGCTCAAATGATGCAACCGAGCTTCGTGCGGGCGCGGCGGATCGCCGCCGCGCTCGTGTTCCTCGCCGCAAGAGCCGCGCAGGTCCACGCACAGGCGGCAACGCCTCCCCTTGTCGTGAAGTGGAACAACGGCCTCGACATCGGCACGGCGGACGGCGCGAACGACTTTCAAATCGGCACGCTTATCGAGCTCGACGGGCGATTCGTCCCGGACGATCCGCTCCACGAGGTGACCAACACGTTCGTCATGCGGCGTGTCCGGCCCATCTTTCAAGGCCGCGCGATGAAATACTTCGAGTTTCGGGTCATGCCGGATTTCGGCAACGGACAGACCGTCCTCTTCGACGCGTACTTCGACGTGCGTTTCACGCGCACCTTTCGTCTGCGATTTGGAAAAGACAAAACGCCGCTCGGGCTCGAGCAGCTCTACTCGGACTTCTCGCTTCTGCTCCCGGAACGCACGCTGGTGACGAACCTCGTCCCCAACCGCGACGTCGGCATTCAGACACAGGGCGAGGCGTTCGGGGGAACGGTCTACTACATCGCCGGCGTCATGAACGGCATCCCTGACAACAGCAACGGCGACATCGACACCGATTCGAGCAAAGACGTCGTCGGGCGGCTGACGCTTCGGCCGTTCGCTCGAACGAAGAACGCGGCACTTCGCGCGTTCGGCGCTGCCGTGGGCGCGACGGCCGGCGACGAGCATGGGCCGCTGCCGTCGTACCGAAGTACTGCGCAGCAGACCTTCTTCTCGTACGCGACGACGTCGACTGCCGACGGCAGGCGGACTCGCGTGTCGCCGTCGGTGTTCTATTACTACAGGTCGTTCGGCGCGTTCGCCGAGTACGCGCACAACACGCAGGAAGTGTCCGGCCCGTCCACACTCGCCGATCTCACACACACGGCATGGGGAGTCACCGGATCTTACGTGTTGACCGGTGAACCAACCGGCGATCGCGGCGTGATCCCGACGAGGCCGTTCGACCCTGCATTGCGCCATTGGGGCGCCGTGCAGATTGTCGCGCGGCACAGCCGCATCAACCTCGATCCGGTCGCGTTCACGACCGGGCTCGCATCCTCAGGTTCGAGCCGCACGGCGAGCGCGACCGGCGTTGCCGCGCTGCTCTACGCCAATCCTTATGTGAAGTACGTCTTTTCGTACGAACGCACGGTGTTCGACGACGACCCGCACGGCCAGCGTCCGCCCGAGCACGCGGTAGTGTTCCGCTTGCAGCTCAATCTCCAGCCAAACTTGTAGAATCTGTCCTTTATGTCCGAGCACGTCGTCGCGCTCGTCGCCATCACGCTGTTTGCCGCGATCGTCAACGGCGGGCTCGGCTACGGCTTCTCGTCCATCACAGTGCCGCTCGCGCTGCTGTTCCTCAGCAACCGCGTGCTGAATCCGGCGCTCGTGTTGATCGAGGTGGCACTCAACGCCTACGTGCTCTTTGTCAATCGCGATGCGCTCGGCTTGATTTGGAAGCGCATGATCCCGATTGTGGTGGGGCTGCTGCCGGGCGTCATTCTTGGCACCACCATCGTCACGAACCTCCCAGCGTCGTGGCTCAAGCTGTGGACCTATCTCGTCCTGCTGCCGCTGATCCTGCTGCAGGCCGCGGGGGTTCGCCGTCCGATTCAGGCAGAGAAGGCCATCGGCTATCCGTTCGGGTTCTGCCTCGGTGTTCTCTATTCGGTGACGACGATTTCAGGGCCCCCGCTGGCCCTGCTGCTCAACAATCAGGGACTCGACAAACGGGAGTTCCGCGCGGCGCTCGGGTTCATCCGACTTGCGGAATCGAGCTTCACCGCCATTGCCTACCTGACGGCGGGCCTGATCACGACACAATCGAATCTCCTGATCCCGCAGATTCTCCCGAGCGTCTTAATAGGCGTCCCGATCGGCGCGGCGCTGATTCGGCAGATGAAGGTGGAGACATTCCGCCGAATCTGCATGAGCTTCGACGCGTGGATCGTCGGATTCGGGGTTTCGACGGTGCTCCGCGACACCAAGCTGGTGGGCGGTCCGTCGGCGTATCTGTTCTTGCTCGGCGTCATCATTGTCGACGGGGTCCTGCTCTACCGTTTTTTTTCCGCTCACGGCGGTAGATTTGACTTGGCGCGGACAAGCTGACGATAATGAGTGGGTTATATGTCCTACAGGGGAGTCTGGAGTGCGGCCTGCGCGTGTTGTTGCGCATGTACCAGGACCATCGAGGTCCCCGCGCCGCGATCCGCTCTCTTGCTGACGTGAACTAGGTTCGTTCACAGCGACTGAAAGATCGAAGCCCGGGATGACCTCCCGGGCTTTTTTGTTTTTGAGGACTTATGGGACTCGTCGCATTCCAACGAAATACCGCACCGGCGCCGAAGCTGGATCACCTGCGCGCGCTCGAAGCCGAGAGCATCCACATCATGCGCGAGGTGGTCGCCGAGTTCGAGCGGCCGGTGATGCTCTACTCCATCGGCAAGGACTCGTCCGTGCTGCTGCGGCTCGCGCAGAAGGCGTTCCATCCCGGACCGATTCCCTTTCCGCTGCTCCACATCGACACCACCTACAAGTTCCGCGAGATGATCGAGTTTCGCGACTGGTATACGCGCGAAATCGGCGTCCGCCTGATTGTCCACACGAACCAGGAGGCGATTACCGACGGAACTCAGCCGTTTCTCGTCGGCACGCAGCGGTGCTGCGGCCTGCTGAAGACCAAGTCGCTGCTCGACGGCCTCGAGGCCGGCAACTTCGATGCGGCGTTCGGCGGCGCACGCCGGGACGAAGAGCGGTCGCGGGCGAAGGAGCGCATCTTCTCGCTTCGCGACTCGAAGGGGCAGTGGGATCCGAAGAACCAGCGTCCGGAGCTGTGGCACCTGCTCAACAGCCGCATCCGCACCGGCGAGAGCATCCGAGTGTTCCCGCTCTCGAACTGGACCGAGCTCGACGTCTGGCAGTACATCCAGGTCGAGAACATCCCGATCGTGCCGCTGTACTTCGCGAAGGAACGCGAAGTCATCGTCCGCGGCAACTCGCTGATCATGAAGGAGCAGCCGTTCGTGCCGCTGCTGCCTGGCGAGAAGACGCAGATGATCAAATGCCGGATGCGCTCGCTCGGCTGCTCGCCGTGCACGGGTGCCATCAAGTCGGACGCCGACACCGTCGAGAAGATCATCGCCGAGCTCGTCGTCACCAAACACTCCGAACGCCAGCTCCGCATCATCGACCACGATCAGGACGGATCGATGGAGCTGAAGAAGCGCGAGGGATATTTTTGATGTCGGGATTGCTCCGCATCTGCACCGCGGGAAGCGTCGACGACGGGAAGAGCACGCTGATCGGGCGGCTGCTCTACGACTCGCGCGCGGTCTACGAAGATCAGGTCGCCTCTGTCGAGAAGGCGTCGAAGAACCGCGTCGCGGGACCGATTGACTTTTCGCTGTTCACCGACGGCCTGAAGGCCGAACGCGAACAGGGCATCACCATCGACGTCGCTTACCGATACTTCGCCACCGCCAAACGGAAGTTCATCCTTGCCGACACGCCGGGGCACGAACAGTACACGCGCAACATGGCCACCGGCGCATCGACCGCCGACGTCGCCGTGCTGCTGGTCGACGCGCGCAACGGCGTCCGCACGCAGTCGCGGCGGCACGCGCGCATCGCGCGCCTGCTTGGCATCAACGATTTCGTCCTGGCCATCAACAAGATGGACCTCGTCAACTTCGATCGCGCGGTGTTCGAGCAGATTGTCGACGACTTCGACGAACTGCTGCGCGGCGCGAACTATCATCCGATTCCGATCAGCGCGCTCGACGGCGACAACGTCATCGCCAACAGCGAGCGCACGCCATGGTTCGACGGCAAGCCGCTGCTGAATTTCCTCGAAACCGTCGAAGTCGATCGCAACGCGACGGCGAAGCCGTTCCGGATGCCGGTGCAGATCGTGCTGCGGCCCAACCAGGAATTTCGCGGCTTCGCCGGACAGATTGAGTCGGGCATCATCAAACCCGGCGACACCGTCACCACGCTGCCGTCGGGACGCAAAAGCAAAGTGAAACGCATCGTCACATGGGACGGCGACCTCGAGATGGCGCATGCGCCCATGTCCGTGACGCTGACGCTCGAGGACGAAATCGACATCTCGCGCGGCGACGTCCTCGTCGCCGACTCGCAGCCGGCCGCCCTCAGCTATGCCCCGTCGGTCGAGAAAAAGTTCGAGGCCGAGATGGTGTGGATGGACGAGCGACCGCTGGATCCAGCACGCGTGTACCTGCTCAAGCAGGGCACCCGCGTCGTGTCCGCGGAAGTGAATCGCGGGCTGATCCTGAATCAGATCGGAAACGTGACGATCACGGCGACGCGACCGCTCGTCTTCGACCGGTACACCGACAACCGCGGGACTGGGAGCTTCATCCTGATCGACCCCGCGACGAACTTCACCGCGGGCGCCGGCATGATTACGGCTGCGGTCCACGAGCACGCGACTGCGGCATCGGCGCGGCCCAGCGCCGCCGAACGGCTGGCGCGCGTCGCGCGTGCCGCGGGAAGCGACGCCGACGCCATCGAAGCGGTGCGGCTCGCCCTCGAGGAGATTTTGAAATGAGCTCTGTCGCCGATCTGACCGCCCAGGCGGTCGATCTCATCGCAGATCAGTTAAAAGACGCCAGGGTGCCGGCGATTACCTCCAGCTTCCAATCGGAGTGCGTCGTCCTCACCGACATGGTTCGGCGGGTCCGGCCGGACATTCCGGTTCTATTCCTCGAGACGTTCCATCACTTCGCGCAGACCCTCGCCTACCGCGACGAGATGACCGCGAAGTACGGGCTGAACCTGATCAATGTGAAAACCGCGGAGCCCACGATCGGACTGTGGCAGACCGAAGGCACGAAAGCGTGCTGCGATCGCCACAAGGTCGGCCCGTTGTTCTCAGCGCTCGAAGACTACGACGTGTGGTTCACCGCGCTGCGCCGCGACCAGTCGCCGAGCCGCGCCAACCTGAAAGAGGTGGAGCCGTTCCGTCTGCCGAGCGGAAACTCGATCAGAAAGGTGGCGCCCCTCGCCGGCTGGACCGCCCGCGACGTGTGGCGGTACGCCAAGGACCACGAGATTCCGCTGTTGTCGCTGTACGAGCTCGGCTACACGAGCATCGGCTGCGAGCCGTGCACGTCGCTGCCGCCCGACCCGAACGACCCGCGTTCCGGCCGCTGGCAGGGCCAGAAGCTCGAATGCGGGATTCACATCGAAGCTAAGTAGCGAGTCTCGCGGTTCCAGAGGTTCCAGGGGTTCCCGAGGTGAGGGCGGCGACGGCTTCGACGAGCGTGCTTGGCTCGACCGGCTTCGTCAGGTGCATCTGGAATCCTGACTCGAGCGATTTGCGGCGGTCTTCCGCGCGCGCAAACGCTGTCAGTGCGGCGGCAGGAATCGTCGCGCACGCGGCGGGCGACATCCCGCGGACGGTGCGAATCAACTCGTAGCCGTCGCTGCCCGGCATCGCGATATCCACCAGCATCACGTCGAACTGTTCGCGTTCGAGAATCGCGAGCGCCTCATCCGCCGATGCGGCGCCAATCACCTTGGCGTCACGGGCCTCGAGATGCGCCGCGACGACGTCACGCCCCGCATCGTCGTCGTCGACGACCAGTACGCGAGCCCCTTCCAACGAAACGAGAGCGTCGCCGCGCGGACCGGCCGAGCGGATAGCCGCGAGATCGGGGGCGCCAAGATTCATGCTGCCTTCGGCCATCGGAAGCCTGATGACGAACGTCGACCCTTGCCCCGCCCCGGCGCTCTCGGCCGAGATCGTGCCGCCGTGCGCTTCCACAAGGTGCCGCGCAATCGAGAGGCCGAGACCCAGTCCGCCGTGGCGGCGTGTGTTTGAGCCGTCCGCCTGTCGGAACGGCTCGAACATCGACGCCAGAAAATGCGGTGGAATGCCTTCGCCGGTGTCGGTGACGGACAACTCGACGGCATCATGCGTGCGCTGCAATCGGATCGTGATTCGGCCGCTTTGGGGCGTGAATTTCACGGCGTTCGTCACAAGATTCCAGACAACCTGCTGCAGCCGTTCCGCGTCGCCCACAAACGCGCCCGCCGCGGGATCGAGGTGGACGTCGATGTCGAGGCCCTTGCTCTCGGCCGCCGGTCGGGCGGTGTCGAGCGCCGCCGCAATGACTTCGTTCCAGTCGATGATCGTTCTTTCAAGCCGCAGCTTCCCCGAAATGATGCGCGACACGTCGAGCAACTCTTCGATGAGCCTGGCCTGGACGCGCGCGCTGTCGAAAATGGCGCGGACCGCCCGTTCCTTTTTCGCCTTGTCGAGACGTCCCCGCTGCAGGATGTCCGACCAGCCGAGAATCGCGTTGAGCGGCGTCCGGAGTTCGTGCGACACAATCGCCAGGAACTGATCCTTCAGGCGATTGGCTTCTTCGGCGCTCGCGCGCGCCGCCTGTTCACGTCCAAGCAGTTCGTTTCGCTGCTGCTCGAGTTCCGTCATCTCCTCGAGCGCCGCTGCGACGCGCTCACGATGCCGGCGTTGATCCTCGAGACGCCCGGTAAATGTCCGGTAGGTGGAGTACGTCAGGTACACCGGAGCGACCATGAGCACCGCCGCCCAGACCTGGCCGCGATCGATCAGCACAGCGCCGATCGCGCCTGCAGTGCCCGCGACGAAGAAGCTCGACGCGCTCCACAGAAAATCAGTGCGCCAGACCTCGAGCACCGAACGGGCAGTCGTCAACGCAATCGCGCCGGCCACGAGGCCGGTATTCACCACGAAGTACGTGAGGATGGCGCCGACGATGGGCCGCGGCATCGCGGCAACGTCGAACGGGCCGGCGTGTCCGCCGAGCTGCTGGTAGACGAATCCCGTTGCGAACATCGTGATCGCTTCGCCGGCGGCGCTGAATGCCGTGCGATAGAGCGGATACGGACGTTTGATGTTGATCGTGCACTGCGTCCACACGCCGATGACGGCAATGAGCGTCGCTTGCGGCGTCCCCAGCAGGAGAAGCGACATCAGATTCGCCGCGTACGAGACGGACAGCGTCGAACTGCTCGCGAGGGGAATTGGAAGGTTGACCTTCCAGATAGATGTGACGCACGAGAGCAGAAGAAGGGCGACAAACAAGGCGGGGCGCGGCAATTCCGTCGGAAACAGCGCCACAATCGCCGCAACGCCCGCGATCACGACGGCCGCGACGTACGCGCGCGCCGCCATTGACGGCAGCGCGCGCTTCCAGGAACTCAACACGTTATGGATGGCTCCACATCACCGGCTCACAACTCGCGTCGCTGCAGCTCGTACCCCACACGACGGTGTCGCCATCGTCAGTGCCCCAGACAACCGTATCGCCGTCGTCGGTGCCCCACACAACGGTGTCACCCTCGTCGTCGGATGCTTCGGCCGCGAGCCATGGAATGGTGCAGTCGTCTCCGCCGCACCGCGTCCCCCAGACGACGTTGCTCGACGACGACGTCGTCGTCCACGACGCCCAGCCACTGCCGTCGTCGCAGTTTGACGGGCAGATCACACCCCAGCCGATGGACTGTCCGAACGGCGTCGGCGGCGTTCCCCAGACCATGTCAGTCGACCAGGCGCTGGCGTACGCGGTCAACAGACCGTTCTCGTACATCTGATTGCCCCAAAGAATACGTCGGGTCCACGAGGATGCGGACGGCGTGGGCGTCGACGGATCCACGAAGGCGCGCGCTAATTCAACGGCCCCTCGAGCGTTCAGAAATCCCGTGCCTTGCGTGAGCGGATCCCACGGCGCGTACGACTGCGACGTGTACTGCAGGATGGCTTTCACGGCATTCGGCGTCAATGCGGGATTTGCCTGAAGCATCAGCGCCACTGTGCCGCTGACGACCGGGGCCGACATGCTCGTCCCGCTGAGGCTCAAATACGGAAGGAACGACGTCGACACCGTACCGGGGAGCAGGTATGCGGACATCGAGGAATAGAGCGCGCTGTCGGAGGCGCTGAGCGATTCGATGCCGACGCCAGGCGCAAGCAAATCGGGTTTCGCGAGCGCGTCGACGGCCGATGGCCCGCGAGAGCTGAACGCGGCGACCGTGTCGTCGCTTCGATCCGTGGTGCCCATGTGGCTCGTAGCGCCGACGGTGAGCACCCACGGCGCGTTGCCGGGCGCGGTAATCCCGCCGTACTGTCCACGTCCATCGGCGCTGCGGCCGAAGTTGCCTGCCGACGCGACGACGACAATGCCGGCTTGCACGGCCGACCGAGCTGCGAGCGTCAACGGGTCGGCGTCGTACGACTCGTAGACTCCGGCGGCGACCGAAAGATTGATCACGCGGATGTTCAGCGCGTCGCGATTCGCGATCGCGTAATTGATTGCGTCGATGACGTCGCTGATCCGTCCCTGACCCGACGCATCGAGCACTTTCAGCACCACGAGCTGAGCGCCCGGGGCGATGCCGGTTCGGGCTCCGCTCGAATCGGCGCCGCTGCCGGCGATGATACCGGCGACATGCGTGCCGTGACCGTAGTCGTCGTACGAGGCGCCTTGGCCGTTGACGAAGTCGACGAATTGGATCACCCGATTCGTGCCGGCCAAATCGTCGTGCGAGGCCATCGCGCCGGAATCGATAATCGCGACACCGACGCCCGTACCATCCACGCCAAGCTCCTCCCGAACCGTGGTCGCGCCGACAGTCGCGCCCGTCCGTTCCATCGTGCCGGCGATGACACGATCGTGAGAGATATGGGCGATGAGTGGATTCTTCGCCAGATTCTTGAGCGCGCCGTTCGGGACAAGCGCGGTACCAGCAGCGATATTCGCGAGTTTCTTCTTGTTCGAGCCGCCAGACAGACTGACGAGAGCCGCGACATCCGCGTCGGCGGCGCCGTCTGCCTTGCGAATGATGACGCGCGACTGGCCGTTGCCGAGGGACGCGCGTTTTTTCAGGATCGAGTCGAGTTTGTCCGGCCGGTCCGGCCCGTTCCCGTCCTGCGCGGACGCAGGCACGGCGAGTGTAAGGAGGATGAGGAGAAGCGGAAGAGCGTAGGGACGTGCTACCCGATATTGCATAGCTTCCCCCGCTAGCAACGGATGTGCCTTACGGATACACCCGGTTACTTATTGACTTTACTGAATTTGCGCGCGGCGGTGGAACCGCCCCCCGTTGCGAGTGCCCCAGGACGGAGCACACTGATCACGAATTCGTCAGCGAGGAAGCTCTGCCGTAAGTTCTTCCGTCAATTCAGTTTCCGGTGATTGCTGCGACGAGTTCCTTGGCGCGCGGGAGGCTGACCGGGCAGGAGGGGTCGTCGACGCGGCAGCGTGCGACGGTCTGATTGCAACCGCAGGTGCACGGCTCGTCATTCAATTTCGTGATGGCGGCGATGCGTTGCTCTTTGGACAGCTTGGACAAGTCGATTCCAGGAATGGAAGTCACTTGCAACGCGTTCGCGAGCTTCGCCGGCTTGTCGTCCTTCTCGATCTGCTCGACCGTCGCATTGACCGGCAGCCCCGCGAGATGTCGCGTTTCCGCCTCGGTGGTGGCGGCCATCAGCATGCCGACGTGTCGCATGACGAGATGCGACTCGCGATTGAGGATGAAGGACGTCGGCAGCGCGCTCACACCGACGAACGCCTTCCGCAGTTCCGGCGTCGACATCACGATCGGATAGTTCATCTTGTGGTCGGCGGCCCACTTCTTCACCGTCGCGGGCGGATCGTCGTCGTCGGAGATGCCGATGACCTGCAAGTGGTCGCGATACTTGTTCTGCAGTGCGATGAGATCGGGAATTTCCGCGCGGCAGGGCGGACACCACGTGGCCCAGAAGTTGACGATGACGACTTTGCCTTTGAGCGACGCAGTCGAGATGGGCTTCCCGTCGACGTCGGTCATCACGACGTCGGCAACCGCGGGTGGGTTGCGATAGAACTGCAGCGCAACTTTCTCGTCGTGCGACGCCACGGGAGCGACACCCTCAGCGCCGTCGTCGTCCGAAGATGTCTTTCCAGGCCGCGCGACAAGCCATACGGCCGAGACGAGCGCAATGACGGCCAACACACCGACGAGCCCGAGCGATTTCTTCGAGTCCACTACTTTCGATTATCGCACGGGACACGAAGCTGGGGATCCCACGCCTGTTTTTCACGAAGGACGAAACTCACGAAGGACACGATCGCTTCGTGACCTTCGTGAGTTCTTTCGTGGCTCCGATGACTTCAGCGGAGCTCGAGCACCGTGAACGAAATCACTCCGCCCGGCTGCAGCGTGAAGCTTCCGCTCTGCGATCCGCACGCCAGCGAAAACGTATGCGTGCCAGCGCCGGGAGACGGATACACGCGCGAGAGGGTGACATTGCCCATGCCGCTCGCGCTGAACTGGAAGAAGTAATCGAACATGGCCGTGCCAGGTAAAGACGAGCCTGCCCACGCGCCGTCGATATTGGGCTGGCACTCCAGGCGCGCGCCCGCAGCAGTAATCACCGGAATCGTCGCCTCGATGAGCAGCCGTCCGTTGCCAATTGTCAGGCTCGGGGACGTGCTGCTGGGCACGGTCGCCGCCGGAACTGTCAGGAAGGTGGGGCTGCAACAGGCGACGGTTGGGAATGAGGCGCTCGAGTTGTTGATCCACGTTTGCGCGTGGATCACGACCGTTCCCGTGGCGCCCTGAGGACCTTGCGGTCCAGTCTTCCCGTCGCACACGTACTGCGTATTGGTGGCATCGGCGATCGCGGCGCCGCCGTTCGGACACGTGATCGTCGGCGCGGCGGCGACCGTCACGCTGCTGCCGTTGGTTCCCGGCGCGCCAGTCGATCCGGTGTCGCCCTTGTCGCCCTTGTCACCTTTGTCGCCCTTATCGCCTTTGAAGCCCTGCGGTCCCGCAGGACCGGTAGGTCCAGTTCCTCCCGCCGCACCAGTCGGGCCGGGATCCCCTTTCTCGACAAGCACGGTCCACGAAGGATCCGCGTCGGGCGGACCCACAGTGGGCGCGGTTGCGATGAATCCGCTGCCACGGAAGACGACGACGTCGTTTGTCGCGTACGTTTGGGCCGGATCGTATTCGCCGCGATAGGCGAGCGAATCGCCTTTCGCGCCCTGCGGCCCGGTGTTGCCTTGCGGTCCCGCAACACCCTGCGGACCGGCCACGCCTTGCGGACCTGCCGCGCCTTGCGGACCCGCAGCGCCGGGCGACCCTGCGGCGCCTTGTGGGCCTGCGGCGCCCGGCGACCCTGCGACGCCTTGCGACCCTGCGGGCCCCTGCGGACCCGCGGGACCTCGCGGACCAACCGGTCCCTGCGGACCTTGCGGTCCAACGACGCCCCAATGAATGCGCGTCTCATGTCGCCTGCACGACTCGGTCGCTCGTACAAGCCTGACGTCGCCTTCCTTGGTGACGCATGCGTAAATCGTGTCCTGCGCAGCGACGGGTGCCGCCGACAGCAGCACGAATCCCAACGCGCAAACCGCTGCCGCGCGAAGTTGAAGTAGCATCGGCTCCTCCAGCTCGACTGTGGGGCAATTGTGGGGCCAGCCTTTTTTGCGCGATGTTTGGCTGAATTCCGCGATCACGCATTTGTGTTTGCCAACTTGCGGAACACTCTGATTACGCAGTTGGTGTGCGCATCGCCGCGTGCAGCGACGTGCAGGACTCAGCGCCGCGCCATCGCGCGGTTCCAGACAAACACGCTGCTGCCGTCGTCGCGCGCTTTCAGCTGCTCGATTTCCGCCACGCCGGCGTCCAGATCGCGAGCGCCGATCGCGCCGGCCGCGATCATGCCGCGGCGAGCGCTCTCGAGATTGCCGATGATGTTTTGAAGACAGGTGACGTAGCCGGGCGAGCCGTACCAGTGAATTTCCGGCTGAACCGACAGTTCGACATCCGAAAAGCCCACACGACGAAAAAGCCGGAACAGCCGACGTCCGATCAACCCGTCTCCGCCGAGCGACGCCTGAAATTGAATGAAGGCGTCCCACGCGCGGTCGAATGCCGGGCACGGCGGATCGAAGCGCAACAGGCTCACGTCGTTTTCGCAGACCGCCACGCGTCCACCGGCCTTTGCCACGCGGCGCATTTCGCGGAGCACTCGATCCGGATCGGCCACATGCTCGAGAAGATAACGTGCGTAGACGACGTCGAAACTCGCGTCGGGGAAATCGAGGACGTGCGCGTCGCCCTGCGTGAACGTGACGCGCGGTGCCGGGCGCGCGGCCGCAAGTTGCGCGGGCGACAGTTCGACGCCCACGACGTCCACATCGGCGGCCGACCGAGCGACGTCGTTCGCGAGAATTCCCAGTCCGCTGCCGACTTCGAGCACGCGCGAGCGCGGCGGGATATCGAGAAACCGGATGAACGCGGCGTTGGTCATGCGGTTGAGTCCCGCGAGCCGCTCCTGCTCGCTCGGCTCGGTGCCGTGGATGTAGATGTCCTTCGACATAGCGCAGTTATGCTACGCTCCGCCGCATGAATCGACGCATCTTCTTCGCGCTGTGCGGCGTCATCGCCCTCGCGGCCGTCGCATCCGCGCAGACGCCGGCGGCGCCGAACGGCAGCGAGCTGTTTCAGCGGACGTGCGCGCAGTGCCACATGGGCGGCGTCAATCGCGCGCCCGACATGGACGTGTTGCGCGCGATGTCCGCGGATCGCGTCCTCGCGGCGATGGAAACCGGTCCGATGATTTCCATGGCGACCGGCCGTAGTACCGCCGAACGCCGTGCTATCGCCGAAGCCGTCACGGGCAAGAAGCTGCGCAACACGCTCGAGATCACGCCGCTGCCCAAAGCCATGTGCACCGCGACGGCCAACGCGCGATCGTTCGACGCCGGCGCCGGCGCGACGTGGAACGGCTGGGGAGGCGCGAGCACGTCGAACACGCGATTCCAGGACACGAAAAGCGCGGGGCTCACGGCTGCGGACGTTCCGAAGTTGAAGTTGAAATGGGCGTTCGGCTTTCCAGGCGACTTGCAGTCGAACGCGCAGGCCACCATCGTGGGCGGACGGGTGTTCGTCGGCAGCCCTGGCGGCGGCGTCTACTCGCTGAGCGCGGAAAGCGGCTGCATCCACTGGTTCTATCAGGCCGCGGCCGGCGTGCGATCGGCGCTCAGCGTCGCGCGCGTGGACGGAAAGACGCTCGCATTTTTCGGCGATCAGTCCGGCAACGTCTACGCCCTGGACGCGGCGACAGGCACGGTCGTGTGGAAAGCACGCGTCGACGACATGCCGATCACGCGTATCAGCGGCTCGCCGACGTTCTACAACGGCCGCTTGTACGTCCCGGCCGCATCAGGCGAAGAAGGCGCCGGCTCGGTGCCGACGTACGAGTGCTGCCACTTCCGCGGCAGCGTCAGCGCGTTCGAAGCCGCGACTGGCAAGCGCCTCTGGAAGACCTACACGATCGCCGAAGAGCCGAAGCCGACGACGAAGAACAAAGTCGGCACGCAGTTGTGGGGCCCGTCCGGCGCGCCGGTGTGGGCGAGCCCGGCCATCGACACGAAGCGCAACGCGATCTACGTGACGACGGGCGACAACTACAGCGAGCCTGCCACCGACACCAGCGACGCCTTCCTCGCGCTCGACATGGACTCCGGAAAGATTCTCTGGCACCAGCAGATGACGAAGAACGACGCGTACGTCTCCGCATGCCGGCTCCCGGACAAAACCAACTGTCCGAGCGTCAACGGACCGGACTTCGACTTCGGCGCTTCACCGATTCTCGTCAACCTGCCGAACGGCCGCCGCGCGCTCATCGCGGGACAGAAATCCGGCATCGTCCACGCGCTCGATCCGGACAACAACGGCGCGATTCTGTGGCAGACACGCGTCGGCCAGGGCGGGACGATGGGAGGTGTCCAGTGGGGATCGTCGGCTGACGCACAAAACGTGTACGTCGCCAACTCGGACATCGGGCGCATCATGCTGAATTACTCGACCTTCACCGACGCCGACACCAAACGCGGCGGCGGCATATATGCGCTGAACCTCCAGACGGGCGAGAAAGTGTGGTACACCCCGCCGTCCGATTGCGGCACACGGCTGCGCTGCAGTCCCGCGCAGTCGGCAGCGGTGTCAGCGTTTCCGGGTATCGCCTTGTCGGGATCGGTCGACGGCCACATGCGCGCGTATTCAACCGCCGACGGCAAGGTCGTATGGGACTACGACACCGAGCGGCCGTACGAGACCGTCAACGGCGTCGAAGCGCGAGGCGGATCGATTGACGGCCCCGGACCGGCCATCGGCGGCGGCATGGTGTTCTTCAACTCCGGGTATCACACGGCCGGCGGCCAGCCAGGCAACGTCCTGCTCGCGTTTTCGGTCGACGGCAAGTAACGAGGGACTGGGGACTCGCCAGTCCCGAGCCACGAGCCGTTACAGCGCTCTCCTCCGCGTATACGGTCGGGGGGAACGCTCCAACAATGAAAATCGCGGAGTACGTAGGCAACGACATCGTCATCATCGAGCCGTACGGGCGGCTCACCATGGAAACCAGCCAGGCATTTCGCCGCGCAATCGCGGGCCGCATCGACCGCGGCTGGAGCCGGCTGATTCTCGACTTTCAGAATATCGATTTCCTGGACAGCGCCGGGCTCGGCGCGCTCGCCGACGCCTACACGTGGGCCAGCGCGCGCGGCATTCGCATCGTCCTGGTCCACGTGTTTGGAAGGAACCGCTCGCTGCTCGCGCTCACGAAGCTCCTGACCGTGTTCGACGTCTACGAGACGACGCTCGAGGCGGAACGCAGCTTCACCGGCGCGGCGAAAGTGTTAATGATGCGTGACTAGTGCCCGCGCGGCAGGAACGACCAGAAGTCGAATCCGACGCGGACCTCTGAATTGAACTCGCCTTGCCGAAGGTAATTCGCCGGCGAGTGGAAGTCGGCGGCGGTGATGTCGCCGAGCACGTACTTCTCGGCGAACTTCACGCGAATCACGCGGCCCCATTTCACCCACTTCTCGCTGCGCACGAAACCAAACGGCGTCACCGTGAGCGCAAGCGGCGTCAGGATCGGGTGCGCCTGGTTCTCGAAGCCATCGCCCGTGAAGATGAACGCGCCGCCGCCGGCGCCGATATCGACCATCGGCGACAGCCGATAGTAGAAGTTCACCAGAATCCGGCTGCTGTTCACAGGTTGCGTGTTCAGCGGATCCGTCGCGGCGCCGACGAACCGTTCGTTGTTGTGACTCGAGGCCCACGCGTATTCCGCGGTGAGCAGCGTTCTGATCTTCGGATCGACGTCCGACAGGCACGTGCCGACGCGATGCCCGTTCCCCGCGTCGTACCCGCACAGCGCGCGGACACCAATCGACAGCGGATAGTAGGTATGGAATGGGCCCGGACCGCTGAACCCCTCGAGCCAGTCGATGAAGTCCGACTGCGCAAAGACACTGGCCGGACGCGCCAACACGCACACCAAAGCCGCTACCACCAACACCGCTCGTTTCATGTCCGTCCTTTCGTCTAACGCGGCGCTTCCGGCGGCGTGAAGATGTTCTGCCGGACACCCGTCGCGTGAAGATCCGGATCGTTGCGCCTGACCACGCGATTGCGCGGCGGCAGTCGATCCGGACAATGCAACAGCAGCTGTTCGCCGCTCTCGCCAATCGCAAAACACCGCTCCCCGGCGATGTCGTAGCGAGGCGCTTCGTTCCTCCACACGATGCGGTACGGCGCGACGCAAAGCCCGAGCGCGATCACGAACATCACACCGACGAGGCCAAACGCGAGACCGCCCTCGCGGACCGCCCGGGTCGTGCGAAGCCGCTGGATGCGAACGAGCGCCATGCCGAATCCGAACACAAGCAGCGTGAAGACAAATCGATACAGCTGCGCGTCGAGACGGCTCGCCCCTTCAGGCTGCAACGGCAGAAAACGCGCCGCCGGCTGCGTGCTGATTGACTTCGTCGCGAACGCGGAGATGAACGGCCAGAAGTGGCGGAACACGAATGCCATAACGACGATCCCGATACCGCCGACCGCCTGTGCGAGCACGGCCGGATCGTCGAGACCAAGTCGTGAACCGAGCCGCGACGTGCGCGTGATGCTCGTCGTGACGAGATGTTCGATGCCCCGCGACAGGCTGAGCACGCGGACCACAAATCGAAACGCGGCGATGGCGGTGAACACCAAGACCGTGTACACCGCCGGCACGACGAGCGCACCGACGCCGAACTGCAACCACGTCAGCGGCGACTCGCGATCGAACGGCGGCACGCGCTCGAGGGTCACATTGAAACCAAGCGTGACAATGAACCCGAGCAGCGTGAGGCCGGTCACAACGACGACGGCGGCAATTGCAACCCGGCCCGCGACGCGCAGAACCGTCGTCGACCGCGGCGGCGCGACCAACGACGCGGCAGGACTCGGGGTCATCGCGAGCAGCGCGTGTTCGAGTTCTCCCGCCGTCTGAAAACGCTCGTCGGGTTTGACCGCGAGCATCTTCCTGACAACGTCGGTCAATTGCGCCGGCAGCGTTCGCCCAGGCTCGCCCGCCGAGAGAAAATTCTTGCTCAACGTCAACACGACGTCGACTGGGTTGTCCGTCGCGTACGGACGGTGGCCGGTCGCCATTTCGTACACGATCACGCCGAGGCTGTAGATGTCGGAACGCTGATCGATCTCGTGTCCGAACATCTGCTCGGGCGACATGTACGCCGGCGTTCCCGGATGCATGATCCGCCGCTCGCCTGACACGGTTGTCGTCGGCATCGGCACGGTCAGCATCGGCCCGGCCGTCGCACCCGTGGCCGCTGCGGAAATGGCGTGCGCCACGCCGAAGTCCAGGATCTTGACGGAGCCCTGCGGCGTCACCTGAATGTTGGCCGGCTTCAGGTCGCGATGAATGATGCCTTTGCCGTGCGCGGCTCCAAGTGCAGACGCAAGCTGCCGGAGCATGTCGAGCATCCGCGGCACGTTCGGCCGCTCGCGCTTCATGACCGCTGCGAGGCTTTCGCCTTCGACGTACTCCATCACGAGAAACGGCCGGCCCTCGTGCTCGAGGACATCGTGAACGATGGCGATGTTGGGATGCGTGATGCGGGCGGCGGCGCGCGCCTCGTGCAGCAGCCGCGACCGGAGCTCGGATGCGGACGCCGACGCGCTGAGACACTTCAGCGCGACTTTCCGATGGAGCCGCATGTCGTTGCCAAGGAACACGTGGCCCATGCCGCCGACGCCGAGCCGGTCGAGCACGATGTACGGCCCGATGCGAGTGCCTATCTCGATGTCGAGCAGTTGATCCCGCCTGGCCGACGCGCCGGCGGTGCTGTCGAATGTCCCGGAAACCGTGAGGACTGATTCGAGGAAGTCCTCGTCGTACTGATTCAGGAACGACTGAAGCTCGCGCCGCAGCGACGGATCCGGACAGCGCGCTTCGACGATCGCTTCCCGTTCACTGGGCGGCCGCAGGAGTGCTTCTGCAAGGACACCTTTCGCCTGACGCCACGCGTCGGCGTCCATCGCCTAGGGCGTCCTCACGGCAGACCCTGCATCTGCCGGCGCAGCCAGAGCTTCGCCGTCGACCATTCGCGTTTGACGGTCGCCGGCGAGATGTCGAGGATTTCGGCGATTTCTTCGACGGTCAACCCAGCGAAGAACCGCATCTCGACGATCTCGGCCTGACGCGCGTCGAGTTCAGCGAGCGCCGACAGGGCGGTGTGCAGCGCGAGCACGTCGACGGGATCGGCCTCGCGCGCGGGCGACGGGACGCCCGAAATCGACACGGGCTCGGCCGGGCCCGCGTCGCGCTTGACGGCGCGCTTCCGGCGAGCATGATCGACGAGCACTCGACGCATCATCTTTGCGGCGATGCCGAAGAAGTGCGCCCGGTTTTCCCACGAGACGCCGCGCTGCGGCAACAGCCGCATGTACGCCTCGTTGACGACGGCCGTCGGCTGAAGCGTGCGTCCGTTCCGTTCGTGCCGCAGGTAGCCGGCGGCCAGACGGCGCAGTTCACCCTGCACGCGCTCCATCAGCGCCGACTCGGCTTCGCGCGATCCTTTGCGCCACCGTTTCAGCAACTGTGTCACGTCACTGCCGGACGTGGCGCGGCTGTCTTTTCCGCCAGAATTGCTCAAGTGTGTGGAGCTAGAGTAATTCGGCATCCTTCAAAAATCCATAGTTCACTGCAGATTTGGCGGCGGCACTCGCCGCTTCGTCGCCTGCTCGAACGCGTATGCAATCTCGATTAGCCGAGGTTCGCTGCACGCGCGCCCCGCGAAACTGACGCCGTAGGGAGCCGGCTTCGCGTCGAACCTGGCAGGAAACGGCGACGTTTGCGGCATGTTTGGGACCATCCCAAACGGCACAATCACCGTGGGATAGCCGACGCGCGCCGAAATGCCTGCACCGGTCGATCCCGGGAACAGCATCGCGTCGAGATGCTCGGCGTTCATCACCTCATCAATTCCGTGCGCGGCCGCCAGACGCCGATCCTTGGCGCGGTCCGCTTCGTACCGCGCGCGGTCGCCCTCGACGTCCATCTCGTCGGATATGTCGAGGTTACTCTGGCCGTACTTCAACGTGCCGGCGCGGACGTGCGCGACATTCCACTGGCGCAACTCAGTCAGCGTCTTCAGCGGCGCTGACGGTCCGAGCGACTGAAGCCACGTGTTGAAATCGCGTTTCATTCCGTACTTCAATCCGACGGCACAGTCCGCGTCCTTGCCCCGCGCGTCATCGGCGCCCGAGCAGATGTTCCACCGCAGGAAGTTGTCGTTCGCATGCGCGTCGACGATGCTCGGGATGTTCGCCGGATCGACGACGACGGCTCCGTGGGCTTTGAGAATGGCAATGGCGTTGGCCATCACAATCTGCTGCGCCGGCGTCAGGCCGCCGCGCGGCTCGGTTTCTCCTGGCGCGAGCGTCTTCTCGTAAAAGAAGACGCGAGGCACGCCGATCCGCGCGCCCTTCAACGCTTCTTTGCGGAGGTAGCGTATGTAGCTGTGGCCAGCCGGCGGCGTGCACGCGCGCGTCGCGGGATCGTGCGGGTCGGCCGCCTTGCTTTCGAGCACGCCGAGCATGATCGCCGCGTCGGCGACGGTGCGCGCCATCGGTCCCGGCGTGTCCTGATCGGCGGTAATCGGAATCACGCCGTAGCGGCTGATGCGACCGACAGTGGGTTTGATGCCGGCGAGCATGTTCTGATTCGACGGACTCAGAATCGATCCCGAGGTCTCGGTCCCCACGTTCGCCGCCCAGAAGCTCGCGTTCGTGCCGATGCCGGAACTCGAACCTCCGGTCTGCAACGCAGGCCGCCCGTCGAAGGTTTCGTCGCGCGGGTCGCGGCGTGGGTCGAACGGGTTGAAGCCGAATCCACCGAGCGAGTTGTAGTTCGTCGGCATCGGCGTCGGATCGCCGGCAACCCAGTTGGCGAGCTCGGTCATTCCGGTCTTTGCGATGATCACAGCCCCCGCTTCGCGCAAATTCGCCGTCAGCGTCGCGTCGTACGGCGGTACGAACCCCGCAAACGCCAGCGCCCCGCCAGTGGTCGGCATCGTGGTGGTCTGAATGTTGTCCTTCAACGCGACAGGAATGCCGTGCAGCGGACCGCGGACATGGCCCCGGGCACGCTCGCGATCCAACCGCACTGCGTCGGCGATCGCGTTCGGGTTCACGGCCAACACCGCGTGAAGTACAGAGTCGTACGTCCCTATACGCGCGAGGAACTGCACGACGAGCTCACGCGACGTGACACGACCCTCGCGCATCGCCCGCTGCATGTCGGCAATGCTCGCTTCGACGATGGAAAAACGCTGCGGTCGTGAGACGGGATGTGCAGGAGTGGAAGTGGTCTGAGCCGCGGTCAGGATCGAAAAGAGTAACGGTGCAATCAGCGCCGCTGCAGGACGGATAAACTTCATGGGACCTCATCATAAAACCTGGCCGGTCGCCGGACTGCTCTTTGGATCCGGTTTCTGCGCGCTCGTGTACCAGATCGGCTGGCTGCGGGAGTTCCGCCTGATCTTCGGCGCGTCAACCGCGGCGTCCGCGGCTGTCCTCGCCATCTTCATCGGCGGCCTCGGCTTCGGCGGATGGCTGCTGGGACGCCGCGCAGACACACACCCGCGGCCCCTCGCCCTGTACGCCCAGCTCGAAGTTATCGTCGCTCTTTCGGCAGCCGCGAGCCCGCTGCTGCTGACGCTGGTGCGACAACTCTATATCGCGGTCGGAGGAACGCCTCGCCTCGGTCTCACGGGCGGCACCGTCGTTCGGCTGGTCCTGAGTGCACTCGTCCTGGCCTTGCCGACGCTCGCCATGGGCGGCACTCTTCCTGCCGCCGCGCGAGCGATTACGTCGCACGGCGACCAGCGGCGGCGTCAGCTCGCGACACTCTATGGCTGCAACACGCTTGGCGCCGTGGCGGGATGCACGCTGGCGACGTTTTTCGCGCTCGAACTGTTCGGGACGCGCGCGACGCTGTGGCTCGCCGCAGGCGTGAACCTGATTGTGGCCGTCGTCGCGCGCCATCTGGCGCGAGAACTGGCGCCGGTTGCCGAGGACATGGCTCCAAGCGAACCGCACGTTGAAGCCGCGGCGCCCGTCGGCTTCGTGCTCACCGCCTCGGCCGTCGTCGGCTTTGCCTTCTTTCTCATGGAGCTTGTCTGGTACCGGATGCTCGGCCCGCTTCTCGGCGGATCGGTCTTCACATTCGGTCTGATCCTCGCCCTCGCGCTTGCCGGCATCGGCATCGGCGGCCTGCTCTACTCGGTGTTCGGCGCGAACAAGCCCGCTGCGATCGGCGGCTTCGCGCTCACGTGTCTTCTGGAAGCCGCGTTCATCGCCGTGCCGTTCGCGCTGGGCGATCGCCTGGCCGTCCTCGAGATTGTCCTCAACGCGTTCAACGCCGTCGGCTTCTGGGCGCGCGTCGGTGCCTGGGCGACGGTGACGGCGATCGTCGTGGTGCCGGCGGCCGTTGTCGCCGGCTATCAGTTTCCGCTGCTCGTCGCCCTGCTCGGGCGCGGACGCGAAAATCTGGGGCGGCAACTCGGGCTGACGTATGGCGTGAACACGATTGGCGCCATCATCGGCTCACTCGCCGGGGGATTCGGCTTGCTGCCGTGGCTGTCTGCACCCGGGGCATGGCGACTGGTGTCGGTGGTACTCGTTGGACTGGGCATCGCGGCACTCGTCGTTCGCGGCAAACAGCAGAACGCTCGGACGCTTTTGCCCCAGTTCGCGCTCGTCGCCATCACGCTTGCGCTGCTCACCGCGACCGGACCGACGGCGGCCTGGCGACACAATCCGATTGGCGCGAGCCGCGTGCCGATTGCCACGCTGACGACGCCGAACCGATGGCGCGCACACATGCAGGGCGTCCGCCACAACATCGTGTGGGAGGGCGACGGGACGGAAAGCAGCGTCGCGTTGACGACGACAACAGGCGGCTACGCGTTCCTCGTCAATGGAAAATCGGACGGAGCGGCAATTGGCGATGCCGGCACGCAAGTGATGCTCGGCGTGCTCGGTCCCATTCTCAATCCGTCGGCCAGGCGCGCGCTCGTGATCGGCCTCGGCAGCGGCAGCACCGCAGGATGGCTCGGATCGGTGCCGACGATCGAGCGCGTCGACGTCGCCGAAATCGAACCGCTGATTCTCGATGTCGCTCGCGCGTGCGCGCCAGTGAACCGCGACGTGCTCCGGAATCCGAAAGTGCACGTCACCATCGGAGACGCGCGTGAACTGCTGCTCCTGACGCCGGACCGCTACGACATCATCGCGTCGGAACCCTCGAATCCGTTCCGGAGCGGCGTAGCCAGCCTGTTCACGCGCGACTATTACCAGGCGGCATCCGATCGCCTCTCGGACGACGGGCTGTTCTTGCAGTGGGTCCAATCGTACGAAGTGGACGCGCACACGCTGTACACGGTGTATGCCACGATGGGATCGGTGTTTCCGCACGTCGAGACCTGGGAAACCACCGTGGGCGATTTGGTCCTGGTCGGCGCGAAACATCCTATTCACTACGACGCGGCAGCGTTGAGCGCGCGCATTGCGCAGGAACCGTTGAAAACCGCGCTCAGAGCGACTTGGTACGCGACGAACCTGAACGGCTTGTTCGCTCACTATGTCGCAGGCGATGCGTTGACGCGCGCGGTTGCCACGCCGGATGTCGACCGCAACGAGGACGATCGCAACGTCGTCGAGTTCGGGTTTGCGAGAGCTGTCGGGCACAACGACAGACCGATTCTGTGGGAGATTCGGGAAGCCGCTCGGCGGCTCGGGGTCTCTGAGCCCCGCGTGGCTGGGGCGACGCTCGACTCGTCGCGGCTCCGGACGGAGCTCGTTGGCTTCTATGCGGCCACGGGCTTTGGCGCCGACATCTCGCCTGCCGGCTCGCCAGCAGAGCGCGCGCGCCAGACGGCGCTCCTCGATTTCTACTACCGCAACAACTCGTCGGCGGCTCGCGAGAACTGGAAACAACAGACCGACACGCCGCGCAATCCTGTGGAGCTGACGATGGCGGCGGCGCTCGCGGCCGAAGCTGGCTCTGATGACGCGCTGGCGTACATCGATCAGATTCGGAGCTACGAGCCTGCCGAGGCAGACGCCGTGCTCGCGTTTCTCCGTTCCAAGCAGGGACGCGACGACGACACCGCGAACGCGCTCGAGTCGGCTCTCGGAAAAATGACAACCGATCCGTGGCCGTTGTCGATTATCAAAGACCGAACGATCACGCTCGCAGGCACGTTCGGCGCGAGAAATCCCGAATCGGCGCGTCGAATGATGCAGGCCTTGAAGACGCCGTTTGCTGCCGGCTTGCTACCGGATCGACGGCTGATGACGTCTCTGCTGCTCAGCAGGCAGGCTGGTTTCGCTGAGCACTGCGCCGGGCCTGTCGCTGCGCTCGAGCCGTATCCACCGTGGGAAGTGACTGCGCTGACACTTCGGCGTGAATGCTACGCGGCAACCGGCGATCCCAAGCTCCAGAAGGCCGAACGCGACCTCGCGACGTTCAACGCCGCCGAATCGCAGCCGTTTGCCGTCGGCGTTGTCGCTATGGCGCGCTAAGCGCGGCGTCGTCCAGATCGCGGCGGGCCATGGCCGTTGCCGGCGCCATGGGCCCGCGCAGGCGGCGGACGAGCGCCCCCCGCAGCCGCGCGCCGTCTCCACGCGAGAGCCGCCAGTCCACGGGTTGGTTCCTCGCCAACTCGAGCGACGTCCAACGGCCTCGCAACAATCCCGTCTCGGCGTGATCTCGCGTTCCAAGCAGCAAGTGGGCGATCTCGTGCGCCATCGCCCGCCCGAGCAACTCGCCTTCGTCTACGTCGCCAAGCCTGGCGAGCGCGCGTACGCGATCCGCGAACACCGTCGCAAGAGTGCCGCTTCGCTGTTCGACGTCGATGTACGAAAACCCGAGCGGCGCCGGATCGGTGGAAGCAGGAGCGTCGGTAATCCGAATCATCACCTCGGAAGAAAGAACGCGGCTGTCGCAGGGACATTGCGTCCACGTCACGTGGATGCCCGCGTCCGAGAGGATGCGGTCCACGACGCTGCGCGCGGCGGTTGTCGTATCCGGAGGAACGCCGTGTGCGTCATAGAGGCGAACGACGAGTGAGAGCGCCAAAGCGGCGTGAGCCAGCATTGCGGCTCATGGTCGTGGCATCTCGCGCGGTTGCCAATCAAGATGTGATGAATGACGGTCAGGCGGTGATGAACGGCACGTTTTCGACGGTGCACGCGTCCGACGTCTTGACCCGCGCCGCCGATGCCCGGATAGTACGGGCTGTGTCCCGCCGCAGGTTCATCCCGGCGCCGCTGCTTTTCGTCATCGCCACTGCGTTCGGCATCTCGTCGACCTTCCAGGCGTACTGGATGGATCGCCTGTCGCCGCACACGCATCCGATGCAGGACGCGGTTCTGCATCTGCTCGTCCTGAATCTCGTTTACTGGTACATCCCGGCGCTGCTGGCGCCGTCGATTATGGCCTTCGCGCTGCGGCGTCCGTTCGACGCCACGCGCTGGCCTCGCCAGATCGCGCTACATCTACCGGCGGCCTTGTCGTACTCCGTCATTCACACGGCGGTGATGGAGGGGCTTCGCATGTTCCTTATGCGAAATGAACCAGTGCCGGCCGATTTTCCTGGCTGGTGGCGCTCGGCTCTGCTCCATTACCTCGAGCAGCTCGACTGGCTGTTGATGACGTATCTGTTCCTGATTGGCCTCGCGTACGCCCTGGCCTACCGTCGCGAGTCGGAAGCGCGCGCGTTGAATGCCTCACAGCTCGAAACGCGGCTCATCGAGGCGCAACTCCAGTCGCTGCAGCGGCAGTTGCACCCGCATTTCCTGTTCAACACGCTGAACACGATTTCGGGACTCATTCACACCGATCCCGAGGGCGCCGATCAGATGATCGAGGGGCTCGGCGATCTGCTGCGGATGACACTGCACAAGTCCGGCATCCAGGAAGTGCCGCTCAAAGAAGAGCTAGAGGTGTTGCAGAAGTACGTCGAAATCGAACAAACCCGGTTCGGCAGCCGTCTGAACGTCGAAATGCAGATTCCACCGGAAGTGCTCGACGCGCAGGTGCCGAGCCTGCTCCTGCAACCGCTCGTCGAAAACGCCATCCGCCACGGCATCGCGCCCAACGCGCGGCCTGGTTGGATTTCCGTCCAGGCCCTGCGCGAAGGCGGGGAGCTTGTCCTGCAAGTCCGCGACAGCGGCGACGGACTGCCGCCCGACCGTCTCATGGCGCTCAATCGCGGCGTCGGCCTCGACAACACCCGCTCGCGCCTCGAGCATCTCTATCATGCACGCTACCAGTTCACGTTCTCGAATCTGGAGCGCGGATTCTGCGTCACGATTCGCATTCCGTTCCAGATCGAGAGCCCGACCGACGTCGAGGTGGGAGTGGCGTAATGGGCATGCTGTCGCAGAAAATCCGGACGCTCGTCGTGGACGACGAGCCCGTGGCGCGCGCGCGCATGCTGTCGCTGCTTCAGAGCGAGCCGGACATCGAGATCATCGGCGAGTGCCAGTCGGGAGTGGAAGCGATCTCGCGAATCGAGCTCACGTCCCCCGATCTCGTCTTCCTCGACATCCAGATGCCGCAGATGGACGGGCTGCAGCTGTCGCGCGCGCTCGGCGATCGGATGCCGGCGGTCGTGTTCGTCACGGCGTACGACGAGTACGCGCTCCGCGCATTCGAGGTGCACGCGCTCGACTACGTCCTGAAGCCGTTCAGCGCCGAACGGTTCAAATCGGCGCTCACGCACGCGCGCCAGCATCTGAGCAAGCGGAGTACGCCGGGCGCGCGCGAACCGCTGCCCGAGCGGCGCGACCGGCTGGTCATCAAGTCGAGCGGCCGAATCTACTTCGTCCGCACGCACGAAATCGACTGGTGCGAGGCCGCCGGCAACTACGTGCGCCTGCACGTCGGCGCGCAGACGCATTTGGTCCGCGGCACGATGGGATACATCGAGTCGCAGCTCGATTCGCGGCAGTTCGTCCGCGTCCATCGATCGACCATCGTCAACGTCGACCGCATCGAGGAGCTCCGCTCCTCGTTCAACGGCGAGTACGTCATCCTGCTGCACGACAAGACGCGGCTCACGCTGAGCCGCGGCTACCGCGATGGCCTGCAGACGAAACTAGGGAAAGCGCTGTGAAGGGATCGCGAAGGGCTCAAGGCTGAGGGCTGAGGGCTATCGAAGCCCTAAGCTCTCAGCCTTCAGCCCTGTTCTTACTTCGTCGCTCCCGCCGCTCGCTCGGGATGCAGCGTCAACTTCTGCACGCGCCAGTTCAGGATCTCGGCCACCCACAGTTCGTTCTCCGACGGACATGAGATCTCGTGAATCCATCCGAACTGCTTCGGCTGTTTTCCTGCCTTGCCGAGCACGCCGAGCACCTTGCCGTCGAGCGACACTTTGTAGATGCGGCCAGGGTACGCGTCGGCGGCGTATAGCACCTGGTTCGGCCCTGGCGTGATGCAGATCGCCCATGGAGCGCCGGCGCTCATCGTTCCCGGCGGCGCGTTCGGCGCCGGCGTGTTGCCGATCGCGACCTTCGCGTCCGCAGGCAGCGGCGCGTCGAGTTTGATTTGGCGCAGATACTTGCCGTCGCTGTCGAAGACCTCGATCCGCACGTTGCCACGGTTGGCGACATAGACATTGCCCTTCGCATCCACCGCAATGCTGTGCGGAGTGTTCAACTGCCCCGGCCCGCTGCCCGGCTCGCCGAAGCTCTTGACCCAATCGCCGTTCTTGTCGAACTTCGCCACGCGCGCGTTGACGTAGCCGTCGCTGATGAAGATGTCGCCGTTCTGGTTCCACGCGACGTCGGTCGGCTGACGGAACTGCCCGTTGATCGGCGCGAGCGGCGGATTGCGGTTGCGCTCCCACGGCTCGGCCTCTTTGTCCGACGCTTCTTTCTTCCGGCCGAACACCATCGTGACGTGGCCTTCCGGGTTGAAGCGGATGATCATGTCCGAGCCCTTGTCGACGGCCCAGATGTTGTCGTCCTTGTCGATGCGCACGACGTGCGCGAAGGCCCACGCGTAGAGACCCTTGCCGATTTCGCGGACGAACTTGCCGTTCTGATCGAACTCGAGGAGCTGCGACGCGGCGCCGCCGTACGCGGATCCCGTCGCGCTGTTCGAACGCGTGTAGACGAACACGTGGCCTTTCGAGTTGACTGCCACGCCGGCGTCTTCGCCGAAGTTCAAGTCGGCAGGCAGCTTCAGGACGTTCGGCACCGAGTCGAACGCGATGTCCGGCACCGGCTGTTGCGCGCGTGCGCCTGCTGCGCAGAGAAGAACGATCACACCGAAAGCAACGCGCTTCATGGCTCGCTCCTTGTCATAATCCCGCGGTAGTGTAGCGCACGGGAGGAACGATGAAGAGTTTTCCGGCCCTCGTGGGGTTCGCGCTTGCGTTCGCGGTGACGGCGACGCTCGCGCAGCAACAGCCGCGGTTCACGGTCATCGCCGGTGCCACGGTCATCGACGGCACCACACGTCGGCCGGTGCCGGACGCGGTGGTCGTCATCGACGGCACGCGCATCAGCCGCATCGGCCCTCGCGGCACGCTGACACTTCCGCCCGACGCGTCGGTTGTCGAGGCCCAGGGGAAATTCGTCATCCCGGGGCTTGCCGACATGCATCACCACCTGATCAGCGGGGGCATGGACAGAATCTACAACCCGCGTTCCGTGCTGCGGCGCATGCTGGCCGTCGGCGTGACGACCATCTTCGACCCATCGATCCGCTTGGAGGACTTCGCGGCGCTGAAAACCGCCGCCGCTGACGACGCATCGCCGTTCGCCCGATTCTTCAGCACTGGCCCGATCGTCACGGTGAAAGGCGACTTCATGGGTGACGCCGTGGGCGCGCCGACTCCGGAAACACCGGCCGATGCGATCACGGCGGTGCGCACGCTCAAGGCGGCGGGCGTCGACGCGATCAAGATTCAGCGCGACGACTTCAGCTGGGGCACGACAACCCGCGCCGCGCTCATGACGCAGGACGTGCTGAAGGCGATCGTCGACGAGGCGCATCGACAAAAGCTCAAAGTCTTCGTGCACGCGCCTCTCCTTCGCTACGCCAAAGAAGCGCTGCGCGCCGGCGTCGACGGCCTGATGCACGGAATCGTCGACGAGCCTGTCGATCGAGAATTCCTGGCGCTGATGAAGCGCAACGGTGCCGTCTACGTCTCGACGATGGCGCTCTATGAGGATGTCGCCGACGTGGCGGCATGGGCGAAGCGCGAGAGCGTGAACTGGGACAAAGCGAACCTGCAGCCGCCGCGCTTTCATGAACAATTCACAATTCCGGCCGGCGTCGCGCAGTTCACGATGTTCTTCAACAACCCGGAGTACGCGAAGCAGCATCTGCCGGTGCAGCGCGCGAATCTCAAGAAGGCGTTCGATGCCGGCATTCCGATAGTGTTGGGCACCGATACGGGTTTCTATGGCGTGCTCGTCGGCGCAGCGACACAGATCGAGCTTGAGCTGCTGGTGGAGGCTGGGCTGAAACCCGAAGACGCGCTGCGAACGGCGACGGTGAACGCTGCGCGAATGATTGGCAAGGACAAAGAGTTCGGCACGCTCGAACCAGGAAAGGCCGCCGACCTCGTGATTCTCGACGCGGATCCGCGACTCGACATCAAGAACGTGACGCGCATTAACCGCACATACAAAGGCGGCGTCGTATACGATCCAGTCGATCCGGCGAGACCGCTGCGCGGTCGACGTTAGTGCAAGGTCAACGCGCGTCTGCCTACGCTAGTTCTCCAAACTCCGACGGATGCGCCGCACGTTGTTGCCGAGCCCGGCCTGGTAAGAAACACAAGATCAGGATCCCAGCGGTGATTTCTAGTCCGGCGACCACATACAGTCCGGGCGCTGTCCGGCCAGTCATGTCCCTGAGCCAGCCGACAATAGATGGAGCGACCGAACCGGAGAAGCTGCCGACGGAGTTGATGAGGGCGATGCCACCGGCGGCCGCACTGCCCGCGAGCAGCATCGGCGGGAATTGCC
>Ga0097621_100000380_pt1 | contig 30961 bp, 28 predicted proteins | sample KBSMisM72_FD_73165 | JGI IMG/M metagenome (GOLD analysis project Ga0097621, IMG submission 73165) | Miscanthus rhizosphere microbial communities from Kellogg Biological Station, Michigan, USA - KBS Miscanthus M7-2 (version 2) (version 2) | ecosystem: Host-associated > Plants > Roots >... | reverse complement strand
CCCGGGCGCGGTCAACCTGCCGGCCGCTCGTACCGTTTTCAGAGTACAGGTCGCCCGCACCCGGAAACGTCCGGGGGGTGGCGCCTTTCAGAAGGAGAGCTCACATGAACCGTCGCATTGCCCTATCCACCGCGCTGTGCGCCACTGTCCTCGCGGCCGGCGCGTTCGTCGCACCCACCGCCCAAGCGGGTAACGTCGCCTGGGGTGTATCCATCGGCGCACCCGGCTTCAACGTCGCTGTCGGACAGCCAGGTTACTACGGCGGCCGAGGCTACTACCGTGCGCCGTTTGTTCCCGTCGCCAGGCCGCACTGGCGCCCGTATTACCGGCCGTACGCTCCGTACGCCTATCGCCCGATCGTTGTGGTGCCGCGGCCCACGTACGTCGCGCCTCCGGTATCGTATTCGTATTACGCACCCGAGACTTACTGGCCTTCGCCGTAGCGGCGAACCGGTGTAGACCCAAGCGTTGCGCTGGCGGCGTTGCGACACGTCGCCGCGCGTCTGGTTCACGGCATTTCGGCCGCGTGGATTTTGGCCACGCCGGGCACGGTGCTATCCTCCCCGTTTAGGCAGCAGGGAGTTCCACCATGAACGCTCCGGCCACCTCTGTGCATGTCCGGCCCGACGATCGACCAGTGCGTGCCGAAGACCTGCAGTCGCTCGCCCTGATCCGCAAGCTGGTGAGCTTCGATACCACCAGTCGCAATTCGAACATGGCGCTGATCGACTGGGTGCGCGAGTATTTGGCGAAGCATGGCGTCGCGTCCACGCTGACCTTCGACGACGGCGGCGGCAAGGCCAATCTCTTCGCCACGATTCCGGCACGTGACGGCAACGCCACGCGTGGCGGCATCGTACTGTCCGGCCACACCGACGTCGTTCCCGTCGACGGCCAGCCGTGGGATACGGATCCGTTCGAGGTCACGCTCAAGAATGACCGCCTGTACGGCCGCGGCGTGACCGACATGAAGAGCTTTTTGGCCGTCGGACTGTCGTTCGTGCCCGAGATCGTGCGGCGCGGCCTGGCGAAGCCGGTCCACTTCGCACTGTCCTATGACGAGGAAGTCGGCTGCATCGGCGTGCGGCGGCTCATCGCCGATGTCGTGGCCAAGGGCCTGACCCCGGCCGGCTGCATTGTCGGGGAGCCCACCGGAATGCAGCTGGTCGTCGCGCACAAGGGCAAGAAGTCCTGGCGTTGTCGCGTGCGCGGCTTCGAGGCGCATTCGTCGCTGACGCCGCTGGGCGTCAACGCCGTGCAGATCGCCTGCGAAATCGTCGCGTTCATCGCGCGCCGTGCGCGCGCGTTTCGTGACGACGGTGGCAAGGACGACGCCTACGATGTGCCGTTCACCACAGTGCACGTCGGCACCATCCACGGCGGCACGGCGCTCAATATCGTGCCGCGCGACTGCGCGTTCGACTTTGAGATCAGGAACCTGCCGTTCGACGATCCCGACGCGTTCTTCGCCGAAGTGAGGACTTATGCCCAGTCGTTCCTGCCGGAGATGCGCGCGGTGGCGAAGGACACGCACATAGAGTTCGACGTGCTCTCCGCGACGCCGGGCTTCGACACCCACGAGGGCAGCGACATCACCGCGCTCGGCTGCGCATGCAACAGCACGAACGATTTCGGCAAGGTTTCGTTCGGCACCGAGGCCGCGCTGTTCCACATTGCCAATGTGCCGACCGTGATCTGCGGACCCGGCCACATCGCGCAGGCGCACCAGCCCAATGAGTGGGTGGCGCTCGACCAGATCGCCCGCTGCGAGGCTTTCATGCGCCGGCTGGTGGATCAAGTCTGCGTGAGCTGAACGCCGTGGACGCGCGCGGCGCGCTGCCTCCGATCGAGGTGGAGTTCCCGGACATCGAGCGCTGGCACGCGGGGAATACCGGCGTCCCGTTCGTCTGGACGTTCACGTCGGACCGGCCTGGGCCGCACGTCACCATTCAGGCGCTGACGCACGGCAACGAGGTCTGCGGCGCGATTTGCAACGACTGGCTCCTGCGCGAGGCCTTTCGCCCGACGCGCGGCACGTTGACGCTGACCTTTGCCAACGTTGCCGCTTATCGGACGTTCAGCGCGGCGGACCCGTACACGTCGCGTTGCGTCGACGAAGACTTCAACCGGCTGTGGACGCACGACATTCTCGACGGCACTCGGCAGACTGCCGATCTTGCCAGGGCCCGCGAACTGCGGCCCGTCTACGATGCCACCGAATATCTGCTCGACCTGCATTCGATGACCGATCCCTGTCTGCCGCTCGCGCTCGCGGGACAGCAGCAGAAGGGACTGGAACTCGCCTTCGCGATCGGCATGCCGGAACACGTGATCATCGACGGCGGCCACAAGGCGGGGCGCCGGCTGCGCGACTATGCGGCCTTCGACGATCCCGCCAGCCCGCGCAATGCGCTGCTGCTGGAATGCGGCCAGCACTGGGAACTGGCGGCGCCCCATGTCGCGCAGCAGGCGTCGCTGCGGTTCCTGCGCCACTTCGGCATGGCCGACGGCGCTTTCCTCGACGCGCATCTGGACACCGCTCCGCTTCCGCAGCAGCGGGCGATCGAGATCACGCACGTCGTGACCATCGCTACGGAAGCATTCGCGTTCGTCCGTCCCGTCGAAGGGCTCGACGTCATCGCCAAGGCCGAGACGCTGCTCGCTCGCGACGGTGATGACGAAGTGCGCACCCCTTACGCAAACAGCGTTCTGGTCATGCCGACGCGCCGCCCAAAGAAGGGCGAGACAGCGGTACGCATCGGGCGTTACGTCAACTAGTTGTTCTCCGTTCCGCCCTGACAACGAAAAAACTACACAAGGGATGCTGCTGCCATGAAACGCCTTGCTGTCGCACTTCTCGCGTTCGTCGCAGGCGTTGCGCCGGCGCTCGCCGCGGATGCGTCGCCCCAGGTCAAGCGCGGCGAATTCATCGTGAAATCCGGCGGCTGCAACGATTGCCACACGCCGCTGCGCATGGGCCCGAACGGTCCGGAGCCCGACATGACGCGGATGTTGTCCGGCCATCCGGAGACGCCCGCGCTGCCACCGCCGCCGCCGCTGACCGATGCGTGGAACAACGTTGGCTCGGCGTCCGGCACCGCCTTCGCCGGTCCGTGGGGCATCACCTTCGCCATCAACCTGACCCCCGACCCGGAAACGGGCATTGGAAAATGGCGGGAAATGGACTTTGTGCAGACGATCAAGACCGGAAAGCACATGGGCGTCGGCCGTCCGATCCAGCCGCCGATGCCGTGGGAATCGTACCGGCATCTGTCCGAGGCCGACCTCAAGGCCGTATTTGCGTACCTGAAGTCGATACCTGCGATCAGAAACCGCGTCCCGGACTACGTTCCGCCAAAGGCCAAGTAGCGCGCATCGCGGACCAATTCGGCACGGCCGGCCCGCGTAGCGCGACTATCCGCGCGGACCACGCGCTACTTCCGCGCCGCCGCAACAACCGCCTGCGCAGTACCAGCGAGTTCGGCGCCCACCAGACCGGTCCACCGATCGATCGCCGGTTGCGCGGCGTCGCGCATCGCATGGCGTTGCACCGGCGACAGGCGAAGAATGGTCACGCCGTCCTTGGTCAACTGTTCGAGCGCGGCTTCCTCTCGCGCCAGCGCATTGACCTCGCGCGCCGCCTGTTCCGCCGCGTTGCGCACCAGCACGCGGCGCTCCTCGGACCAGGAATCCCAGGAGGCCTTGCGCGCCGCGAACACCATGACATCCGCGAACGCACCCCAACGCGTAATGAACTTCATCCCCGAAACGGACGCACGGGTGGCGACCAGCGTTGTCGGCAACGCATCCTGTCCCGCGAGAGTGCCTGCGGCCAGCGCCGCCTGCGCCTGCGCGAAATTCATCGACTGGGGCACGGCGCCGAGCGCGGCATAGAGTTCGATGAGCGAACGCAACGAAACAACCCGCACGTGCAGCCCCTTGAGGTCCGCGGGCGTCTCGATGGGTGCCTTTGTGGTTGCCAGGACATATTCGCCCAGCGGCGCCACCGCCAGGCCGATGACGCCCGCGGTCGCCATCTGCGCGAAGACGCTCTCGCGCAGCGGAACATCTGCCGCCAGCGCCTCCTGTTCGCGCGCGCTGCCGGTCAACCAGGGAATTGCGTAGACCCCCACCGGTGCGAATTGGGCCGACCAGACAAGCGCCGAACCGACGGCAAGTTCGGCGAGACCGGATTTGAGCGCGCCGAATTCGCGGCCGGGATCGCGCGCCGCGAGTGTCGCGCCGGGATATTGCTTGACCTCGAAAGTGCCTCCAGCCTTTTCATTGACCAGCTGTGCCCATCGTTGGCCGGCGCGCCCCAGCGGGTAGGTCGGCGCCAGCGCAGTGGACAACCGCAGTTCCGTAACGCCGGCATTGACATCCTGCGCCTGCAGCGGCGATGCCGCCATTGCCGACGCGGCCAACGTGAACGCGCAGGCCACGCGACGTCCATGGCGCACGCACAATGAGGTGATGGACATTCGCGGCAAGTTTACGCAGCGCACGCGAAGGCGGTCAACCGGCTGCGCGCCATCGCACGTACATCCGCGGACAGCTCATTGCAGCAAGGGTCCGTCCTCCGTTGCGGGAAGGACCTCGGGGACGTCCATCCAATACCGCCGCCGCTGGTCACGCGCCGAGATCGGCAGGAGTGACGTGTCCGGGGCAAAGGTCAGCGTGACTGCGCCGGCGACATCGGTGCGAATCATGCGCGCGGACACGGCCGCGTAACGGGAGACGATGTCCGGCCGCGGATGGCCGAAACGATTTTGATAACCGCATGCGAACACGGCAATCCTGGGCGCCACCGCTCGAATGAAGGGCGGTGTGGACGATGTGCGCGAACCGTGGTGCGGGACCACCAGCACGTCGGCACGCAGCGCGGTGCCGGCGGTGCGCAGCAGCTCCGCCTCGGACCGCGCCTCGATGTCGCCGGTGAGCAGCGCGCTGCCGTGCGGGGAGTCCACGCGCACGACGCACGACCGGTCGTTGGTCTTCGCCTGTGAATCGTCGTATTCGGCGCGCGTGGGATGCAGCATGGTGAAGTCGACGCCGTCCCAGTGCCAACGCTGTCCGGCGATGCACGCCATGACCGTGTTGTCCGATTTGGCCCGCGCCCGCGCGCGCAGGACGATTGCGTGATCCGCGGTGAGTGAGGACGCGAACCAGCCAACAGGCGTCGCCTGCAGCAGTGACAGCGTTCCACCGGAGTGATCGAGGTCCTGGTGGGAAATGATCAGACCGTCCGCGCGCCTCAATCCGGCGGCACGAAGAAACGGCGCGACGATCCGGCCGCCCGCATCCGCCGTTTCGCTGAAGCGCGGCCCGGCGTCGTAGACCAGCGTACGGCTGTGCGTTTCAATGACCACGGAGAGACCCTGCCCGACATCGAGCACCGTCAGGCGAAAGCCGCCATGCGGCGGCGGCTCCGGTCGCACAACAAGCAGTGGCAGCAACCATACGATCCCCCAGACTCGACCGGGCAACCCGCGCGGCGCGAGCAGCCACAGCGTGCCTGCGGTGCCCGCGGCCACCGTCCACGGCAACGGCGCGTGCTGTTGCCACGTGGCATCGGGCAATGCGGCCAACGACTCGAGGAAGCGCATCAGCAGCGCCAACAGCGCATGCGCGCCTTCGAACAGCGCGCCGCCCGGCACGGCAATGCCGAGCAATGCCAGCGGCACGACGCCGAGCGTGACTGCGGGTATTGCCACGGCATTGGCGATCGGGGCGATCAGCGATGCCTGCTGGAACAGCGCCAGCGTCAAAGGCGTCAATCCAAGCGTCACCACCCACTGCGCATATGCGCCTTCTCGCACGCTTTCACGCAATCGCGCGGGCCAACCCGCGGGCGCGGCTCGGCGAAGGCGGCCCGACGACGTATACAACAGCAGACCGACGGCGGAGAACGACAGCCAGAAGCCCGGAGTCAACGTCGCCCACGGATCCCACAGCAGCACGCCGGCGAGCGCCCACAACCACACAACGCCGGCGGTGCCTGGACGACCGAGCCACAGGCCGCAAGCGGCAACCACCAGCATCGCGAACGTGCGTACCGCTGGAACGGCGGCACCCGCCAGCAGGACGTAGCAGCCTGCCGCGACGACGCCGATCACTGCAGCCACTTTGCGCGCAGGAATGCGCATCGTCAGTCGCACGCTGCGCCGGGCAAGCGCGAAGGCGATGCCGCCGGCGAAGGCCGCGAAAATCGTGACGTGCAGTCCGGAAATGCTGATCAGGTGGGACACGCCGGTGCGATTGAATACCGTCCATTGCGCCTCGGGAATCGCGCGCTGATCGCCGATGGCCAGCGCCGCGATCACACCCACGTACTTCGCACCGGCCAGCGCGGCTGCGATCCGATCGCGAATGCGTTCGCGCGCGCGCTGCACGTAGTCTCCGGGGCGCGCGGCAAACAGGTCGCGGCGCGCGTTCAACCCCTCCGGATGCACATAGCCGGTCGCGCGAAATCCTTGCTGCAGCAGCCAGGCCTCGAGGTCGAAGGCGCCGGGATTGACGGTGCCGTGCGGGCGCTTCAGCCGCACGGTCAGGTACCAGCGCTCTCCGGCATGGACGACCGGGACCTCGTCGCCCGCCGTCGCCGGCCGCGGTGGCGTGAACCAGGCCAGTGACAACTCCCCTGGAACCACCGCGCGTGGTGTGCGGACGCGCTCGACCGTGAACGCGAAACGCGTGCCCTGCGGCGAATTTGCGGGGAGGTCAGATACAACGCCTACGATCTCGATGTCCACGCTTTCCCACTCGCGCGGCAGTTCTTCCGCCATCCGGACTTGTGCGCGCCAGGCCGCGTAGCCGCAGCCGATGAGCAGTGCCGCGGCGACGACAAGGAGTAGCCATACCGACCGCGCCTTGTTGCGTGCCGCGGACGCGAAACCCAGCGTTAGTACGCCTGCACCTGCAATCCATGCCGGATGTGCGGGCAAGGCTGCGCACGTCTGCAGCCAAGCGACGCCGCAGGCGAAAACCACGAGGACGAGACCGACGATCGAGCGCATCGCGATACCCACGCAACGCGTGCGCAGGGGCTGACGGACTCTAGGTGATCCGGATGTGCGCCGCGATGCGCCGTTTGGCCTAGGCGGGCCGCGTGCGGGCCTGAGACTACTTCTTCGGCCAGATGATCATTTGCGTGCAGCGAAACAGCGCCAAGGTCTTGCCGTTGGCCTTGTTGGTCACGACGGCGTCCCAGACCTGCGTGCTGTTGCCAAGGTGCGCCGGTCGCGCAATGCAGGCGATCGTACCCTCGGTCACGGTACCCAGGAAGTTGGACTTGAGTTCTATCGTCGTGAACAGCGTGGCGCCAATCGGAAGGTGGGCGAGACAACCGTAGCCGCACGCCGTATCGGCAAGCGCGATCACGGTCGCCGCGTGCAGGTAGCCGTTCGGGGCGATCAGTTCGGGGCGAATATCCAGTTCCGCCGCCACCTTGCCCTCTTCGATCCCCGTGAAACGAATCCCGATGAGCCCGGGCAGGCGTCCGTTACTGCGGGCGTTCAACGTATCGAGCGATTGGTCCGCGCGGAATGTCATTGGCGGGATTCGCGGCGGGCACTCAGGAGTTCATCGCTGCGCGCAGGTCGGCGGCGATAGCGTCGATGCTCGCAGGCGTGGTGTCCCACGAGCACATGAAGCGCACTCCGGTTGCACCGACGAAGCTGTAGAACTGCCAGCCCTTCGCGCGCACGGCATCGATGGCCGGTTGTGGCAGCTCGACGAACACACCATTGGCCTGGACCGGGGCGAGCAGTCGCGCTCCGGGAAGCTCCCCGACGGCCGTGGCCAGCCGTGTCGCCATCGCATTGGCATGCGCTGCGTGCCGCAGCCACGCGCCGTCCTCGAGCACGCCTACCCACGGCGCGGCAAGGAAGCGCATTTTCGATGCGAGCTGGCCGCCCTGCATCCGCTTGCGGCCGAATTCTTCGGCCAGTCCCGCGTCGAAGAACACTACTGCCTCGCCGAACTGCATGCCATTCTTGGTGCCACCGAACGACAGCACGTCCACGCCGGCGCGCCAGGCCAGGTCCGCAGGCGCGCAACCCAGTGCCGCCACCGCGTTGGCGAAGCGTGCGCCATCGACGTGAACCTTCATGCCGAGCGCATGCGCGCATTCGGCGAGGTCCCACATCTCGAGCGGCGTGTACAGCGTGCCGAGCTCGGTCGCCTGGGTGAGCGACAGCGCGCGCGGCCGCGCCGAATGCACGTCGTGCGGAGTCACGGCCAGGCGCTCGACCGCGTCGACCGTGAGCTTCGCGTGCGGCGTGTCCGCGGTCAGCAGCTTGGCTCCTCCACTGAAAAAGTGGGGGGCGCCGCATTCATCGACATTGATGTGCGCGTTGGCGTGGCAGACGATCGCATCGGTGCCGCGGCATAGTGCGGACAGAGCCAGCGAGTTGGCGGCGGTTCCGTTGAATACCATGAACACTTCGCACTCGGTTTCGAACACGGAACGGATTGCCGCAGTCGCGGCAGTTGTCCAGTCGTCACTCCCGTAGCTCGGCGCGTGTCCGGCGTTGGCCGCCGCGAGCGCCGCCCACGCTTCCGGACATATACCCGACCAGTTGTCGCTCGCGAATTGCGACGATGTTCCGCGTGGCGCTTTCATAGCCGCTGCTCGACGAACGCCTGCACCGATTTCAGCGCAGCAGGGAGTCCAGCCGGATCGGTGCCGCCGGCCTGCGCCATGTCCGGGCGCCCGCCGCCCTTGCCGCCGACCTGCTGGGCGACGTGATTGACGAGTTCGCCCGCCTTCACTTTGCCGGTGAGGTCGCTGGTCACACCCGCGATCAGCGTGACCTTGCCGTCGGCGACGCTGGCCAGCACGATCGCCGCACTCTTCAACTTGTCCTTCAGCTTGTCCATCGTTTCGCGCAATGCCTTCACGTCTGCGCCGTCGAGCGCGACAGCCAGCACCTTGGCGCCTTTGACGTCGACGGCACCGCCGGCAAGGTCGTCGCCCGCGCTGGAAGCCGCCTTGGTCTTCAGCCGCGCCAGTTCGCGCTCGGTGGCACGCGCATGCTCGAGCAATTGCGCGATCTTCGCCTCGAGCTCGCCAACGGGCGCCTTGAACATCCCCGCGGCCTTGGTCAGCATCGCGTCGCGCGCCTGCATGTAGTCGAGCGCGCCAAGGCCGGTGACCGCCTCCACGCGCCGCACGCCGGCGGCCACGCCTCCTTCGCTGACGATCTTGAACGGGCCGATGTCGCCGGTGCGCGCGACGTGCGTGCCTCCGCACAGTTCGCGCGACGTGCCGATGTCGAGCACGCGCACGTCGTCTCCGTACTTCTCGCCGAACAGCATCATCGCCCCGGTCTTCTGCGCTTCGGCGATCGGCATCACCCGTGCCTGCGTCGCCACGTTGGCGAGTATTTCCGCATTGACCAGCCGCTCGATGCGCGCGATCTCGGCGTCGGTCACCGGCGCGTCGTGCGCGAAGTCGAAGCGCGTCTTGTCGGGATCCACCAGCGAGCCTTTCTGCTGGACGTGGTCACCCAGCACTTCGCGCAGCGCCTTGTGCATCAGGTGCGTGGCCGAGTGGTTGCGCACCGTGCGGCCGCGCGCGTCGTGGTCGACCTGCGCCGCCACGGTGTCACCGACGCGCAGCTCGCCCGTCTTGACCTCGCCCATGTGTCCGTACACGTCAGGCTGGATCTTCTGCGTGTCCTCCACCGCAAACAGCGTGAGGCACGTTCCGCCCTTCGTAAGTTCGCCCCGATCGCCGACCTGCCCGCCGGACTCCGCATAGAACGGCGTGCGGTCGAGCACGACCACGCCGCGATCGCCTGTGGCCAGCGCATCGACCTTGACGCCATCCTTGTACAACGCCACGACCCGGCCCTCCTCGGACAGCGATTCATAGCCGCGAAATGCCGTCTTCGGCCCCGTGTAGTCGAGCTGCGCGCCGGCCTTGAACGTGCTGGCGGCGCGCGCGCGGTCGCGCTGCGCGCCCATCGCCGCGTCGAAACCCGCCTCGTCCACGGTCACGCCGTGGCCGCGGGCCACGTCGGCCGTCAGGTCCAGCGGAAAACCGAACGTGTCGTACAGCGCAAAGGCCGTCGCGCCGTCCAGTGTCTTGCCGCCGGTCCTGGCGAGCGCGTCGAGTGCGCCACCGAGGATCTTCATGCCGTTCTCGAGCGTCTCGCCGAACCGTTCTTCCTCGGCGGCAAGCACCTGGGTCACGCGCGCTCTTTCCTTGCGCAATTCCGGATAGGCGTCGCCCATCTGAACGTCGAGGTCGGCGACCAACTTGTGGAAAAACGGCTTCTTCTGGCCGAGCTGATAACCGTGGCGGATCGCGCGGCGAATGATCCGGCGCAGCACATAGCCACGGCCATCGCTCGATGGAATGACGCCGTCGACGATCAGGAACGCACACGCGCGGATGTGGTCGGCGATGACCTTCAGCGACGGATTGTCGAGATCGGTCGCATGTGTCTCGCGCGCAGCTGCCTGGATCAGCGCCACGAAGAGGTCGATTTGGTAGTTCGAGTGGACGTGCTGCTGGATGGCCGCCAGCCGTTCGAGGCCCATCCCGGTATCCACGCACGGCGCCGGCAGAGGCGTCATCGTGAACTCGCCGTCGGCGGCTTTCTGCCGGTCGAACTGCATGAACACGAGATTCCAGATCTCGATGTAGCGATCGCCGTCCTCGTCGGGCGAGCCGGGCGGGCCGCCCCAGATCTGCGGGCCGTGATCGTAGAAGATTTCGGAGCACGGTCCGCACGGGCCGGTATCGGCCATTTGCCAGAAATTGTCGCTGGCGTACTTGGCGCCCTTGTTGTCGCCGATGCGCACGACGCGCTCGACGGGAATGCCGATCTCCTTGGTCCAGATGTCGTAGGCTTCGTCGTCGTCGATGTAGACGGTCGCCCACAGTTTTTCAGGCGGCAGTCCGTAGGTGGTGGTCAGCAGTTCCCACGCGAACTTGATCGCGTCGCGCTTGAAATAGTCGCCGAACGACCAGTTGCCGAGCATCTCGAAGAACGTGTGGTGGCGCGCGGTGTAACCGACATTTTCGAGGTCGTTGTGCTTGCCGCCGGCGCGCAGGCAGCGCTGGACCGAGGTCGCACGGACGTAGCTGCGCTTCTCCGTGCCCAGGAACGTGTCCTTGAACTGCACCATGCCGGAATTGGTGAACAGCAGCGTCGGATCATTGCCGGGAACGAGCGGCGAACTGGCCACGACCGTGTGGCCCTTGGCGACGAAATACTCGATAAATTTGCGGCGGATGTCGGCGACTTGCATGGCGCTCTCGATGGGCAAATGCGTGGCAGACGCGCAACCGCAATTGCGGTAAAACGCCTCGCCTGATCAAAAGCTTGGATTTTAGCCGGTTTTTCCGGTCTTCCGCTTGGGCGAGCGTCAGCCGTCCTCGTCGGCGGAGGCGCCGGCCATGCGCAGCACGCGCAGCGCGACGGACATGCCGTAACCACGCGAGAGCAGAAAGCGCACCTGCCGCGCCTTTTCCTTTTGATTGGCCGGCGCTGATCCAAAGCGCTGCCGCCACAGCGCCGTTGCGTCCGCGAGTTCATCCGTTGCGGCCAGCGGCGCCATCGCGGCGAGCGCCTCGGGTGCGGCAATGCCCTTCTCCCGCAATGCGTAGGCGATGGCGCGCTTGCCGTAACGTCCGCTGCGCTGCGCGACGACGGCACTGGCATAGCGTGCGTCGGACAGGTAGCCCGCCGCGGCGAGTTCGTCGAGCGCGCGCTCGATGTCGTCGCGGGCAATGCCTTTGCGCAGCAGACGCTGTGCCAATTCCGCCCGGCTGTACTCGCGCCGCGCGAGCATGCGCACCGCGAGTACTTTGGGCGAAGCCGGTGGTTTGGCCTCTTTGTCCGCCGCTGCCCCGGGCGCCGCGCGGCGCTGACGCATTGCCTGCCTCAGCGCCTCGCCGCGAAGGTCACTCTTCGGCGTCCGGCATCGGCGTGATGCGACCGGGCGTGGGCACGTCGACGGCAGCGCGGATCTTCGCCTCGATTTCGGTAGCCAGTTCCGGATGCTCGCGCAGGAATTCGCGCGCGTTGTCCTTGCCCTGGCCGATCTTCTCGCCGTTGTATGCGTACCACGCGCCGGACTTCTCGACGATGCGGTGCGTGACACCCAGCTCGACGATTTCGCCTTCGCGCGAAATGCCTTCGCCGTACAGGATATCGAACAGCGCTTCGCGGAATGGCGGCGCGACCTTGTTCTTGACGACCTTGACGCGCGTTTCGTTGCCGACGACTTCCTCGCCCCGCTTGATCGAACCGATGCGGCGGATGTCGAGTCGCACCGACGCGTAGAACTTGAGCGCATTGCCACCGGTGGTGGTCTCGGGATTGCCGAACATCACGCCGATCTTCATGCGGATCTGGTTGATGAAAATGACCAGCGTGCCCGCACGCTTGATGTTGCCCGCGAGCTTGCGCAACGCCTGGCTCATGAGGCGCGCCTGCAATCCCGGCAACTGGTCACCCATCTCGCCTTCGATTTCCGCCTTGGGTACGAGGGCCGCCACGGAATCGATCACGATGATGTCGACGCCGCCGGAACGCACCAGCATGTCCGCGATTTCGAGGCCCTGCTCGCCCGTGTCCGGTTGCGAGATCAGCATGTCGCCGACGTTGACGCCCAATTTGCCGGCATAAACCGGGTCGAGCGCGTTTTCCGCGTCGATGTAGGCCGCGACGCCGCCCGCTTTTTGCACTTGCGCGACGACCTGCAGGCACAGCGTGGTTTTGCCGGACGATTCCGGGCCATAAATCTCGACGACGCGGCCGCGCGGCAGGCCACCGACGCCCAGCGCGATGTCGAGGCCCAGCGAGCCTGTGGAAACGACCGACAGGTCGCCGGCGATCTGGGCGTCGCCCATTTTCATTATCGAACCCTTGCCGAACTGCTTTTCGATCTGCTGCAGCGCCGCCGCGAGGGCTTTGCCTTTGTTGTCGTCCATGCTGGAAGTCCTGGAGTCGAGGGGCATGATGATTGTCCTTTGCTTAGGATAAGGGATGGAGGCTGTGCACCTAGGACAGAACGACCGTTCTATACTGTGGCGCGATTATGCTACGGAACGATCGTTCGATGCAACGTTCCGGGCAGCCTAATCCCTGGGGCCTATTGCTCTGGTCCGATTTTGTCTATAAGTCCTTGTAATGCAACGATTACCGACGCATGGCGCACGGCTGCCCTGTCGCCTGGCAAGCGCTTTGTAGTGGAGGTCGTCGACCCGTCCAACGCCGCCCAGCCGAAGCAGACCATCCCGACCGGCTTGGCGGGGGTTCCCCCGTCCGGGCCGGCGACACCCGTGATCGCTACCGCGTAATTCGCCCTGCCCGCGCGCAACGCACCCTCGGCCATCGACCGCGCCGTTTCCTCGGACACCGCGCCGTGCCGCGCCAGCGTCTCCGCGGGCACACCGAGCATCTCCGTCTTCGCTTCGTTCGAATAGGTGACAAAGCCGCGCTGGAACCAGCCGGAACTGCCGGGGATCGATGTGATCGCGCCGGCAACCAGACCGCCCGTGCACGATTCGGCCGCGGTCACCAATGCGCGCCGCGATGCGAGGCGCCGCCCGAGTTCCGCGGCCAGCGCAACGATTTCGTCGTCGCTCAGTGACATTCTCCGGGCATGCCTCGATAGTGATAGGTGTACGCGTCCGCAAAGCCGAACCTGCGGTACACGGAAATCGCGCGATCGTTGTCGGCGCTGACCTGCAGATAGGCATGCGTGGCGCCGTGTTCCCACGCCCAGCCGAGCATCATCGCGAGAATGCCGGTCGCGATGCCGCGGCCGCGAACATCGGGCATCGTTCCCATCGTGAACACGCCGGCGAGTCCGTCTTCGATCATCACGGTCCCGGTGCCCACCGCACGCCCGTCGTGCATCGCGATCACCGCGCGAGTCGCGAGTGGCGACTGGATCATCCGCTCCAGATAGGCAGCGCGTTGTTCGGCAGTCGTCTGCTGGATTTCGCCGACCGCCTCGGCGAATGTGGCAGGCGTCGGCGTCACGAACTCGACGCCAGCAAGCGGCGGCATTTCCGGCGGACGGTCGAGCCGCACCAGCTGCACCAGCGTCGGCTCGAATGCTTCGTATCCGCGCCCGGCAAGTTCGGCTTCGAGATCAGGCGGCTGGAGAAATGGCGTGATGCGGAACAGCGTTGGCAATCCGCGTTCGGCGTAGATCCGTTCGCAATAGGGAATCTTGCGAGCGAGCGGCAATGTCGAGCCGAAATGTGCATTGACGCTGCGCGCGCGCTTGGCCTTGCCCGGCGAGACGCGCAGCAGCCAGCCGTCGTAGAACAACTGCCGCTGCGTCTGCAGCGCGTTGAGGCCGACCTCCTCCACGCGTGCGAGATCGAGCCCGGCGAATTGCGGCGCGTCGCTCATCCGAAGAACCGTTGCCAAAGCGCGAACACGAGGAGCGTGTACGCCGCCGCCAGCAAGTCGTCGAGCATCACGCCAACGCCGTTCTTCAGCGCCGCGTCGAGCTGCCGGATCGGGGGCGGCTTCCAGATGTCGAACAGCCGGAAGATCAGGAACGCGAACGCCACCCGGACCCAATCCGCGCCGACGAAATAGAGCACCAGCAGGAACGCCGCGATCTCGTCGATGACGATTGCCCCATGGTCGGACTGGCCCAAGCTGCGGCCGGTCACCTGCGAAGCCCAGGCACCCGCGGCGAACAGGATCACGATGGCTGCCACGAATTCGGCGCCGCCGGCATACTCTCGCAGCAGCAGCGCGAGCGGAATCGCCGCCAGCGTGCCGAATGTTCCGGGGGCCGCCGGAGCCAGGCCGCTTCCCGCACCCAGTGCGATGAAGTGCGCCGGATGACGAACCATGAAGGCAAGCGTCGGGCGATCGGCCACGGGTCAGCCGAAATGGTCAAACGATCGCGGCGCCGGCATCAACGCGGCACCCCGCTCGTCGCGCACGACGAGCCCCGGTGCGGCGGTCACGGTGCCGATACGTGCCAGCGGCAGATGCACTTCGCGCGCGATGTTCGCAAGCGCTTCCCGGCGCGAAGCTGCCGCAGTGAAACACAACTCGTAGTCATCGCCGCCGGCGAGAAGGCACGCAAGCCCCATGTCGCGCCGGTCGCTGTCGATCAGCGCAGTGACCAGCGGCGAGCGCGGAACCCGAGCCAGGTCGATCGTGGCGCCGACGCGCGAGCATTCGAGAATGTGGGCGAGGTCGCCGGTGAGGCCGTCGGATACGTCGATCGCCGCCGACGCCACGCCTCGCAATCGCTCGCCCAGCGCAACGCGCGGCTCGGGCGTTTCGAGGCGAGCTCGTGCGACTGCGAAGTCCGCCGCGGCAAGGTGCGCGGCGCCCTGAAGGTCCGCCAACGCGAGCGCCGCGTCCCCCAGCGTTCCGGAAACATAGATGTCGTCTCCGGCGGTGGCGCCACTTCGGGTCAGCGCCGTTCCGGCCGGCACGTCGCCGATGATCGTCAAGCAGAAATTGCGCGGGCCGCGCGTGGTGTCGCCGCCGATCAACGCGACGCCGAATCGATCGGCGAGCGCGAACAAGCCGCGCGCAAATGCGTCGAGCCAGTCGGGGTCGACGTCGGGCAGTGCGCCGGCGAGCAATGCCCAGCGTGGCCGGGCGCCCATGGCCGCCATATCGGACAGGTTGACGGCCAGCGTCTTGTGCCCCAGCGCAACCGGATCGACGTCGGCGAGGAAATGCCTTCCTTCGACGAGCATGTCCACGGAGAACACGAGGTCGCAACCGGGTTCAGGCGCGACCACCGCGCCGTCGTCGCCGATGCCGATGCGCACCGCCGGGTCGCGCCCCGCGCGGCGAAAGTAGCGATCGATGAGCGCGAATTCGTTCATGGCCCGCGCCATTACTTGAGCGAGTCGCCGATCTCCCGCTGCCAGCGCGCCAGCAGCCGCTTGCGCAGGTCGGGGTCCCCGAATTTCGCCGGATCGACGTCGAGCGTCTTCACGTTGGCGAATGCCGCCGCTTCGGCGCGGATTTCCGCGCGCGCATGCGCAGGCACGAGCAGGTTCCGCGTGCGATTGGCGAGTTCCTGCGCCGGCTTGGTCAGCGCCCAGTCGTAGAAGATCCGTGCCTCGTCGGGATGTGGAGCGCCATTCAGGATCGCCATGCCGCCCAGCGCATCGCCCGTGCCTTCGCACGGAATCGCAATCGCCACCTCGAAGCCGGCCAGTTTTTGCGTGATGAACTCGTGGACGAAGGTCACGCCCACGCCCACTTCGCCGCGAGCCACCGACGGGCCCTGCGCCGTGCCCGACTGGGTAAAGCGAACGACGTTCGGCTGCAGTTTCTTCAGGTAATCGAAAGCCCCATCCTCACCATACAATGTGATGAGCGTTGCAAGGATCGTGTAGCCGGTGCCGCTGGTGACCGGATTGGACAGTTCGATCTCCTTCTTGTAGGCCGGCGACACGAGATCCGCCCAGCAGCGCGGCGCGACGAGTTCCTTTTGCGTGAGAATCGTCGGGCTCGTGCCGAAGCCGATGATGATCCGGTAGATCGCGGCGACCTTGTAGTCCGACCGCTCGGTGGCGCGGCGCGCCCACGGCTGCAGTTCGGCTACGCCGGGCGAGCGGTAGGCGACGAACAGGCCCTCGGCCGCCGCCTGCAGGAACGGGTCGATCGTGCCGCCGTACCAAAGGTCGGCCCGGGGATTGGCACGCTCGGCGCGGATCTGCGCGTAGAACTCGCCGGTAGGCTTGCGGATGATCGCCGTCTCGATGCCAGTTTCGCGCTGGAATGTCTGCGCGGCGAGTTCGCAGGCATCCGGATCATGGCTGCAGTAGACGACGAGCGAACGGGCGAGCGCATGCGTGCTGCCCAAGAGCGACCACAGCAGCAACGGAAGCAGATATCGCATGCCTGGAAAATCCGGTGTTCAGGTCGCGGTCGCGCCGCGCCGCAAGGCCGCGATCTCCGAGGCGCGCACGTCCGCGGCAAGCTTGTCGAGCACGCCGTTGACGAAGCGGTGCCCGTCCGTGCCGCCGAACGACCGGGCGATCTCGACGGCCTCGTTGATGACCACCTTGTAGGGAATTTCCAGCCGATGGATCAGCTCCCATGCTCCGATGACGAGGATGGCCCGCTCGATCGGCGACAGATCCGCAGGCTTGCGGTCGAGATGCGGCGACAGCGCGGCGATCAGCGCGTCGTGCTCGCGCGTCACGCCGTCCCACAGTTCACCGAAATAGCGCTGGTCGGCGCGCTGGTACCCTTGGCTCGCGGCGAGGTCGATGCGCACCGCGTCCGCATCGTTGTGCGACAGCTGTCGCTGATACAGGCCCTGAAGCGCAAGTTCGCGGGCGCGCCGGCGGGGTGCGGTTCTCATGGATCAATCACCGTCGAGTGCCGCGAACAGGTTGGCCATTTCCAGCGCCGCCTGCGCTGCCTCGAAGCCCTTGGCGTCCATCCGGGCTTCCGCCTGCGCATCGTTCTCGCACGTCAGGATGCCATTTCCGATCGGGATGCCGAATTCGAGCGCGACGCTCGACAGACCTGCGGCCGACTCGTTGGAAACGACTTCGAAATGGTAGGTTTCGCCGCGAATAACCGCACCGAGCGCAATCAGCGCGTCGTAATCATCCGTTTGCGCCAGCTGTTGCAGCGCCAGTGGTGATTCCAGCGCGCCCGGAACGCTTACAACCGTGATGTCGGCGTCGGCCACACCACCTTCCCTGAGGGCGCGCAACGCGCCGGCCAGCAGTCCTTCGCCGATCGCCGCATTGAAGCGCGACAGCACGATGCCGACGCGCAGTCCGTCACCACTATGGCTGGGGGCAATTCTGCGAATGGGCATGGTGTGTGTGTGTGCGTGAACGAAATGGAAGGAGGGGACGCGCAGATGCGGCTCAAAGCACCGGACGCTCCGGGACGGGCAGATCAGGCGCCATTGCGCGCCGGCGGCTCGACCTCGTAGCCCGTGACTTCGAGATCGAAGCCACCCATGCTCGGCATCTTCCGCGGTTTGGCCAGCAGCCGCATGCGTCCGACATTCAGGTCGCGCAGGATCTGCGCACCGATGCCGTAGTTACGGAGGTCCATCTTGGACGGCGGCGGCGCCGTGTCGGCGATGGCGCGCTGTCTGAGTTCCAGCGCCGATTCCGGCCGGTGCAGCAAGACCACCACGCCGCGGCCGGCGTCCACGATTGCGCCGAGCGCTTCCTTGATGGACCAGGAGTGCGACGCGCTCTCGGCGTCGAGCAGGTCCATCACCGACAAGGGTTCGTGCACGCGCACCAGCGTCTCGACGTCCGGCGAGATCGGACCGCGGACCAGCGCCAGGTGCGTGGCATCGGTGAGTTTGTCGCGATAGACGACCAGGCGGAATGCCCCGTAGGCAGTGTGCAGGGGACGCTCGGCAATACGTTCGACGATCCGCTCGGTTCGGCTGCGGTAATGAATGAGGTCGGTGATCGCACCAATCTTGAGGCCATGGGTTTGCGCGAACGCCAGCAGGTCGGGCATGCGCGCCATCGTGCCGTCGTCCTTCATGATCTCGCAGATCACCGCCGCCGGCGTCAGCCCTGCCATCCGGGCCAGGTCGCATCCGGCCTCGGTGTGGCCCGCGCGGACAAGGACGCCGCCCGGCTGCGCCATCACGGGAAAGATATGGCCGGGCTGCACGATGTCCGCCGGCTTCGCGTCGGCGGCCACGGCCGCGCGCACGGTACGCGCCCGGTCGGCTGCGGAGATCCCGGTGGTGACGCCTTCGGCCGCCTCGATGGACAGCGTGAAATTGGTACCCTGGCCCGAGCGATTGGTCGAGACCATCAGCGGTAACGCCAACTGCCGGCAGCGCTCCTCGGTCAACGTGAGGCAGATCAGCCCGCGCGCGTGCCGCGCCATGAAGTTGATCGCCTCCGGCGTGACGAAGTCGGCGGCGACGACGACATCGCCTTCGTTTTCGCGATCCTCCTCGTCGACCAGGACGACCATGCGGCCGGCCTTCAATTCAGCGATGATTTCGAGCGTGGGAACGAGGGTCATGGGGTACGAATCGGATCAGCCGGGCGGCGACCAAGCACCTGCTAGTTTACAGTAGCAGCGACGCCCGCGTCGTTCCGGCGGGCCAGCAAGTCGCGGCAGCATCCCATCGCCGGAAGATGCTGCACGCTGGGCGATATTGCGGGCGCCGCCACATTTTGGGGAGTGCGCGTACATGATCATCGATTGCCGCTGTCGCCTCACCGTCGGCGGTGCCGCCGACTACTTTGTCGACAGAGTGACCCGCGCGGGGAAAATGGAAGGCGTACCGGCGCTGCGCGAACGTACGCATGACGCCTTTTTCGCGGAGCTCGACGCTGCGGGGGTTACCACCGCCGTTTCCGTTTCCGGCTGCAATCCAGGGGCGCGGCTCGGGCGCTTCGACCTTCCCGAGCGCTCGACGTCCAACGACCTGCTGGCCGAGGTTCAACGCGCGCGCCCCGGCCGTTTCGTCGGCGTCGCCGGCATCGATCCGAGCAACCAGATGCACGACGCCATGACGGAATTGCGCCGATGCGTCGAAGTACTCGACTTGCGCGCGGTGTTCATCGAGCCTGGTCGCGCTCCCGGCTGCAACCTGGATGACCCGATCCTCTATCCGATCTACGCATATTGCCAGCAGCAGCGCGTGACCATCATTCCGCAGACGTCGGGATTGCTGGGAGGCCGGCTCGTCGATTATGCGAATCCGAAATATATCGAGCGCGTCGCTGACGATTTTCCGGACCTGAACATCATTTGCGGCCACGGTTGCTATCCGTATGTGCGCGAGGCGATCCTCATGGCATCGCGCCGCAATAACGTTTGGCTGGCGCCCGACAGCTATGTTTTCCACCTCGGCCGTGACGACTGGCTGCACGCCGTCAATTCCAACCTGCTCGGCTTCGCCGATCGCTTCCTGTTCGCCAGCGCCTATCCGCTCAACGCGCTCAAGCCGCAAATCGAGCGCTTCCATTCGCTGGGTTGGAAGGAGGACCTGTTGCCGAAGCTCCTTTACCGCAACGCAATTCATGCGCTGCGCCTTGACGAACGCCCCTCGCTGGTGAACTCGCCGGAATGGACCGGGCGCATGGCGTGACACTGCGTCGACCCCGACGACGCTAGCAGAAGTCGAAGGCGTGCCGCTTGGTGTTGCGCCAGATCCGGACGGCCTCCTCGGCCGGCACGGTCGAAGGGGGGAACGACAGCACCGGCTCGAGCGTCCATTCATCGGACTCTCCATCACCGCGCGGATACGGCTGCACCCGCAGAAGGTGTGGCGGCAGGGACTGGAAAAGTCCCAGTTCCACCCATTGTCGCTGCAATGCGCGAATACCTGCGACCGAGCGATCGATGACGTCCCGCTGGGCCTGCGCCTGTTCGCCATGGATCCTGAACCGGCTCAGCCTCTCGCGCAAAAATACCGCGTTGCCCTGAACGAGCAGGCGCGACCACATGGCGAGGTCGATGGCGCCGCGCACCTCTTCGCCGTTGAAGTGAAACGGCCGGTCGCCGTCGAGGCATTCGCGACGTTCGAAATCGCTCCTGCGGAACAATGCCGTGGACGGTTCGCCGATGAAATTCAATCCATACATGATCACCGCATTGGCCAGGCTCACGCCTTCGACGACGACGTCGCGGGCGACCGCGGGGCGTGTCGCCGGCATGTCTTCCATGACGCGCGAGTCGTTGTCGATCCTCAGGCGGTGCGAGGTTGCCAGGACGAGGTCCGGCACCTCCTGAAATGCGCGCACGAGTAGCGCCACGCATTCCGGCTCGAGCACGTCGTCATCGTTCAGGAACTTGACGTACTCGCCACGCGCAAGCGCAAGGCATTTCTGGTAGTTGCGGCGCGCGCGCAGGCGCTGCGGGTTCCTTTCGTAGCGCAATTCCACGCGTCCGGCACGCGATGCCGCCATCGCCGGAATCGCATCGCCTTCCGAGTCGTCGCAGATGACGATCTCGACGTGCGGATAGGTCTGACCCAACGCACTGTCGAGCGACTCCAGAAAATAGCGGGGATTCGACGAGGGAATCGCGATCGTCACGAGAGGGGTGGGCTTCTCGGCGCGACTCCGTTTGGTCCATCCTGCATGTTCGGCGCCTTCGGCTAGCGGAACCAGGCCCACGAGTGCCGCCCATCGCGCCAGACGCTCAGGCAGTGCGCCGGACGGCGCTTCGCCGAAAATCATCCGTCCATCGGGCGCCAGCACGCGGCGGCACTCGAGAAGCAGCTGGATCTGTTCACGCACCGGCATCGCGGCAACCGCGGAACCCAAGTGGAGCGACGCGACTGCGCGATCCTCGAAGGGCAATTCGCAATGGGGCGCCAAATCCACGTCCGCGTCGCAACGCGTGCTGATGTCGATGCGCCCATCGCGATGTTCGCCACGGGCGATGTCCACGGCGAGCCCCGGCGCCGTCGGCCGCGTCAAGCCTGCTTGCGCATCCATTCGCCGCGCTCGGCAAGTTCACGCACCCAGCCGCGGTCGGCTGCGCGCGGCATGAGCCCTTCCAGCGCGAACGCCGGCGGCTCGGTCGAGGGAAACGACGCAGGAATCTCCACACCGGTGAACGCCCGGATGGCAGTGCCGATCTCGTCGCAACCGATATGCCATCGCGCTCCGGTTGCGCCGGTGAAGCGCGCGTTGAACTCGTGGATGAACAGCGCTCCGGTGGACGCCGGCAAGCACTGCACATTGAGCGGGCCGCGCCATCCCGCATCGGCAAATACGCGCGCGCATGCATCGGCGATCCGCTGCGGTTCCGCGTCGTCATCCCGGGAGATCGAGCGCGCATTGTGACGGAGGCGCTTGTTGTGCGTGCAGACGACGTGCTCGATACGGCCCTCGGGCCCGATCAGCACCTGCAACGACCGCTTGACGCCTTCGAAGGAATGAATCAACGGGATGCCCTCCCTCTCCACCTGCTCCAGGTAGTTCCGCGGAGCATCTGGCGCGCCGAGGAATTGCTGCAGCACGTAGTTGCGCCGTGTCATCGCGCCATGCGCCTGCGCACGCGTCGCGAGGATGACGACGCCCGTGGAGTCCACGCCGTTCCTGGGCTTGGCCACCAGCGGAAGGCCGTGCTCGTGGACAAAGGCATCGACGCGGTCCCGCGCGCCGGAGTCATCGCCGCATTGCAGCGACGGCACGAAAGGCAACCCATGCCTGGCGGCGAATTCGAAGCTGCGCCACTTGTCGTTCATCATGGCAGCGATTTCGCGGGCGCCGCAGAGCAGTGTCGCGGCCAGGTCCCCGCGGCGCTCCCGCAGGCCGGCCAGCCACTCCACGTCCTCGTCACGGCACGGCACGACAAGGTCGGGTTTTTCGCGGGCGATGATGTCGAGGATCCGGCGCTCGAACGCGACGGGATCATCGGCGACTTTCGGCGCGAGGTAAATGGCATCGAAGGCGAACAGTGCCGGCTCGTCGGGCATGTCGCTGGTCGTCACGAGGCGCAGCGATTTCCGGCGCGTTTGCAGCGACGCCATCACGTTCGTGCCCGTGTGCCCGCCACCCGAAAGCAGCAATAGCGTCAGGAAGCGCATCGCTTCAGGCGGCGGGCGGTATGCGATGCATCCGGATGATCATCGCCGCGATCGTACCGGGTAAACGGCAGCAGCTGGGGACAGCGAGCGCATCGCTTGTTCTTGTTGGGGAAGCGGGTGCCGATTGTGTCAGCGGGTCATGCGGTCGTCAATTGATGGCGACCGGGACGCCGCCGGAATCTCCTCAGGCCGACACCGGCGCTTCGTTCACCGCGCCGGGAACGACGCGAAACCACGCCGCGTACAACGCGGGCAGGAACAGCAGGGTGAGCCCCGTGGCAATCGTGATGCCGCCCATCATCGCGACAGCCATCGGGCCGAAGAAGTCGCTGCGGATGAGCGGGATGAGCCCAAGCACAGCCGCGGATGCGGTCAGCACGATCGGGCGGAAGCGACGCACGGTCGCGCCCACCACCGCCTCCCAAGGCGCATGTCCCCCCGCGATGTCCTGCTCGATCTGGTCGACCAGGATCACCGAATTGCGCATGATGATCCCGGCGAGTGCGATCGTGCCCAGCAGCGCGACGAACCCGAACGGTTTGCCGAAGACCAGTAACGCAAGCGCGACGCCGATCAATCCCAGCGGAGCGGTCAGAACCACCATGAGCGTGCGCGAGAAGCTTCGCAGCTGGATCATGAGGAGCGTCAGCACGGACAGAAGAAACACGGGAAAGCCGGCGGCAATCGACTTCTGGCCACGTGCCGAATCCTCGATTGCACCACCCTGCTCGATCCGGTACCCCAACGGCAGCGTCGCGCGGATCTTGTCGAGCTGCGGCGTCAGCCGATTCGCGACGTCGGGACCCTGCGCGTCGCCCTTGACGTCGGCACGGACGGTGATCGTCGGCAGGCGGTCGCGACGCCATATGATCCCGTCCTCCTGCTCGTAACGGATGTCGGCGATCTGCGTGATGGGCACGGCGCGCCCGTTGCGGGAGGGAATTGCCAGGTCCTTGAGGAAGCTGATTTTCGCGCGCTCCTCCGCGGCACCGCGCAACAGAACCTCGACCTGCTTGTCGCGTTCGCGGAAATAGGTGACCGAAAAGCCCGACAAAGAATTGTTCAGAAACGTCGCGAGGTCCTGCGAAGAAATTCCCAGCACCCGCGCCTTGTTCTGGTCGATGGCCACGCGGATGACTTTCGATGGCTCATCCCAATCGAATTGCACGTTCGACGTGTCGGCGTCCACGCGCATCACGGCGGCCACGTCCCGGGCGATGCGGCGCACCGTCGCAATGTCCTCGCCGGACACCCGGAACTGCACCGGAAATCCCACGGGAGGACCATTCTCCAGACGCGACATTCGCGCGCGCAGCGATGGGAAGTCGTTCTCGAAGAGCGTCAGCAGACGGGTGCGCAGGCGCTCGCGGTCGGCAATGCTGTTGGCCGTGACCACGAACTGCGCGAAGTTGGACTGCTGCAGCTGCTGGTCGAGCGGCAGGTAGAAGCGCGGACTGCCGCTGCCGACGTAGGTGACGTAGCTTTCGATGCCGGACTCGGCATTCAGGACGGCCTCGAATTTCTTCGTCTGCTCCAGCGTGGCCGCGAAGGAACTCCCTTCCGCCAGGCGCAGGTCGACCATCAACTCCGGCCGCGACGATGCTGGGAAGAATTGTTGCGGAATGAAGCGAAACAGCGCCAGCGATCCGACGAAGATCGCCAGCGTGGCAACGATCACCGTCTTGCGATGACCCACGCACCACGTGATGACCGTCCTCAGCCGCGTATAGAACGGCGTCCGGTACACCGCCTCGGGATCGCTATGGTGCGCATGCGTGGGCATCGGCACCGCACGTCCCCGCAGCCTGGCGATGAGCCGTGCGGCGAACGACGGACGGCGCGTCTGCGTGTAGTCCGGGAGCAGCTTGTACCCGAGGTAAGGGATCACGACGACCGCGATCACCCACGAGGCGATAAGCGCAATCGCCGACACCTGAAATATCGACCGCGTGTACTCGCCGGTCGAGCTCTTCGCGGTGGCGATGGGCAGGAAACCGGCGACCGTCACCAGCGTTCCGGTCAGCATCGGGAAGGCGGTGCTGGTGTAGGCAAAGCCCGCCGCGCGGAAGCGGTCGAAGCCCTGCTCCAGCTTGATTGCCATCATCTCGACCGCGATGATCGCGTCATCGACCAGCAGTCCCAGCGAAAGGATCAGCGCCCCGAGCGAAATTTTGTGCAGACCGATGTCGAGCAGGTACATGAACAGGAATGTGACCGCCAGCACCAGCGGGATCGAGATGGCGACGACCAACCCGGTGCGCAGGCCCAGGCTGACCAGCGACACCGCGAGCACGATCAGGACCGCCTCGGTCAGCGAGCGGATGAACACGTTGATCGAGCGCTGCACGGCGCGCGGCATGCTGGCGACCTGCTGCAATTCGACACCCACCGGCATCTGCTGCTGCAGGCGCGCAACCATCGCGTCAAGCCCATGACCGAGTTCGATGACGTCGCCGCCCTTCACCATCGTGACGCCGAGTCCGAGCGCTTCCTGGCCCTGCCAACGCATCTTCTGCTGCGGTGGATCGACATAGCCTCGGGTCACCGTGGCAATGTCCCCCAGCCGGAACACCCGGTTGTTCGCGCGGATGGCGATATCGCGGATCGCGTCGACGCTGTCGAAAGCACCCGAAGGTCGCACGTAGATCCGGTCGCTGCCGGTGTCGAACACGCCTGCGGCGGCCACCACGTTCTGAGCGGCAAGCGTCTGGATGATCTGTGTCGGCTCCACGCCAAGCGTGGCCAGCTTGGCATTGGACATCTCGATGAAGATCTTTTCGTCCTGCTCGCCGATGAAATCGACCTTGGCCACACCGGGAACGCGCAGCAGTTCGACGCGCGCCCGATCGCCGAAATCCTTGAGTTCCTTGTATCCGAATCCGTCGCCCGTCAACGCGTAGATGTTGGTGTAGACGTCGCCGAACTCGTCGTTGAAGAACGGTCCCTGGATGCCGCTGGGCAGCGTGTTGCGGATGTCGCCGATCTTCTTGCGCACCTGGTACCAGGTATCCGGCACCACGGCCGCCGGCGCGGAGTCCTTGATCGCGAAGAACACCAGCGACTCGCCGGGCTTGGAGTAGCTTCGCACCCAATCGACGTACTGGACCTGCTGCAGCTGGTGTTCGATGTGGTCGGTGACCTGCTGCTCGACCTCGTGCGCCGTGGCGCCCGGCCAGTTGGTCTTCACCACCATCACCTTGAACGTGAATGGCGGGTCCTCGGACTGCCCGAGTTTTTCATAGGAGAGAAAGCCGACCAGCGCGAAGGCGATAATCAGGTACAGCACCAGCGAGCGGTGCCGCAGCGACCATTCGGACAGGTTGAAGCGCGAGTCCGGCGGACCGCCGGACGGGATCACGGGAGTCATGGCCAATGCGTCAGCGCGTATTCAACTGCCCGTTGCCGGCTGCGACGGCGCCGCTGCCGCGGGAGCTTCGCCTGCCGCGCCGCCTTCATAGGGCCGCACCACCTGGCCGGGAAGCAGCTTGTGCACGCCCGCCGCGACGATCAAATCCCCTTCGCGCACACCCGACGTCACGACGACGCCATCCTCGCGATACTGGCCGATGGTCACGGGCGCGAGGCTGACCTGCCTGGTGCCCGGATCGAAGCGCCACACAGCGGGCTTGCCGTCCTTCTGATAGATCGATGTCGCCGGTAGCACCGCCGCGTTCGGCGCGCCATCCGCCAGTACGCCGACGTTGGCGGTCATCCCCCATTGCACCGCGGGATCCGGATTGGCGATCGCGACGCGCACGGCGAATGTTCGCGTCATCGCGTCGACCGACGGCGAGACTTCGCGCACCCGCGCCGGATACAGCTTCTGCGGATTCGCCCAGAGCGCGACGACCAGGCGCTTCGCGCTCGTGAGTTCGCCGATGCGATTTTCCGGCACGCTGATCGCCACCTCATGCTCCTCGGCGCGCGCCAGCCTGAATACCGATTGCCCCGCCGTGACGACCTGGCCCGAGTCCGCGTTGACGGCGGTAATCACGCCATCGTCGCTGGCGTTCAGCGTCGCATAGCTCGCCTGGTTTTGCGCGACGGCGAGATTGGCCTTCGCCTGCTCGTACTTCGCGTGGTTAGCGTCTAGCGTGTTGCGCTTGGCGTCGAGCGCCGACGCGCTGATGAATTTCTCCCTGAGCAGGCCCTGGTAGCGGTCATACTCGGCCTGCGCGAATTTCCATTCGGTCTCGGTCGCGGCGACCTGCGCCTTGGCGGCTTCCGCCTGCAGGCCGACGTCGGCCGGGTCGATGCGCGCCAGCGGTTGTCCCTTTTTCACGCGCGCGCCCGTGTCGACGTAGCGCGCGACGATCTTGCCGCCGATGCGAAACCCCAGGTCCGCCTCGTAGCGAGGCTTCACTTCACCGGCGAAAACCGATGTGGAACCGGCGCCACCCAGTTTCACCTGCGCCAATTGCACGGGTCGCACAACGTCCGCGGGCTTGTCTTTGGCGCCGCAGGCGGCGAGCGCCGAGACGAGCACAAGTACGGTGGCGACGGTCCTCGGTGAATGCATGCGCATGGCGGGCACCTTCAACGGGCAGCCGGCGGGGGCGAGCCCACCGTGCCTTCCCATAGCGCGCGCATTGCGCGATCGAGTTCGTCGGAATAGTTCCACCCGAAGATCAGCGGATCTGCTCCGGCAGCGCTCAAGGCGCAGACGCTGCCAGCGGATTCGCCGGACATCTGCCACAGACCGATGATCAGCGCATAGCTATGCCGGAGCAGTCCAACGCCCCCGTCGCCCGCGAGTTCGGGAAAATGGCGTGTGAGGCCGGCACCCGCGCGCTGCAGGCGCTGCGCCATCCGCTGCTTGAACGCGAACGCCGCCTCGGTCGGCACGCCCTGTCCCATCATCCCGAAACAACGCGCGGCAAGCGGCAGGAACAACGGCGGCTCGACCATATGTCGGTGTGTGAGCGCGAGTATGGCGTCGATGGTGACGACGTCGTCGCCCTCGAGGAAGTCGATGAGTTCGCGGAAGAAACCGTCGATGTTGCGTTCATGGACCGCGAGCAGCAGTTCTTCCTTGCTCGGGAAATACAGGTAGACCGTGCCCTTGGCGAGGCCGGCCTCGTCGGCGACCTCCGCCACATTGGCCATCCGGTCCTTCGACCGCGACAGCAGGCGCTCCGCGGCATCCAGGATGGCGTGATGCCGCTCCTGCTTGGCTTCGGCCTGGATTGCGCGCTGGCGTATGACCATGTCCTTCGTCCTCCCGAGAGCCCGCTAAATGACCGCGAGTCAATTGGGAGACAGCGTAAATGACCGATGGTCAGTTGTCAATGGCCTACGCGCCGACGCCGAAATCGACGCTAACTGAAAAGAGCCAAAGTCGCGCTCGCGAGTTCGCTTTCCGGATCGGCCAAATCGACGACGACGCTGAAATGATGCTTGCCCGCAACGACGAGAGGCCCCGCGGCCGGGCGGCAGTTGTCGGGCCACGCATCCCATATCAACTGCGATTGGCGGAGAAATTCGGACGTCTCCGCGCCGCCAACCGCGACCAGCAAAGGCGCGGGCACCAGGCTGGCATGATTCACGGGTGACACGCGCGCCGCCTCGGCATTGGTGAGACGCAGGTCAGCGTTCATCGACGACAGCACGAGGGGTTTCAAGTCGTGCACGCCCGACAACGTGAGGCCGCCGACAAGCGGATCCCGCGCGAGCCCGAGCGCGTCCCAGTCCGTGGCAAACATCATTGCCGCAAGGTGTCCACCTGCCGAGTGCCCCCCGACAACGACATTGTCCACGGAGGAGCCGTGCTTGGGCCCTTCCCTGGCGACCCACACCATCATCCTGCGGCACTCGTCGACGATTCTCGCGATGGAAACCGCCGGACACAGGTCGTAGTTGGCGACCGCCACGGCGATTCCCTTCGCCAGCAGCGGCCCGGCAACGAAATGGAAGTCCGTTTTGTCCAGCGCCCGCCAATAACCGCCGTGAATGAACACGAACGTGCCGCGCGCGTAGCCGTCGGGAAGGAACAGATCGATGGTTTCCAGCGGCCCCGGCCCGTAGCGCAGATCGAGCTTGTGTGCGTGGCGATTGCGGGTGGCGGCGGAGAGTTCCGGATATTTCGCAAGCCACAGCGGGTGCTCCGCCACCGCCGCGCGATTGTTGTAGCCCCGCTCGACAAACTCGGGAGTGAGTAGCGAGGCGGAGCCGGAACTGTTCACGCGATGACGATCGACAACGGCGTCAGGCCATCGATGTGCCCGTCCAGCCGATCGCCGGCGACCACCGCGCCGACGCCGGCGGGCGTTCCGGTGAACACGAGGTCGCCTGGCATCAATTCATAGTATTGCGACAGGAACGCCAACGTGTGCGGCACGTCCCAGATCATGTCCGCGAGATCGCCCTTCTGGCGCATTGCACCGTTGACGTCGAGGCGGATCTCTCCACGCTTCATGAAGCCCGTGCCGGCGACCGGGTGGATGGGCGCGATCGGCGCGGCTTGCGCGAATGACTTACCCAAGTCCCACGGCCGCTTCTTCTCGCGCATGTCGTTCTGCAGATCGCGGCGGGTCATGTCGAGTCCCGTCGCGTACCCGAAGACCAGGTCGTTCGCGTCCGCGGCACTGACATGCACGCCGCGTTTGCCGATGGCGACAACCAATTCGATTTCGTGGTGGAAGTTTTTCGTCGCCAGCGGATAGCGCACGCTGCCGACTTCGGGTGGCACAACGGGCGAAACGGCGTCGGCGGGCTTGCAGAAGAAGAACGGAGGCTCCTTGGTCGCGTCACCGCCCATCTCCTTCGCGTGCTCCGCATAGTTGCGGCCGACGCAGTAGACGTGTCGCACCGGAAAGAGGTCGGTGGAACCGGCAATCGGTACGGCTGGGGCATCCCACATCGGTATCGCGTATTTCATTGTCGCTTCCGAAAGATTGATCGAACTATTCGGCGTCGGGTTGTCGCAACGGCGCCGCGTCGGCGAATGCCTGAATCGATAGGGCGGCCGCCTCGATGCGCGTTAGCGTGGGATACGGCGTGACGTCGATGTTCATGCGCCGGGCATTCGCAAGCTGCGGCACAAGGCAGATGTCGGCGAGCGTGGGCTCGTCGCCGTGGCAGTAGCGGCCGGTCTGCGGGTCGCGCGACAGTCGTGTCTCGAGTGCCTCCAGTCCGACATCGATCCAGTATCGATACCAGGCGTCCTTTTGCTCCTCCGTCACGCCCATCGTGTTCTTCAGGTACTGGAGCACGCGCAGGTTGTTGAGCGGGTGGATGTCGCACGCGATCTCCAGGGCGATGCCGCGCACCCGTGCGCGCGCGACCGGCGCAGCAGGGAGCAGTGGTGGCAACGGGCGCAGCTCGTCCAGGTACTCGATGATGGCCAGCGACTGCGTCAACACCGCGCCATCGTCAGCCGCCAGCGCGGGTACCAGCCCCTGCGGATTCAGCGCGAGATAGTCGTCGCCGCGCTGAGCGTTCTTGCGCAGGTGGACGAACTCCCGCGCGGGTTGAAGGCCCTTCAGGTTGATCGCGATGCGGACGCGATAGGCGGCCGAGGAGCGGAAGTAATCGTAAAGTTTCATCAGAACGCGGAAATGCCCGTCTGCGCGCGACCCAGGATCAGCGCGTGTACGTCGTGCGTGCCCTCGTACGTATTGACGGTCTCGAGATTGAGCACGTGGCGTATCACGTGGAACTCGTCGACGATGCCGTTGCCACCGTGCATGTCGCGCGACATGCGCGCGATGTCGAGCGCCTTGCCGCACGAGTTGCGCTTCATGATCGACGTGATTTCCGGCGCGGCGAGTCCTTCGTCTTTCATCCGCCCCAGGCGCAGGCATCCCTGCAGGCCGAGCGTGATCTCGGTCATCATGTCGGCCAGCTTTTTCTGGATCAGCTGATTGGCGGCCAGTGGCCGCCCGAACTGGATGCGGTCCATCGTGTACTGGCGCGCGGCGTGCCAGCAGAATTCCGCGGCGCCCAGCGCGCCCCACGCGATGCCGTAGCGCGCGCTGTTAAGGCAGCCGAATGGCCCCTTGAGCCCCTGCACGTTGGGCAGCAGGTTGTCTTCCGGTACGAACACTTCGTCCATGACGATCTCGCCGGTGATCGAGGCACGCAGGCTGAACTTGCCCTCGATCTTCGGCGCCGACAATCCCTTCATGCCGCGCTCGAGAATGTAGCCCCGGATGATCCCCTGATCGTCCTTGGCCCAGACCACGAAGACGTCGGCGATCGGCGAGTTGGAGATCCACGTCTTCGCGCCGGATAAGCTGAATCCGCCGGAGACGCTGCGCGCCCGCGTGACCATCGATCCCGGGTCGGATCCGTGATTGGGCTCGGTGAGGCCGAAGCAGCCGATCCATTCGCCGGTCGCGAGCTTGGGCAGATATTTCCTGCGCTGCGCCTCGCTGCCGTATGTGAAGATCGGAAACATGACCAGCGAACTCTGCACGCTCATCATCGAGCGGTAACCCGAATCCAC
>Ga0097621_100000379_pt1 | contig 30965 bp, 48 predicted proteins | sample KBSMisM72_FD_73165 | JGI IMG/M metagenome (GOLD analysis project Ga0097621, IMG submission 73165) | Miscanthus rhizosphere microbial communities from Kellogg Biological Station, Michigan, USA - KBS Miscanthus M7-2 (version 2) (version 2) | ecosystem: Host-associated > Plants > Roots >... | reverse complement strand
CGCGATGGCGAGTGGTCGAGTTCCGAATGCACCAACCGCCGCGCGGTCGCCAGCCACATCGCACAGAACGCATCCAACTCGTCCTCACTCAAGCCCTCGGGTGGTTCCACCTCGAGCACGACCTCGGCGGCCTCGGTGCCGTAATTGCCGTCGCTCGCAGCCTTGCGGAAACTCGCGCGCACCACCGTCATGCGCATGACCTCCACGTCGACCACTCGCGTAAGCGTCCCTGGCCGATCATCCACTTCGCCGCCGCGCGCGCGGCCGCGGGGTCGAACACGCTCAGGCCCGCCCTGCCCTGCGGCGTCTGAGCGAACGTTGACGGCAGAAATTGCAGCAGGCCTGACGCGCCCGAACGACGGTTGTAGGCGCCGGCGAAGCCGCGCGACTCGTGCCACGCCAGACAGTCAACGAGCGTATCCAGCGCGTCCCGTGGCGGCGGCGGCGGCGCAGATGGCCGCGACAGCTCGCCTGTCATTTGCAGGTACGCGCGCGCCGGCAACCGCGTTGTGGCGAGCGCGCCGAGCAGATCGACCACATCGACGCCGGCCTCGTTGGCCGCCTCGATCGCGTCCGGGTGGACGGTGTCCAGGTCCTCGGCGTGCAGGCCCGCGGCGGCCGCGCCCACCACGCCCACAACCAGCCCGAAGACCATGCCGACGGCGAATCTAGCCATGCGCCGCGCTCAACGCAGAATCGGCGGTGAGATGAGCCAGATCAGCAGGAACACGGCCAGCACGAGCAGGACGACAGCGAACACCCATCTCACAGCCCCAGCCGGCGCGCGAGGTCAGTCAGGAACCACGCCGCTGCCCACAAACTGCCGGCCAGCACCGCCAGGCCGAGCGCGATCGACGCGAGGAGGCCCGTTACCAGCACCAGGCCAAGCAGCACCTCGTACCAGTCGCGTCGCCGCCGGCGCGAATGACTCGCTCCGTTTTCATAGATGGGGTTCATCAAATGTGGGTTCGCTCGTCGCTCTGGGACTGACTTCGACTGCATCAGAATGGCAACTCCTCTAGCTCGCTACCCTCTGTTCGGATGGCATGCTCCTCAGCCGTGGCATTGCTCATCGCCCAGCCCAGCTCGTCGCTGATCTGGTGCACGGCGTCGCGCTCGAGCTGGCCAGCCTCAAGCAGATCCGACAGTCGCTCGACGGCCGTCTGTAAGCCGGCGAAGTCGACCATGTCGGCCACGCAGTCGCGGTAGCCGCGGTCGTACGCCGCAAGCCAGGCAGTGTGCGGGTCTTCGGCCTGGTTCGGGTTGTAGTACCGCCAGACCTGCCACGCCTTCTCGGCGTTGCGCTTCCCGCCAGGCACGGCTACGCCAGGGCTCATCAGGGACCCCGGCCTACGCCGCAGCGGTTTCGAGCTTGGGCTTCTGGCGCTCCTCGCGTTCCGCCTCGGCAGCGGCGAGACCCTTCAAGAACAGAACGTACGCCTGATTATTTTTGCTCCGACGATCAAGCTGGGCCTCTCGCGCGAGCCGCCTGGCTGCCTCCTCGTCGTCCTGCAGATCGAATGAGATGCGCATGCCGCCAGTGTGCGGCGGCATGTCGTCATCTGAATCCCCTCTTTATGGCGATTTATTCGCCAGGTTTTGCATAGCCGGGAGGTGCGCCCCAGCGAGCGAGGTACTTGCAGAACGCCTTGTAACCGAAGCTCGTGCGTGGCTGTAGATGCGTTTTGCGGTAGGGCCGCTGCATGCGCGGGAAGCCATCGAAGCCGTCGACCGCATTGCGGTACTGCTCCCAGAAGTACTCGCGCGTCACGTTGGTGTCGCCCTTCGGCCGCCCGCGGTGTATCGAGGATGGCCATTCGTCGTCGTCATCGCTGGCTGAGCCACCAGGAAATTCGTACGGCGGCCAGTAGCGGTCGGGGTGCTCCTTGATCTCTTGCGCGAGCTCGGCGATGCGGTCCTGAACCGCAGCCTCGATCACGTCATTGAACTCATGCGCCAGACGGTGGATAACAGCCTCACGACCGACCAGCGCCGAGGCATTCGACATGTCCGACTGCTGCAAGGGCAACTGGATGCCACCCAGGTGCTCAACAACGGGATCGACAACTTCACACACGGCAAGTGACGCCCTCCGCTCCAGGCCTGTTTAGGCCCCCACATGGTGGGTCATCCGGACCCCAACCGGCTGACCCTTTATGGTCATTTATTCGGGCAACCCAACAATTGCCCGCGTCGAACATCGCGATTGAGTGCTCCTTAACGTATCGTGCGCGTGGCCTGGTCGTCTATATACCAGCAGACAGCGCCGGCGACTGTACGTCTGTTGTGCACACCATGTAACGTGTGTGCGACAAATGGGGTGCACATAGACATACGATGGGACCGTTGCCCGAGACGCCGCGCTTCGTTCTTCGGATGCCGCCCGAGTTGCGCGAGCTACTCGAGCAAATCGCGCGCGCGGAACGACGTACGTTGACCAACCTGATTGTCTACGCGCTCTATGAATGGCTCGAGGGACGGGGCCGCGGCCAGCTTCCGCCGCCCAATAAATCGCCATAAAAGGGGGGCTCAGGGTGCCGGGCGTCGCCTCACACTTGGGCTATGCCCCAGCCGAAGCCCGAGCCGCAGGACGCCATTCGCGAATTGGTCGCCCTGTTACGCGCCGGTTACAAAGCATACGTAGCCTCACTCAAACCTCAACCCCAGGACAGCGCTAAGCGTGTAGACTCGGACCGTGTACGCGACCCAGCCGCTTGACGGACGCCGCATCCTGCGCGGCATACGAGTATCGACCCCACACCAGGTCGAGAACTGGTCGGTCCTGGCCCAGGAGAAGGACTTCGACCGTGTGCTCGAGGGGTGGGGCGCCACGATCGTCCCGTTCACTGAACAGCAGGTCTCAGGCCGCGACCTGTCCAAACGCAAAGTCCTGCTCGAGCAGCTCGAACGACTCAAGCGTCGCGAAGCCGACGGCATCGCCTACTACGACATTAAACGTCTGACCCGTAACGAGCTGGGCATCGACGGCGGCATCATCGCTCGCGAACTGATCAAGCTGCGAGCGGTGCTGGTTACGTACCGCAAGATCTTCGAGCTCTGGAAAGAGTCCGACCTCAAAGACTTCCAGTTTGAGTGCATGCTCGCGGGCATCGACGTCCGCGGCATTCGCGATACCTTCTGGCGCGGGCTGTTCCAGCGCGCCGAAAGCGAGCCGTTCCAGATGGGCAAAGCACCGATCGGATACCGCAATCGCCGTGAGGTGGCGATCAAGTCCAATGGCCGCGAGTCGGTGCGCACGATCCTCGAGAAAAACCCCGACCAGGCCGAGATGATGGCCACGGCGGTCCGACTGCTCGACGAGTGCCACAGTCTCGGCGAAGTCTGTCGCCAGCTCAACCAGGCGGGCCACCTGCTCACCGCGCGCGGTGAGGAGCGCGGCCAACGCATTGTGCCCTGGAAGCCGAACAACCTCAAACGCATGCTGCAAAACCCCAAGTACGCCGGGCAGTGGTATTTCGGCCAGAACAGCAAGCGTGAGTCGGCGGTCTGGGAGGGACGCGAGCACCGACGCTTTCACCACGACGCGCCCGAGCTGGCGTACTGGACCGCTGGCCAAGCCCTGGCCTGGAGACGGAAGTTCCAGCCGACCGGCAAATGGGTGCCGCAGTCACGTGCGCGGAAGTACCAGCGCGGTCTGATCGGCGTGCTCGCCTGCGTCACCTGCGGCCGACCAATGGTCAGCGCCGGTCAGCTCGGCTATCAGTGTTCGAGCCAACGCAACGGGTTATGCGAGGCCGCCCAGGTCCTCGGCGAAGGGCCGGCGCTCAAGGCGCTACGGACGATCCTGCCTGACCTGATGCCGGACGCCTCGGTGCTCGCCGCGGAAAATGCCCGCCAGGCATCGAGTAACGAGCGCGTCTCCGAGTTTGAGTCAAAGCTCGCGGTACTCGAGCAGCAGCAAGCGGAAGACACCAACGAATGGATGAGCATCCACGGCCCGAAGCCTGTCTCGATTACCCGCGCGCTGCAGGAACGCGAGCTAACGATCGAGGCCACCCGCACGAAGCTGATCGAGGCACGCGAGGAATTCGCGGCCAGTCGCGAGACATTCGCCGGCGCCCAGGAGTTGATCGACCATTCGCTCGAGATCATCGACCAGCTCACGCCGTACCAGCAGGCACGCGTCTATCGGTTGCTGGCAACCGACGTCCGCATCCGCGGCGTGGGCGTTGCGAGAGGGCGTCGGTGGCACGTGGAATCGTACACGGCACTCTTGAAAGGCACTACGCTTAGCGACCTAACTGCCAGCAATTGGGCGGCTAAACTGTCCTCAGCCTTGAGTGCCTGAGATGTGCACCATCATCCACAGCGATGCATTCCTCGCTCTCCAGGCCGAGCTGCAGACTGAGCGCACCTGGCGCGAGGAGCTTCAATTCCTGACCATCGACCAGGCCGTCGAGATCGGCAAGCTGCGAGCGGGGCTCTCAGAACACCACCCGCTCACGGCAGAGGAACTGTTCTGTCCCATCTGCCAACGGGTCAGATCTAGTGGTGCCCCTGGAACCATAGAATGATGGCCGCCGCGCTGCGCAAACAGCCGGCGGCCCGACACCAAGGGAGGATTACCCCTCGATGCACGACCAGCCTAGCAGCGAGTCGAACCAGCCGCGCCGCCGCCAATCCCTGACGTCCGGCTAAGTTATGTCCAATCCACAACGCGAGTTGCTCTTTGCTCGCTCGGATGGCATCTGCCAATGCGTCGGCGCGTGTGCTCTGCATGTTGGCCGTTGCGCGACAGGCATCACGTTGGAGACGTTCCATCGATCGCACCTGCGCTCACGCAAGCACGACGGCAGCGATCACGAGACCAACCTCGAAGCATGGTGCTCGCGCTGCAACCTGACGCTGCAGTCACGCGATGCGCGCGACCCGCGAGTTCTTCCGCGCGAATGGCAGATGCGGGAACTCGACAAGATCGTGGGCGCCATCACCAGAACCGGCGCGGCCACGTTGTCCGCGGCGCCGGGGGCGGGCAAGACCATCTTCACCGCGCTGGTATTTGAGGCGCTGCGGGATGCCGGCATCGCTGCCCGGCTCATGGTCGTGGTACCCCGTCGCGGCCTGGCCGAGCAGTGGATGGACGCACTTGCGCAAAGCCGTCACCTCCAGTTGAAGCCGCATTCAGCAATCGAACGACCGGGTCAACACGGCGTCGTTGTCACCTACCAGTCGCTGCCCAACCGCGACCAACTGAGGGCGCATCTGCTGCAAACCCGACACGTGCCGACACTGCTCGCGTTGGATGAGGTTCACCACCTCGCGCGCGACGCCGACGGGACGCATCGATCCTGGGCCGACGCGATCAATGAGCTCGCAGGTGACGTCGAAGGCCAGCACATCAACGTCGCCGGCATCTTGAACCTCTCCGGCACGCTGTGGCGATCGGCCAGAGCCGAACGAATTTCGACGGTGCGCTACACGCCGCCGGACGCTGACGGCAAGATCATCTCGCTCGTCGACGGCTCAGTGACCGTTGAGGAGCTGATTCGAGAGGGCCTGCTGCGGAGCATCGATCTGTACCGTCTGGGATCTCGGGTCAGCGTCGCGGACTACCGGGAGCTGCAAATCGTCGAAGGCAATCTGGCCGATGTTGACGACAAGGCAGCACGGGCCGCGGTTGCGCGCCTGGGCGCGATCGATTCATGGCGGTCGGCGTTTGTCAGCTCAGTGCTGGACAAACTCGAACAGGCGCACCGTGCCACCAGTCACCACGTCAAGGCACTCATCGTGGCCAGTCGCCAGGATCACGCGACTGAGTTTCGGAACGAAGTCGATCGACAGATGCGGCGGCGCGGCCTGCAACCGCTCGCCGCGTTGGCGATCAGTGATGAAGACGACGCGCAGCGCACGCTTGAGAACTTTCGCCAGCAACAACGGGTGGGCGTGCTGTGCACCGTGGATATGGCCGGCGAAGGCTACGATTGTCCCGACATCGCGGTGCTCGGTTACGCCTCGAACAAGCTGACGCCGCTGTATGTGCGCCAGGTCTGTGCTCGAGCGATGCGCGTCACCGATCGAGAACGCGAACTCGGCGCCACGTTGCCGGCCATCGTCGTCTTACCCGACGCACCCGCACTGGTCGAGCAGTTCCTGGCCTACATGGCACCCGCGCTACACGAGGTGCGGATCGCGGACGAGGAAACGGTGCGTCGGCCCATCGAAGGTGAGGGCACCGGAACGGCTGGGCCACGGCTGCAACGCTTCGTGCTCACCGGTGCGGAGGCCGAGGTCGAGACGGTGACCGTCTCGTTCCTCGATGGGACGCACGAGAACATCGACCCGAGCGAACTCGCTGCGGCCGCACGCGAACTCGAGCTGGTGAATATGCCCGAGGTGTACCGGCCGCGAGCGCTCGCGTTCCATCGCCGCACGCTCGGAGAATTGCTGGTCCGCCGCCCATTCGATGTCGCGGTCAGATCAACAGAGCCGACCGTCACGGAAGCGAACGTCGAACAGCAATGCGAGATGCTGCAAACTCAAATCCACCAACTAGAGCGTTGGTGGGTAGTCCAAGGCAACACGCCCGTCAGTCACTTTGCGACGCTGGTCAACCAGGCCGGCGGCATTCGGGCAGGGCACCGCGCCAGCGCCAGTCCGGCCGAACTTGAGAAGGCGCTGCGGTTTGCTCGGCAGTACGTCGACACCTTCCAGAAGGGGCGTTGAGCATGAACGCCAAGCCCTTTGTGGATGCCGCTGGGCGGCAAGTAATCGACTTCGCGGCAACCTGCCGGACACTCGGAAAAGTCGGCGAGCTGGCCGACAACATCATGAGCATGGCCGAATCCGGTGCCTGGCGGCACTACCGCACTGCAGTCGGTGATACGACGTGGCGCGAGTGCGAACTGGATTACTTCTTGATTTCCTGCGATCTGGAATACGACGACGTGTACCGCGCGATCAACTGGAACAAGCTGGGCGACACGACGCGCGCGATGATGGATCACGACGCTTCGCCAGACAAACGCCGGCCCTTGGACCAGGCTGCCGCCGCCTACCGCGCTGCCGGTCCAGAAACGCTGCTCGAGCGAGCCGAGCGCTTGCACTGGGTGACAAAGACCGGCAAGCCACGGTCACCATTATCCGGTCGGCAGCGAGCCAAGCAGGCAGCCGGCGGGAAGACGGCCGAGCAACAAGCGGCTGAGCGCCGGCGACAGCGACTGACGAGGGAACAGCGGCACGAGCTCGATCAGCTCATGAACGAACTGGTGGCCCGTCTGGATGACGACGAGGTCCGCTATCTACTGGACGGGCTGGCGAACGAATTACGACGTCAGGCCGGCCGGCCGCAGGACGATCACGAGCACTGGGCGCGTGACGTTGATGAACTCAACGGCGACACCCAAGCACTCGCTAGACGCTGGAATCTGTCCGACCGCGCTGCGCGAAAGCGCAAGGCGGCACTTAATTCGTGAATTTAGTTCCGCCTCTATGCCAGGGAGAAAACACCAATGAATGACTATGAGCGCGTGCGGAGCATGATTCAGGAGGAGGCCGCTAAACGAAACACCGAGTCAATGCTTCTCGAGATGATCGACGACCTCGTGGCGCGCATCGACGCGGATCCCGATCTGCGCCATGCACTGATTCGCGAGGCAGTACGCCCCATGGTCTTCTCCAGTTACTGGCTCCCCCGCCCGTGAGATTATCACTCACGGCAGAGGCGAACGAGGCTGGGAGATGAGGCGGACCCAGGCCCGAGATTGTCTGCGGGAGGGGAAAAATTGGGGCGTTATGTCCTGGACCGCCCCAACGCCCCAAGTATAAAACGGACCACCGAACCTAATGGTGCTTAGAGTGACCAAACCTGAGCACGTGTATCACTTCACATGTGCCCACAGCAGGAAGGACATCGGCACGTCGAACTGCCTCCTGTTGCCTCACCTGCACCCATGGCTGGGAGTCAAACTGATCTGGCTCACGAGCGAAGCCAGCCCTGACCGTCGTAAGACCGGGCTGACCATGGATCATCAATCGTGCGACCGTATGGCGTTCCGCTACATCGTCAGCGACGTCGAGAACTGCCGACCCTGGCTGGATTCTTCCGAACGGGCAACGCTTGGTGCTGACCAACTGGATGCCTTCGAGGATGGCGGCGAGGCGGCACCCGACCAGTGGTGGATCAGCAGCCAGCCGCTGCGCGCACGCTTTGATCGTTCCTGGTCTGATAAACCCGTCCCGAACTCGTCGGTATGGCCGTAGCTCGCACGCAAGACATAATGTTTAAATTCGCCCATGCGGGCGGTGTCGCTGTTCTCGGGCGCAGGCGGCTTCGAGCTCGGGTTCCAGCGAGCCGGCATCGAGACGGTGCTCCAGGTCGAGATCGACCCCGTCTGCCTGAGCGTGCTCGAGCGCCACTGGCCCGAGACGGAACGCGTCGATGACGTTCGCCAAGTGGACGCGGCCGCACTTCAAGGACGATGCCGAGACGTGGTCGGAGTCGGAAGTAGCGCCGACACTGAATGGCTGGGAGGAACGTCACGAGGTGTCGCCGGTGCTGGCGATCGTCGAAGGCGCGCACGGGACAACGCTCACGGAGGAAGCGCTGGCCGTCCAAGGGAATGGCGGCAAACCAGGCCAGGGCTATCAGGCGATATTGACCTCGTCTACGGCGGGTTCCCCTGTCAGGATGTCAGCGTGGCCGGCCAGCGGGCCGGTCTTCGGGGCGAGCGCAGCGGTCTCTGGTATGAGTTCCACCGCGTGCTGTCCGAACTGCGGCCACGCTGGATGGTCGTTGAGAATGTTCCCGGACTCCTTTCCTCAGGAGCCGAACCGGGCGCCGACTTCGGTGTCGTACTGCGGGGGCTGGTCGACCTCGGGTATGGCGTGGCCTGGCGGGTTCTGGACGCGCGCTGGTTCGGAGTCCCCCAGCGCCGCCGTCGCGTCTTCATTGTCGGCTGTCTTGGAGACGCGCCCCGTGCCGCGCAGGTACTGGCTGTCTGCGAGAGCTGCGGCGGGGATCCTGAGACGGGCGGCGAAACGGGGCAAGACATTGCCTACAGCCTTGCAGCGAGCGCTCGAGGGACTGGCGACCAGCAGGGTAACGCTTGGAACACCACCTACCTGCCCATGACTGCCGATGTCGGGGGCCGTGTGAGATCCAATCTGAGATCGCTAGCCCTCGATGTCGTGCATGCATTCGGCGGCAACAACACGAGCGGGGAAATCAACTTGGCCTCCGGTCGGTCCAGCCGTGCCAACCGCTACGACTTCGAGACCGACACATTCCTGGTCAACACGGCCGCGGCTGTGCGTCGACTGACCCCGCTCGAGTCCGAGCGACTGATGGGCTGGCCGGAGCGGCAAGAAAATCTTATAATCAGGGTGTGTTCCGACCGTCCAAAGAACCGTGTGCCTGCGGCAACCCCAAATCGCAAGTCGCCCGCACATGCTGGGAGTGTCGGCGCAATCGCGAGCAACGAGCGTGCGTCATTTGCGGCAACAACTTCGTTGCCAAACGATCAACGCCCGACCGCACCTGTGGAGGTACATGCCGTCTGGTCCTGCGAGGACGGGTCTATAGCGATAACCATTCCGCAGGCAGGGTCACCATTACATGTCAGCAGTGCGGCAAGCCGCGATTGGTTCGCGCGTCGAGGGCTAGCCGTCGATTCTGTTCAACTCGCTGCGGCTATGACTTCAATTCTGCTGCGAACAACCCTAGGTGGCGTGGCGGAATCACCACTGAGCGAGATGCCTTCTTTAGCTCAGCACGATGGAAACAGGTATGTCGGCGTATCTGGGCAAGAGATCACCGATGCTGCCAATGGTGCGGAGCTGAGCATCGTCGCCCTGCGCGGATGTTTGAAGTCCACCACATTGCCAGTTGGTCAGTCTTCCCTGACCTCCGACTCGATCCTGAGAACCTTGTCCTGCTATGTCGCGGCTGTCACGAGCGCGTTCATTCCCGAAGCAATACGGAGCGCCGGTTCATACGACGTAAGGGCTAGCTTCTCAAGCGGTCACACGCGCTACGCCGCGGACGGCCGCGAGATCCCCGACTCGCACCGCTACCGACTGTGCGGCAATGGCGTGGTCGCCACCGTCGCCGAGTGGATCGGCCACCGTCTAGTCAGAGCTAATTGTGGCCCAGACTGAACGACGCGCCCGAAACAACGCGCACCCGTCTAGCCGGTACGCACGGCTGCGTCGGGTAGCCCAGCAGCGCGACCACGCCTTCACCATCACCATCGAGCAGTACCGCGAACTCATCGCCCAGCCATGTGCCTACTGCGGCTGGCAGGTTGACCGCTACGGTGGTGGGCTAGACCGCCTGAACACCTCGCTGGGCTACGAGCCCGGCAACGTGGTGCCCGCCTGCGGCATTTGTAACTACGTGCGGCGTGGATACTTCACTCACGAGGAGATGCTGCGCATTGGCGATGTGATCAGGCACATCCGCGCTGAGCGCGCCGCCGATGGCAATCCTGGCCTGTTGACCGACTACGGCCCAAACGTCGGCCGTCGGAAGGCTTATCAGATCTAAGTGCCGTTATGACTAGCAAGAACGATCCACGCATTTCAGTCCGTCAAGAAGACGTGATGGCCGAAGTACAACGCGAGCGCGACGAACTGCGCGTCTGGCAAAAGACCGCCGACATCGTTATCAGCGAACTGCGCGCCGAGGTCGAAACGGCCAAGGCCAAAGACGAGTACATGATGTCGCGACTCACGTTCTACTGCGATCTGAGCGACGAACTGCGCGCCGAGATCGAGCGGCTCAAGAGCCTGCTAGAAACTGAGCGACGGGTTGCTCGCATGATTGGCGATGCGCACAAGAAAGACGCTGCCGAGGTCGAGCGGCTGCGGGCGGCGTTAGACAGGCACCATCGGGACGATGGCGAGTGGGCCGAGGGTTGGACGTGCCTGATTTGTGAGCCTGACGCAGTCCGAGCACCGCTTGCCAACTCTAAGGAGTGATATGTCGGACAAGCCGTACCGCTGGCGGTGCGATGTTTGCGGGAAATTCATCGGCTTCCGTCAGGATCACTACGAATGGACGCCGTTCGGCGGGGTCTATGACCTAGACCCGCCCGACGAGGAACGAGCGCACGTCGGATGCTTCGAGCGTGACGGCAAAATGCCTCACCAGTGGATCGGACCGACGCTCAAATCGGTTAGCCAGACCTAAGAAATATTAGCCACAGCAAACCAGCACCCGGACATGCCCGCATGGTTGTCCCGGTGCTGATTTGTTGGAAAAACCACATACGAACGCAAACCACCCGATCGGAGGTGCTCTGGCCCCCATCACTCGTCCGTCGACCGTCGTCGAACCTGACTAACGCCGTAATCCACGCCCCGGCCCAACCACACGCCACAGATGAACACGATCAGGTTGCCAGCGGTCTGATTCACCGTAGGTTCAGTCGGCGTATAGATGAGCCAGAACGACGCGACCAGGACGATGATGCTGATGAGCGCCTGGATGCCGAGCGCGTAATACGCGAACCGGTCGGTCACGCGAACTCCTCGACCAGCAGCCGCTCGGTCAGGTAGCGCGCGAACAAGACGCCGTCGAGGAAACGCTGATCGAGCATGGCCCGATGCGCCGCGCAGCACCGCGGTGGGTGGCAATCGCAGTTGTGGCTAACGGCCACCGACAGCGCGAACACCTCTTCGCGCGTACCGTGCCAGATGACCTCGACGACCACGCATACGCCTAGAGAAGTCGAGCCACACCCAGCGCGGCGATCAAGCCGAACACGATCAGCGGCGTGGAGGGCAGCACGCCCACCATCCCCAGGATCGCCAACAGGAGTACCAGGACAGCCAGAATCCAACCGATGGTTACCACGGGTGCGGTGAGTTGCATGATTCCCCCTTACCTGACCAACGAGACGCAGTTGAACGGGCCCAAGCGCTCATAGTCGGCGCGCGTCAAAATGTCGTTGACGCCCATCCAGCCGGGCCCTGAATTGGCGATCCACAGATCGGCGCCGACGCGCCCGCGGACAGCGACCCAGTGATTCCATACGCTGCCCGACATCAGGCTGACCGTCTCGGTGGCCAACGCGTACATCTGGTTGAACGATAGCCAAGCCTGCTCAGCCTCGACGCCGTAGCTCTCGAAGGCCACGATCAATGCCTGTCCGGGCCCGTCGATATTGGTCAGCCCCCAGGTCGGATTGATCTGGTCAGGTCGACCGATCTTGTCCACGGCACACCATTCATCGCACGCCGTGTCGATCTGGGTGGCGCGCAAACACCACGAGAGCGAGCACGCCGAGCACGTCCAACTCGTCGACTGGCGCGGCATCACCGTGTCCGGGTCGAAGTTGTCCCACCACTCGGGGCCACCGGCTGGGCCAGCCTCACTGGTGAGCAGGTAGTTGACCGACTCGAGCGGTGCGAGCGCGGGATTGAGCGCCAGGATGTGTGCCTCGACCGACGGCGGCTCGCCTGTCCAACGACCCTGGGCCATCGCCGCCAGCGCGGCGGTCATGATCGACTGCTGCTGGCTGAGCAGGCTCAGGTCCTCGGCGACGGTCACAACTCGCTCTGCACCACCGGCGTATCGACCTCGAGCGTTCCCTGAAGGTTCGGGTCCAGGGCATACAAGTAGGCTTCGACCGAGCCGGCGCCGGTCCACTTGCCGGCTAGTGCGGCCACGAGGGCCTGGGTGAACAGGCTCTGCTGCTGCTGCAACGTCGTGATAGCGGCACTGGTTTCAGTGTCGTCAGACTCGGTCACACTGCCGCCATCACGTCGTCAAACAGGGTGACGAGGCGCTTATCCACCACATTCCAGGGTTGACCTTTCAACTTCTGGACCAGGTGCTCGTAGTCGCTATCCTCCAGCTCGAGCGTGCCGTTGGCCGAATCGAGCGCATCAAGGCAGCGAATCGACTGGCGCATCTCCTCGATGTTGGCACCCTTCTGTGGATCGAGCGGGCGGCGGCAGACCTCGCGCAGCACGTCCTGATAGACGATGTCGCCCAGGCGTGCGTCGGGCAGGGTACGGAGTGGGATGTGTTTCATGCGGGCTTGCCCGTGCTGACACCCAGGATGCCGGCTACCTGGGATTGCTGCTCCGCTGTGCCATTGGCGTAGGCCACGGCGACGTCCTCCACCGGCGCGACGGCATTCTGCACGGCGTATTGCTGGGTGTAGCTCTTGAGCACCTCGTGCATGCGCGCGTCGAAGTACGCGGCTGGCTCCTGGGGCGGGTCGGTCTGGCCGGCCACCCATTCGAGTGCTGCCTGCTCGTCGGTTGAGGTCGAGACGGTGTAATCGGTCATGGCCCCTCCTTAGACGATGCCAACCCAGGCACCGGCAGACTTGACATAGATCCTCTGGAGACTAGTAGCTGGCGTGTCAGAACGGTGGAACACATCCCCGTTGGCGCCCAGGCCGGCGGCTGGCACACCAGAGCCACCCCAGATCGCCGGCCCCTGCGCAACAGTATTCATAGCGGTATAGAGGCCACTGGCAGCGAAGATGTTGCGCGGCCTGGTGGCTCCGGAAGCGCCAATGTCGACAGTGTTATCGGTGCCGGCCAGGAAGTGCCCACCGGTACCGCTGCTGACCTGCCAATACGTGCCACTGCTGTAGTTGAAGTAGATACCCAGGTTCGACCGAAGAATCAGCCCGCGGTTGTTATTGCCAGTACCTGCGCCTACGGTCCCAACAGTGAAGTAATTGGAACTCCAGTTAAACTCCGCCCGTTCGTAGTTGCTGGCGTCGGTGTACGTGTTGAAGATGCGCAGCGTCTGTGGGTTGGTGCCGTTGCGCTGCTCAACGACGTTGCCGGTGGGCGCCAGGAGCGGCGTGACCAGCAGTGGCGTAACCACGCTCGTGCCGACGTAGATGGTGCGCGGCCGGTTCGCTCCTGATGCACCGAGGTCGTAGGTGTTGTCAGGTGACCACGTCAGCGTCTGCGTCAGCGGTAGCGTGAGCCCAGCACTCTGGTTGATCCACTGGGTGTTGTAATTGGTGGCATCGATCTTGGCCAGCACCTGATTCGCCGTTCCACCTGCCGCGACGCCTGGCCCCGCTGGTCCCTGCGATCCAGTCGTACCCGCCGGGCCTGGCGGGCCCTGTGGCCCCACTGGGCCAGGTGGGCCCATCGGCCCGCTCGTGACAATGCTTGCGCTGAGTGCCTGCGGGGAGGGCGTGAGCGTGACGCTGAACGTATCGGTCATGCCACGGCTCGCGTGACATCCTGACGGACGACCAGGTCGCCACTCACAATCGTCTGCCGCTGGTTGGTCGCCGACACGAGCTCCACGTCATAGCGATACCGACCGCTGAGAGTCGCGGTGATGGTATGACTCAACGTGAGCAGGATGCTCGAGGTTTGCATGGTCACCGTAAATGTGGCGTCGACTGTTGTTGCACGGTCGGCCACGTCGCGTCGAATCTGAGCCGTGCAGGTATAGCCTCCGAGATTCGCCGGCGTCCCATCAGGATTGAGTACGTCGATGCGCGCGTCATAATCATCGCCCTGATACGTCTGAAGTAAGGGTGTGGTCATAGGGGCATGTCCTCTGCATCAGTACTGCACAACCTGCAACGTGCAGTGCTCAAGGTTCGGCAGTGCGCTTGGGCGGCAGTAGATCGTCACCGCTGCCAGATCGCAATACAGCTGTAATTGCGCCGTATGGCTGGCGGCCGATAGGTTGGTGACCACGAGCTCGCCCGCGCCCGCGAGCACGTTCCGTCCACTGCCAACGTCTGTGTGTGTGCCGCCCATCAGATAGCGCGTTGCACCGTCGATGATGAGCGCGCTGGCGAGGCGCCCGGCGCTACTGCTCGTAACCGCGGCAATCAGCCCGCGGACGGAAAGTCTGACGACCACGTTCGCCGTGGTGGGCGTAAAGCTCACGGTCGTGCCGATATTCGTCCAGGTGCCCGTGCTGATCGAGCCGCCGCTGATGTCGCTAGCTACGAGCGCACCGGTGACCAGAAGACTCGGCGTGACCCCGCCGCCGCCACCACTACCCGAGGGTGTCGCCCAGATCTGGTCGCCGCGCAGGTAGGTGGTGTTATCAGCCGTGCCCGAGCCGAGGCGTGCGGTCGGCACGCGCGTGCCCGAGTCCAGACCCGCGTAGCCGTTCGCTTGGTTCTTCTCCGATACCACCTGATAGCGCGTGTCGGCGCCACCTTCACTCAAATTGACGGTGAGCTTGTAGCTGACAGAGTGTGGCTGCAGAAACGTGCCGGTGTGAAAGTCGTAGACATGCAGAGCGAGAACGTTGGTACCACCAGTAATTAACTCACTTGGCGAAAGAGCGATCGTCACGTACGGTCCAGGCGCAATCGGTGGCCTTGTAAACCGGCTGACGATGTTGACGCCGTTCAGGTACAGGCTGCCCGTGACGCCGATTGGGCCAAATTCGTCATCGACATTGATCTGAAGACTGGCCGAGGTAATCGAGCCGGCAGGTAAGGTGAACGACCTGCGGACCAAACAGCCTGCCGGTGTGGTCACATCGCCCGCCACGTTGCTCACCCAGGTCGTACCAGGCACGAGCTGATAGGCAGTGGTGATATCGGTTGTCATGGCGACGCTGTTAGCCCATGCGGCATCGCTGAATCCAACCGTGTACCAATTGGCAGGCGCACCCGACAGACTGCCACTGGCGAGCGTGTAGACCTTCTCGAGACCCGCGGTGCTACTGAAAGTGGTGCTCGAGCTACTCGCCGGTGAACCCGGCACAAACACGTTCACCCGTCGTCGCGCCGAATCATCGGTGACGACGACGCCCGGCCCCTGGAAGTTCAGGATGCGATGGTCGTTGGCGATCACGCTGCCATCGTCCTGAGCGGCGACGCTGACGTTCGGCAGCATCGACGTGACGATGTCGCGGACTTGCTTATCGACCTTCGCGTAGATCTGCTCGAAGAGGCGGACGGCTTGAGGATTGGCCATCAATTACACGCCGCTTGCTGAGATCCGTTCATACGGGTGGCGGCGTGTAGGTCTGCTCGAGGCCGCCACCCGTCAGGCCGTAGGTGGCGACCCAGCCGTTGTCGCCGACTTCCCAGGCGTGGCTCGCGGTCCACATCTTCTCGCCAATGACCAGCCGGTCCAAACACTCGAGCTGGCATGTCAGACCTGGACCGTGCGTGTCGTCCCGCCAGCTCGGTACGCTCGCCTCGACGAACTCCTTGTCGACGTCCAGGAGCACCTCGGCGGCGAGGGTATCCGCTCGAAGACCGCCGTTGCCGTCCCAGGTGCCATCGTCAGGGTCGACGCCGCTTTCGATCAGGTCGCTCTGGAATGTCTCCCAGCGATCAGGCACGCCCGGAATCACCGCTGCGGTGGCCGTTCCTGAGACCGGACCCAGACCGTCGCCAAAGTCGTGACCCACCACTCGTACGTTGTTGCGCGTCTGCTCAGTATTCCGATCGCCACTGGCGCCCTCGAGGATGTCGGCGTTCGCCAACGTGAAGTCGGCCGTCGAGTCGGGATGTCCGATCATATGGACGCGCCGGATCGTGCCCGTGCGGTCCTGATAGGTGCGGTAGAGAGTGGCGCGGTCGACGTTCTGGATGTACGCCCAGGCCGTGGTGCCGGCCTTCCAGTCGAAGGCTTCGGGTGCTTCGGTACCGAGCGTGGTGCCGCGGCCGGCGATATCGCCGGCGCTGTAGCTGATGCCTGGCACCGAGCTCAACACCCACTGCACGATCGCTTGATCGGTGGCGCCCGCTGGGAAGGTTTCTTCGAAATCGATGTCCTCATCCGGCGCCCATTCCGCGGCATAGGCAAGCGTTCCTGAGCTAACCATCTCAATCGATTTCGGGAACGCCGACGGACGGAAGCGCCGCAGCTTGCCCGTAAATCGGGTGACGTTGTTGCCGGCGCCCGCCACGACCGTGAGGTCATCCTCTTCGTTCCCTGTGGCGGGCTTGGCAGTCACAAACACGCTGCACGTCGGCCAGCCGCTATCAGCAGCGACCTGGCCTCGGACGCTGATGACATCGGTGAGCGCGACGCCGGCGAAGGTCACCATCGACGACACGGTGCGCACCGTGACGGTCATGCCCACGCTGCCGTGCGAATGAATGTCGCGCTCGCCTGGCGGCTGGTGGCCCCCGGCAAGTATTCGGTCGCGCGCAAGTCGACCAGGAGCGCCGACGTAGTCCCGAGGCCTTCGATGACGAGCGTCCCGACACCGGCGCCGCGCGCGACGTCGAGCACGGTCGCCGTGCCACCGAGCGGTTGATGGACGTGATAGCGCTGCGTCATGAGCGCTACCGCATCGTTCCACTCGGCCAGGCTCGTGAAGTGCATGGTGACCGTGATGCGCTCGGGTTCAGCGGCGTCTTGCGATGAGCCGCGTACCACTGCCCTGAAAGTCGTCGCCGTGGCGCCGATGGTGAACGTGGCCACACGCTACCGTCTGACACCCGATTGAGGGATCACTGGCGGCGTCTGCGCCTGGTCAGCCGCCTCGGTGAGCTGCTTGTAGACCTCCGTCGTGAAGCCCTCGCCGCTCAGGTTCACGGTCAGTTGGATGGCTTGGGTGCGCTGTTCGGCAATGCGCGCGAGCAGGCTGTTCGTTTCCTCGGCGAGGCGGATCTGACTGAGGGTGCGCTCCTGGGTGAACTGGAACAATTGCTGCTCGAGTCCGACGCGTTCGACCGCTCGCCCGGTCAGGTTGACGCCGCGACCCGCATCGAGCGCCGCCAGCGCAACGCCGGGTTCAGCACGCGCGAGATTGCGCAATTCTCGCCGAGCTGCGCTGCGGTCCTCGGCCGTGGCATTGCGATTGGAGGTAATCAGCCGCGCGCGTTCCTGCAAGTAGCGCAGGTCCTCGAGCGCCTCTGTGGCAGGCAGGGCGGCCTGCTGCGCACGGATGGCCTGCTCGGTGACGTCCCGCTGGAGGGCGGCCAGTCGCTCCTGGGCAGGCAGCATGCCCAAACGAATGCTCGCCTCCTGAGCCGAGAGGTCAACGGCCTGCCGTTGGAGGTCAACCTGAGCTTGTTGTGCGCTGGTGATGTCCCGTACCGCGGCGCCGACCTGGTCGAGGAACGCGATGCGTCCGGCCGACACCGCAAACTGACGCGCAGATGCGAACGCGGGATCGGGACTTCCTGGGACCGTGCCAGTACCGGCCGTGCCATAGGCCGCCGTGCGGAAGGCGCGATCGCGAGTTTCCTGGAGTCGCATCAAGTCAGATTGACGCGCCATCTCACGGTCGCGATCGATTGATGCTTGCGCCAGATCTGCGGCTGCACCGATTGTATGGCCGGGAAGATTTTCCCAAAAGCGACGGAACCGCACTGCGTTCGTATCTTCGCCGGCGAAGCCTTCGGCGACGTGATCGGCGACCCAGCTCAGCAAATCTAGCCCTGCTTTGGCAGGACCTTTGGTGAAATTGCCGAACGCGATCGCGAGCTTATTGACTGAAACCTCGGCACGTCCGAACGAAGCATCCAGCGAATCTGCCGTGCCGGCGGCAAGACCCTGGAATGCCGCTGTCTGTTTGAGCAACTCGGTATAGATGACCTGTGCCTTCTGGGTGTCGGTCATCGTCTCGTACGTATCTTTCAGCGCACCATTCATCGCGTGGGTCTTGAGGTAGGTCGCATTCAGCGTCAGCCCCAGATACTCAGAGGCTTCGGCTTCGCCACGAATGGCACTCTGCACCCGCTCGAACGCTTCGGCGACGCCAATACCGCGAATACGCGCGAGGTCGGCCGACACACTGATGAGCTTCTGCGTCTGCTCGATCGTGAGCCCATAGTTCGCTGAGAGTGTGCGCGCGGACAGTCCGGCCTCAAGAATCGCATCCGACGTAAACCCGGTCGTCGCACTGAGTTGCTGGCTGAAGCGCGTCCAGGCCGCCGACTGGGCACCATAGCTCGCAGTCGTCGCGCGGGTGACCCGTTCGTGGTCGCGCGCGGCCTGGATACTCACGCCCAAACTGCCGACAAACTGGGTCGTCAGGTTTGCGAGTTGATCGGTCGCCACCCCAGCAACACCCGCCGCGGCGCCAAACGCCAGCAGAGACGATGCCCCTCCCTTGAGCGCTTGCTCAGTCTGGGTCAGGCCCGCCGTATCGGCGACCGTCCTGAGCAGGATGCGAAGTTCTTCAGTAGCGGCCATCAGCGAACCGACTCGTTACCCAGTGCATACGGTTCCTTAACAGCCCCGGCATACAATCCGTGCATCGTTATGAGACGCTCACCGTATGCCTGGTTCTTAGGCTGTTTCGTATTGACCATCGTTGCTCTGGTCGTGATTGGCTTTATCGCTTCGGGATCTACCCTGAAATTAGACACGGGCATGGCCGCCATAGGGACAGTCGTTCCTGGCCTCGCCATAGTCGCCGTGCTCGCCGCCTCCTACTTCCTGCCGACGATCGTGGCGGTCAAACGCCATAAGCCCAATATGGACGCCATTTTCGCGTTGAATCTGCTGCTCGGCTGGACCTTGCTCGGTTGGGTTGGCGCGCTCGTCTGGTCGCTTACGGCCGAGGCCAATCCTCGTCCTCTTCCTCAGCGCTAAACACCACCTCATCCTCGCCCGTGAGCCCCTGCCACGCGCGATTGACTTCCGACTCGACACCGAGCAACTCGAGCAGCCGCTCGCGCTCCACGGCACCGACGCGCCAGTAATCGAACGGCGTCCCGCCGAACCGGTCGGCCAGGATAACCGCGAGGTACTGGTCGGGTGGATGAGCACCTATCCTCCGCTCGGGACTGCGCCGCTGGTCACTGAGGAAGTCTCGGAGCTGGCGACGGGTACTTTTGGGAGGCCGATGCTGGCGCGGAACTCCTCAGCATAGCGTGTGTAGATAAACCCGATCACGCCAAACGGCAGATCGAGCTCCTTTTCCGATTCGACCTCAGCCGGCAACGGGAAGGGTTGGCCATCCTCGTCGGCGAAGTTCCATGTTTGTACGATCCTGCCGAACGCCTTCCACCAGCGCGCCGTATCGTCGAAAGCCATTAAATCGTCGTACACCGACGAGCGCGGATTGGTCCGCATGGCGACCACCCAGCCGGGGTAGCCGATCTCGTCGAGCGCGATCTCGACAGTATTGATCGGCAGCGCGACAGTTCCGTTGCGGCGCAGGGGTTCGATCACAGACACTTCACCAAATCTTTACCTCAGATTGCGGTTTTCTTGACCGACGTCGGCCATGGTCCTCGCGTGATACACAAGCGGTCTCTTCTCGTGCCAGCGGCTGCGCTGGCATTGTTTGCCTTCGCCATACCTGCCAGCGCACAAAGCATCGATGGCAGTCTTACCGACCAACTCCGACAGTTGAGGTTGGATATGCATCGGAACCACAGTGCGATCGGGCGTATTGAACGCATCGTCGACCGATGCCAGGTCCCGGATGGCACGGAAGTGCAGCAGCTTGCGGCAGATGCGAATGACATCTCCCGTCGTGCCACCGGTCTTGCCCCGTTGGTCGGGGGCCGCGAGCATGCGACAGCACTGACCATCAGGAACACCGCTGAATCCGATTACTTGCGGCTTGAGTTCTTGCACGCACCTGACGTCTGCTACCAACCGCCGTCGGAGTAATCGATCACAAAGACGTCCATTGCGACGTTCAGTCTGGATCACAGATTGTCGATCGGCGACTGCCGGGCATAGGCGTTGCCATTGATCGTCTCCGCCGCGGTGCTGCTGCTCGCGAAGTCGAAGCTGACATCGGCCAGCACGGCGTAGAACTTCGCAACATCCGTCGGATAATTCGGATAAATACCGATCATGACCCCGGTGCTCACCAGGCGCGCCGCCTTCAGCACCGTATCGTCCAGGTCATAAAACCCCTGGAACTGGATGCTCGCGTCCGGGAAGCCCATCACGGACGTCTTGACCGTGTCGCCGAACGAGGTAGTGTCTACCCGATCCGGATTGCGCGTAATGGTCACTTGGTTGACTGAGCCAAGTGAGGTGAATGGCCCCGTGGCCGTCGTGCTCATCAATACCCTGGTGTATTTGCCGTGAATCCTGGTAGCCACTTAGCCGCTCCCTTCGCGTAATTGGAGATCCGAGTCAATCTGCTCGGCGCGCGCTCGGAATGTATGCGGTGCGATCTGTTGGCGGAGATGGTCTACGAGCTCGCGCCGCTCGCCGTGATGATTCAGGTAGTACCGCATCCGCGCGCTCAACTCCTCCGCGCAGGTGAAGGTTGGCGCGTCGAGCGTCTCGGCGACTTCTTTGCGGGCATCGGTCATCAGCAGCGCGCCGCCAGTCGCCGGCTGCTCGTAGCACCGCGGATTCATGCTCTCGGCACCCAGGACGTGCTGCCCGCTCGCCAGGCCGACCGAGGTGCGATGCAGGTTCAGTCCGATGGCTGCGGCGCGATACAGGTCGGTGGTGCGCTCGTTGTCGACGAAGCCGATGTGCAGATACGGCTCGAGGATGGCCCGCTTGCGGGTGTTGTCTGCATTCGGGAAGCGCTCGAAATCGAACAGGTCGGCCGAGCCGTAGATGCCCAGGTCGATGCCCGTCCAGTCGATCGAGGCGAGCAGGTCGATGCGTTCCTGCCACAGCGTGCCGACAAAGACCACCTGATGCGCCGGCACATCGGCGTCGGGCGTGGTCGGGTAATGGCGTGACGGGTCATAGGCATGCCGCAAATAGCTGGCGTTCGGCAGTGCCGTCAGGCTCGTCCGCTCGTTCGTCCAGACCACGTCGATCAGCGCGGCCGTCTCGGCCTGACGCTCGTCTTCGTTGGGCGATTCCGTGCAGATCATCGCCGTGGGCACGCCCGCGCGGCGCAGCATGGTGTAGACCGCGGGGTGGACCAGACCGCAGGACACGAAGAGCACCCAGTCGACCTCGTGGTAGAGCGCGTACTGCACGATTTCTGACGAGGCGTGGAACAGCACATTGTTGGCATTCGGCTGCTGATCAACCGGCGCGCCGGCGTCCTCCCAGCGCAACTGTAAGCAGCGATTGGCGTGGTCGATGCGGCTGTGCGTTCGGAACTCGCCGACCTGATGGCCAATGTCGCGCAGGCCGCCCACGATGCCGTGGTACACGTCGATGGTGCTATGGGTCGGACCTGGTGCCGCACAGAGAAGTTTCATGCCGCGGCTTTCCTGGCGAGTGCGTACAGGTCGCCGCGCTCGAAATGGACTTCCTCGAGCACGACCTCGAAACCGGCAGCGTCGAGCCAGCCGCGCAGATCGTGTGGCGCCACGTTGCCGTAGTACTCACCGTCGCCCAGGCTGCCACCGTCGCGGCCCGAGTGCGCCGCGCGCGGGTCCGTGGCGCACGTGAGCAGCAGCCACCCGCCTGGTACGAGATGCTCCGCCGCATGCTCGATCAACGTAGCGGCCACAGGCGTGTGCTCAAGCACTTCCATGCACACAACGATGCGTGGGGGCTGGGACGGTGTGTACGTGGCGCCATCGGCCTGTACGTCGACGCCAGGGCCATCCTGGAGGTCGATGCCTGTGTAGCTCGCGGCAGTGGCGAACAATAGCCGCGCTGAGCCGTTGATATCGCGCGACCCGATTTCGAGCACATGGCCCGTGACCGACACCTTGGCGAGCGCCCGCTCGGCAAACCGCAAAGCCTCGGTGTGCATGACTAGCCCATTACCTCGAGCTCGAATCGGCAACCCATGAACTCTGGCCCCTGGCCGTTCTCGTCAGCGCCCACGCGCATGGTGCCGACGTCGCGCCAGCCGGTGACGGTCGTGCTGTGCGCCACACCGCCCAGCGTTGTGTCGGCCTCGATCGCGCTCAGAATGCTCAGGTCGCCGTCCGTGTCGATATAGGTGTCGAGCTGTTCCTGGGCCACGGTCATGTCGCCGAGTTGCAGCAGCAGCGTCACCTCGAACTGGTACGTGACCAGACCATTGAACGTCTCGTGGAAGTTGCCGCTGAGCGGCCGCACGATGGCCACCGGCGGGTTGATAGTCGTCGGCCAGACGTCGTACGCGCGCAGCCCGCTCACGGTTTCGAGCTGGGTTTTCAGGCCGACTCGAATGGCGCGCAGGGAAGTCATTGGGCCCAGATCCGTTCGATCGAGCGCTTGGCGGCTTCTACGTGGCGCGCTAGAGCCGCCTGGGCTGGTTTGATGGCGCCGCGGAACCAGCGCTGATGGCCCCACTTCGGGCTGTACTCGAGCAAGCGTGGGTACCGATAGCCGCGCGGATACTTCTTGCTGCGACTACGCGCGGTGACCGACACGCGCGCCCAGGTCGGGACCGGCTTTTGCTGCAATCGAGGGGTGATGCTGGCGGCCAGCCGGCCGGTGCGCCGTGGGGCTCGGGTTTCAACGATCCGTGCCGCGTCAGCGAGACCCGCGGTCATGGCGGCGGTGAGCGGCGGCGCGAGCAGCACCTCCTTGCGCAGTTTGCGCTGGAGTTTGGCGAGTCCCTGAACTTCAATACTGACTTTGATTGGCATGGCTACGCGAACGCCACCCGCTTGAACTCGGCGAGCATGAGTTTGCTGTATTTCGACAGGCTGACCGTCGTGGCCGCGGCGACCCCGCCACTGCCATCACCGGCAGTCATGCCGTAGGGCGTGACGTTGGCCTGCGCCTGGAAGAGTGATTCGCGCAGACACACCGCCTCGATGCCGCTGGGCAGGTCGGCCAGGTCGCAGTAGCCGCGCAGGGCGGTCAGCTTGACCCCGCGGCGGATGCCGATGGGGAAGGCGTATCGCCCGGTCATCGCGCACTCGATGCGCCAGTAGGGCCGCGGCTGGCTGCTCGTCTGCGCGTTGTAGGGCGCCAGGACGTAGTCGGTCGGGTACCAGGTGGTTTCGTAGGTGCCGTCGCCACTGGCATCGGTCAGGAGGCTGCTGACCGACAGGATGTCGTCGATCAGCAGCTCGTGGAAATGGGACGGCGTGTAATAGAGCGTCTCGGTGGCGGCGTAGAACTGGGTGCCGCATTCCGCGTCGATCAGCCGACTGACCGCCTCGATGATGCCTTCCAGCATCTCATCGGTGCGCACGTCGGTGCTGGGCACGCCGAGCTGCACTTTCAATTGCGCCACGCTCGCATACACGCTCGCGACCATTGGTTACAGCACTCCCTTATGTCGCACTGTTCGCGTAGTACTTGATCGGCGCCTGCGTCGCGCCGCCTGGATTCGCCGTCAAGCCGTCCGTCCGCACGAATGCGAAGAATCCAGCTTGCAGGTAATCGGCGTAGCGCTCGTCCAACCGGAGCACACGTACATCCTGGACCTGGCGGATCAGGTAGTACGAAAAGTCGCCGAACAGCAGCGACTTTGCGCTGGCCGCCATGACTGGCACATCCTGGTTGATGACGTACGGGTAACCCAGGATCGTCGGCCGTACACCGAGCGCCATATCCTGCTGCCAGAGTGGCCGCTGTTGCCCATCCTTGAGCTGGCGGATGATTTTGAGCGTCTGATCGTTCATCATCCACTCGGCGTTGTCGCGGTACGCCGGGTCGACCGAGTGGAGCAGGTTCACCAGGTTGTCATAGGTGATGCCGATCACGTTGCCCGCGCCGGTCGCCGTCGTGCCGTACGATTGCGCGCCGGTAATCACACCCTCAGGCTGGCTGACGCCACTGCCATTGGTGAAGTGCGCATTGATGGCACGTGCCACGCGTGTGCCAAGTGCTCGCGCCAACCAGCCCTCGATGTCGAAGAACGCATCCTGCAACATCTGGAACGACACGAGGACCAACTTCGACGTGTACACGTAGCTGTTCAGCGTCTTGGTCACGAACGTGAAATCCTGGGCCGTGATCTGCGTATTTTCGCCGAGCAGGGCGCCAGCATTCGCCGTATCGTCCACGAGTGGAATCGGCATCGGTGCGCCGGAGGCAGTCTGCACCACGGTCGCGCGTGACTGCGCCACGCCGCCGATCGCCTTCATGGCTTCGAACAGTTTGGCGTAGAACTCCTGCGGGATGAGCGCGCCGCCCGCGGTCCCTGGCGTGGTCGCCATGGCGCGGGTATCAACGCCGCTCGCGAAATACGGTTGGAAGGCGTCGCGCTCCTCGCCGTTCATGGCGCCGATGCCGTGACGGATGTAGGTCTCGAACGCGCGTGTATAGGCCGGGTCGGTTGGAAACATGGTGCGGCCGGAGCTCGAGCTTGACGGACGGGCCATCGCCGTAACGGGTGCCGGCCGCGTCGCGAGCGCGACCGACTGCGCGCCATGGCTCGACGGCTCGGAGATGACCGCAGACTGTTCGTCGAGCTCGCGGATGTAGTCCTGGTATTCGATCGTTTCGCTCAGCACGCCGATGCGAGCGCGTGAGCGTTCGACCGCGGATCGTTCCTCGTCCGTCAGCCGGCGTTCTTCGCGAGCGGCGACGTCGGCCACCGAGCGCACGTGCTCGCGCAGCTCGGCGCGTTCCCTTCGGGCGTCGTTTACATCAGTCATTGGTCTGCTAGCTCCTGCCATGATCGGATTTCGGCGATCTCGTCCTGCCAGGTTGTTTCGGCTGCGGATTCCGGGTGGTCGATGCCGGCGCGGGTATCCGTAGTGACTGGCGGACCTCCGTCCGGGTGGGCAGTGCCCGGCGCAGACAGGAGGTAATGCTCGATACTTGCAATCGCGGAGCGCGCCCACGCCTCGGTTTGTGGGTACGCCGGGAAAGTGACAACCGATACGTCAAACAATCGGGCCTCTTGGAGTGTCACGTCGAGTGGCTGGTCCCGCCCGTGATCCTGTTCGGTCCACCTGACTGGGCGGAACCCGAAGCTCATCTGTGAGATATCGCCGCGCTTCATACTCACCATGAGGTCGCGCGCCCATTGGGACTCGGGCGGCTCAATTTCGACGGCGAGGCCGTGCTTATCCTCGTGCAGGCTCAGCGTGCCGGCGCGATTGCGGCCGAGCACGTAGTTCGGGTCGTGGTTGACCAGCGCGCGGATGTCCGCCTCGCCGATCGTTTTCTTGAAGGCGCCCGGTGCAATCTGCTCGCGGAAGATGCCCGGAATAATGTCGGCCCACTCGTTGAATACCGCCGCGTATCCGCGGATCTTTGGCGGCTCACCACCGTCACCCGCGCGGACCTCAAGATTCTGGAGCGTGAAGGCCCGATGCTGGACGGCGTTCGGGTCGAATACGCGCGGCTCAGTTGCTACGGTCATGCTGGCGCCTCCACTGGAGCGGCGGGTGCCGGTGGGGTCGGTTCGGGTGTACCAACGTCTGTAATCGGAACCATGTTGCCGTTGACCAGCAGCTCGTCGCCGCCGTCGATCGGATTCATATCCTCGAGCGCGCGGATTTCGTTTGCGGTCATCAGACCGTTCTGCCGAGCGACGGCATACGCCGACATGCGGCTACTCAGATCGCCACGCTCGAGCCCGTTCAGGTTGAACTTGACAAAGTACTTGCCGCGCTCAGACTCCATGAACAGCGTCCGGTTGAGTTGTTCTTCGATGCGTACGCACCACGGCCTGATGCAATGCATCGAGAATTCCAGACCCAATTGTTCGATATTGGAGAAGGTCGCTTTATCCAGGTCGTTGATCAAGTGCGCCGGCACACGGAACAATCCGGCAATCTCACTCCGCGTGTATTTCCGCGTTTCGAGCCATTGCGCGTCATCGTTCGGCATGCCGATCGCCTGCCACGTCAGCCCGTTCTCGAGCACGGCGACCTTATGCGCGTTGCCGTAGACGGCACCGTGCGCCGACTCCCATGTCGCACGTAATCGCTCAATGGCGTCGGGCGAGAGCTGGCCGTCCATCTGGAGTACGCCGCCGGGTCGCGAGTCATTGGCGAAGAATCGGGCGCCGTAGTCCGCGGTCGCCGTGGCCATGCCCAGCGTCTCGCGCGCCAATGCCACCGGCGAGTAGCCGGTAACTCCGTCCAGCGTGAGCGTGCGAATATGCAGAATGCGATCGGAGCGCCTGCGCGAGACAGTCCCGTCGGTCGCGGTAGTCTGATACACGACCGTGCCGCGCGAGTTGCTCGTGATCGTCGTTTGATCGGGCCGTAACGGATACAGCGACTGGAGACTGCCATCAATGGGCGAGCGGTTGACCTCGGCGTACCCGTTACCCCACAAACACACGTGCCCGGTCAACGTCTCGAACAGGTCGACCGTCGTCATCTGAGGGTTCGGTCCGCGATCGAGCAGCACGGCAACGGGGTGATTGCGTTCAACCTGGCTGCCCTCCGACAGCCGGCGGTAGACATGCACCGGCAGCGTGCCGATCGTCTCCGAGATCACTCGAACACATGCGTAGACCGTGGCGATCTGCATCGCGTTCTGTGGGCTCACGTATCGCCCCGACGCGCTCGGGATGGCGCCAAACGCCGACAGCAGCGCGGCCCCGCTGAGCGGCGTGGTCGGTCGCTCAATGGATTGACGGCCGAGCATGTTCTCGAGCACGCGCCACATCAGACGACCAGGAGCCCGCGGTCTTCATAGACCGATTTCCCGGAGCCGATGCCTTTCGCCACGGCATCGTTCCGCGCTTCCCAGGCCAGCACGGCGGCCATAGCGGCGTCGATCTTGGCCGGCGAATCGGGCCGTTCCTTCTGGATAACCCAGAGGGGGTTGCCATCCTCGTCAACCATCGGCAAGAGTCGGCGGACGGCGTTGCCGATATGCTCGGCCAGCAAGCGGTCGCCATTGTGCTTGAGCTCACCCTCGGCAATCGCCTGGGCATACGCGCGCACGGCGTAGGCCATCGGCTTCTGGCGATTGGTCCACCACTCGATGACGCGTTCGGTGCCATAGTCGCCGGCCCACTTGGCGAGATAGGTTTCCCAGTACGGCGGGTCGGCGTACATGCGCCACACGTTGAACCGGCGGAAGGCGTCGGCCACGGCAGCATCGACCTCGTGGACTGGCACCTCCCAGTTCTCGACGTTGTACGGCCGCTGCCAGATGCCGAGCGGCCACTGCACGCCCGTGGCGATGTGTGTCGCCACGAGCGCCGTGGCGTCCTGGCGTCGCGAGCCGTCAAAGCCCAGGACCACGAGCTCGTGGTCGGCAATGACCTGCGAATCCACCAGTTTGCGCCAGGCTTCGCTGTCGAAGGCATGCTCGGCGCCTCGCACCACGCGATTCAGCCACACCCGCTCGAGGTACGTCCGATCCGAGCTGGGGTCGCGCCATTGTTCCACGATGGCGTCAATGTCACTCCATTCGGCCACGGGTCCCGACGCCTCGAGCACCGCGGCACGCACGCCGGCATCGGTGGTCAGGTCATGGGTATCCGATGCTTGACGGTGGAAATAGAACAAGCGCGAGTCGGTAATGGTCCCATTCGCGACCTGGCGCGCGTAGGCCATGGTGTGCTCGGCCACGCTGCCCTCGCCGGGTGATGGCGCCGTGGTCGTCTCGAGCGCCCACGCGTCGGCCGCGCGCCGTTTGGGCAGATTGGCAAGCATGGTCTGGTGTGCCTGGCGGAGTCGCGGCAGCGTGAAGCGGTGTGTTTCATCGAAATGCTCGAATGTGGTCCGCGCGCCATCTCTGGCATCCGGCGCTGTGGCCAGTGGTACCGCCTTCCCGTCGCCACGCTTGCGCATAATCCGCGTGAGTCCGATATCGAAGTCGTCGCACAGCGGACCCTCGCCAATCATGACGTACAGCGCGGCGTACGCCAGGTCCTCGGATTGCTCCTCGGTATAGGCACACATCGGGATATACGGATCGCGCACGCCGGCTCCAATGGGTTGCCCTTCGGCATCGAATCCGCTGCACCGCACCGGCGCCTCAGGGTGGAGCTCGGCGGCTGCGATCGCCGCGGCGAACTCCGTTTTCGCGGAGCCCTTCCGCAGACTCAATGCGCAGCGCTTGAACCGCCGCCGCCCGGCCTGCGGGTGGTCAGGCCCGTAGATTTCATACATGCGGTAGATGAGCGCGCGCTTCTCGTCGTCCAGGCGATACGGCTGGCCGCGCAGATCGCCCGGCCCATGCACCAGGTACCGCTCGAGCCAATCGCAGATCAGCTCGCCCAGCGTTGGCCACGCTAAATCCAGGTCCGGAATGACCAGCGTGCTCATACCGCGTGAAGCACAGCCCGCACGTCACCCTCAGCTCGGGTCCGATCCTCAGCCGCCCGCGGGTTCCCCTGCTCTTTCTCGACCTTCTGGATCTCCCATTGCAGCCGCCGCCGGTCGAGCGGTGTCAGGCCGAAGTACTGACCCTGGTTTCGTAGCTCGGCTGCATACCGGACGTCACTCGTACGCCAGAAGCGCTCGTATGTCTCGGCGTACACGTACAGCCGGTGCAGGTCCGATGGCAGGAATTCGGCCACCATCGGCGAGTGCTGTATGTCGCGCCACATTGCTCGAGTGAGCCGGTGCCACGGTTTGCCATCATCCCGTTTCGGGAGCCCCGGCAGTCTGCTCAGTGGCTCAACGTTGAACGTCGCGGGGCGAACCGGTGGCTTACTTTGGCGGTGACGAGTCGCCGCAGGCTTCGGCGCCGGCCCACGCCCAGCCACTCAAGTGCACCAGACCCTTGGACTCTGAAATCTGGCGGGTGGGTGGTCTGAGGCGATGCGAGTTCCAGAGATTTTCGGACCCCTACCCATGTGCTGGCGGCGGAATGGACGCGGAAGGCGCTTTCTTGGGCGCGTCGTCCAGTTCGTACAGAGGCGACTCACGAATAGCCTTCTGCTGTTCCTCGGTGAGTGCATCGAACTCTTCGATCGTCAAGTCACGAGCAGGGATCGAGACCTGGGCGGGAGCGACATCGCTGTTGTAGCGCCACTTACGTTCGGGTGCTGGCTGCTCTTCGGGTGGTGTGGGTGTGGTCACGAGGACTGACTCCAGTGCGAGGATTGGATGGCGGTCTTGCGTTTGTGGTGGGTCGAGCACAGGGCTTGCAGGTTGTCTTCGCTGTCAGGACCACCCAGGGCTCGAGGGTAGACGTGATCGACGTCGCTGGCGCGGTCATAGCACTCGTCGACCATGCACACGTAGTGCTCGGCGAGGTAGCGAGCGCGAAGGCGTTGCCAGGCCGAGTCATAGCCGCGCTGTGCCGCGGTCGGGCGAGTGGGCGTGTGGGCTGGGCATCGGCCAGCCATCACCAGCTCGGGACAGCCGGGCTGTGAACATGGGCGTAAGGGCCGGGCCACGCTGAGCGGCAGTGTACCCGACCATGTTTCACGCTGTTGTTTCACGCCGGCACGTCAGGTCTTGCTGCTGCGGGGTACGACCGGCACGAGGTCGTCCTCGAACGCGGTACGACTCGAACCGTTGGCCGCTTCGAGCCGCAACAGCCTTCGATGCTGAGCGTCGCGCTGACTCAGGACGCCGGTGATGACGTAGATTCGCGGCACGGCACCACCACGCCGGCGCATGCGCACCTGGTCGCCGACGTCGAGTCGATCGGTCACTTTCGGGCTCGCTCGAGGGCCTGGAGCCGCTCGTGTTCGGACCGCACGGCGTCATCCACATTGAGCGCTGGACCTTCCGCCGGCTGGTCGTCGTGTGGCGAGTGACTACGACCAAAGTCCTCAGGTTCGGCGCGCACTTTGTGGCGGGTCGACGTGCTCAGGTGCTCGTCGTACGTGGTCGTAAAAATCTCAGGGCAGAGTGGACATTGGCGTGCTCCATTGGGCAGCGCGAGCGGCCCGTCAGGGCCAGGCTCGCGCGCGGGGTCCGGGAGATTAACTACGGGCCCTGGCCCCTTCGGGGCCGGGCCGGGGCCGGGGTTGACCGAACTTCCGTTGAACTTCGCAGGATGTTCGCCCGAACTCCGGGCCGAACGCATGCGCTCCGCGGCGTGCGCGCGGTCCTTCATGACCTGCTCCCGACTCGGGTTATAGGCCAGGTAGTCATGGACCTGGAACCCGCCCTCGACGCATTCCCATAACCTGGCCGCCACCAGCTTGTCCGCTAGCCCCGTGGGGTTCTTGACACTGGCCAGCCGCGACACACGCTCGCCGGGTATGAATCCGTCGGTCAGGTTCCGCGCGCAGTACGCCCACGCGCACACGTTCAGCCACGCAGCGAGCGGACCCACCTGGTCAACCTTGGGGTGCTCCGGATACCCGTCGTCCAATCGCACCCAGCTCATCGTCAGATGGCCAGCCTCCGGTCTTCCCACTCCTTGCGCAG
>Ga0097621_100000371_pt1 | contig 31174 bp, 29 predicted proteins | sample KBSMisM72_FD_73165 | JGI IMG/M metagenome (GOLD analysis project Ga0097621, IMG submission 73165) | Miscanthus rhizosphere microbial communities from Kellogg Biological Station, Michigan, USA - KBS Miscanthus M7-2 (version 2) (version 2) | ecosystem: Host-associated > Plants > Roots >... | reverse complement strand
CGTCTCGCATGCCTATCGTCGAGCGGATTCGTACCCCGTGTCGGTAACCGTTACGCAACCAGGCATCGATGCCGTCGTCGTTCCGGCGCCGGTCGTCAGCAACAACGGCGTGTCCATCTCGGTCATCGACATCACGCTTGGTGTCTCTTCAACGACCTCGACCACGGATGAGCCCGTATCGTTCACCACGCAGTTTGAATCGAGCGACCCGAACATCCGTTACCGGTTCACGTTCGACGACGGCACGCGTAGCGACTGGCTCACGGCGCCGGAGACGTCTCACGCCTTCCATACGCCCGGTAACCATCCGAATAACTACGTGGAGGTCGGTCGATCATCCGCCGGGCTTCGGGGCGGCGACATTTCTATCGCACAGAGTGCATCTGTGCCCATTCAGGTAACCGCTGCGCCACAACCGGCCGGCTCTCCCCCAAATCTTGGGCCGGTCCCCACGCCGGCCCTCCGCGTGCCGACCGACGATGGAGAAACTCGCATCTGGCTGGCGTATGTCGCTGCGATCGTGGCGGCGCTCGCGATTGCTGGGTACAGCGCGAAGCACTGGCTGTCGTCGCCGCGGCCTACGCTCGAAGCCCATCACGACACGGAGGCGCGGAGCGAAGTCGCCAGCAAACAGCCTCTCGGAATCGACGTCGAGATTCGGTTGCATCGCGATGTTGCTGCCGGCGAAATTCGTGGCGGCCAGGGCGAAGCCGGATTGGTCACAGCGGTCAGGAGGACACGTGGTTAGCCCGTCGCCGACGCTTCATGATGTGTTCCGGCCCACCTCGGACGACCGCGAAGGCTTGTCGTCGGAGCGCGTGAATGATCTGGAGAAGGCGCTCCACAAGGAGTTCGACGGCTTCAAGTGGACGGCGTCGATGCCCGACGTCGTCTCGAAGATCGCCGAATTGCTCGACATCCCGGTATCCAGCGTCTTCGTCGAGTCGTGGAAGAAGTCGATCGCCATCCAGAAGGCACTCGATGAGTCGAAGGCCGCGCCGGGCGACGTACTGTACGTGAGCCTGGCGGAACACACGATCAGCACCACGCAGCATCCGTACATCAGCGTACAGATCTCCAAGTTGCCGCCGAAAAAGATCCCGATGACCGTCGCGGTCTCGTTTCTCCTGCACGGCTTCACATTGACGATCCAGCGCGGCGAGATCCAGCAAATACAGTCCGGTTCGTGTGAAGTCGAGGGGAAGCTCGAATGCCTCGGCGTGCAGGTCACGAAGAAGCCCGCGCGATTCGATTTGCCGGGTGCGCTCCCTGTTCCGGCCGAAGCGCGGGCGACGAATTGAAAGATCGGCGTACCGGTGCATTGTGCCCGCTGCCAACGAGTAAGATTCGCCGGAACCGCACCGCATGTTCATCGACTCCGCCACTCTCAGCGACCTGGAAGTCGTATCGACGTCAACGTCGCGCGGCCCGACCCTCTGGGGTCTGGTCGACCGCACGCGCTCACGTATCGGCCGCGAACATCTGCGCCGACGCCTTCTGTCTCCATCTCACTCGGCTGAGGAAATTCCACAGATTCAGCAGGCGCATCAGTTACTAGCGGCTGACGCTGGCGCATATCGCAAGGCTATCGATCGCGCGGTCTGCGACGAGGTGGAGGACTACCTGAGTTCGACGTGGCATTTACCGAACGCGATGCCAGGGCTGGCGCCCCTCGCAGGCGGCCTGTTCACGCGAGACAAGTGGTATCAACGTTATTTGAAGGACGTCGGAAAGGGCCAGGCAAGCGTCCTCGCGCTGCTTGATGCCGCAGCCGACCTGGGCGGTCGCTTTCTGGCAGGGCACTCTGCAGTCCTCCGAGACGTCGGCCGAAGAATCGAGGCCTTGCTCAACACACCAAATGCCGAACGACTGCGTCGGTTTGGAGGCAGTCACTCCAGAACCGCCAAACTTGCGTTCGATCAACTCGCACGGGAAGGCGCGAAAGGACTGCTCGTCGATGTCATCGATTGCGTGGGCGTCGTGGAAGCGATGTGGAGCCTGGCGGCAGCGACAAGCGAGCACGGATGGTGCTACCCGCAACCGTCCGCGACGCTCAGAGCAGTGGGCCTGTTCCATCCGTTCCTGGGCCGTCAGAGCGTGCCAAACGATCTTCAATTGGATGGCCAGGTTCGCGTGTGCTTTCTCACAGGGCCGAACATGGCCGGCAAGTCTACGTTCTTGAAAGCGATTGCGATTGCAGTGCTGCTCGCGCACGCCGGCTGTGGCGTTCCGGCGAGATCTCTGGACTTCCCTACGGTGGGAACCATTTTCTCAAGCGTCCAGATCGTCGACAATCTGAGTGGAGGCGAGAGCTTCTATCTCGCAGAAGTGCGAAGGATCCGCGCCCTCGCAGTTGCCCTTCATGATCACGTTTCAGCGATCGCCATCGTTGACGAACCGTTCCGCGGGACGAACGTGCATGACGCAGCCGAAGCGACGCTGGCAGTGATCACACGTCTGGCAGCGCACCCTTCCGCATTGGTGTTCGTCGCATCGCACATCGGAGAGGTCGTCCCAGCGATTGCCAACGATCCTCGGATCGGCTTGTTCCATTTTTCCGCCGACATCACGACGGACATACCTCGTTTTGACTTTCGCCTTCGCGCAGGCGTGTCGGACCAGCGTCTCGGCATGCTCCTCTTGAGGCAGGAACAAGTTCTGGATCTTCTCGAGCGGCCCGCTGGACCTCCGAGTCCATCACGATCGTAGTCACCTGGTCACTCGATAGCGGCCATGCATCACTGCGTGACTCGTGTCAGACGGATCGGTTTCGGTATCGGAATGCCGTTGTTGGTGAGCTCACGGCGATCTGCGTCCGACGGAATGAAACGCAATTCCGCCACATGATCGTCAATCACAGTCATTTCGAAATGATCGACGTCGTTCCCGTCACGCCGCGAAAACGCGAGCGCTCCGCTCCGGGATGTGATGTCGATCAGCGTTGAGGCTGCCGACAATTGGCTGAGCACGGTTTCAACGTCGCCCCGTGTGTCGAGATGAATGTCAGCGAGCTGAATCGAGCCGCTGAGTGTGCCAGCAGTCATCCGCAGATCGAGGCGAACGACCGGTCGGCCGTCATGGTCGGCGGCCCACCGACCGGCGAACGGCTGGACGTCCGGAGACTGTCCCAGAGTCGACGCGATGAGTGCGACAAACAGCGCGATCCGCATTTGTGTCCTCCGCGTGCTTTTTGACGCTCGGATGTCTGGTTTGGCCGCCATCAAGGCGGACGTCTGAGCGACGCGTACGACGGTCTTTCAGGCAGGACGCTCTGGAATAGTGGTACCTCGATGGCGACCTCGCCTTAACGGTGCTTCGATCGATCGCGCAGCCAGATTGCTCCAAACACGAACAGCAATATGGCAGGCAGCACCGCGACTGCGCGGAATGACGTCTGTGCCGCGATGCCGAGCACCCGCTCGAGCTCAGGACCCTGCGGCAGCGCGTTGAACGCGGCCTCGCCGCCGGCGGCGGCGATTTTCTTGTTGTCGTAGATCGCGCCCATCATCGGCAGCACGAAGCGAATCGAAAGCGTGCCGGCGGTACCCATTAGTCCCATCAACAGCGCGCCGCCCCTCGGAAAGCGCTCCGACGCGGTGGCCAGCATCGTCGGCCACATGTAGCAGACCCCAGTGCCCCAGACAGTCGCCGCGAGGATACCCATGACAGGGGAGTTCGCGACGGAGAGAGCGACGAGGCCGAGCGACGCCATCAGGCACGAGCACCAGAGCAGTCCGATCGGCGACACCCGGTGCACGAGTGGTCCCGCGAAGTGCCGCATCACGAACATCAGCGCGCTGACGTAGACGAGAAGCAGAATGCCAGGCATGTGGACCGTTCGGCTCAGAGCGAAGTCCACCCACTGTCCCGGCGCGAGCTCCGATGCAGCGGTCAGGAACATCGATGCGAACAGTACGATGAACAGCGGATTGAGCAGCTCCCGGAACATCTCGCCCATTGACACGCCGGCCGCAGCGCGCTCGGTCGGAGGAAACGTGACGCCAATACAGAGGGCCACGACGGCGAGCGCCGGTAGAATCACGACCGCAAGCTTGAGCTGCCATCCCAAGCCGAGCGACGACATCGCGACACCCAGCAGTCCGCCGATGACGAGCCCGCACGGCCACCACGCGTGAAGCGTGTTCAGCTTGCCTGTTTTCTCCTGCGGGTACAGCGCAGCGATGAGCGGATTGACGACCGTTTCGACGAGTCCCCATCCGATGCCGGTGACGAGCGCGCCGATCCAGATGACGTTGTAGACGCCCGCGCCACTCGAGAGCGACCCTGCAAAGATCATCGTGAGGGCGCCGGCGGCGAAGCAGACGCCCGAGAGCGGCAGCAGCAGGCCCATGCCGATGTAGTCGAGCAGGGGGCTGCCGATCGCGATCGTCGCCGCGAACCCGAGGAACGGCAGGCCGAGGACATTCGCGATCATCGCGGCCGAGTGCACTTTGTCAACGGGATCGAAGAACACGCGCTGCAGATCCGTCGCCGTGTTCGCCCGCAACGACGCGCCGATGCCCGCCATGGTCAGCGCAAGGCTGCTGACGATGAAGAGCCGGGTTCTGGCTACCCGAGGATCTGCTTCGCGAACTGGAAGCACTTTTGGACCTCCTCAATCGGCGTACCTGCGCCTCGATATTCGTATTCGATGTACGCCGGAATCGGCCAGCGTTCCTTCTGCAGCATCAGCAGCACCTCGCGGATCGGGGTCTCGCCCTGGCCCCAAGGAACGTTGTCACCCTGATGCTTCCCGCGCTCGAGCATCGCTGGGTCGGCGGAGGCTCGCTTCGAAAACGCGGCCTGCGCGCCGCCGCCGCGACCGCCCTGCCCGGGCGGCTGCTGCGCAGCGGCGGACAGCACGGCGAAGACCCGCTTCATCAGAACAAGACCTTAGCAGCAAACAGCATCTGCCGCGGGACGTTGTTGCCGGTCGTGTTGGTCTATTCCGGAGACATGGGTAACACGTTCGGGCCGAGCGGATTTGCGACTGGCTCCAGCCGCGACCACGACGACCATCCGCACGATGAGTGGAACGCGCTGTTGTGTCCGTGTACCATCGGCGGCGGCAACCCCATTCGACAGCGAGAAGGAGATGACGCATGGCCCGGCTGACGCTGATCGTGCGGACACTGGTCGTGACCGTGTTGTCGCTCTCTACACTGGCTGCGCAAGGAGCCAAACAGATGCCTGGAGGAGACTCTCCGACGCGCCAAATCATCGAGCGCTTCAACGACGCGTTCAACGCCCACGATGCTGACGCGCTCGTGCCTTTGCTGACGGACGACACCATCTTCGAAGACACATCGCCCGCGCCAGACGGTCGGCGAATTGCCGGCAAGGCCGCGGTGGTCGCGTTCTGGCGCGCGTGGTTCGCCCAAAACGCCGACGCGCACTTCGACGCCGAGGACATCATCGTGACCGGCGACCGTGCCGTCGTGCGATGGGTGTACCGCAAGCAGCGAAACGGTCAGCCGTGGCACCTGCGTGGCGTCGATGTCTTCCGAGTGCGTGACGGCAAGGTTGCCGAGAAACTCGCGTACGTGAAGGGCTGAAGCGCTCCCGGCACATCAATCGAGAGTCATCAGGCATTCGGAGCGCCATCCGAACGCACAAATAAGGATGCAGAAGACGGTCGCGTGGTATCCGAGGTCAATGACCCAACCTGTCACGGCCGCAGGGATGATCGAGCCGCATGAAACGCGTGTACGTCGCGGGGCCATATTCGAGCGGCGACGTCGCGGCGAATGTTCGTAACGCCTATGCGGCCGCGACGCGACTGGCCGATGCCGGCTTCGCCCCGTTCGTCCCACACCACACGCACTTCTGGCACCTGCTTTTTCCGCGTCCGTACGAGGAATGGCTCACGTTGGACTTGGCGTTTCTGCCGTGCTGCGACGTGGTACTGCGTTTACCGGGGGAGTCTTCTGGTGCGGACGCGGAAGTGCGCAAGGCCAAGACGCTCCGCATTCCGGTGTTTGACGACCTCGAAGAACTCCTACGAGAACTCTCATGACGTTGTCCGCCGAGAAGCGCACCGAGCGGTCCGTCGACAGCCTGCAAAAGGTCTACGCCTTCGTGATCTCGCTGGCCCTCGTTCAGGCAATCCAGATCGTCCTGATCGACCGCACGACGATGGACTTCGTCGACATCCACACCATGTTGCAGCGAGCGCCAGCGTTCGTCGCGCTTCTCCTCGTTCTCGTGCCGTTCTATCACGGCATGAATCGCCATCTCGACGTGTGCTACATCGAAAACACTGAAGGCCAGCGTGCCGAAGCCGCGCTCCTGTTCGACTTCGTCGTGTTCTTCGTCGACTCATGCCTGCTGTTCGCCGTGGCGTACTCGATTGGGCACGATCTGCGAGCGTTCGCGTTTCTCGGCGTCCTGCTCGGCGTCGACGTCGTCTGGTCGGCGATCTCGCACTTCATCCACTACACGCTGACGGAAGTGCGCAGCGTGAAACGATGGGCGGTCATCAACGGCATGGCAGTCGGAGCGGGGCTGTTCGTCGGTTTGAACCAGTGGTACTCACCAGCGGCAAAAGCATGGCTGCTGCTCGTCATCGCCCTTGGCCGTACGGTCTGTGACTATGCGTTCTGCTGGTCTTTCTACTTCCCGAAGGACGTCGGTCGACGTCCATCCGCTGTTCGGACGTTGACTGAGGAATCGCGAGGCTAAGCGCAGATTCCTATCGCAGTCGGCCGCGGGACATCCCGCGGTGGTCCGTGAGCGGTTTCACGTGCTCCGGGAAAAGGCACCGCACGACGTCGAGCCGAAAGATGTGGAGAGTGACGCGAAGGGATGGGAACAATTCAAGACCTTGTACGACAGCACGGTCGAGCGCGTCACAGCAACTCCGTCGCAGGCGACGGTCGTGAAATGGATCGAGCGCGTCGAGCAGTTCGCGTTCTAGCGTGGCGCGGCTGGAATAGGTTTTCCGGTCCGACAAAGATTCCGCAACGTCGCTCTTTTCGCCTGGGCGGTGTATAAGATGACTTCGCCGGGCCCGCCTGCCCAGCCCTTCAGGAGTGACGCCGATGACGAAGTGTGTTCAGCTCGCGTGCATGAGCGTGTTAATCGTAGCTGCGCCGATCGGTGTTCGACCGCTCCTCGCGGCCGACCGATTTGAGGTCTCGAGCATCAAGGCCGTCCGTCCAGCGCTCGTTCGGACGGTAGACGCGCTACAAAAGGACAATCCGAAGGCCGCCAAGGAGGCCTTCGCCGACTACGACTCGGCGTGGAACGGCATCGAGGTGTACATCAACACGCGTTCGCCGGAGATGTACAACGCGCTCGAACGCGAGATGCAGGCAAAGCTGACCGCTGGCCTCAGTGAATCGTCGCCAAATGTGCCGAACATGCTCGCGATGGCGAAGGCGATGCTGGCGAAGTACGACGAAGCGATTGCGATGGTCGAGAAGGGCCAGCCGCTCGGCCCACTCTATGACGACGTCGCGCGATTGCGCATCGTGCGGGCCCATCTGCGCGAGGTCAATCCGGCGCTGAAGGCGGGCGATCTTGCGAAGGCGCGCAAGTCGTACGCAGCGTTTGATGACAAGTGGGACAGCATCGAAGATCTCGTCAAAGAACGCGACGTCAAGGCGTACAACACTATCGAAGAAGGCATGACGAACATCGGACTGGCCTTGAAACCTGCGATGCCGGACGTCAACAAAGTGCAGACGCTGGTGAGCAGCGCGATGGACGAGTACAACAAGATCGTCGCCCAGGTGACACGAGAAGCCCGCGGGCGCTGACTGATTTATTCCTTATCTTCGGGAATGAGCCGCCAGCCCGCGGTCCAGTTCTGATTGCGGATGCGGTCGCTCCACGTGATCGCCTCGGTCCAGTCGGTGAACTCGCGCATACCCAGGAGACGGCCGTTCACGAGCCACATCACGCTCGCGCCCCGTTTGGTCGGCGCAATCACGACGTGCATGCGCAGGTTGTTCTCCCGCTGCATCCGCCACATGACCGTGGGCTCGTTGTAGGTGGCCGCTGTCCGGCTGTCGGGCACGTGACACGCCGACGCAAGGAATCGGCCAGTCATGTCGCGCGAAAAACGCCCGAATTCTCGGTCGTCCGCGGACAGGAGTCCACTCCGAGGGAGAACAAAGGAGCGCACGACTCCCTCCGTCCGTACAATGCGACCAATGTCCAGGCGTCTGATCGCCGTCGCCGCGTTCCTGTCCGCAGCGTGCGGTGAGACAGCGGCTGTATCACAAGCCGCACTGCCGAGCTGCGTGGTCGCGCCGACCTTTGCCGATGGCAACGCACCGGAGCGCATTCGCCACGTCGCCGCCGACGGCAGTGACGCCGCAGGCGACGGATCGGCGGCCAGGCCGTTCCTCACACTCACTCGTGCGGCGCAGGGCCTGCAAGCGGGAACGGCCGTCTATCTCCACGCCGGGACGTATCCAGGCGGCGTGCTGCTCTCTGACATTCGAGGAACCAGCGCCTCGCCCATCTGGATCGCCGGCGCGCCAGGCGAATCGCGCCCGATCATCAAAGGAGGCGGCGACGGGCTGCACTTCATCCGGCCGCGCTACCTCGTCGTCCAGGATCTCGACATACGCGACGCCGCCGGCAACGGCATCAACATCGACGATGGGGATGAGGTTGGGAATGCCGAAGCTGCGCGGTTCGTCGTGCTGCAGCGTCTTACGATCGCCGACACAGGTGTGCGCCCCGCTGGCATCGCCGACTGCCTGAAGCTGGCCGGTGTGAGCGACGTCGCCGTTCTTCACAGCACATTCGGCCGGTGTGGCGACGGCCCCGGCAGCGGCGCCGTCGGCGTTGGCGGCGTTGGCGTCCATAGGGCCACGGTCGCATTCAATCGGTTCAGCGGGAACGGCTACGGCGCGGTGCAGTTCAAAGGCGGAAGCGACGAGGTCGACATCGTCGGCAACGTCATTCGCGACGCCGGATGGCGCGGCGTGAACATGGGCGGCAGCACCGGTCCTGAATTCTTCCGTCCGCCGCTCTCGGATTCACGACCGAACTACGAGGCCGCACGCATTCGCGTACAAGCGAACGTGTTCGTCGGCGGGGAAGCCGCCGCGGCGTTCACCGGGTGCGTCGACTGCGAATTCAGCCACAACACTGTCGTCGATCCCTCGAAGTGGGCCGTGCGCATCCTGCAGGAGACGGTCTCCGGCGGCCGCTACGCGTTCGCGCCGTCGTCGAAAGGCCGCCTCGCCGGCAACATCTTCTACTTCCGCCGTTCCGACTTGAACACGGGAGAAGACATCAACATCGGCCCCAGCACGGACCCAGCGAGCTTCTCGTCGACGCGGAACGTGTGGTACGCGCATGACGCGCCGCGCCAATCCTCGCCGCGGCTCGGGGCGCTGCGTGCCGATCGCGAGTCGATGGTCGGCGAAGACCCGCAGTTCGTGGACGTCGACGCAGGAGATTTTCGTTCGCGACGCGCGCCGATTGCCGGCGTTCAGCTCTGCGGCTCCGGTTCGAAACGCGACCCATGACCTACGCCTCGCCGGATCATCGGCTGTTTCGATTTGGACGGTTTGGTTGATGCGAATACGAGCGGAGCATATGAATGACTTGGTCCAGATTCGCGACGTCAATCGCGCCGCATTCGGCAGTAGCGCTGAAGCGGGTCTGGTCGACGCACTCCGGACTCACGCCCGGCCGTTCGTCTCGATGGTGGCGACAGACGGCGACGACATCATTGGACACATCGCGTTTTCACCGGTGACGGTGTCATCGAGCGCTACGGCGGCGATCGCCGGGCTGGCCCCGGTGGCAGTTCTGCCGTCGTACCAACGGCGTGGAATCGGTTCCGCGCTCGTGCACGCTGGCCTCGAGCGCTGTGCCGAAGTCGGCTTCAGCGCTGTCGTCGTGCTCGGCCATCCGACGTTCTATCAGCGATTTGGTTTCGCACCAGCGTCCACGTTCGGCCTGAGATCGACGTACGACGTTCCCGTCGACGTGTTCATGGCCCTCGAACTGGTGGACGGCGCGCTACAGGGAACGAGCGGCGTCGTTCATTACGATCCGGCGTTCGCGGACACTCTCTGACGGCGTTCGATGATCATCGGCATCCCGAAGCGCGGCCGCAGCGTGATGAGCGGCCACGGATCGACCTTGTGTCCCGGCACGAGCTGAAGCCTGTACGACTGGGCGAACGTCGCGAGCGTCAAGTGAGTCTCGATGAGCGCGAACTGATCGCCAATGCACCGGCGCGGCCCGGCGCCGAACGGGAGGTAGACGAACTTCGGCCGCTCGGCGCTGCGCTCTGGCGAGAACCGGTCCGGGTCGAACGACTCGGGATTCTGCCAGTAACGCGGATGCCGATGCAGCGCGTACGGGATCACGAACGCGAGCCATCCGCGAGGCAGCCGGAATCCGCTGAGCGTGTCGTCGGAGAGGGCCTGGCGTGAAAAGCCCCACGCCGGCGGATACAGCCGCATCGCCTCGTCGACGACCATTCGCAGGTACGGCAGGTCCGCGAGGTCGGAGTATTCCGGCGGACGTCCGTGCAGGACGACGTCGAGCTCGCGTTCGAATTGCGCGCGCGGGGCAGGATTCTGCGACAGCAGGTACCACGTCCACGTCAGCGCCAGCGACGTCGTCTCCTGCCCGGCCAGGAGGAACGTCATCACTTCCACGCTCAGCTGCTGGTCCGTCATCGTTTCGCCCGTTTCTTCGTCGTGGGCGTGCATGAGCATGGAGAGCAGGTCAGCCTTCTCCGCCGGACTGCGGCGCCGCTCGCTGATGACGTAATCGACGGCACCGCGCAGCACCGCGCGCGCGGCGATGAACCGCCGATACTTCGGTGTCGGCAGGTTGTCGGCGATACCGAGCGACCAGAACGCTTCGCCGATGTATTGGTTGACGACGGCCCACGCGCTGTCGATGGTCGAAGTGAACGGACCGAGGTCGCTGCCGAGGAGCGTGCGAAGGACGACGGTGCGGGTGAGCTGCATCATTTCTTCGTCGACATCCACCGGCTGGCCTGTCGAGGCCGGCGCTTGCCAGCGTGCCGCGGCCTCGCGCGCGGCGTCCGCCATCGTGCCGGCAAGCGCGGCGATTCGCTGTCGATGGAACGCCGGCTGAGCAATCCGCCGCTGGCGCAGCCAGAACCCGTCCTCGCTCGTGAGCAGCCCGTCGCCGAGCACCAGACGCAGTTTGTCGTAGAGCGGGCTCTTGTGATAATTCCGCGCGTTGTCCTGCAAGACGTGGCGAATGTCGTCCGGATCGTTCAGGAGGTAACCGCGCCTCGAGGCGATCTTGAAGTAGACGACGTCGCCGAACCGGGCTGCAGATTTCGTGAAGACGCCGACGGGATCGCGTCTGATGGCCGGAAGCATGCCCAAGATCGGCACTCCTCGCGGTCCGGGCGGCAACGTGTGCTCCGAGCGCATGTGCTTATCATGCTCCTGAGTTCGGCTATCGTGGTGAGCACGAATTCTGCAGAGGTGCCGTCATGACCAAATCCGCCGAAATCAGCGCCCCGCGCCCAGTCCGGTTGAATCTCGCCGGTGAGGTACTCAACGGCGACCTCACGCTCCCGCTGAACGCACACGGGCTGGTCGTATTCGCCCACGGCAGCGGTAGCAGCCGCCACAGCGCGCGCAATCGAAGCGTCGCCGACGTCTTGCACCACGGCGGGTTCGCGACGCTGCTGCTCGATCTTCTTACGGAAAGCGAAGAGCACATCGATGCGGTCACGGCGGAGTTCCGGTTCGACATCCCGCTGCTGGCCGATCGCCTCGTGGGCGCGATCGACTGGGCTGAAGCGCATCCCGACGTCGCGTCACTTCGCATCGGCCTGTTCGGCGCGAGTACGGGCGCCGCGGCGGCACTCATCGCGGCCGCACGACGGACGGGTGCCGTGCGTGCCGTCGTCTCACGCGGCGGCCGGCCCGATTTGGCGGAGCAGTCCCTCGAGGCCGTCGTCGCGCCGACCCTGCTCATCGTCGGCGGCAACGACGAAGTGGTTGTTGAGATCAACCAGAAGGTGTTCGAGCGGTTGAGGGAACCCAAGTCCCTCGAGATCGTCCCCGGGGCGACACACCTGTTTGAAGAAGCAGGCGCTCTCGAGCGCGTCGCGCTGATGGCGCGCGCGTGGTTCGAACGGTATCTCGGCTGAGTCAGCGCCTGTTTTGTGCGTACCGGCGAGTGACTAAAAGTCTTCCTCCCGGCGACCTCGGATCTGTGATCGACATTTTCCGGCGCTAATTCAACCGGCTTGCGCACGGCTGCACAGGCCCCTCAGTTGCGCTCTCACCACGCCAGAGGAGTGTGGAAATGAGAGCGAGTTTCTGGAAGTTGGCTGTTGCGTTGATCGCGACGACGGCGTTGACGGCGTCGCGAGCGAATGCGACTTCGATCGTTTATTACCTGGACCAGAGCGCCACAGGACCGACTGGCATCGGCGGCTCGATCACATTGGACGACACCATCAGCGGATCGAACACGGTGAATGTGCTCGTCCAGCTGACTCCGGGCTACGGCTTCGTGAAGACCGGTGCCGGAGACGCACTTGCGTTCAACATCGTCGGCGATCCGTCGATCACGATCACCAACATCACGGGCGGATTCGATATCGGGCCGACGATGCACAACGAGCCGCCGTTCGGCACGTTCAACTACTCGGTGTCGTGCACGACCGGGTGCGGCAAAGGCGGCAGCAACCCGAACCTGGGCCCGCTCTCGTTCGACGTGCAGCTCACGGGCATCACCGTTTACCAGTTCGTCGGGAGCAATCTCGGGTTCTACTTTGCGTCCGACTTGATTGGTCCGGGCGCGAACGGCGCGCCGGCGACTGGCAATATGGCGGCGATCGGACGTGAAGGCTCCACTGACATCGCGGCCGTGCCCGAACCGGCGTCTTTGACGCTGCTGGGTACTGGGCTGATGTTCGCCGCACGGCGCATGCGCCGCCGCGACTAGACGAGCGCGTTGATCATTGCTGCCAGCCGGATGCCGGCGAGCAGCAGCCGGTCGTCGATGATCCCAAGGTCCGCCGCGACGACCGGCGTTTTGAGCTTCCAGGTCTTTCCTTTGAATACCGGCGCCGCATCATGGCAGTCGCCAGAGACGGGACGCGTCTCGAAGCTCGGGACTGCCGGATCGAGCGCCGCGTAAATCTGCGTCACGGCGATCGCGTGCGATTCACTTACCCAGCTGCGAACGGCCTGCGTCGGATTGGCTTTCATCGCGTCGGCCGCCGTCTTCAGTAACGCTGGCAGCTGCGCCGCTCGAGCTTGCATGAGCTGCTGCGCAATCGCGGCGTTGTTCGTCCCGAGACGATCTTCCAGGATGCCGCGGTCCCAGGTGGCGTGGAGTTCGGTCGGCTGCGAGGTCGCGCCGGTTCTGGTCACGAAGACGATTCCGACACAGTTCCCGCCGCGATCCTGATCGGTTGCATCGTGTAGCGGCTGGTGGATGTCTCCGACGAGATGCACGAGGAACTTCAGGTCGCTGCCGCGTTCCAATTCGTCGCGCGCCCGAGCCTTGATGGTCCCGAAAAACTTGACGATTCGCGCGAATGCCGTGTCCGGGTTCGCCCAGAGCAGGCCGTCTTTCGCCGCGTTTGGTTTGACGCCGAGGTCGATGAAGTGCCACACGACGGTCTGCGTGTACTTCGCACGCGCGACCGCGTCGGGCCACTCCGCGGCGTCGGCAAGCGCATTCGCGACGGCGGCGGGTGTGTTCTGGACGCCGAGGATGCGGGCGACATTCGCGCGAGCCGCGGGCGTCAGCTGGCTCGCGGCAATGCGGGCCACGATGCGATGGCCGACTTCGCCCCAGGCAAAACAGCGCGTTGGCGATGCCAGCAGCGCCGCGCAGACGATCAGGCTGGAGATGGTCTTCATGCTTGTCACGCGCATTGGAAGGCGCGGCCGGCTCACGGACAGCGACGGTCCGGAGTATGTTAAGCGAGTGCGGACGCTCGCGACGCTCGCGTGCCTCGTTCTCCTGCTGATCGGCCCGACGCTCGCGCAAGCGCCGCCGCGGTCGCCCGACACCGTCTACATCCCGACGCCGAACGAAGTGGTGGCGGCAATGCTGCGCCTGGCACACGTCGGTCCGGGCGACGTGGTCTACGACCTCGGATCTGGCGACGGCCGCATCGTGATTGCGGCCGTGAAGGCGTTTGGCGCCGCGCGCGGCGTGGGCGTCGAACTGGATGCCGTCCGCGTGCAGGAAGCCAAGGAGAACGCCAGAAAGGCCGGCGTCGCCGATCGCGTGGAGTTTCGGCGCGAGGATCTGTTCGAGACCGATCTTCGGCCCGCGACCGTGGTGACGCTATATCTGTCGTCGACAATCAACGAGAAGCTGAAGCCGAAGCTCCTCGCCGAACTCCCTCCGGGTGCACGCGTCGTCTCGCACGTGTTCGAGACGCCCGGCTGGCCGCCGGCGGAGCACATCGTGGTCGGCCGCCGGCCCGTGTTCTTGTGGACGATTCCGCAGCACTAGGCGTCGGAATCGCCGTTGTCTGCGCCGCACTCGCGGTCTCGAACTGCGGCGCGGCGCGCCGGCCGCCGTCGAATGACTACGGCGTGACACGCTGTCCCGCGGCGGCCAACGACGATCTGTTGTCCGTCGACGCGCTCCAGTGCTGGTTCTCTGCGCGCCACGGCCGATGGCGCACGCTCTCGCACGAGTCGCATTTCGACGTGCTCGTTGTCGAGGTCGAAGCGTTGGACGTCCGCGATGGCGAGGCCATCGCGCGCCGCTTCGCCGGGCAGAAGGGCAGCGAGTTCACCGAAATCCTCCTCTACGTTCACCCGGAACGCACCGTCGCCAATGCACAGGTGCGTCGCGTCCAGTGGACCAGGGACGGCGGCTTCAGCGTCCTCGACTTTCCCGAGTGAAAGGCTAATTCGCGCGATTGCGTCCCGCGAGCGCGGCGACGGCGGCCATGAGCTCGCCGGGATCGATCGGCTTGGCCAGATGCATCTGGAATCCGGTGCGAAGCGCCTTGGCGCGATCTTCCGAGCGCGCGTAGGCCGTGAGAGCGGCCGCCGGGACGTCGCGGACGGCTGCGTTGCGCGCACGCCGCAGCCGCGAGATGAGCTCGAAGCCGTCCATCTCGGGCATGCCGAGATCCGCGATGAGCACGTCCGGACGCACCGTCTCGAAGTACAGCAGCGCGCTTTTCGCCGAATCAGCCGTGGCCACCTCCGCGCCCGTCGTCTCGAGGATTTCTCGCAGCAGGGCGAGCGCATCGCCGTCGTCGTCGACGACGAGGATGCGGATGCCCCGAAGATTCGGAACCAGCGAGGCGGCCGCCGCGCCCGCGTCGAAGCCGAGCGCCGCGCCAGGCGCCGTGGCGCCGTGCACGATCATGATCGGCAGCGACACCCGGAACGACGTGCCTTTGCCGAGGCCATCGCTCGCGGCCTCGATGGTGCCTCCATGCAACTCGACGAGATGCCGGGTGATGGCCAGCCCGAGTCCGAGGCCGCCATGTTTCCGGGTCGTTCCAGCATCCGCTTGACGGAAGCGCTCGAAGATGTGCGGGAGGAACTCCGGTTCGATGCCCAGACCCGTGTCGCTCACGATGATGTTCACCCGCGAGTCGGCGCGTTGGACCCGCACCTGAACCTGGCCGTCCCGTGGCGTGAATTTCACCGCGTTCGACAGCAGATTCCAGACGAGTTGCTGCAGCCGCTCTGGATCGCCGGCGACCGGGTCGGACCGCGGGTCCGCGACGACGGTGATGCGGACGCCCTTGGCGGTCGCTGCAGGCTGCACCGATTCGACGGCGTCTGCGACGACGTGTGCGACGTCGACGGACTGGACATCGAGCCGAAGCTTTCCGGAGATGATGCGCGACACGTCGAGCACGTCCTCGATGATGTGCGTGAGCGACGTCGCGTTTCTCGCGACGGTATCGATGGCCTTTCCCTGCTTGTCACGCGTGATGAGGCCCGACTGCATCATGCGGATGTACCCGAGAATCGCGTTCAACGGCGTCCGAAGCTCGTGGGACAGCGTCGCGAGAAACTCGTCTTTCAACCGGCTGGCCTGCCGCGCTTCTTCGTAGGCGCGCGCGTTGTCGACGGCGAGCGCCGCACGCGACGCGACGTCTTCGACGAACAACACGTCTCGTTCGGACAAGCGGCGTCCCGATTCCGCCGTGGCAAAGGTGAGTGCGCCGAATGTCCGTCCGCCGGCGACAAGAGGCGTGCAGACATACGATCGCAGACCCATTGACCGGAGAAAGGCGAGACGGTCGCCGTCCCCCGCGGCCGCCTCGACGAGCGCGTCGTCGATGACGTCAGTGACGAAGACGGAACGTCCGCTGCGTATGACGGTGTCGGGTGCATAGGGAGAATCAAACGTGGACTTCAGAGGATCGGCGTGTGCGACCGCCAGGCGATGAATGTGCCCGTCGTCGAGGATGTCGATCGCGCACCAGTCGGCGATGGTCGGCACCGCCAGCGACGCGACGGTCTTCAACGTCGACGAGTAGTCGAGCGACGCCGCCAGCGCCTTGCCCGCTTCGGCAAGGAATGCGGTGCGTTCATTCTGCAGTTGACGTTCCGAAATGTCGCGGGCGATCTTCGACGCTCCGACAATGCGGCCGGCATCGTCGCGAATCGGGGAGATGGTGAGCGAGATAGGAATCAGCGTTCCGTCCTTGCGCTGGCGGAGTGTTTCAAAGTGATCGACGCGAACGCCTTGGCGGATTCGCGCGAGCACGTCGTCTTCCTCGCTCTGACGGTCGGCCGGGATGATGGTGCGGATCGACCGGCCGATCATGTGGTCGGCCGTGTAGCCGAACATCCGCTCGGCAGCACGATTCCACGACGTGACGATGCCGTCGAGATTCTTGCTGACGATCGCGTCGTCTGACGATTCGATGATGGCCGCCAGACGGCGCGAGGCAATTTGCTCCGATTCGTCGGGATTGTTCTCCGCCACTATGCGTCCACCATTGTCAGAGGTTCTCGTCCGACAGAAGTTCCCAGCGCGCGGCCCAGGTCACGTCGGCGTCCGGGCTGAGGACGACCATCCCCGTATTCGCGTCGGCCGGCCAGACGCCGCTGAATGGGTCGGCCCAATTGAATTGCGGCTCGATGACCACAAACGGACGGCCGGGCGGCGAGTACACCTGCACGGCCGTGACCTGCCGAGACAGCGCGGTGAGGCGCATGCGGTACGACGAGGCGGCATCGTGCAGTTCGATCTGCGTGTGGCCCGCGGACGTCTTTTCGAGGTCCACGAACATGTCGTCGAAGTACTGTGTGCCGAGCGGCGCGCCGCCCTCGGCCGTGAAGTCGTACGGCGTGCCGGCGACGGCGACGATCTCGCCGGTTGGAAAGACGTCGTCGTAGTTGGTCACGCGCGCTCGGCGAGCGGCGGGGAGACGCAGACGTGCGTGCTCGCGATCGCCGCTGGGGATCGTGAAGTATGGATGCCACCCGATGCCCACCGGCAGTGGCTCGCGGCCTGTGTTCTGTACGGTCACTGACAACTGCAGGCTCGTCGCATCGAGCGTCGCCGCGACCCGGACGAACGTCCGCGATGGCCAGTGGCCGTCGAAGTCGCCGGCGTCGAGCGTCGCCACCACGTCGTGCGGACCGCATTCCACGACACGCATTGGGACGTCGAACAGCAACCCGTGCATCGCGCATTGCGCGGCGCCGGGCCGTTGGCCGCGCCAGTTGGCGGGCAAGCGCACGCGACCGCCGAGGACGGACGTGTCGAGCATCGTTCCTCCCGGTTCGAGACGCCCGCGGATGCGGTTGGCGAACGGCAGCAGAATCGCCCCGGCAAAGCTCAAGGCACCATCGATCAGATCAACCGTACGCTGGTTGGAAAATCGTGCGCGGGCTCGATGAAGGCGCATCCCGCGCGATGGAAGAAACGTGAGGTCCACGAACGCAGGGTCCGCGTGCTGCGCGCCCGCGCGTGGCTGCAGCACGACGCGATCCATTCCGGCGCGCGATGCAAGCGACGGTCCGGGGTGCCGAATACAGGAACGCCCTTAGATCAGCAGGCAGGTCCGAATTCAAGTCCATGCGCTCCCGATGAGGTCAGTGGTTTGCTTTGCAAGCGATGCATGAGCGGACCCCGATGAGTTTGGCGTTTTTGTAACGCGTAAGACTTTGGAAAGAGCGAATGAATTCCTAATGATGGAATCGCGGTACCACTTTCCGTGTCGAACGGGCGTGAAACGCGGGCACATGAATTGCTGCAGGCCGCAGCCTCCCCCAGCTGTTTTCTAAAACGATTGAGTTTGTTGAGGGCCACCATGGACGTGACCGGTCCGACTGCCACTCTTGATCCGTCCGACTTCCCGTTGAGCCAGGGCGCCAAGGGCGCCGGCGCCGTCGATCCCTTTGCGCGCCAGTTGCTCGAAGCCCTTATCGCGCTTCGCGACGGCAACTTCGAAGTGCGGCTGCCGTCGGATCTGACGGGCGTCAGCGGAAAGATTGCCGACGCCTTCAACGACATCGCCACCGTCACGCATCGCCGCGCGCGCGAAACGGCGCGCGTGTCGCGCGCCGTCGGCAAAGAGGGCAAGCTCAAACAACGGATGAACGTTCCCGGCGCGGTCGGCGGGTGGGCCGACGAGGTCGGCGACATCAACACGCTGATCGACGACCTCGTGTGGCCGACGACCGAGGTGACGCGCGCGGTCGGCGCGGTGGCGAAGGGCGATCTGTCGCAGGCGATGGCCCTCGAAGTCGACGGGCGCGCGCTCGACGGCGAATTCCTGCGGTCGGCGAAGCTGGTCAACACGATGATCGACCAGCTGTCGGTCTTCACGTCTGAAGTCACGCGCGTCGCGCGCGAAGTGGGCACCGAAGGCAAGCTCGGTGGCCAGGCGCAGGTGCGCGGCGTGTCTGGTGTGTGGAAAGAGCTCACCGAGTCGGTCAACCAGATGGCCGGCAACCTCACGGCGCAAGTCCGCAACATCGCCGACGTCACCATCGCGGTGGCGAACGGCGACCTCTCCAAGAAAATCACCGTCGACGTCCGCGGCGAAATCCTGCAGCTGAAAGAAGCCATCAATACGATGGTCGATCAGCTGCGCGGGTTCGCCGCGGAAGTCACCCGCGTCGCGCGCGAGGTGGGCACCGACGGCAAGCTTGGCGGACAGGCGGTCGTGCCAGGCGTGGCCGGCACCTGGAAGGACCTGACGGATTCGGTCAACGCGATGGCGTCGAACCTGACGGCGCAAGTCCGCAACATCGCGGGCGTCACGACGGCCGTCGCGCGCGGCGACCTGTCGCGCAAGATCACGGTCGACGTCAAAGGCGAGATTCTGGAACTCAAAGACACCATCAACACGATGGTCGACCAGCTGAACGCGTTCGCCTCGGAAGTCTCGCGCGTCGCGCGCGAGGTCGGCACGGAAGGCAAACTCGGCGGACGCGCGGTCGTGCCGGACGTCGCCGGCACGTGGAAGGACCTGACGGACTCCGTCAACGCGATGGGCGCCAACCTGACCGCACAGGTCAGAAACATCGCGGAAGTCACGACGGCCGTCGCGCGCGGCGACCTGTCGCGCAAAATCACGGTCGACGTCAAAGGCGAGATTCTCGAGCTCAAAGACACCATCAACACGATGGTCGATCAGCTGAACGGCTTCGCGTCGGAAGTCACGCGCGTGGCACGCGAGGTCGGCACGGAAGGCAAGCTCGGTGGACAGGCGGTGGTGCCTGGCGTCGCGGGCACGTGGAAGAACCTGACGGACTCGGTGAATTCGATGGCGTCGAACCTGACGGGTCAGGTCCGCAACATCGCGTACGTGGCGAGCTCGATCGCGCGCGGCGACCTCTCGAGCAAGATCACCGTCGACGTGAAGGGCGAAATTCTCGAGTTGAAGAACACCATGAACACGATGGTGGATCAGCTCAACGCGTTTGCGTCCGAAGTGAGTCGTGTCGCGCGAGAAGTCGGCACTGAAGGCAAGCTTGGAGGACAGGCTGCGGTGCCTGGCGTCGGCGGCACCTGGAAAGACCTCACCGACAACGTCAACTCGATGGCGTCGAATTTGACGGGGCAGGTCCGCAACATCGCCGACGTCGCGACCGCGATCGCCAAAGGCGACCTGTCGCGCAAGATTACGGTCGACGTCAAAGGCGAGATTCTGCAGCTGAAGAACACCATCAACACGATGGTCGATCAGCTGAACGCGTTCGCGTCGGAAGTGTCGCGCGTCGCGCGCGAGGTCGGCACGGAAGGGAAACTCGGCGGGCAGGCCGAAGTGCCGGACGTCGCCGGCACCTGGAAAGACCTCACCGACAACGTCAACTCGATGGCGTCGAACCTGACGGGTCAGGTCCGCAACATCGCCGACGTCGCCACGGCGATCGCCAACGGCGACCTGTCGCGCAAGATCACGGTCGACGTCCAGGGCGAGATCCTCGAACTGAAGAACACCATCAACACGATGGTCGACCAGCTGAACGCGTTCGCGTCTGAGGTCACGCGCGTGGCGCGCGAGGTCGGCACCGAAGGCAACCTGGGCGGACAGGCCGTCGTCACCGGCGTCGCAGGCACGTGGAAAGACCTGACCGACAACGTGAACTTCATGGCCTCGAACCTGACGGGTCAGGTGCGCAACATCGCCGAAGTGGCGACCGCCGTGGCGCGCGGCGACTTGTCGCGCAAGATCACCGTCGACGTCAAAGGCGAAATCCTGGAGCTGAAGAACACCATCAACACGATGGTCGACCAGCTGAATGCGTTCGCGTCGGAAGTCTCCCGCGTCGCGCGCGAAGTCGGCACCGAAGGACGGCTCGGCGGACAAGCGCTCGTGCCCGGCGTCGCCGGCACCTGGAAAGACCTCACCGACAACGTCAACCAGATGGCCGGCAACCTCACCGCGCAAGTCCGCAACATCGCCGAAGTGACCGTCGCCGTCGCGACCGGTGACTTGTCGAAGAAGATCACCGTCGACGTCCGCGGCGAGATTCTGCAGCTGAAAGACACCATGAACACGATGGTGGAGCAGTTGCGGTCGTTCGCCGCGGAAGTCACCCGCGTCGCGCGCGAGGTCGGCACCGAAGGCAAGCTGGGCGGACAGGCCGAAGTGCCCGGCGTCGGCGGCACGTGGAAGGACCTCACGGACAACGTCAACTCGATGGCGTCGAATTTGACGGGGCAGGTCCGCAACATCGCCGACGTGGCGACGTCGATCGCGCGCGGCGACTTGTCGCGCAAAATCACGGTCGACGTCAAAGGCGAAATCCTCGAATTGAAGAACACCATCAATACGATGGTCGACCAGCTGAACGCGTTCGCCTCGGAAGTGTCCCGCGTGGCGCGTGAAGTCGGCACCGAAGGCAAGCTCGGTGGACAGGCGCTCGTGCCTGGCGTCGCCGGCACCTGGAAGGACCTCACCGACAACGTCAACTCGATGGCGTCGAACCTCACCGGCCAGGTGAGGAACATCGCTGAAGTCACGATCGCCGTCGCGAACGGCGACCTCTCGAAGAAGATCACGGTCGACGTCCGCGGCGAAATCCTGCAGCTCAAGGAAGCCATCAACGCGATGGTCGAGCAACTGCGCTCGTTCGCGTCGGAAGTCACCCGGGTGGCGCGCGAGGTCGGCACCGAAGGCCGGCTCGGCGTACAGGCGGTCGTGCCCGGCGTCGCCGGCACCTGGAAAGACCTCACCGACTCGGTCAACGTCATGGGCGCGAACCTCACCGCGCAGGTGCGCAACATCGCGGAGGTGACGACCGCGGTCGCGCGCGGCGACCTCTCGCGAAAAATCTCGGTCGACGTGAAGGGCGAAATCCTGGAGCTGAAGAACACCATCAACACGATGGTCGATCAGCTCCGCGCGTTCGCCGCCGAAGTCACGCGCGTCGCGCGCGAGGTGGGCACCGAAGGCAAGCTGGGCGGACAGGCCGCCGTGCCTGACGTCGCCGGCACGTGGAAAGACCTCACCGACTCGGTCAACGTCATGGCGGCGAACCTCACCGACCAGGTCCGCGGCATCGTGAAGGTGGTGACCGCGGTCGCCGACGGCAACCTGCGGCAAAAGCTGACGGTCGAAGCGAAGGGCGAAGTCGCGGCGCTGGCTGAGACCATCAACAACATGACGAACACGCTCGCGACATTCGCCGAGCAGGTGACGAACGTGGCTCGCGAAGTCGGCGTCGAAGGCCGGCTCGGCGGACAGGCGCACGTGCCGGGCGCGGCCGGCACGTGGAAAGACCTCACCGGCAACGTCAACCTGCTCGCCGCCAACCTGACGAACCAGGTGCGCGCGATCGCGGAAGTCGCGACCGCCGTCACGAAGGGCGACCTCACGCGGTCGATTCAGGTGGAAGCGCGCGGCGAGGTCGCCGAGCTCAAAGACAACATCAACACGATGATCGACAACCTGCGAGGGACGACCGATCGCAACCAGGAGCAGGACTGGTTGAAGACGAACCTGGCGAAGTTCACGAACATGCTCCAGGGGCAGCGCGATCTCGTGACGGTCGGCCGCCGGCTGCTCTCGGAACTGGCCCCGCTCGTAAACGCGCAGCAAGGCGCGATCTACCAGATGATCGCCGACGTCAGCGACGCCGCGCCCGCGCTCTCGCTGCTGGCGGGCTACGCCATCGGCGACGAGCAGGCGAACCGCATCGAGGTCGGCCGGGGCCTCGTCGGCCAGTGCGCGTTCGAGAAGCAGCGCATTCTCGTCACCAAGGTCCCGCACACCTATACGCGGGTTCAGTCCAGCCTCGGTTCCGCACGCCCGAAGAACGTCGTCGTGCTGCCGGTGCTCTTCGAGGGCGAGACCAAGGCGGTCATCGAGCTGTCGTCACTCCGCGACTTCACGCCGACGCACCTGGCGTTCCTCGAGCAGCTCACGCAGTCGATCGGCGTCGTGCTCAACACGATCGAAGCGACGATGAGAACGGAGAACCTGCTGCAGCAGTCGCAGCAGCTGACCATCGAGCTGCAGACGCGGCAGACGGAGCTTCAGCAGACCAACGAGGAGCTGGCGTCGAAGGCGAAGCAGCTCGCCGAACAGAACGAGGAAGTCGAGCGCAAGAACCGCGAAGTCGAACAGGCGCGGCGGGCGCTCGAAGAGAAGGCGGCCGAGCTCGCGCTCACGTCGAAGTACAAGTCGGAGTTCCTCGCGAACATGTCGCACGAGCTCCGGACGCCGTTGAACTCGATTCTGATCCTTGGCCAGCAGCTTGCCGAGAACGCCGGTGGGAATCTGAACGCGAAGCAGGTGGACTTCGCCAGGAACATCCATTCCGCCGGCACCGACCTCCTGACCCTGATCAACGACATCCTCGACCTCTCGAAGATCGAGTCTGGCACGGTCACGGTCGAAGCCGAAGAGATCACGTTCCAGTCGCTGCGCGACACCGTCCAGCGGTCGTTTCACCACGTCGCCGAATCCAAGAGCCTCGGGTTCTCCATCGAGGTGGACAACACGTTGCCGCGCGCGTTCACGAGCGACTCGAAGCGTCTCCAGCAGATCCTCAAGAACCTGCTGTCGAACGCGTTCAAGTTCACGTCGCAAGGCCAGGTGTCCATGCGCGTACAGCACGTGTTTGGCGGGTGGACGCCGGATCACCCGATTCTGAAGTTCGCGCAAAGCGCGGTGGCGATCGAAGTCAACGACACCGGCATCGGCATCCCCGTCGACAAGCAGCGTCTCATCTTCGAAGCCTTCCAGCAGGCCGACGCCGGCACGAGCCGCAAGTACGGCGGCACCGGCCTCGGCCTCGCCATCAGCCGCGAGCTGGCGTCGCTGCTCGGCGGCGAGATCAAGCTGGTCAGCACACCGGCGCGTGGCAGCACGTTTACGTTGTATCTGCCGATCACGTACACCGGCCCAGCGCGGGCCGTCACGGCGCCGGCGATGCCGCCGGCGGTCGGCCTCGGCGTGTCGCCGCGAGCGATGGCGGCAGCGCTACCCGTGCTGGCCGTCGCCAAGGCTGAAGAAGCGGTTGCCGACGATCGCGAGCACATCAAGGAAGGCGACAACGTCGTGCTCATCATCGACGACGACGCGCATTACGCGCGTGTGCTGCTCGGTCTGGCGCGGGACAAAGGATTCAAGGGCATCGTCGCCAACCGCGGCGCCGCGGGCATTGCGCTGGCGAAGCAGTACCTGCCGACGGCGATCACGCTCGACGTGTTCCTGCCGGACATGCTTGGCTGGACGGTCCTCAACGACCTCAAACTCGATCCGGCGACGCGCCACATTCCCGTGCAGGTGCTGTCCGTCGAAGAAGAGCGGCAGCATGGCCTCTCGCACGGCGCGTTCTCATATCTGGTGAAGCCGGCGACGACAGAGGATCTCGAGCAAGCGTTCGATCGCCTCAAGACCTACGTCGAGCCACACCGGAAGCGGCTGTTGATCGTCGAGGACGACGACATCGAACGGCAGAGTGTCGTCGAACTTCTGACGCATGACGACATCGACGTGGTTGCCGTCGGGACAGCGAGTGAAGCCTTCGAGTATCTCGACAACGGAGTGGTGGACTGCTGCGTGGTCGATCTCAGGCTGCCGGACATGAACGGGCTCGACATGCTCGAGCGAATCCAGAGTGACGAGACACTTCGAGACATCCCGGTCGTTGTCTTTACCGGGAAAGAACTTTCCGCAGGCGAAGAGGCGCGGCTCAAGCTCGTGTCGAAGAGCATCGTGCTCAAGGACGTGCAGTCGCCTGAACGGCTGTTCGACGAAACTGCGCTGTTCCTGCACCGGGTGGTCGCCGACCTGCCGATGCCAAAGCGCCAGATGCTCGAACGGCTGCACGGATCAAATGAGGTGCTGAGAAACCGCAAGGTGCTCGTCGTCGACGACGACGCCCGCAACATTTTCGCGTTGGCGACGGTGCTCGAGAATCAGGAGATGGACGTCCTCAGCGCGACGAACGGCCGTCAGGCGATCGACATGATCAACAGCATGCCCGATCTCAGCGTCGTGCTGATGGACATCATGATGCCGGACATGGACGGCTACGAGACGATCCGGCAGATTCGGCGGAATCCCGACTTCAGGCTGCTCCCCATCCTGGCGCTGACGGCGAAGGCCATGAAGGGCGACCGGGAAAAATGTCTGCAGGCCGGCGCGTCGGACTACATCGCGAAGCCCGTCAACACCGATCAGCTGTTGTCCCTTCTGCGCGTGTGGTTGTATCGCTAGGGCTGGGGCTAGGGGCCAAGGCGTGGATAAACCAAGGATCCTGATAGTCGACGATCAGCCGCGGAACCTCGACGTGCTCGAGGCGATGCTCGCGGATATGGACTGCACGTTCGTTCGGGCGACGACGTCCGACGAGGCGCTGCTCGCCATCGTGCGCCACGAGTTCGCCGCGCTCGTCCTCGACATTCGCATGCCGGACATGAGCGGCATCGATCTGGCGAAGTTGATCAAGCAGCGGCGTCGGTCGTCGCACGTTCCCATTCTGTTCCTCACCGCGCATTCGTCGAACGACGACGACGTGCTGCGCGGATACGGCGCCGGCGCGGTCGATTATCTGAGCAAGCCGATCAACGCGCACATCCTTCGCTCGAAGATTGGCGTGTTCATCGACTTGTTCCGGAAAACTCACGCACTTGGACACCTGAACGAGACGCTGCAGAAGGAAATCGAGCTGCGCGAACGCGCACAGGCCGCGCTGCAGGCCGCGAACAACGACCTCGAGCGCCGTGTGCAGGAGCGGACGGCGGCGCTTCACCGCGCGCACCAGGGCGTTCGTGAAAACGAACAGCGCCTGCAGATGGCGCTCGAAACCGCGCGCATGGCCGCATGGGAATGGGATCTTGCCGCGGGATCGGTGCGATGGTCGACGGATCCGGAAACGATGTTTCTGTTTCCAGCAGGCGCGTTCGGTCCAGAGAGACGGATCCATCGCGTTGTCCATCCCGAGGATCGGTTACAGGTCGAAGCGGCGATCGCGGCGGCGCTCAAGACGGGGTCGTACGACGCCCAGTACCGCGCCATTCGTCCCGACGGCTCAGCCGTTTGGATCACTGAACGCGGACAACTGTTGTCCGACGCCGAGGGCGACCGGATCGTCGGCATCAGCCGCGACGTGACGGCGGAGAAACGTGCCGCCCTCGAGCGCGAAGGACTGCTGAAACGCGAACAGGAAGCGCGCGACGAGGCGGAGCGGCAGAGCCGCCTCAAGGACGAGTTCCTCGCCACCCTCAGCCACGAACTGCGGACGCCGATGAACGCCATCCTTGGCTGGCTCTCGATCCTCGAGAGCGGCAAGCCGATTCGCGAGATCCATTCGGTGCTCGCCGTCATCGCCCGCAACGCGCAGGTGCAGGCGAAGCTCATCGAGGACCTCCTGGACATGAACCGCCTGATGTCCGGCAACGTGACGCTCGAGTTGTCGCGCGTACGCGTGGGCGGCCTGCTCCAGACGACGATGCAGAGCCTGCAGCCGGCGGCGGATGCGCGCGGCGTCACCTTGATTGCGTCCGTCGATCAGTCACTCGGGGAGATCGCGGCAGACGCCACGAGGTTGCAGCAAGTGTTGTGGAACCTCGTACACAACGCCATCAAGTTCAGCGATGAAGGCGGCCGCGTCGAGATCTACGTACAGCGCGACGGCGATTTCATGCAGCTGGTCGTCAAGGACACTGGCCGCGGCATTTCCGCGGAGTTTCTGCCGCACGTGTTCGAACGGTTCCGCCAGCAGGACGGGTCGACGACGCGATCGGCATTCGGCCTCGGTCTGGGGCTGTCGATCGTCAAGCATCTCGTGGAAATGCATGGCGGAACGATTACGGCGCAGAGCGCCGGACCGCAGCAGGGCGCGACGTTTATCGCCAGGATTCCTGATGCGTCGCGCATCGCGCCGGCCGCCGCGAATGCCTCCGCGCCACCGGTCAGCGCGCGATCGATCAGCGAATCGGCGTGACGCCGCGCTACCGCTGGTCCTTCTGATCTTCTTCCAGCGTCTGTTCGAGCACGGTCGCGATCGTCTCGAGATTGGTGTCTTGCGCCAACGCTTCCACATCGGGCTCAGTGGACTCGACGTCGATGTCGAGCCGTTTGCACACCTGATTCAGCAACCCGAGGATCGCGGTCAGTTCCTGTTCGGCGAGGATGTTCACCTGCAGATCCAAATGCGCCCGTAAGTCGCTGAGCCGGCGCAGATCGCTCTGCGAGATCAGGACGATGCTGGTCAACACGATGGCTTCGAGCGCCAGGATCAGATTGAGAAGACCGAACGGCGTCTGGTCGAACGCATAGCGCGTCGTGTTGACGACCAGCCACGCGGCGAAAAGCGCGAGGTGGAGCACGATGAACGTCGGGCTCCCGGCCACGCGTGTCCCGAGATTGCTAAGGCGGTTGATGTGCGTGCGTTCTTCGAGCATGCGGCGCTCGAGATCCGCGATCGCTTGTACATTCTTGACGACGGACGGCGGGTCTGGCGGTGGTGTTCGGCGCGCGCTCATCAACTGGGGAGATTCGCAAATGGCGCGCCAAGGGCGTGCTTCTTGCACAACTCCGGGATATGCACGCGATCGACCGCCGCACGTTTCTCATCTCGATCGCTGGGGCCCTCGTCGCGAACGGCGTCGCCTCGGCGAAGTCGGGGCCATCGGTCATCATGCTGATTCGCCACGGCGAGGACGAAGGTCAGCGCGACTACCATCTGAGCCAGCGAGGCCAGCAGCGTTCCGAGGCACTGCCGAAGCTGTTTGGCTCGCGGCTGCCCAAACCGGATGTGATCATCGCCTCGCGGGCGACAAAGGGCAGCAATCGTCCCGTCGAGACCGTCGAGCCTCTGGCCAGGGCACTCGGTTTGTCGATCGACCACCAGTTTCGAGACGACGATTTCCGCGCGCTCGCGGAAAGACTGCTACTGGACGGGCGGTACGACGGCAAGGCTGTGCTGGTGTGCTGGCATCACGGCAAGCTGCCGAAATTCGCCAAGGCCCTGGGCGTGAAAAATGCTCCGGCATGGCCGGACGATCAGTTCGATCGCGTCTGGGTGATCGAGCCCACAAAGCAGTCGGCACGATTCGAGGACGTGCACCAGAAACTTCTCGACGGCGACCGCTAAGTCTGCACCGTCTTGAATTTCTTGATGTTCCACTCGACGTTGGTGCCGTTTTGCCCGTTGAGCTTCTTGATGATCTTCGTGAGCTTCTGCGTCTTCAGATGCAGCGGCAGGGTGACTTCATAGCGCAGGCGCGCCGGTGACGATCCCCACAGCTCGTACCGGATGCCACGCTGACGCAGGGCGTGTTCGATGCGGGGCCGCAGGTCGGCGGCGTCCTTGGAGTCCACGGTCAAATCAAAGCGGGCGCGATCCGGTGGTTCGATCGACTCGAGCAGCCACAGAATCGCCACGACGAACCCGCACGAGACGGTGGCAAGGAGCAGCAGGCCGCTGCCGACAGCGAGGCCGGCCGCGAGCGCGACGAGCAGTACGCCGGCGTCTTTCGGGTCGTCGATCTTCGCGCGATAGCGCACGAGCCCGGCGGCGCCCACTATCGCAAACGCGCGGGCAAGACTTTCCGCGACGACGAGCATAATCAGCGCGCCGACAATCGCGAGCAGCACCTGCGTCTGAATGACGTGCGACGACCGCGGGACGAGCGACTTGCGGATCGGGCGAATCATTCCGAGCGCGGCGCCGAGCGCAGCGGCCGTCGGCAGAATGATCAGGGCGTGTTGGATGCTCTGCATCTGCGGCGGAAGTTGCGACAGGAGTTCAGAGAACATACGGGGCTTAATCTCCTCAGTTGCTGGAGCAGCGCGTGGCGTTGATTTCCGCGCGCTTCTGTTTGAACGCGTTTACCCATTCGTCAATCGTGGCCGGCGGCTCAGAACTGCCGGGTTTGCGGCTGCGCCGTTCCACGTGTCCGACGGCGAAGAGGTCTCGCAGCTGAGCGTCGCTCAGCTGATCGAGCAGGCCGGCCAGGAACGCCCGGCCTTCCTCGCTGATCTTCGGATCGCCGAGCGTGCCGGTGCTCGACTTGGACAGATGTCCGATGCATTTCTGCTTGTCGCGCCAGATCGGCGTCGCCGCCCACTCCTCGAAATTCACACTCGAGGTGTTGTTGCGGTTGAGGTAGTTCGCGTGTCCGAACGTCAGGCCGACGTCGTGGATCATCAGAAACGGCTTCGAGCACGACCCGTCGTCGTTGAGACCGCCTGGCAGGCACTGAAGCCGCTGCTGCTCGGTCTTGTTGTCGGTGTGCTGAATGAAGACCGCGAGCAGCTTGAGCGCGTCGCGTTGATGCCGGGGCGCGCCGCCCTGCGTGTCGTCGACGAAGTTGAGCTCGGACCAGCTCCAGCCGTCCGTCTTGCCGTGCACTTCATGGCCACGGGGCTTGAGTTCTATGGTCGCGATCGGGAATTCGTGGGTGTCGTTCGTCTTGCCGCGTTTCGTCCACGGATCGTCGGAGCAGCCATGGCAGACCACTCGGACTGGATACGCGTCGTCGGCGCCGAATCCGAGCGCCCAGAGCAGTCGTGTCGCGAGGACGCTGCCTTCGACTTCGCCGTTGTCGGCGCCATACCTGACCTTGACGACGCTACCGTCGGACAGGGTACAGTTGAATTTCTTGGAACTGCCCGTCTGCTTCGACGGACTGAACTCGCAGTTGACGACCTCATCCGGTCGGAAGGCATCCTTTCGCACCGGTCCTGTTCGGATGTCCATTTCGCTCACGCGCGTCGGGGTCCACACCTGGGCCGCGCGGAAGAAGGCGACACGGTCCTCGCTCGACAGCGGGCGGTGCTTCGCTTCCTTCTCTTCGGCAGATGCGACGAGCGCATGAGCTGCGATAACGAGCGCTGCGAACCAGATGGCATGACGAGGCGTCATTTGTTAGAGCGCAAATGCAAGACACTCTCCACAGATGTGTTGCATCAGAGTGACGCTCGACTGCAGGAATCCAGGCAAATCGCACGACGTCACTGGCATCAAGGTTGGATTGCTAGGGGAACAACTTAGAACGGCGCGTTACACAACCCAAGGAAGAGGTTCAATGAAGGCTAATCGGAAACTCAACCGCGGCGCCGCTGTGGCTATTGCATTACTCATCGCGGCGTCCGCCGCACCTGCAGGAGCGGCTGGGGCATCGGCGTCAGCGCTCGCGCGGGTCCACATCGACAACTTCGGCAGGGTTGACGACAACTACTATCGCGGTGCCCAGCCGGAGGATCGCGACTACGACGACCTCGCAGCGATTGGCGTCAAGACCGTGATCGATCTGACTCGCGACGGACAGAAGGGCGAGCGGATGATGGTCGAACGGGCAGGGATGACCTTCTACAGGATTCCGCTGACCACGTCCGAGCGGCCGCCGGAGGGAGCCGTCAAGCAGTTCCTGTCACTCGTCAACGACCCGGCGCGGCAGCCCGTCTACGTGCATTGCCAGGGCGGACAGCATCGCACCGGCGTCATGACAGCCGTCTACCGGATGACGAAGTACGGCTGGACGGAGGACAAGGCGTACGACGAGATGAAGCAGTACAAGTTCGAGACATTTTTCGGCCATCCCGAGCTGCGCCACTTCGTCCACGACTTCTACGAGAAGCTCACGCCTGTCGTGAGCCCGATTGCCGCGGCGGCGTCTCTTCCTGTGGTGAACGCTTCGCGTCCTGAAGCGAACTAGCTAATCGTCGTCCGACCTGCGGCGCAGTGCCTTCGCGGCGCTGCGCCGTTTCTTTGTCTGCAGCCGCTGTTCGCGAGCCGAGCGACTGGGTTTGGTGGCGCGGCGGCGGACAGGCCTTCGCGCCGCGCGGCGGATCAAGTCGATCAGGCGCTCGCGCGCGGCCTCGCGATTGCGTTCCTGCGACCGGAACACGCGGCTGTCGATGACGACCGTGCCGTCCGCGTGCAGGCGGCGTCCGGCCATCGACCGCAGCCGCTCTTTGACGTCATCCGGCAACGCGGAGCGATTCAGATCGAATCGCAGTTCAACGGCCGTGGCGACCTTGTTGACGTTCTGGCCGCCGGGGCCCGACGCGCGGACGAATCGCTCGCTCACGTCGTTGTCGTCGATGGAGACGCCTGGTGCGATCGGAATGGTGGCCATCGGGCTATTCGTAAAACGCCGGCGCCTTCTTCGTCTTGAGATGTGCCGCCAGGTCGTGCTGAATCCACAATTGCGCGCCGGCTTTTTGCATGAACTGATCCAGCGCGGTGCGCGATGCGGCGGTCGCTTTCGGATCGACGTCGAACGTCGGAATGCGATGGAGCGTCCGTTCCTCCGGGTAGTGATAAAGATCGCC